>Ga0209909_100088_pt1 | contig 179424 bp, 177 predicted proteins | sample FECB22metaG_FD_188302 | JGI IMG/M metagenome (GOLD analysis project Ga0209909, IMG submission 188302) | Cyanobacterial communities from the Joint Genome Institute, California, USA - FECB-22 (SPAdes) (version 3) | ecosystem: Environmental > Aquatic > Thermal springs > Hot (42-90C) > Microbial...
CCGCCCGAAACCCGCCGGCAGGAACGCCTCCGCAAACCCCCGCTGCTCCATCTCACCCACTCCCTCACACCAGAGACAGCGAATCAGACCACATCACCACTGTCAGCTGATTTCGCAGAGGCCTCGCCTTCGCGGGGGCGACATGGACAGGGCCAGGCGCATCCCGTCACTCCACCTCCGGCCGCCCCCGCCCCGCCTTCACCCGCGCGCGGGATGCCTTCGCGGCGATCCGGCGCTCCACGCTGCCCCGCGTCGGCTTCGTCGCGCGGCGCGGCGGCGGGGGCGGCGCGGCGGCTTCGCGGATCAGCTCGGCGAGGCGCGCCAGCGCGTCCTCCCGGTTGCGGGCCTGGGTGCGGTGCTGCTGGGCGAGGAGCACGACCTCCCCCGCCTCCGTCATCCGCCGTCCGGCCAGCGCGCGCAGCCGCGTCTTCACGCGCGGCGGCAGGGAAGGGGAGCCCGCCGCGTCGAAGCGGAGCTGCACGGCGGAGCTGACCTTCTGGATGTTCTGCCCGCCCGCGCCGGAGGCGCGCACGAAGGTCAGCGCGATCTCGTCGTCGGGGATGGTGATGGCGGGGGAGACGCGGAGCGGCATGGCGCCCCCATCTGCCCCGCGCGCCGGCCGCCGATCAAGGCCGGACGGCGGTGACCTCGATCTCCACGAGCCAGCCGGGGTTCACCAGGCCGGCGACGGCCATGACGGAGCGCGCGGGCAGGTTCGGCTGCGCGGCGGTGCCGTAGAATTCGCGGTAGCCGGCCATGAAGCCCTCGAAATCCATGCGCCCGCCGCGGTCGGGGTCGCCGACGAGGAAGACCTGCATCTTCACCACGTCGCCATGCGTGAGGTTGAGGTCGCGCAGCGTGCGCTCGATGCCGCGCAGCGTGTTCACGGTCTGCGTGCGGGTGTCGCCGAAGCGGGCGATGCTGGTGGCCGGCGCGTTCGCGTCCTGCACCGGCGGCACGGCGCCGGAGACATAGACGGTGGTCCGCCCGGCCGGCACCTCGACGGCGCGGGCGATCGGGAAGTCGCTGTTCGGGATGCGGTGGCGGGTCACGTCCTGCGCCAGCGCGGGCGCGGCGGCCACCAGGGCAAGGGCAAGGGCGAGCAGGGGCTTCATCGGACGGACCTGACCTCCTCCGGCGTCACGGGATCGCGGTGGGCGTTGCCGAGATGCGTGCGGACATAGGTCGCGACGGCGGCGACCTGCGCGTCGTCCATCGTCGCGCCGAAGCCGGGCATGCCGTGCCGGCCGCCGACGATGACGGAGACGAGGTAGCCGGCGGGGTCCAGCCGTTCGTTGCCGGCCAGCGCCGGATAGGCGCCGGCGCCCTGCGCGCCGCGGCCGTCGGGCATGTGGCAGCCCGCGCAGCTCGCGGCGTAGAGCGCGGCGCCGTCGCGGTGCAGGAAGCGCGTCGCGCTGCCGAAGGACGGATCGGGCGCCTGTGCCAGGGCGAGGGCGGGCACGGACAGGGTCGCGGCCGCGAGGAGCGCGTGTCGAATCGTCATCCTGCCATCACCCGCCGGTGCAGCCGCGTCACGGCATCGAGCGCCGAGAGGATGGACCCCTCCTGCCACGCCGCGATGTAGGAGAGGTGCTCGCCGGCCAGCACCATGCGCCCGTCCACGGCGGCGAGGTTCGCGTAGTGCTCGCGCCGCGTCGCCTCCGTCCAGATCCCGTTGCACCCGAGCGCGCCCTTCACGCGGTGCCAGCCGACGGAGACGCCGCCGTCGAATTCCTGCGCGATCTCCGGATGCAGGCGGGACGCCCATTCCACCGTGCGCTTCACCCGCTCCTCAGGCGGCAGCGCGGTGTATTCGAAGGCCAGCGGCCCGAAGGCGTAGGCCGCGAGCAGCACGCCCTTGCCCGGCGAGAGGTAGCCGGTGGAGGGGTAGGAGATCATGCGGTTCGGCAGGTCGGTATAGGAGATGCCGCCGTAGATGTGGTGGTCGGTTTCCCAGAAGCGCCGCTTCATCTGCAGCCCGACCTTGATCGAGGCGGCATAGGGCACCGCGGCGATCGCGTTCGCCATCGGCGCGCCGCACTGTACGTCGAGTTGCGCGAGGATCGAGAGCGGGATGGTGTTCACGCACCAGTCCGCACGTTCGGTGCGTGTCGCGCCGTCCTGCTCGTAGGCGACCGTCACGCCGGACGCGTCCTGATGGATCGCGGTCACGCGCGCGCCATAGGTGATGACGCCGTCGCCGAGCGCGCGGACGAAGGCGCGCGCGATGGTGTCCATGCCGCCCACCGGCTCGAACATCGTGGTCTGGAAATCGAGCGAGGCGCCGGCGGCGAGCGCGCCCCAGAGGCGGGACGTCAGGATGTCGGACGCCGAGACGGGCGTGGAGGGGATCGGCGCGGCGTTCACGCCGCCGCCGGGCCGCCGGTCCCAGCCGCGGCGCGCGCTGGCCGCGGGGCCGCGGACGTAGCGGAAATTGGCGTCGAGCGCGCCGAAGGTCCGCAGCGATTCCAGCAGGATCGCCTTATCCTCGCCCGTGACCTCGGCATCCAGCGCACCGGCCCGCGTCGCCTTCGCCAGCAGCTCGGAGACCGCGCCCTGGTAATCGGCCTGTACCTCCCGGAACTTCACGGGCCGGCCGCCGAAGGCGCGGGTGGAATGCAGCAGCGCCGCGTGGTTCACCTGCACGAAGGGCTCGAGCCGCACGCCGAGGCGCCGGCAGTAATCCATCACCGCGTGATGGTGGAACGGGATGCGCCAGGGCCCGGGATTGAGGTACTGGCCCTCGTCGAAGGTGCAGCGCTGCGTCTCGCCGCCCATCTCCTCGATCGTGTCGCCGCCGCGGATCGTCCAGCAGCGGCCGCCGGCGCGGCGGTCGTATTCCAGGATCTTCGGGCGGTAGCCGGCCTGCCTCAGTTCCAGCGCCGCGACCATCCCGGCGAGTCCAGCGCCGAGGATGAGCACGGTCGCGCCGCGCGCGTCGCCTTCCAGCCGGATCGGGCCGCGATAGGTGCTCTCCTGCGCGTGGCCGAGGCTCGTCATCGCCCCGTACATCGCGGCGCTGCCGGCGACGGTGCCGATCAGCGCGAGGAGGTCCCGCCGCGTGCGCGGCGCCTGCGGTGCGTCTGTCATCCCTGCATCATTCACGGGGTCGGGGCGGCTTCGCAAGCGCGAAGCCGCCCGGATGCGGAAGCTTAACCCAGCCGCTCGCCATGCAGCGCCACGTCGAGGCCCTCGCGCTCCTCCTCCTCGGTGACGCGCAGGCCGACGATCACGTCCACCACCTTCAGCAGGATCACGGTGGCGACCGCCGTGAAGATGAACACCGCCGCGACCGCGTAGCACTGGATGATGAACTGGTCGAAGCCGCCGCTCACGCCTTCCGGCAGCGCCGTCGTCGCCGAGAGCGGGCCGTAGGCGAAGAGGCCCGTCAGCAGCGCGCCGGCGATGCCGCAGACGCCGTGCACGCCGAAGGCGTCGAGGCTGTCGTCGTAGCCGCACCAGTGCTTCAGCGCCGTGGCACCCCAGAAGCCCGCCAGGCCCGCGACCACGCCGATCAGCAGCGCCGGCCCCGGCAGCACGAAGCCCGCCGCCGGCGTGATGGCGACGAGGCCCGCCACCGCGCCGGAGATCGCGCCGAGCACCGACGGCTTGCCCTTGGTCGCCCATTCCGCGACGAGCCAGGCCAGCACCGCCGCCGCCGCCGCGATCTGCGTCACGAACATCGCCATGCCCGCGCGCCCGTTCGCGCCGACCGCAGAGCCCGCGTTGAATCCGAACCAGCCCACCCACAGCAGGCTCGCCCCGATCACCGCGAAGCCGAGGTTGTAGGGTGCCATGTTGTCGTGCCCGTAGCCGACTCGCTTGCCGAGCAGCACCGCGGCCACCAGCCCCGCCACGCCCGCGTTGATGTGCACCACCGTGCCGCCCGCGAAGTCCAGCGCGCCGAGCGCGAAGATCCATCCATTCGGGTGCCACACCCAATGCGCGACCGGCGAATAGACCAGCAGGGTCCAGAGCGTCATGAACACCAGCAGCGCCGAGAACTTCATCCGGTCCGCGATCGCGCCGGTGATCAGTGCCGCGGTGATGATCGCGAAGGTCATCTGGAACATCGCGAAGACGCTCTCCGGGATCGTCGTCGCGACGGCGGCATCGCCGCTGCCCAGCGCGAAGGGCTTGTCCCAGCCGTCCTGGATGCCGCGCATCAGCAGGCGGGAGAGGTCGCCGACATAGGCGTTGCCCTCGCCGAAGGCCAGGCTGTAGCCCGCCACCACCCACAGCACCGCGACCAGCGCGCAGACCGCGAAGGACTGCATCATCGTCGCCAGCACGTTCTTCTTCCGCACCATGCCGCCGTAGAACAGCGCCAGGCCCGGCACGGTCATCATCAGCACGATGGCGGTGCTGGTCAGCATCCAGGCGGTGTCGCCGGTATCAATCTTCGGGTCCGCCGCCGCATCCTGGGCGAAGGCGGCGCCGGCCGCGATCATCGCCGGCAGCGCGAGCAGCGCGGCACGCGCAAGCATCCTCATTCCACTGTTTCCCTTGCCTGATGTCATCGCCGGCGGCCTAGAGCGCCGAGTTGTCGGTCTCGCCCGTGCGGATGCGCAGCGCCCGCTCCAGGTCGAGGACGAAGATCTTGCCGTCGCCGATCTTGCCGGTGCGGGCCGCGCCCGCGATCGCCTCGACCACGGCGTCCACCATCTCGGCGGCGACGGCCACCTCGATTTTGAGCTTCGGAAGGAAGCTCACGTGGTACTCGGCGCCGCGGTAGATCTCGGTCTGGCCCTTCTGCCGCCCGAACCCCTTCACCTCGGTCACCGTGAGGCCCTGCACGCCGAGCGGGGTGAGCGCGTCGCGCACCTCGTCGAGCTTGAAGGGCTTGATGATCGCCATCACCAGCTTCATCGCGCCGCGTCCCCTTTTCCTGGGCGAGTAGGGCCGAACCAATCCAAGCGCCGTGCCACCCTCTTCTCCCTCCCCCCTCGCGGGGGAGGGCTGGGGAGGGGGGGGTCAGCGCCGCCCCCGCCTCCGCCCAAAATTCAGGCAATTGCCTCCCCCTTGCCGAAGCGGCGCCGCGCCGCGACCTTCGCCCCATGCCCGATACTCTCGACGTCACCGCCTGCGTCATCGGCGCCGGCCCGGTCGGCGCCACCCTCGCCGCCACCCTCGCCGCCGCCGGCCTGCCGACCGCCGTGCTGGACCGCGCGCCGCTGCCGCCGATGGAGCTGCCGGAGTTCGACGGCCGCGCCTACGCCATCGCGCTCACCAGCCAGCGCCTGCTCGCCGCCGCCGGCATCTGGGACCGGCTGCCCGACGCGCCGCAGCCGATCCGCCGCATCCGGGTCGCCGATGGCCGGCCCGGCACGCGCCCCTCCCCGCTGCAGCTGATGTTCGAATCGTCGCAGGTCGCCGCCGGCGATCCCTTCGGCTGGATGGTGGAGGCGCGCGCGTTGCGCGTCGCGCTGAACGCGCGGCTGCCCGTGCTGCCCAACCTGCACGCCTTCGCGCCCGCGACCGCTTCCGTCACCCGTCACGCGACGCACGCCGAGATCACCGTCGCCGGCGGCCCGACGATCCGTGCGAAGCTCGTCATCGGGGCCGAGGGTCGCGAGAGCCCGCTGCGCGCGCAGGCCGGCATCCCCGTCACGCGCTGGGACTACGGCCAGACGGGCATGGTCGGCGCCTTCGCCCATGAACGCCCGCATGAGGGCACCGCGCTCGAGATGTTCCTCCCCGGCGGCCCCTTCGCGCAGCTCCCGCTCGCCGGGCCGGGCGGCTTCGGCACGGCGGAGCTCCCCCACGCCTCCGCCTTCGTCTGGTCGGACCGCACGGCGCTGGCGCAGCGCTTCCTCGCCATGGACGACGCCCGCTTCGGGGGGGAGCTGGCCCGGCGCCTGGGCGGGCATCTCGGCCGCATCAGGCCGATCGGCCGCCGCTGGTCCTACCCGCTCTCGGCGCTGTGGGCGCATCGCTTCACCGCGCGGCGCCTCGCGCTGGTCGGCGACGCCGCGCACGGCATCCACCCGATCGCCGGCCAGGGCCTGAACCTCGGCTTCCGCGACGTGGCAGCCCTCGCCGAGGCGGTGATCGAGGCGCACCACGCCGGCGAGGACCCCGGCGGGGCGGAGACGCTCGCGCGCTACGAAGCCCGCGCCCGGCCGGACGCGATGCTCATGCTCGGCGCGACGCATGCGCTGGAGCGGCTGTTCGGCAGCAATCTCGCGCCGGTGCGCCTGGCCCGCCGCCTCGGGATCGCCGCGGTGGACCGCATCCCGCCGCTGAAGCGCGCCTTCGCGGAGCGCGCGATGGGCATGCGGGCGGGTCTCGGCGGATTGCTGGGCGGCCAGACATTGTAAGGGAACCGCCGGCGTTCCCTCGCGTCATTCCGTGCGGGGATCGCTTCGGGGGCCGCGTGCGCAAGACCGCCATCCTGTTCCAGACGCATTTCTTCGACCGGTGGGCAGAGGCCGCCTTCCGGCGGCTGAAGGCCGGCGCGCCGCCGCATCACGACCACTACGTCCTGGTCCACCTGCCGCCCGGCGCGCCGATCCCCGCGCGCCTCGCCCGCGTGCCGCATCACGTCGTCCGCACGGATGAGCTGCGCGCCATGCCCTATCCGGCCAAGACCGGCGGCGAGGGCTGGAACCTCTGGCACCAGGGCCATACGGACCTCATCACGCTCCATTTCTGCCAGGCGCACCCGGAGTACGAGCGGTACTGGCAGGTGGAGTACGACGTGGCGTTCAGCGGCGCCTGGAAGACCTTCTTCGCCGCCTTCGAGGAGGACGGGTCCGACCTCCTCGCCACCGTCGTCTTCCGCCGCCGCGACCTGCCGGAGTGGGAATTCTGGGCCTCGCTGCAGACGCCCGGCGAGGCGACGGACGACGTGCAGGCGGTCCGCAGCTTCATGCCGATCTTCCGCATGTCGCGGCGCCTGTACGAGGCGACGGACGCCGCCTACCGCGCCGGCTGGGGCGGCCATATCGAGTGCACGCTGGCAACCGTCGCGAGCCTGCGCGGCATGACGATCGGCGATCTGGGCCACGACGGGGAGTTCACCGCCGAGCGCAACCGCGGCCGCTTCTACACGGCAACCCGCTTCGACGTGTACCTCGCGCCCGGCACCATGGCCTTCAAGCCGCCGCTGCATCGCACCGGCACCCGGCGCGACATGCTCTGGCATCCGGTGAAGCCGCTCTGGCTGCGCGCCGAGGCGCGGCGGGAGCTGCTGGTCGCGCGCAACCGCGTCGCGACGGTCCTGCGCCACCGCGCGCCCTGGCTGCTGCCGGCCCGCTGGCGCGCGCCGGGCAGCTTCTCCGGCGCGGCGCGGCAGTAGCCCGGTGCCGGCCTGCTCGGTCCTGATGCCGGCCTGGAACTCGGCGTCGCACCTCGACCGCGCGATGACGGCGGCCCTCGGCCAGAGCCTCGCCGAGATCGAGGTGGTCGCGGTGGACGACGCCTCGACGGACGCTACCCACCAGGCGCTGCTCGCCTGGGCCGCGCGCGACCGGCGGGTGAAGGTGCTGCGGCACGAGTCCAACCGCGGGCCGGCGGCCGGGCGCAATACGGCGCTGGCGGCGGCGACGGGACGCTGGGTCGCGCCACTCGACGACGACGATTCGATGCGCCCGGACCGCCTCGCCCGCCTGGTCGCGCGTGCCGAGGCCGAGGGCGCCGACCTGCTCGCCGACAACCCGACCCTGTTCGAGTTCGAGACCGGCGCGGAACGCGGCCCCTGCTGGCCAGAGGCCGCCTTCGCCGCACTCGCGGCCGCGCCGCTGACGACCGCGGGCCTGCTGCGCGGCGACGACGTGGAGGCGCCGGGACACGCCAAGTTCGGCTACCTGAAGCCGTTGATCCGGCGCGACTTCCTGGCGCGCACCGGCATCGCGTATCGCCCGGAGTTCCGCCTCGGCGAGGATCTGCTGCTCTACTTCGAGTGCCTGGCGGCCGGCGCGCGGTTCCTGCTGGCGCCGGACTCGCTCTACCTCTACGCGGTGCGTCCGGCCTCGGCCTCGGCAGGGCGGCACGGCGCGCTGCGTCTGGCGGCCGCGACGCGCGCGATGCGGCGGGTTCCGGCCGGCGAGGAGGTCGCCGCTCTCCTCCGCACCCGGCAGCGCACGCTGGATGCGATGTGCTTCGATCTGTCGGTCGAGAGCCGCAAGCTGGGCGACGCCCTGCGCTACGCCGTGACGGCGGACCCCGCGCGGGTCCGGCGCCGCCTGCGCGCGATGGTCGGGCGCGTCGCCGGCCGGCGCTGACCGCCCCTCACGCCGTTGAGCGACGCCCCAACCGGTTCGCTCGCTGTCGTTCCCGCGCAAGCGGGAACCCAACTCCCAACGCGCCTGACATCCGACGATGGGCTCCCGCTTTCGCGGGAGCGACATGCAAGGCACCACGCTTCAGGCGCACCAGGATCACGCCGCCCGCAGATGCTCCTGCAGCCGCGGCATCAGCTCCACCAGGTTGCAGGGCCGGAACCGGCTGTCGAGCTGGAACAGCAGGATGTCGTCCCAAGCATCCTTGCAGGCACCGGTGCTGCCGGGCAGCGCGAACAGGTAGGTGCCGCCGGCCACGCCGCCGATGGCCCGCGATTGGATCGTGGAGGTGCCGATCTTCGCGTAGCTCAGCATCCGGAACAGCTCGCCGAAGCCGGTGATCTCCTTCTCCAGCACGCGGGCGAAGGCCTCCGGCGTCACGTCGCGGCCGGTGATGCCGGTGCCGCCGGTGGTGATCACGCAATCCACCTCCCTGTCGGCGATCCAGCGTCGGAGGACGGCTTCGATGAGCGTCGCCTCGTCCCGGCAGATCTCGCGCGCGGCCAGGCGGTGCCCGGCGGCGGCGATGCGCGCGGCGAGCGTCTCGCCGCTGCGGTCGGAGGCGAGGTCGCGCGTGTCGGAGACGGTGAGGACGGCGATGTTGACGGGGAGGAAGGTGCGGGATTCGTCTATGGGCATGGCGGCCTTCGCGAAGGTGGCGCTTGCGACGCCCCCACCCTAGCCCTCCCCCGCGATGCGGGGGAGGGGAGAGGTTGGCGCCCTCCCTCGCGAAGCGGGCGAGGGGACGGGTCGGCACCCTCTCCCGCCAAGCGGGGGAGGGGAGGGGCTAGCGTCGAACGGCCGCCGCGACCTCGTCGTTCGCGGTGAAGCGGGGGAAGCGGCCGGAGGCGAGTTCGTCCAGGCTGCGCGCGGGCTGGCCCAGCCGGGCGGCGTAGATCCAGGAATAGGCCAGCACGCGCTGCACGAAGATCCGCGTCTCGCCGACCGGGATGCTCTCGATGAAGAGCAGCGGATCGCCACGGTGGCGCACCGCCGGCTGCCAGCGCGCGAGGTTGCCGGGGCCGTTGTTGTAGGCGGCCAACAGCCGGATCAGGTCGCCGCCCACCTGGTCGTGGCGGGCGAGGTAGTGGATGTAGCGCTGCCCGACCTCCAGCGAGAAGGCGGGGTCGTGCAGCCGGCGCGCGCCGGCGCCGCGCAGCGACGCGTCGCCCGTCACGTAGCTCGCCGTCGCCGGCATGATCTGGAGCAGGCCGCGCGCGCCGGCCGCCGAGACCGCGTTCTCGTCGAAGTTCGATTCCTGCAGGGCCAGCGCGTAGAGCAGCGAGGGATCCATCCGGAACCCGTTCCGCGGCTGCAACCGCGGCAGTGGGAAGCGCGCGAAGTCGCGCGGGCGTCCGTCGGCGCCCTGCTGCAAGCCCGCGAGCTGCGCCGCGAACTCCGTCATCCCTGCCTGGGAGGCGACGACGAGCATCGCCCGCATCACCCCTGCATTGCCCTGCACCTTTGGCCAGAGCGCGCGGAACTCCGCCTCCGCCCGGTCGCGCTGGCCGATCTGGAGCAGCGCCAGCGCCCGCCAGCCCGGCGCGCTCTCCGCCACCGCGGCCGCCTCGCCCTCGCCCGCCAGCTCGCGTTCCCAGGCGAAGCCCATCGGCAGGCCGAGCGCCTTGCGGGCGAGCAGGCCGTAGAAGGTCCGCGGCTCCTGCGCCGCCTGCATCAGCCAAGGCACGTAGGCCTGCGGCCGGCGGGCGCGGATGGAGGCGCGCGCGGCCCAATACGCCGCCGCCGCGCGCGTCGCGGGCGAGGCGATCTCGGCCCGTGCCGCGGCCTCGAACTGGGCCAGCGCCAGCTCGTGCCGCTCCAGGCTCCAGGCCGCCATGCCGGCGACGAAGGCGGGGAACGCCGTGCCGCCGGCCTGCCGCGCGGCCTCGGTCGCCAGGCGCAGCGCCTCCTCGTCCCGGCCGAGCTGGAACAGCGCCTGCGCCACATCGGCGCGGAGCAGCGCGTTGTAGGCCACCCCCGGCCGGGCGCGGACGATGGCGGCGATCGCCCCGGCCGCGTCGCCGTCCCGCGCGCGCTCCCGCACCGTGCGGTCGAGGGATGCGTTGCGCGCGACGGTGCGCGAGGACGGCTCGCGCTCCTCCGGCACGGTGACCCCGTCGCCGAGGCTGTCGAGGGCCGGCGCTGGCGGCAGCGCCGCGCCGCGCGGCGCCCGCTGGACGAGCAGCGCGTGGACCGCGCGGGCCTCCGGGTGGTCCGGGTTGCCTTCAAGCCAAGCCCCCAGCTCCGGCACCGTCGCGGGGTGGCCGCGCGTCCAGCGGTCGGCCAGCACGTGGCCGAGCAGTCTTCGGTCGTCGAGGCGTTCCGTCTCGCGCGCGGCCGCCGCCATCTCGCCCCGCGATTGCAGGTCGAAGATACGACGAAGCCGCACCGCATCCGACGGTGCTAGGGGTTGCGGGAACCCGGCGATCCCGCCCTGCAGAGAGGGCCGCGGAACGCTCATGGCGGTCTGGTCGGCCCGTTGCCCGAACGCGGGGACCTGAGCCCCCACGGTCATCGTCACCCCCACGAGGAGCAGCAGCGCCGTGCGGCGGATGCTGACAGCCGGGCGGGGGCACCGGGCCATGGGGCAGATCGCTCGCATGGCCCGTCTGCCCTACAGGCGGGTCGGAAGGATTGGCAACCCCCGGAAAAGGGCCGCGTCTCGCAGTTTGAGACAATAGTTAACGAAACAGTATGTTGCGCGGCGTTGCTGCCGCAACTTTCAGCTCTCACGAGGGCGTGATGGCATCGTCCAGCGTCCGGCGCAGCGTGACCAGGTCCGCCCAGGCTTCCCGCTTCGCTGTCGGGCTGCGCAGCAGGTAGGCCGGGTGCAGCGTCGGCAGGGCGGGCAGCGTATCGCCCGCGCCGTCCAGCCGGTGCCAGCGCCCGCGCAGCCGCGTGATCCCCTCCTTCGAGCGCAGCAGCGTCTTGGACGCGACGCCGCCGAGCAGCACGACGTGGCGCGGCCGCACCAGCGCGATATGGCGCAGGACGAAGGGCGTGAAGAAGTTCACCTCGGCGTCGGTCGGCGTGCGGTTGCCGGGCGGCCGCCAGGGCAGGATGTTGGTCAGGTAGAAGTCCCGCTCCCGCGTCAGGCCGATCGAGCCGAACATCCGGTCCAGCAGCCGGCCGGAGACGCCGACGAAGGGCCGGCCCAGCCGGTCCTCGTCCGCGCCGGGCGCCTCGCCCACCAGCATGAGGCCCGCCGTCGGGACGCCGTCGCTGAAGACGAGGTTGGTCGCGGTGTCCTTCAGCGGGCTGTCGGCCGCGGCGATCGCCGCCTTCAGCGCGGCAAGGTCGCCGGCCTCCTCCGCCAGCCGTGCCGAGGCGGCGGCGGGCAGCGGCGGGACCGGGGCGCGGGCAACCGCCGGCGCGGCAGGCGTACTGGTGACGACGGGGGCGCGCACGGCGAAGCGGTCCACCGGCGCGTCGTCCAGCGCCTCGTCGGCCCCCCACTCGATCTGCAATCGCAGCGCCGCCAACAGCGCGTCTCGGTCCATGCCAGCGATATCGCCGCGCCGCGGGGTTCCGCGCAACAGGGGGCGACGCTACATGCGATGGCAGGAACGCCGGAGGAACACAGCGCATGTCGGACGCGCGCGAGAGTATGGAATTCGACGTGCTCGTCGTCGGCGGCGGGCCGGCCGGGCTCGCCACCGCCATCCGCCTGAAGCAGGCCAGCCCCGGGACCACCGTCTGTGTCGTCGAGAAGGGGGGCGAGATCGGCGCGCACATCCTCTCCGGCGCCGTGGTGGAACCCCGCGCGCTGGACGAGCTGCTCCCGGACTGGCGCGACGACCCGCCGGCCCTGGCCACGCCGGTCACCGAGGATCGCTTCGTGCTGCTCACCGCCGGCCGCGCCATCCGGCTGCCGACGCCGCCGCAGATGCACAACGCGGGCAACTACGTCGTCTCGCTCGGCAATGTCTGCCGCTGGCTCGGCACCAAGGCGGAGGCGCTGGGCGTCGAGATCTACCCGGGCTTCGCCGCCTCCGACGTGCTGATCGAGGATGGTGTCGTGAAGGGCGTCGTCGCCGGCGTCATGGGCATCACGCGCGAGGGCGAGCACGGCCCGAACTACCAGCCGGGCATGGAGCTGCGCGCGACCTACACCGTCTTCGCCGAGGGCTGCCGGGGCAGCCTGACGAAGCGCCTCTTCGAGACCTTCGGCCTGCGCGAGGGCGTCGCCCCCCAGACCTACGCGCTCGGCGTGAAGGAGCTGTGGGAGATCCCGAAGGAGAAGCACAAGCCCGGCCTGGTCTGGCATTCCACCGGCTGGCCGTTGCCGAACGACACCTATGGCGGCTCCTGGCTCTACATGCTCGGCGAGAACCTGGTCTCGATCGGCTTCGTCGTCGGGCTGGACTACCCGAACCCCTGGCTCTCGCCCTTCGACGAGTTCCAGCGCTTCAAGACCCACCCCGCCGTGCGCGGCTTCCTGGAGGGCGGCAAGCGCGTGGCCTATGGCGCACGGGCGCTGAACGAGGGCGGCATCCAGGCGGTGCCGAATCTGGTCTTTCCGGGCGGGATGCTCGCCGGGGACGGCGCGGGCTTCCTGAACGTGCCGAAGATCAAGGGCACGCACACCGCGATGAAGAGCGGTATGCTGGCGGCCGAGGCGATCGCCGCCGCCCTCGCCGGCGACCGCCCGCCGGTGCTGGAGGGCTACCCGGAGGCGCTGAAGGCGAGCTGGGTGTGGTCGGAGCTGATGTCCGTGCGCAACATCCGCCCGGGCTTCGCGAAGTATGGGTTGTGGGGCGGCCTGGCCGCCGCCGCGCTCGACACCTACGTCTTCCGCGGCAAGGCGCCCTGGACCTGGCCGCACCACCAGGACCACGAGACGCTGCGCGACGCGTCGGCCGCGAAGCGCATCGAGTACCCGCGCCCCGACGGCGTGCTCACCTTCGACCGGCTGTCCTCGGTGTACCTGTCCAACACGAACCACGAGGAGGACCAGCCCTCGCACCTCGTGCTGAAGGATCCGGGCCGCTGGAAGGCGGTGAACTGGGACCGCTTCGCCTCACCCGAGAGCCGCTACTGCCCGGCCGCAGTGTACGAGGGCGTCGGCGCCGAAGCCGGCAACGGCGACGGCGAGATGCACCTGGTCATCAACGCCCAGAACTGCGTCCATTGCAAAACCTGCGACATCAAGGACCCGACGCAGAACATTGATTGGAAGACGCCCGAGGGCGGCGGCGGTCCGAACTACATCGGAGGGATGTAGCCTCTGCTCCCTCCCCCGTTTACGGGGGAGGGTCGGGGTGGGGGGAACTCGGTCGCTACCGTGGAAGCATCCACAGCTGCTGCGTCGCGATGTCCGCACCCCTTGCCCCGCCACCCCCTCCCGTGCTTTACGCCCCGCTTCCCTGCCGGGACCCGAAGGCATCGGTCCCGGCTATGCCCGCTTGCGCGGCTCCCCCGGCATGGTGCCGGCCGGACCGCATCCCGGGCTGAGACAGCCGAAGGGGGACCCGATGCCGCTATATGAATGCGTGCTCATGGCACGCAACGATGTCACGCAGCAACAGGTCGAGACCATCGCCGACACGGTCGAGCAGACGCTCAAGGCCGGCGGCGGCGAGGTGCGCAAGCGCGAGTACTGGGGCCTCCGCGGCCTCGCCTACAAGATCAAGAAGAACCGCAAGGCGCACTACATGCTGCTCGGCGTGAACTCCCCGCCGGCCGCGATCCAGGAGGTCGAGCGCCAGCTCGGCCTGCACGAGGACGTGCTGCGGACGCTCACGATCCGCGTGGATGCGATCGAGGAAGGCCAGTCCGCCATCCTCGCCCGCCGCGGCGAGGACCGGGAACGCGAGCGCGGCTTCCGCGGCCCGCGCCCGGCCGGGCGCTTCGGCTCCGGCCGCGGCGGCAGCGGCGGCGGCGGACGCGAGCGCGACGACCGCGAGGAATTCCGCGCGCGCCCGCGCGAGGAACTCGACCCCGGCATGGACGTGGAGTGATCAGCGATGTCCGACCGTAGCAACGTTGAGGCCGACGAGACCGCCGGCAGCCCCGCCGCGCGCCGCCCGGCCGTCGGCGCCCGCCGGCCCTTCTACCGGCGCAAGAAGTCCTGCCCCTTCTCCGGCCCGAACGCGCCGAAGATTGACTACAAGGACGTCCGCCTGCTCTCCCGCTTCCTGTCGGAGCGCGGCAAGATCGTGCCGAGCCGCATCACCGCGGTCAGCGCGAAGAAGCAGCGGGAACTGGCGCTCGCCATCAAGCGCGCGCGCTTCCTGGCCCTGCTGCCCTACGTGATCAACGACTGACCACGAGCAGGGCTTGCCGCCATGCCGACGGACGCGACCGGGACGGGACGGGGCTGGCAGCCCGGCGGGCTGCTCGCCGACCCGCGCCTGCTCGCGGCCGCGGCGGGCGGGATCGCGGCCGCCTGCCTCGCGCTCTGGGCGTTCCGTGGATTGCCGCTCGGCTTCCTCGCCTTCTGGGCCTCGCCGCTGCCGCTGTTCCTGACGGGCATGGGGTTCGGCACCGCCTCGTCGGTGATCGCGCTGGTCGTCGCCTCGGTGCTCGTCTGGATCGCCGGGACGATGACGGGCGTCTGGCTCTTCCTGCTCGCCTTCGGCATCCCTGCCACGCTGCTGGTGGCGGCCGGCGCGCGCGGGCTTGACCGCCCGCTGATGCTGCTCGGGATCCTGCCGGCGGCGGGCATCGCGGGCGCGGCCTTCTGGCTGTCCGACACGCCTGGCGGGCTCGAAGGCACGCTGCGGACCCTCGCGCAATCGGCGCTCCGCCGCTTCGACGTGCCGGCCTCGGCCGGGCTGGTCGCCGACATCGTGCGGGTGAAGGCGGCGGCCATCGGCTTCTGGCTCTCGCTCGCGCTGCTGCTGAACGGCTGGGGCGCGGGGCGGCTGCTGGCCCGCGCCGGCCTCGCCGCGCCCCCGGCCTGGAGCAGCGCCCGCCTGCGCGGCTGGTATGCCGTGCTGCCGGCGCTGGCCTTCGGGCTGTGGCTCGCCGCGGACGACGCCGCCGATGCGGTGGAGCTTTCCATCCTGCTCGTCCTGCTGCTGCCGCTGATGCTGCACGGGCTCGCCGTGCTGCACACGCGCACGCGCGGCCTGGGCGAGCGGCCACTGCTGCTCGGCGCGGTCTATGTCGCGCTGGTGATCCTGTTCCTTCCGGCGTCGCTCGCGGTGGCGGGCTACGGCGCCTTCGACCTCCTCCTCGGAACCAGGGGCGGGCGCGCCGCGCCACCCCGCAGCTAGAACGGTCCTGCCATGATCGAAGTCATCCTGATGCAGCGCGTCGAGAAGCTCGGCCAGATGGGCGAGCTCGTGAAGGTCCGCCCGGGCTACGCGCGCAACTACCTGCTGCCGCAGGGCAAGGCGATCCGCGCCAGCAAGGACAACATGGTGCGTTTCGAACGCGACCGCGTGCAGCTCGAGGCGCAGAACGTGAAGCGCCGCGAGGAAGCGGAGCGGATCGCGGAGCGCGTGTTCGGCCTCTCCGTCGTGATCATCCGCGCCGCCGGCGAGAGCGGCAGCCTCTACGGCTCCGTCACCTCGCGCGACATCGCCGATGCGTGCAAGGACTCCGGCCTGACGGTGGACCGCAGCCAGGTGCTGCTGGAGCAGCCGATCAAGACGACTGGCATCGTCCAGGTCCGCGTGGCGCTGCACCCGGAGGTGCTGGTGCCGATCGGCGTGAACATCGCCCGCAGCACGGAGGAGGCCGAGAAGCAGGCCCGCGGCGAGGACCTCCGCGCCGCCGAGCAGGACGAGGCGGAGAGCCTGGAGGCCGAGCTGGCCGCCGAGCTGGCCGAGCTCGGCTCCGCGATGGAGCGCTGAGGGCGCCACCTGACCGCTGACGCGCGACCGGCCGTGGCCGCCGCGCGACGGTCCACGCTATCCACACCTATCCACAGGGAAGGGGGGAAGGCAGCGACTCGGGCGGGGCGCTAGGGTGGGGCGATGAACACCTTCGGGCCAGGCGTGACACCATCGGGCGAGGGCCTCTTCGGCCTCTCGCAGCGCCTGCCGCCGGCCAACCTGGAAGCCGAGCAGGCGCTGCTCGGCGCACTGCTCGCCAACAACAAGGCCTATGAGCGCGTCAGCGAGTTCCTGGCTGCCGATCATTTCGCGGACCCCGTCCACGGCCGCATCTTCGGCGCCATCCAGCGCCGGGTGGAGGCCGGGCAGCTCGCGGATGCCGTGACGCTGCGCGCCGAGTTCCAGCACAACGGCCTGCTGGACGAGGTCGGCGGCACCGCCTATCTCGCGCAGCTCCTCTCGGCCATGGTCGGGGTGATCAACGCCGGCGAGTACGGCCGCGTCATCCACGACAACTGGATGCGCCGCCAGCTCATTGACGTGGGCGAGACCGTCGTGAACCGCGCCTTCGGGGCGGAGCCGGAGCTGGATGCGCGCCAGCAGCTCGAAGCCGCCGAGCAGCACCTGTTCGACCTGTCGAAGGACAACGCCGCGCAGGGCGGCTTCGTCAGCTTCGAGCGCGCGCTGGCCACCGCGGTGGAGCACGCGGCCAACGCCTTCTCCAACCCCGGCGGCGTGTCGGGCCTGTCCTCCGGCCTGCGCGACCTCGACCGCAAGACCGGCGGGCTGCACCGGTCGGACCTGCTGATCCTCGCGGGCCGGCCGGGCATGGGAAAGACCGCGCTGGCGACCAAGATCGCCTTCGGCGCGGCGCGCGCCGTGCTGCGCAAGGCGCGCGACGCCGACCCGAACGCGGTGCCGCGCGGCGGCGTCGCGGTCTTCTCGCTGGAGATGAGCTGCGACCAGCTCGCGACGCGCCTCCTGTCCGAGGAATCGCGCATCTCCGGTGACCGCATCCGCCGCGGCGACATCGCCCAGCGCGACTTCGACCGCTTCGTGGAGGTGAGCCGCGAACTGGCCGCGCTGCCGATATTCATAGACGACACGCCCGCCATCACCATCAGCGCGCTCCGCACCCGCTGCCGCCGCCTCCAGCGCACGCGAGGGCTGGACCTGGTGGTGGTGGACTACCTCCAGCTCATGCGCCCGGCCGCGGGCACGAAGCCGGAGAGCCGCGTGCTGGAGATCAGCATGATCACCCAGGGCCTGAAGGCGATCGCGAAGGAGCTTGCCGTGCCGGTGATCGCGCTGTCCCAGCTCTCGCGGCAGGTCGAGAGCCGGGAGGACAAGCGGCCGCAGCTCAGCGACCTGCGCGAATCCGGCTCGATCGAGCAGGACGCGGACATGGTGATGTTCATCTACCGCGACGAATACTACCTCGCCCAGCGCCAGCCGAAGGAGCTGACCTTCGAGAGCGCCGACAAGTTCACCGGCGCGATGGACAAGTGGCAGAAGGACATGGAGGAGGCGCACAACAAGGCGGAGCTGATCGTCGCTAAGCAGCGCCACGGGCCGACGGGGACGATCAAGCTGTTTTTCGAGGCGGAGTTCACGCGCTTCGGCGACCTCGATACCCAGCACGACGGTGGCTATGGAGATTGAACGGCGCGCTCAGGCCTTGGTTCATACCCTGTCGCCCCCGCGGAAGCGGGGGCCCACCTTGACACCTTCCCGGCACGCGGCGCGGTGGATTCCCACGTTCGCGGGAACGAACGAGGAAAGCGCTCAGGAGCGACGCCGGCCGACAGACTGCCGTAATTCCCCCCACCCCGGCCCTCCCCCGTGAACGGGGGAGGGAGTAAGGCGGGCGCCTGATGCCCGGCACGCTCCGCATAGATCTCGCCGCACTCGTCGCGAACTGGCGCGACCTTGCCCGGCTGCACGCCGCCCCGGTCGCCGGCGTGGTCAAGGCCGATGGCTACGGCCTCGGTGCCGCTGCGGTGGCGCGCGCACTGCACCCGGCGGGCTGCAGCACCTTCTTCGTGGCGCATGTCGAGGAGGGCATCGCGCTCCGCGCCGCGCTCGGTCCCGGCCCGGAGATCGCCGTCCTCAACGGCTTCGCCCCCGGCGCCGACGCCGACGCGGCGCTGACCCCCGTGCTGAACCATCTCGGCGACGTCGCAGCCTGGCGCGGCACGGGTAGCCCGGCGATCCTGCACCTCGACACCGGCATGGCCCGCCTCGGCCTGGACGCCACCGAACAGGCCGCGCTCGCCGCCGACCGCTCACCCCTCGACGGCATCGCGCTGCGCCACGTCATGACCCACCTCGCCTGCGCCGACGAACCGGACCACCCCCTGAACGAAACCCAGCGCGCCCGCTTCGCCGAGGCCGCCGCGCGCATCGCCCCCGGCGTGCCCCGCAGCCTCGCCAATTCCTCCGGCATCTTCCTGGGCGACGCCTTCCGGTCCGACCTCGCCCGCCCCGGCTGCGCGCTCTACGGCATCAACCCGACGCCGGGGCGCCCGAACCCCATGCGCCAGGTCGTGCGGCTGGAGGCGGAGGTTCTGCAAGTCCGGCAGGTCGCGGCCGGCGATACGGTCGGTTACGGCGCATCCTGGACCGCCCGGGAACCGCGGCGGATCGCCACCGTTGCCGCCGGGTATGCCGATGGCTACCTTCGCGCGCTTTCGGGCCGCTCCCTCGGCCTGCTGCACGGACGGGAAGCACCGCTGGTGGGCCGCGTGTCCATGGACCTGACGACCTTCGACGTCACCGACATCCCGCAGGCGCGTCCTGGCGATCGCATCGTCCTGATCGGCGGGCAGGGCAACACGCCGGACGACGTGGCCGCCCGCTGCGGCACCATCGGCTACGAGATCCTGACCTCGCTCGGCCGCCGCTACCGCCGCTTCTACGAGGGCGGCTGAAGCCTTGGACCGTGCCCTCGACCTGACGGCGGCGCTCGGCCGCGGCGCCATCGGCGCGCTGCGCGGCACCGGCGCGATCGCGCTGTTCGCCGCGGCGGCGATCAGCCACCTCGTCCGCCCGCCCTTCTACGGCCGGCTCTTCCTGCGCGCCTTCGTCGAGATCGCCTGGTTCAGCCTGCCGGTGGTCGCGCTGACGGCGGTGTTCACGGGCATGGTGCTCGCGCTGCAATCCTACACCGGCTTCGCCCGCTTCAACGCGGAGGGCGCGGTGGCGAACGTCGTCGTGCTCTCCATCACGCGGGAACTCGGGCCGGTGCTGGCGGGGCTGATGGTCGCGGGGCGCATCGGCGCGGCCTTCGCCGCGGAAATCGGGACGATGCGCGTGACCGACCAGGTGGACGCGCTGACCACGCTCTCGACCGACCCGATGAAGTATCTCGTCGCCCCACGGCTGCTGGCGGGCACGGTCGCGCTGCCGTTGCTGGTGGTGGTGGCCGACATCCTCGGCGTGATGGGGGGCTGGCTGATCGGCACGCAGCAGCTCGGCTTCTCCTCCGGCGCCTACCTCAAGGCGACCTTCGACTTCATCCAGGCGTGGGACGTGGCCTCGGGCCTGGTGAAGGCGGCGGTGTTCGGCTTCATCGTGACCCTGATGGGCTGCTGGTGCGGCTACACCTCCGGCGGCGGGGCGCAGGGCGTGGGGCGCGCGACGACCTCCGCCGTCGTCGCCAGCTCCATCCTGATCCTCGCGACCGACTACGTCCTGACGGCGATCTTCTTCAGCCGATGAGCGGCGAGACCACGAAGATAGGGCTGCGCGGGCTGGCGAAGGCGTTCGGGCCGAAGGTGGTGCTGGACGGCGTGGACCTCGACATCCCGGCCGGTCGCTCCACGGTGATCCTCGGCGGCTCGGGCTCCGGCAAGTCGGTGACGCTGAAATGCATCCTCGGCCTGATCACGCCCGATGCCGGGGTGATCGAGATTGACGGCCGCGACGTCGCGACGCTGAGCCGGCGGGAGCGCGAGGCGGTGAACGACCGCATCGGCATGCTGTTCCAGAACGGCGCGCTGTTCGACAGCCTGCCGGTCTGGGAGAATGTGTGCTTCAAGCTGTTGGCGCAGGGCCGCATCACCCGCCGCGCCGCCCGCGACAAGGCCGCCGAGGTGCTGGCGCAGGTCGGGCTGGCCGCCTCGGTCGGCGACCTCTCGCCGGCGGAGCTCTCGGGCGGCATGCAGAAGCGCGTCGGCCTGGCGCGCGCCATCGCCGCCGAGCCCGACATTATCTTCTTCGACGAACCGACGACGGGCCTTGACCCCATCATGGGCGCGGTGATTGACGGGCTGATCGTGGACTGCGTGCGCCGCTTGGGCGCGACCGCCGTCAGCATCACGCACGACATGGCCAGCGCGCGCCGCATCGGCGACGAAGCCGCGATGATCCACAAGGGGCGGATCGTCTGGCGCGGGCCGGCCGCGACGCTCGGCGAGACGGGCAACCCGATGGTGGACCAGTTCGCGCGGGGGGAGCGGGAAGGGCCGATCCAGATGGAGCTGCGGCGGTAGGGCGGTGCTTGCCACCAGCACGCAATGTGTATAATGTAAGTATTGGGGAGGGAGACGCTGCGCGGCTGTGACGATAGAGGATTGAGCGCATGCGCGCGTCCGAAGTGATCCGCCTGTTGCAATCGGCTGGCTGGCTTGAGCGCGATGGCAAGGGAAGCCACCGAAACTTTCGGCACCCAGAGAAGCCCGGGAAAATCACCGTGCCATTTCACGGCAGCCGCGACCTTACCATCGGTGTCGTTCGCTCGATCGAGAAGCAGAGCGGCCTGACCCTGTTGCGAAAGCGATGACAGCGAGGATGACGTGACAACGCAGGTCTATCCCGCAGTTCTGGTCAAGGACGCGGGCGCACCGCCCGATGCGCCTATCGGCGTCGTCTTCCCCGACCTGCCCGGCTGCACCAGCCAGGGCGATGACCCTCGCCATGCTGCGGAAATGGCAATAGAAGCGCTCGCCGCGCATGTCGAGGCGATGGTCGCGGATGGCGAGGGCCTGCCCGAACCCTCCGCTCCGGGAACTGCACCCGACTGGCTTGACCCGCGCGAGAGCGAGGTGCTCGCGCACGTCCTCGTTCCTGTCGAACTGCCGGGCCGCAGCATGCGCGTGAACATCACGATGGATGAAGGCCTGCTGCATCGGGTGGACCGCGCGGCGGAAAAGGACGGCTTGACGCGATCCGGCCTGCTGGCCGAAGCCGCGCGGAGTTGGTTGCGACGCGGTGCCGAACGCCCCCGCCGGCGCCGCGCGTAGCGCGGATCAAACCGCCACCGCCGCCCGCCGCCGCACCGCCAGGAACAGCGCCCCCACCAGCAGCAGGTTCACCACCCCCGCCAGCGCCGCATTCGCGAAGCCCATCGTATAGGCGCCGGTCACGTCGAACAGCCAACCCGCCTGGAACCCGCCCACCCCGTGGCCCAGCCACGCGAAGGCCAGGATCACGCCCATCAGCGTCGCGCGGTTGCGCGCCGGCGTCAGCATCCGCGCGGTGATCAGCACGCCCGTCATCACCCCCGCATAGCCGAAGCCGTAGATCGGCGCGAAGACGTAGAAGCCCTGGAGCGTCCCGATCTGCGTGAAGGCGAACACCGCCGTCGTCTGCCAGAGCGAGGCCGTCAGATACGCCGGGATCGGCCCGATGACGTCCGCCAGCTTGCCGAACGCGACGCGCCCCGCGATCGCCGCCATCAGCATGGCAAACAGCACGCCCGACGCATCCGTGCCGGTGATGCACAGGCCCTGGATCAGCGGCACCAGGTGCATCAGCGGCACCGACATGCAGGCGCAGCACAGCAGCACCGCCGCGCTCAGCCAGACGACCACGAGATGCGGCGGCAGCGGCGGCGAGGCTTCGGCGAAGGCCGACTGCGCCCGCGTTACCCGCGGCGGCTCCCGCACCAGGGTCGCCAGCGGAACCATCAACGCCAGCGACGCCATGCCGAGCGCCAGGAACGCGCCCCGCCAGCCCAGCGCCTCGATCAGGAAGGCGGCGGCCAGCGGCACGCCGCCCTGGCCCACCGCCTGCCCGGCCGAGGCAATCCCGATGGCCAGCCCCGCACCCGCCGGGAACCAGCTTCCGACGAGCGCGATCAGCGGCGCGAACAGCGCCGCGCCGAACACCCCGGCGACGAAGAACAGCAGGTGGAACTGCCACAGCCGGTCCGCCCCCGCCGCCAGCACCACGCAGGCGCCCACCGCCGTCACGCCGCCGAGGCACACGCTGCGGATCGGCAGCCGGTCGGCGACCGCGCCCATCACGACCCCGCCCAGCCCCAGCCCGACCAGCCCGGCCGAGTTGATCAGCGCGATGCCGCCGCGCGGCCAGCCGAACTCCGCTTCCAGCGGCAGGAAGAAGACCGAGATCCCGTTGACGAGCTGCCCCATGGCGATCGCCAGGATCGTCGCCACTGCCGCGACCACCACCCAGCCCCGGTGCTTCCCCTGGTACTCAACTGCCCGAGCCGTGCGCATCGCGCGTCTCCGATTCCGCTCAGCCGCCGACCCTGCGCCGGCGAGGTTGCACGGGCATGTCGGCGATGATGTCGCGTGTTGCTCCGCGACGTGGCTACCCGCTCTCCCGCACTTCCATCGCCAGGCGCACGGCCAACCCTTCCGCCCGCCACTCCGTCGTCGTCTCGCCGCCGGGCAGTCCGGCGAAGGCGCGGCGCAGCAACTGGCTGCCGAAGCCGGCGCGCGCCGGCGGTCCCGCCACGGGCGGGCCGCCGCGCTCCGTCCACTCCAGCACCAGGCGCGGCCGCGGGCCGGCGCCGACCGTCCAGGTGATCGTCAGCCGTCCCTCCACGACCGACAGCGCACCGTATTTCGCGGCATTCGTCGCCAGCTCGTGCAGCACCATCCCGAGCGGCACGGCCGCTTCCGGCGGCAGGCGCACCGGCGGCCCCTGCGCGGCGATGCGCCCGAAGTCCAGGCGATAGGGCGCCACCACCTCCGCGATGAGCTCGGCGAGCAGCACCACGCCTCCCGGCTGCTCCAGCAGCAGCGTATGGGTGCGTGCGAGGGACCGCAGGCGGTCGCCGAACTGTTGCGCGAACGCGGCCGGGTCGGCCGTCGTGCGCGCCGACAGGACGGCCAGCGACTGCGCCGTCGCCAGCAGGTTCTTCACGCGGTGGTGCAGCTCCCGCACCAGCAGGTCGCGCTGCGCCTCGGCCTCCTGCCGGCGTTCCGAGGCCTCCGCCATTGCCGCCGCGGCCGCGTTCACCTCCCGCAGCGGCGTGGACAGCCGTAGCGGCCGCGCGTCGGAGAGCGTGGCCGCGGCGGCGAGGCTCGCCATCGGCTCGCCGATCCGGCGCGCCACCAGCCGTGTCGCAGCTGCCGCCAGCAGCGCCAGGCCGAGCGCGGCCGGCCCGACCACGGTGGCGGAGCGCCAATAGGGCTGCGCCAGCGCGTCCGCCGTGACGCCTACTCCCGTGACGAGGCCCGTCGCCCCGGATCGCGCATGCACGACCATGACGGGCAGGCCGGTCAGGTTCGTGCCGTGCCAGATGCCTTCCGGGCTGGCGGCTGCTCGCAACGCCGTGTCCGGCATCACCCGGCCGACGAAGCGGTCGTGGTCCTGCCAGCGCGCGACCACCCGCCCCTCGGCATCCGCCAGCGCGGGGAAGCGCGCGGCGTCGAACCGGTTGCCGAAGCCGAGCAGGACGGCGTGAAACGCCCGGGCCGGCAGCGCGAGCAGCAGCCGCCCTTCCGGCGCCTCGGCCGCGATCAGCAGCGCGTGCCCGCCCGAGGCGGCATCCTCGACGAGAGGCGAGACGAGCCGATCCCTTGCCGCGGCGAGGGCGGCCGGCGCAATGGGCGAGCCGGCCGGCCGCGTATCGGCGCTCACCCGTCCTTCCGCATCGAGCAGCGCGACGTGGAAGCCGGTGGCGGCGAGGTGCGTGGCCATCGCATCCGCCACCTGTCCCTCCCGGGTCGCGGCCGCGAGCCGCGCCAGCCCGGCGGCGGCGTCGGCGACCAGGCCGTCCGCGCGGAACAGCACCTCCCGCGCATCGGCCAGCGCGGCCCGCTCCATCGCCTGCCGCTCGCCCATCACGTGCAGCCAGCCGGCCGCCAGCGCCAGGCCGACCATCGGCACCGCGAGGACGAGCGTCAGCCGGGCGAGAAGTTGGGCGAGCGACAGGGGGCGCGACGCGAACATCGCGGGCGATTCTAGAATTACTCGATGACGCGGCGCGCACCGGGGCGTTCTCACGTTGGCGTGAGGCGGCGCTTCTGCGGCGTGTCCGATTGGGCTATGGTGCGTGTTCCCGTTTCGTCCCTTCAGGAGACCCCTTGGCCAAGGACCGCACCCGCTTCGTCTGCCAGGCCTGCGGCGCCCCGCATCCGAAATGGCAGGGCCGCTGCGACGCCTGCGGCGAGTGGAACACGCTCGTCGAGGAGGTGGCCGAGGCGCGCGGCCCCGGCCCCGCCGCGAAGGCATCCGGCGGGAAGCGGCTGGAATTCGTCGCGCTCGAAGGCAAATCCGCCCCGCCGGCCCGCATCCTGACCGGCATCGCGGAGCTCGACCGCGTGCTCGGAGGCGGCTTCGTGCCGGGCTCGGCGGTGCTCGTCGGTGGCGATCCCGGGATCGGCAAGTCCACCATCCTGTTGCAGGCCGCCGCGCGCATCGCGGCCGCCGGCCGGCGCGCGCTCTACATCTCCGGCGAGGAGGCGGTGGAGCAGGTGCGCCTGCGTGCCGCGCGCCTGGGCCTGGCGAAGACGCCGATGGGGCTGGCTGCCGCCACGTCGCTGCGCGACATCGCCGCCGGGCTGGAAGGGGAGGGGCAGGCCGCCGTCGTCGTCATGGACTCGATCCAGACGGTGTGGCTGGACGCGCTGGATTCCGCGCCCGGCACCGTCAGCCAGGTGCGCGCCTGCGCGGCCGAGCTGATCCGCCTCGCCAAGACGCGCGGCTTCGCGCTGGTGCTGGTCGGCCACGTGACGAAGGAGGGCACGCTCGCCGGGCCGCGCGTGCTGGAGCACATGGTGGACGCGACGCTGCACTTCGAAGGCGACCGCGGCCACCAGTTCCGCATCCTGCGCGCGACCAAGAACCGCTACGGCGCCACCGACGAGATCGGCGTCTTCGAGATGACCGAGGGCGGCCTGGTGGAGGTCGCGAACCCCTCCGCGCTGTTCCTTGCGGAGCGGCGCGGCAACGTCTCCGGCAGCGCAGTCTTCGCGGGCATCGAGGGCACGCGGCCGGTGCTGGTGGAGGTGCAATGCCTGCTCTCGCCGTCCGCCGGCGGCTCTCCGCGGCGGCAGGTAGTGGGCTGGGATTCCGGGCGGCTCTCCATGCTGCTGGCGGTGCTGGAATCCCGCTGCGGCATGGGTCTCGGGATGAACGACGTGTACCTGAACGTCGCCGGCGGGCTGCGCATCAGCGAGCCGGCGGCGGACCTGGCCGTGGCTGCCGCGCTGGTGAGTGCCGCGACCGACCAGCCGACGCATCCGGGCACCGTCTATTTCGGCGAGGTCGGCCTTTCGGGAGAGGTGCGCCAGGTCGCCCAGGCCGAGGCGCGGCTGCGGGAGGCGAAGAAGCTCGGCTTCGAGGCCGCGACCCTGCCGCGCCGCGTCGCACGCGGCTCCGCGCCGCTCGCCGCCGTGCCCGGCCTGAAGCTGAAGGAGGCCGGGCACCTGGCCGAGCTGGTGGCGGAGTTCGCGGCCGGGACGGTGAAGCGGAGGAAGGAGAAGGCGGGGGCTACCGAGCCCGCTTCCGAGCCGTGACGTAGGCGCGGAGTGCCGCGTTCATGCGCGTCTGATAGCCCGGCCCGGTCGCCTTGAACCAGTCCACCACATCCTGGTCGAGGCGGAGCGAGAGCAGCTTCTTGTTCCTGTAGCTGACGATCTCCGCGCCCTCGTGCCAGTCGGGCGGGATGTCCTTCCAGTCCGGGTCGTCGGCGATCGAGCGTTCGAGCTCTTCCTCGGTGAGATTGCGGAGATACTCGTCGTCGGTTTGCGTGCCTTCGCGCTCGCGCTTCGCACGCAACTCATCGGCCGTGTAGCGCCTGATGCAGGACTCGTCGCTCATCTGTCCTCGCTCCTCCCCGCGGCGGATGCCGGAGAGGCGTTGGGCACGCAGAATGTAGCTACGTTCGCAGCTACGTGTAGACCCCCGCCGCACCGCACCATGACACCCCGCCCCCCGCCCGCTATACGCCCGCCACGATGACATGGGTGGATGGCGTGGTCCTGGCGGTGCTGCTGCTCTCGGCAGGGCTGGCCTATTTCCGTGGTCTCGTCAGTGAGGTGCTCGGCGTGGGCGCATGGATCGGCGCCGCCGCGCTGGCGATCATCCTGGAACCGCAGACCCGCCCGGTCGCGCTGAACTACGTGCAGCCGGATTGGCTCGCCACCGGCATCGCCGTCGGCGCGGTATTCCTGGTGGTGCTGGTGATCCTGAAGATCCTCATCGCCTGGATCGCCGGTCGCGTGCAGCGCTCCGCCCTCGGCGGGGTGGACCGCGCGCTGGGTCTGGTCTTCGGCTTCGCGAGGGGTGCCTTCATCGTCGTGCTCGCCTATATCGTGGCCGGGCTGGCGCTGCCGGATACGGCGCGCTGGCCGGAGGAGGTGCGGCAGTCCCGCAGCCTGCCGCTCGCCGCCGACGGCGCTGCGTGGCTGGTTGCGCAACTGCCCGCCGATTTCCGGCCCCGCCTGCCCGACGGCACCGGCGGCGCGCCGCCGAGCCTCGAGCAATTGCTGCGACCCCCGGCACGCAACCGGGCCTGAGGGAGCGTCATGACCGACGTGACCACGCACTCCGATTACACTTCTTCCGCGCCCCTTCGGGGCGACGACGACAAATTCCACGAGGAATGCGGCGTCGTCGGGATCTGGGGCAACGCCGACGCCTCGGCGTTGGCCGCGCTCGGCCTGCACGCGCTCCAGCACCGGGGCCAGGAAGCCGCCGGCCTCGTCTCGATGGAGGCGAACGGCATCTCCCACGCGCATAAGGGCCGCGGCCTGGTCGGCGACAATTTCGGCGACGCGGCCGTCATCGCCGGTCTGCCCGGCCGCGCCGCGGTCGGCCACAACCGCTACGCAACGACGGGCGAGACCGCGCTCCGCAACGTCCAGCCGCTCTACGCCGATTTCGAGTTCGGTGGCCTCGCCGTCGCGCACAACGGCAACCTGACCAACGCGAACACGCTGAAGCGCGCGCTGGTCCGCCGCGGCTGCCTGTTCCAGTCCACCACCGATTCCGAGGTCTTCGTCCACCTCATCGCCATCAGCCTGTATGCCACGGTGACCGACCGCCTGATTGACGCGCTGAAGCAGGTGCAGGGCGCCTACAGCCTGGTCGCGCTGCACAACGGCGCGTTGATCGGCGCGCGCGATCCGCTCGGCGTGCGCCCGCTGGTGATCGGCAAGCTGCCCACCGGCGGCTACGTGCTGGCCTCCGAGAGCTGCGCGCTGGACATCGTCGGCGCGGAGTTCCTGCGGGACGTGGAGGCGGGCGAGATCGTGGTGATCAACGACGCCGGGCTGCACTCCCAGAAGCCCTTCGCCGCGCAGGCCAGCCGCTTCTGCATCTTCGAATACATCTACTTCGCGCGGCCGGATTCCGTCGTGGAAGGCACGCCGGTGTACGATTCGCGCAAGCGCATCGGCGCGGAGCTGGCGCGCGAGAGCGGCATGCCCGCCGACGTGATCATCCCCGTCCCCGATTCCGGCGTGCCCGCCGCGATGGGCTACGCCGCCGAAGCACGGTTGCCCTACGAGCTCGGCATCATCCGCAACCACTATGTCGGCCGCACCTTCATCGAGCCGACCGACCAGATCCGCCACCTCGGCGTGAAGCTGAAGCACAGCGCCAACCGCGCGGTGATCGAAGGCCGGCGCGTCGTGCTGGTGGACGACAGCATCGTGCGCGGCACCACCAGCCGCAAGATCGTGGAGATGGTCCGCGCTGCCGGCGCGACGGAGGTGCACATGCGCATCTCCTCGCCCCCCACCACGCATTCCTGCTTCTACGGCATTGATACGCCGGAACGCGGCAAGCTGCTCGCCGCGAAGCACGACGTGGCGGAGATGGCGCGCATCATCGGTGCCGACAGCCTCGCCTTCATCTCGCTCGACGGCCTCTACCGCGCGCTGGGTCGCAAGGGGCGCGATAGCGCCAGCCCCGGCTATTGCGACGCCTGCTTCACCGGCGACTACGCGATCCCGCTGGTGGATCAGCGCGACAACGCCGAACGCCCAGTCTCCCTGCTGCAGGCCGCGAAGTGAGCGGATTGCCGCTCGAGGACCGCGTCGCGCTCGTCACCGGCGCGTCGCGCGGCATTGGGGCCGCCGTCGCGGTGGAGCTCGCGCGGCTCGGAGCGCATCCCGTGCTGGTCGCGCGCACCGGGGGCGGACTGGAGGAGACCGACGACGCGATCCGCGCGGCGACCGGCCGTTCCGCCACGCTGCTCCCCTTCGACCTGCAACGGCAGGAGAAGGAGCTGGATTTCGTCGGCCCCTCGATCGTGGAGCGCTTCGGCCGGCTCGACATCCTCGTCCACGCCGCCGGCACGCTGGTCAAGCTGACGCCCGCCGCGCATATCGAGCCGCGCGACTGGGCGGATTCGGTCGCGGTGAACATGACCTCAGCCTGGCGCCTGATCCGAAGCTGCGACCCGCCTCTCCGCGCGGCCGAGGCGGGCCGTGCCGTCATGCTGACGGACGGCGTCGTCGCGCGGCCCGCCGCCTATTGGGGCCTCTACGGCACCACCAAGGCCGGCATGCACCACCTCGTGCTCGCCTGGGCGGCGGAGACCGCCAACACGCGGCTGCGCGTCAACCTCGCCGATCCCGGCGCCGTCGCCACCAAGCTCCGCGGCGTCGCGATGCCCGGCGAGGACCCGCGGGGCCTCGCCCAGCCCGCCGAGGTCGCGCCCGGCATCGCGGCGCTCTGCCTGCCGGACGAGGCCCGGCACGGCCAGGTGATCGGGATCACGCCGCACCGCGGGTGAGGACGAGCATCGTATCCTCCCGCCTCGGCAGGATCGCCGCGGGCGAGACCCCGCGGATCGCGCCGTCCGTGCCCAGTTCGCGCAGGGGAAAGCGCGCGGCGATCGCGGCGAGCATTGCCTCCGGCGCGCGGCATCGCCCGGCGTTGAACTCCATCAGCACGGTGACGCCGGGGCTGCGGTCCAGCACGCCGCCCATGCCGGCCCAGGCCGCTTCCTCCGCGCCTTCCACGTCCACCTTGATGAAGTCCACCGGCCCGTCGCCGAGATCGTCGAGCCGCGCGGCCGGCACCGTGAACTCCTCCATCGCCGCGTCGGCCGGCGCGGCATCACCGGCGACGACATGCCCGTTCTTCGGATCGGACGGCGCGGCGCGGAAGCGCAGCGTCGCCCCGCCGCGATCCGCGGCCGCGACCTGCCGGACCGCCGCCCGCCCCGCGAAGCCGTTGAGCGAGAGGTTGCGCTCGCACAGCGCGGCCAGGCGCGGGTTCGGCTCCACCGCCAGCACGCGCCCTTCCGCGCCGACCAGGTCCGCCATTACCACCGCGTAGTAGCCGAGATTGGCCCCGATATCCCACGCCACCATGCCCGGCCGCAGCCGCTTCAGCACGAAGGCCGTGCACCACATCTCCCAGTAGCCATCCAGCAGCAGATGCGGCGCGAGGCCGAGGTCACGGCTGTCGGCCAGCATCTTGTAGCGCCCGAGCACGCGGCACAGCACCGTGCTCCCATCGAGCGTCACTGCCTGGCACCGCGCCCGCACCGCCGCTTGCAACGCGGCGCGCGACCTGGCCGTGCGCAACTCGTCGAGCGTCAGGAGCCGACCGCGCCGTACCAGCAGATCCATCAGCGCTGCCATGGGACGCCTCTCATCTCACTCCCCCGCTTGCGGGGGAGGGTCGGGGTGGGGGTTCGCGATTCATCATCCGAATCGCGCTTGCGTCCACTTCCCGCGTCGCCCGGCGCTACCCATCGTCAGCACCATGCCACTCCGAAGAACAAGCTGCGGCGTCGTCGTCACGGACGACGGCACCCGCCTCCTGCTCGGCCGCTTCACCGGCCTCGCCCTCTGGGACATCCCGAAGGGCCTCGCCGACCCCGGCGAGTCCTTCGATGCCGCCGCAGCCCGCGAACTCGACGAGGAAACCGGCCTGATCGCGCCGGTCGCCGCGTTGCACCCGCTCGGCGTCCACCGCTATCGCCCGACGAAGGACCTGGCCCTGTTTCTCTGGCGCGTCCCCGCCATGCCCGATCCCGCCACGCTCACCTGCCGCTCCCAGTTCCGCGCGCGCGACGGACGCTGGCTGCCGGAACTCGACGCCTTCGCCGTGCTCGGCTGGGAGGATGCGCTCGCCCGCGTCGGCCGCAACATGGCGCGCGTGCTGGGAGAGGTGCGGGAGACCGTGCAGCGCAACGCGTGACACCGACATTCCTGCAAATCCGGCCCGGACCCGTGTAGGCTGCATGATGGCAACGATCGGGGGATCGCCAGCATGTCGCGCACGCCGCTCTTCGCCGCGCTCCGGCGGGCCGTGACGCTCGCAGCGCGGCCTCAGCACGGCCCGCCGCTCGACGAACGCGCCGACCCCGCACGGCTGACCCGCCGCACGCTGCTCACCGGCGCCGCCGCGCTCGCCGCCGCGCCCGCCTTCGCGACGCCGCGCATCACCCGTGCGGATGCGCGCATCGCGGTCGTCGGCGGCGGCCTTGCCGGTCTCGTCGCCGCGCATCGCCTCGTGGAAGCCGGCGCCGGCCGCGTGACACTCTATGAAGCCAACACCCGCACCGGCGGCCGCGTGCTCTCCGGTCGCGACATCCTCGGCCCGGGCGTGATCTGCGAGCTGGGCGGCAGCTTCATCAACGCGGAACACGCCGACATGCTCGCCCTCGCCCGCGAATTCGGCTTGGCGCTGGAGGACGGCGCCGCCGAATCCGAACTGTTCGGCACCTGCTTCATCGCCGGCCACCACCGCTCGCTCCGCGAGATCGCGGAGGCCTCCTCGGGCTTCCTGCCCCGCCTGGAAGCCATGCGCGCCGCCTCCGACGAGGCGAAGGAAGCGCTGGACCGGCAATCCGCCGCGCAGATCCTGGATTCGCTCGGCGTCGCCGGCTGGCTGCGCAGCCTGCTCGACATCGGCCTGACGCAGGAGATGGGGCTGGAGCCCGACCGCATGTCGGCGCTCTACCTCATCGAATCCTTCGCGCCCGACCCTGCGCAACCGCGACGCGGCCTGTTCTCCTCCGACCAGCGCTTCCAGATCGCGGGCGGGAACGACCGCGTGCCGGCCGAACTCGCCGCCCGGCTCGGCCCGCGCATCCGCACCGGCCACCGCCTGGTCGCGCTGCGCGCGCGCGGCAGCGCATACGCGCTGACCTTCGACCGGGACCGCGAGGCGCTCGCCGACTTCGTGGTGCTCGCCCTGCCGCTGACGACGCTGCGGCAGGTGGACCTCGGCATCGCGCTGCCGCCGCTGACGCGCCGCGCCATCCGCGAGACGACCTACGGCACCAATGCCAAGCTCTTCGCCGGGCTGAACGCGCGCCCCTGGCGCGCAACCGGCCGCAGCGGCGAATGCCTGAACGACCTCGGCGCGCAGACAGCGTGGGAGGATCACGGCGGGCCCGGCGCCGGCGCCGGCGGCATGACGATCTTCGCCGGCGGCCGCACCGGCGTGGGCTTCGCGGCCGGTCGCGCCGCCGACCGCGCGCGATCCGCCACGGCGGCGCTCGACGCCGCGCTGCCCGGCGCCGCCGCGGCGTTCAACGGCCGTGCCAGCCGCATGAACTGGCCTGGCAACCCGTATGTCGGCGGCAGCTATTCCTGCTTCGCGCCGGGCCAGTGGACCGGCTTCTCCGACGCCTTCGGCCCGGCCGGCCGCGTCGTCTTCGCCGGCGAGCACACCAGCGCGCATTCCGGCTACATGGACGGCGCCGCCAACTCCGGACGGGTCGCGGCGGAGGCGGTGGCGCTGCTCGTCGGCTAGGGCGTACGCGCCGGGCGGATCCCGGTCGCATAGGTGTAGCCGTCGCCGCGCGCCTCCAGGGTCAGGCCGCGGCGGATGCCGTAGGTGGCGCGCAGCGCGTAGATCGGCAGGATCGCGTTGTCCCCGACGGCGAGCCGCGCGGCGTCGCCCATCAGGCGCTCGCGCCGCGCATCGTCGAACTCCGCATCAACGCGATCCAGCGCCGCATCCAGCGCCGCGCTGGAATACCGGCCGCGATTGAGCGAGCCGTGCCCGCGCGCGGCATCGCGCGTGCGCAGGATCGTCGCCATGCTCTCGCTCGCCACGCCGGTGGAGCTGGCGAAGATGGCCAGGAAGGCGGTGAACTCTGGCTCCTGCCCGGCGCCGCCATTGGCGCGACGGAAGAACACGGCGGAGGGCAGCGCCTCGACCGTCGTGCGGATGCCGACGGCGGTCAGCATCTGCGCAACGGCCTGGCAGGTGCGTGCGTCGCCGGCGAAGCGGTCGTTGGTGCACTGGATCGTCAGGTTGAAGCCGTTTGGCAGGCCTGCTTCCGCCAGCAGCGCCCGCGCCCGCGCGGGATCGAAGGCCGGCACGCCGAGCGAGGCCTCGTGGCCGATGAAGCCGGGCGCCGCGAATTGCCCGATGGCGTCGGCCGCGCCTTCCATCGCGCGGTCCGCCAGCGCCGCGCGGTTGATGGCGAGCGACATCGCCTCCCGCACGCGCGGGTCGCGGATGGGGTTGCGTGGCAGCGGCTGCCCGTCGGCGCCCGTCGCGAAGACGACGCGCTCGCGGAAGTGGTCGAGATACATGTACAGCACGAAGAAGCCCGGTGCGGTGACCAGCCCCGTCCGTTCGCTCTCCCGCACGCGGCCGAACAGCGCGGGCGGCACGTCGTTGATCACGTCCACGTCGCCGGCCAGCAGCGCCGCCACGCGCGCGCTGTCATTGGCGATGAAGCGGAAGGTCACGCGCGACCACGGGTCCATCTCGCGCCAGTGGGACTCCGCGCGCTCCAGCACCACGTCCTGCCCCGGCGTGAAGCGCACCCAGCGGTAGGGTCCGCTGCCGATGGCGGCGCGGCCGCCGTTGAAGTCGGCCTCCGTCGCGCCCTCCGCGGCACGCGCCGAGACGATCGGGATCACCGCCATCTGGCTCGGCAGCAGCGGCGCGGGGCCGTGCGTGCGGATGCGCAACGTGCGCGCATCCGCCGCCTCGGCCGAAGCCACGCTCCGCGTCTGCACGACGAAGGTGCGCAGGCCGGTGATGGCGCGGGCACGGCGGATGGAGAACACCACGTCTTCCGCCGTCACCGGCGTGCCGTCGTGGAAGCGCAGCCCCTCGCGCAGCGTGAACTCCCAGGTTGCGGGATCGGTGGCGCGCCAGGCGGACGCGGCACCGGGCACCGGCCGCATGAACGCGTCCTGGAAGACCAACGGCTCCCACACATGCAGCTGCACGTTGCGGTTCGGCGTGTAGTTCAGATGCGGGTCGGCGCTGTCCACCGCCGCCTTGAAGCCGATGCGCAGCTCCTGCGCACCCGCCGGCGCGGCGAGCAGCAGCAGGGCGAGGATCGTCCTACGCACGGCAGGCCTCCCGCAGCGCCGCCGTCGCCTCGCGCAGCGCGACGGAGAGGCGGTTGCGCGCGCGCATCGCCTCGACCGCGGCGAATCTCTCTGCATCGGAGCCTCGCTCCGTCGCGGCCAGCGCGCGCAAGGGTTCCAGCACCGCCCAGGCCGGCACCGGCAGCGCGGGATCATGCGCGAAGCGGTCGCCAAGCGTGTAGTCCACCGGCACCAGCGCACGCGAAGCCCGCATCAGCGCGGCACTCGCCGCACCCGCGTCGCGCACCGTGCCGCGATGCGAGGCGAATTCCACCGCCGCCCCGTGCAGCGCCCGCGCCGCCGCGACCAGCGGTCCGATCGGGAACCGCCCGTCCAGCCCCGCTTCCAACGGCGACAGCTCCTTCAGCAGCGCCTCCGCCGTCGCGCCGTGGTTTAGCGGCACCACGTGCTCCGACAGCAGCCGCCACGTCACGTCCACCAGCACGCGCGCGTCGCGGACCAGGTTGGCCTCGTCAATCTTGTCCAGCAGGTCATGCGGCGTGTGCCACCACCAGCCCAGCGCATTCCGCGCGCGCTCGTGCTTCGCCGCCTGCTCGCTGATCGCGCCGAACATGGAAGGGATGCCGATGCCGACGAAGCTCTCGTCGGAATTGCGCGCCTTGCGCTTGCCCGCATAGCCCGCATTGCTGTGCGCTCGCACCGCGTCCGCGGCCAGGTGCCGCAGCTCCGTCATGGCCGCCGCGTGTTCCAGCACGCTGGCGCCCGCGCCGCCGAGGCTGTCCACGTTGACATGCGCCGCGCAGTGCCGGTCCAGCTCCTCCCACCGCGTATCGGCATACCAGGCGGAGCCGGAGTAGCGGCCATGCGAGTGGCCGGACCAGAAGCACAGGCGCAAGCCGCGCTTCCATTCCCCGCGGCGTTCGGCGAGCACGCGCGCCGCCTCCATCATCCCGGCATTCGCGCTGCCGTTGTCCATGACGCCGAAATACCAGGTGTCGTGATGGCCGGACATCAGCACGAAGGGCACGTCCTCGTCGCCGATGCCGCATTCCAGGATCGGCGTGCCGCGCCATCCCGTATCCACCTCCGCCAGCAGCATCACCCGCGGCTGCCCGCCGCCCGCCAGCGCATCGCGGATCGCGCCGCCATCGGCGTGGCTGACCGTGCACGCCACCGTCGCCGGCATCTCCGCCAGCGTGCGCGGCGACGGGTTCCCCCAGACCGGCGAGATGCACATCTCGTGCAGGTGCTCGTGGTGGCTGATATGGAGCTGCCCGGCCGCGCCGGCCGCCGTCGCCCGCGCCGCCACCGCCGGCGTCGCCATGCCCTCCACCAGCACGATGCGTCCGCGCAGATCGGCCCGCGCGAAGTCCGCCGCTTCGCCGTGGCCGAGATAGACCGGCACGCCCGAGACCTCGCCGGCCTGCGAGAAGGAATGTGTGATGCAGGTCAGCGCGCGCCCGTCCGCCTCCACGCGCGCCGCGCCGGGCAGGCTGATATACGCGTCATGCTCGATGACCTGCGTGCGATAGCCGTACTCCCGCATGCGCGCTTCGAGGAAACCCAGCGCCTCGCGTTCCTCCGCCGTGCCGGAGAGCTTCTGCCACCGCGCGATCTCGCGCAGGTTCGCCATCATGCGGCTGCCGCTCACGTCCATCTCGCATCCCTCCTCGACGGATCACGGTCGCACCGGGCTGCCGGGCAGGGAAGGGGCATCCCGTTGCCGGCCGCCCAAGCCTGTGTGAACCTGCCCGCGACCGCCCGGAGAAGCCGCCATGCGACGTCTCGCCCTCGCCGCGTTCCTCCTCGTCGCGCCGGCCGCGCAGGCGCAGCAGATCACGCTGATGGCCTATGCCGGCATCTTCCGAGACAACTACACCGCGACCGTCGTCGCCCCCTTCGGCAACGTGCAATACGCCGAGGGCGGGTCCAGCGCGCAGATGCTCGGCACGCTGCGCGCCCAGCGCGCCGATCCGCAGACCGACGTGGTGATCATGGATGTCACCACCGCCGCCATCGCCTGCACCGAGGGCCTTGTCGAGCGGCTCGACCCCGTCGCCTTCCCGGTCTTCGCGGAGCTGGACGGGCAGGCGCGCAGCAGCGGCGGCACCTGCGGCCCGGCCGTCACCTATGACCACCTCGTGCTGATCTACGACACGCGCGCGATCCAGCCCGCGCCCGCCGGCCTGGCGGCGATGTGGGATCCCGCGCAGCGCGGCCGCACCGCGATCAATGCTCCACCGAACATCCTCGGGCTGGCGATGACGGCGATCATCGCGCACTCCACCACCGGCAATTGGCGCGACCCTGCGCAGGCCTTCCCGCGGTTGCGCCAGCTCGCCCCCGCCGTGCAGACCTTCGACCCGAACCCCGATCCCTACACGCTGATCCTGAACGACCAGGTGCGCCTGGCGATCGGATGGAACGCGCGGGCGCAGCTCTATGCCGACCAGTCGGGCGGCCGCATCGGCGTGGTGCTGCCATCGGAAGGCACGACGTTCCAGATCAACACCATCAACATCGTCGCGAACGCGAAGAACCGCGCCCGCGCCGCGGCCTTCGTCAACCACGCGCTCTCGGCCCCCGTGCAGGCCGCCTTCACCGAACGCATGTTCTACGGCCCCACCAACGCCCGCGCGCCCGTCAGCCCCGCCGCGCTGGGCCGCACCGCGCTGGCGCCGGAATTCCGCAGCCGCGTCATCCCGCTCGACTGGAACGAGATGATCCCGCTGCGCGAAGGCTGGAACCAGCGCTGGCGGCGCGAGGTGATCTCGGCCTCGGCGCGTTGACGCACCTCCTCCTCGATCGCCTCACGAAGCGCTTCGGGTCCAACCTGCCTGCGGTGGACGGCCTCTCGCTCGGCGTGCCGCGCGGCGCGCTGCTCGCGCTGCTCGGCCCCTCCGGCTGCGGCAAGACGACGACGCTGCGCCTGATCGCCGGCCTGGAACGCGCCGATGCCGGCCGCGTCGTCGTTGCGGACCGGGACATCACCGCCCTCGCCCCGGAAGCGCGCAACATGGGCGTGGTGTTCCAGTCCTATGCGCTGTTCCCGCACATGACCGCCGCCGCCAATGTCGGCTTCGGCCTGGAAGCGCGCCGCCTGCCGCGCGCCGAGCGCGACGCCCGCGTGGCGGAGGCGCTGGCGCTCGTCGGCCTCACCCATCTCGCGGCGCGCAAGCCGCGTGCGCTCTCCGGCGGCCAGCAGCAGCGCGTCGCACTCGCCCGGGCGCTGTCCATCCGACCCGAACTCCTCCTCCTGGACGAGCCGCTCTCCGCGCTCGACGCACAGCTCCGCGACGGCGTGCGGGAGGAGATCCGCGCGTTGCAGCGCCGCCTCGGCACCACGGCCGTCTTCGTCACCCACGACCAGGCGGAGGCCCTGGCGATGGCCGACCTGGTCGCGGTGATGGACCACGGCCGGCTGGAGCAATGCGGCACGCCGGAGGAGCTATTCGAGCGCCCCGCGACACCCTTCGTCGCCGGCTTCGTCGGCCGCTCCTCCCGCTTCGCCGCGACGGTCGAATCGCCGGGCCAGGTGCGCATCGGCGGCCACGCGCTGCACGCGGCGGAGACGTCGTCGCCCGGCCCCGCGCAGGCCTTCATCCGCCCGCACCGGGTCACCTTCGCGGACACCGGGCTGCCCGCCCGCGTCACCACCCGCACCTATGAAGGCGCGACGGCGCTCCTCGCGCTCGAGACACCGATCGGCGCCCTGGCGGCCGAGGTTCCGGCCGCAAGCCCCGTCAGGCCCGGCGATGCCGTCCACGTCGCGATCCCGCCCGACGCGTTGCGGGTCTTCCCGGCATGATCGGCTGGCTCCTCGCCGCGCCCGCGCTCGCCGTGCTCGCCCTCGGCTTCGGCCTGCCCGTGCTCGTGCTGCTGCGCATCAGCCTCAACCGCACCGACGAGAGCGGCGCGATGCAGCCGGCCTTCGGCACCGAGACCTACGCCAAGCTGCTGGGCGACGACTTCACGACCGAGCTCGCCCTCGCCACGATCGGTCTCGCGGCGGGCTGCGCGGCACTCGCCGTCGCGCTCGCATTGCCCGTCGCGCTCGCGGTCCGGGCGGCGCCGCCGCGCTGGCGCGGGCCGCTCGCTCTGGCCGCCGTCGCGCCGCTGCTCGTCTCCGGCACCGCGCGCATCATCGGCTGGCTCGCCATCCTCGGCGATCAGGGCATGGTCAACGGCGTGCTCGCGGCACTCGGCCTGCCGGCGATGCGCCTGATCAACAACTGGACGGGCGTGCGCATCGGCCTGACCGAGAGCCTCATGCCCTACGCCGTGCTGGTGCTGCTGGCCGGCCTCGGCCGCCTCGATCCGCGGCTGGACGAGGCGGCGGCGACGCTCGGCGCGGGGCGCGCGCGCACCTTCCTCCGCGTCACGCTGCCGCTCGCCGCACCCGCGCTCGCGGCCGGCTTCGCGCTCTGCCTCGTCCTCGGCGTCTCCGCCTTCGTCACGCCGAAGCTGATGGGCGGCGGCCGCGTCTTCGTGGTGGCGACCGAAATCTTCGACCTCGCATTGGAGACCGTGGATTGGCCCGCCGCGGCGGCCATGGCCATGCTGCTGCTCGGCTCGATCGGCGTGATGATCCTGATCCGCAACGTCATCCCCGTGCGCGCCCGATGAGCCGCGCCGGTCCGCGCCGCGCCGGCCCCGTGCTGAAAACCGCCGCCTTCGCCGGCTACGCGCTGCTGCTCTCGCCCGTCGTGGTGGTCGCGGCCGTGAGCTTCTCCTCCGGCCAGTTCCTCTCCTTCCCGCCGCCTGGCCTCTCCACGCGCTGGTACGCCGCGCTGTTCGCGAACGCCGAGATCATGTCGGCCCTCGCGACCTCCGCCACGCTCGCCGCAATCGTCGCCGCGCTCGCGCTGCTGCTCGGCCTGCCCGCCGCCTATGCCATCGCGCGGCTCGACTTCCCGGGCCGACGCGTCCTCGCGGACCTGCTCGCAGCACCCCTGCTGCTGCCGACGCTCGTCATCGGTCTCGCGCTGCTGCTCGCCCTGCAGCCGTTGCGGCTGGTCGCGACCTGGCCCGGCCTGGTGCTCGCCCACCTCACCCTCGCCGTGCCCTTCGCCGTGCGCGTGATGACGACCGCCATCGCCAGCGTGCCCGCCGACCTGGAAGCCGCCGCGCGCACGCTCGGCGCGGGGCCGGTGCGCGCCGCGCTCCGCGTCACGCTGCCGCTCGCGACCCCCGGCATCCTCGCCGCCGCCGCGCTCGCCTTCCTCGTCTCCTTCGACGAGACCGTCATCTCGCTCTTCCTCGTCGGCCCGCGTCTCACCACGCTGCCGGTCGAGCTGTTCCGCTACGCGGAGAACCGCACGGACCCGCTGGTCGCCGCGCTCTCCATGCTGCTCATCGCCATCGCGCTCCTCGTCGTCGTCACGGTGGAGCGCGCCGCGGGCCTGACCCGCACGCTGTCGAGGGAGTGACGCAGATGCCCAGATACGTCGTGAACCCCATGCCGCCGCAGCTCTCGGCCGAGGTCGTGTCGCTGCTGGAGCAGACCGAGACCGCAACCGTCGGCCACTGGCGCCACTGGGGCTTCGTGGACCGCGGCGTGCGCGCGCTGCTGCGCGGCAAGCGCGTGGCGGGCACGGCCGTGACCGTCATGATTCCCGGCCCGGACAGCACGCTGCTCCATCACGCGCTCGGCCTGCTCCGCCCCGGCGACGTGCTGGTCGTGGACCGTCTGGGCGATGTGCGCCACGCCTGCTGGGGCGGCGGCGTCACCGTGGCCGCGAAGGCCGCCGGCGCGAAGGCCGGCGTGGTGGACGGCCCCTGCACCGACCTGGAGGAGGTGGAGGCGAGCGACTTCCCGCTCTGGGGCCGCGGACTAGCGCCGATCACCACGCGCATCTACGACCTCGGCGGCCGGATGAACGTGCCGGTCTCCATCGGTGGCGTCGTCGTCATGCCCGGCGACGCCGTGCTCTGCGACGAATCCGGCGTGCTGGTGCTGCCGCCCGACGAAGCCGAGGCCGAGGCGCGCGCCGCCATCGCGCGGCAGGAGCGCGGGCTGGCAACGCAGGACCGCGTCGCGAAGGGCGAGAAACTCGGCGCGCTCAGCGGCGCCTCAGACAAGGTGGGGGCGGGCCTCGCGTGACAGCGTTCAACACGGAAAAGCGCCCGGCCAACGGGTCCCGCGGGGTCGTCTGCACCAACCATCCGCTCGCCAGCGCCGCCGGCGCCGAGGTGCTGCTGGCCGGTGGCAACGCGGTGGACGCGGCCGTCGCGTCGCTCTTCGCGCTGACGGTCGTGGAGCCGATGATGGTCGGCATCCTCGGCGGCGGCGTCGCGCATCTGCGCATGGCCGATGGACGGCACGTGGTGGTGGACGGCCTCAGCACCGCGCCCGCAGCGGCGCGGGAGGACATGTTCCCGCTGCCCGACGGCGCCGGGCCGGAGGCGCGCGAATCCGTCGGCCGCAGCAACGCCGTCGGCGCGCTGGCGGTCGCGGTGCCCGGCGCGCTGCCCGCCTGGTCGCACACCCTGGCCACCTACGGCAGCTGGCCGCTGGCCGACGTGATGGAGCCCGCGATCCGCCTCGCCGCGCGCGGTTTCGCGGTGACATCCTACCTCGGCGACGCGATCGGCGACGCGGCGGCCGACCTGGCGCGCGACGCCGACCTCGCCGCGCGCTTCCTGCCCGGCGGCGCGCCCATCGCCGCCGGTGCGAGGCTCGTTCAGGGCGACTATGCTGAGACGCTGCGCGAGATCGCCCGTACCGGCCTCGCCGCGCTGCACGACGGCGCCCTGGGTGCGCGGCTCGTGGAGAGCCTCGCGCGCAGCGGCGGCATTATCTCAATAGACGACCTCCGCCGCGCCGGTCCGATCGAGCGCGCACCGATCCGCGGCGAGTATCGCGGCTTCGAGGTGTTCGGCCCGCCGCCGCCCTCCTCCTCCGGCGTCCACGTTGCGCAGATGCTGAACATCCTGGAAGGCTTCGACATCGGCGCTCTCGGCTTCGGCACCGCCGACGCCCTGCACCTGCTCGCCGAGGCGATGAAGATCGCCTTCGCCGACCGCGCCGTCGCCACCGCCGACCCGGCCTTCGTGGAGGTGCCCGTCGCGCGCCTCGTCTCGAAGGAATACGCGGCCGCGCGCCGCGCCCGCATCGACATGACGCGCGCCGGCACCTGGTCGGCCGATCCGGCGCTGACGGAATCGCGCAACACCACCCACGTCACCGTGGCCGACGCGGCCGGCAACGTCGTCGCGACGACGCAGACGATCAACAGCCTGTTCGGCGCGCGCATCGCCATTCCCGGCACCGGCATGATCGCCAACAACTACATGCTGAACTTCGCGCCGCGCCCCGGCCAGGCGCTCTCCGTCGCGCCGGGCAAGCGCGTCTTCACCTCCATGGCACCGATGATCGTGATGCGTGACGGCCGCCTGCGCTATGCGCTCGGCCAGCCCGGGGGCCTGCGCATCTTCGGCTCCGCCATGCAGGCGATCATCAACCTGGTGGACCACCGCATGGACCTGCAACGCGCCGTGGAGGCGCCGCGCGCCTGGACGCAGGGGTTCGGCCTGGAGCTGGAACCCGCCTTCCCCGACGCCGTCGCCGAAGCCCTCGCCGCCCGCGGCCACCGCATCGAGCGCGTGCGGACCATCGGCGGCGGCCTCAACGCCATCGCCTTCAACGAGGACGGCAGCACCACCGGCGCGGCCTGCTGGCGTGCGGATGGCAGTGTCGTCGCGCTCGGCGGCGGGCTCGCGCGCGCCGGCGTGCGCTTCTCACCCGACGCCCCGGCGAGGACTCCATGACCCAGAAGATCGTCCTCCTCCAGCCTGTCGCGGCGGAGATGGAAGCCATCATCGCCTCCATGCTGCCGGAGGGTTTCACCGCCACCGCGATCAAGGGCCGCTCACCCGACGATTTGAAGGCCGGTGCGGCCGAAGCCGACTACTGCGTCTGGTGGGACCTTCCCGTCACCGCCGAGGTCGTCGCCGCAGCGCCGCGGGTGAAGCTCTTCCACAAATGGGGCGTCGGCGTGGACAACATTGATTTCGACGCCTGCCGCGCCCGCGGCATCCGCATCGCCCGCACCACCGGCAGCAACGCCGTGCCGGTTGCCGAATACACGGTCGGCCTGGTGATCGCGCTTGCCCGCCGCATCCCGCAGGCGCACGCGGCGGTGCAGGCGGGCGGCTGGCCGAAGAACGAGGTGTGGAAGCGCTCGGTCCTCGTCTCCGGCAAGACGGTCGGCATCGTCGGCCTCGGCTCGATCGGGCGGGGCGTGGCGAAGCGCCTACGCGGCTTCGACTGCACGATCCTCTACCACAACCGCAACCGCCTCGATGCATCGGAGGAAGCCGCACTCGGCGTGCACTACCGCGCGCTGGATACGCTGCTGGCCGAGAGCGACATCGTCTCCCTCAACTGCCCGCTGACGCCGGAGACGGCGGGCATGATCGGCGCGGCGGCGCTCGCCCGCATGAAGCCTGGCGCGCTGCTGGTGAACGTCGCGCGCGGCGGCGTGGTGGTGGAATCCGACCTGGTCGAGGCGCTCCGCAACGGCCACCTGGCCGGCGCCGCGGTGGACGTCTTCGACGAGGAGCCGCCGCCGCCCGATCACCCGCTGCTGCATATGGACAACGTCATCTGCACGCCGCACACCGCCTCCACCGCCTACGAGAACTCGCGGCGCAGCGTGGGGCACTGGCTGGAAAACATCCTGCGCGTGCATCGCGGCGAGGCGCTGCCGGCGCAGGATGTGGTGCTGTGATGCCGGCCGCCAGGCTTGCGGCCGCGGGCCTGCCCGGCATGATCATCCGAGAGACCGGGAAGGAGGACGCCGCGTGATCCACGTTCTGGCCATCATCACCACGAAGCCGGGAATGCGGGAGGAGGTGCTGCGCCGCTTCCGCGCCAACGTTCCGAACGTGCATGCGGAGGACGGCTGCATCGAGTACGTGCCCGTCACGGATGCCGAAGGCGCCGGCCCCATGCAGGCCGCGCTCGGCCCCGACACCTTCGTGGTCGTCGAGAAATGGGCGACGATGGCCGCCCTGCACGCCCACGCCGCCGCCCCGCACATGGCCGCCTATGGCGCGAAGGTGCGAGAGATGATCGCCGCCCGCCGCGTCCACGTGCTGGCGCCGGTGGGGTAGGGCCTCAGTAGCCCCGCGCCGGATCCACCCGGTTCGGCGCCGGCCGCCCCGCCCGCATCTCGATCAGGTTCGCCAGCAGGATGTCCAGCGTCCGCGCGTTGTAGGTGTTCGGATCGTCGCTCGACACATGCGGCACCACGAACATCCCCGGCGTGCGCCAGAGCCGATGCTCCGGCGGCAGCGGTTCCGGCACCGCAACGTCGGTGACGCAGCCATCCAGGTGCCCGGCATCGAGCAGGTCGCACGCCGCATCCTGATCCCAGATCGCGCCGCGCGCCATGTTCACCACCTTCGCCCCGCGCGGCAGCAGCGACAGGCGCCGCGCATCGAACAGCCCGCGCGTCGCCGGCGTCAGCGGGCACGCGATCAGCAGGAACTCCGCCCGCGGCAGGACCCCGTCCAGCGCCGGGACCGCGTGGACCTCGTCGCAATCCGCGTGCGGCGCCGCATTCGCGCGCACGCCGAGCACACGCATCCCGAACGCCCGCGCGTGCCGTGCCGCGGCCCCGCCAATCGTCCCGAGCCCGACCACGCACAGCGTCCGCCCTGCCAGCACGGACCCGAACCGCGCGTCCCACCGCCCCTCCCGCGCCGCGTTGGCGATCCGCGGGAGGTGAGACGCCAGCATCAGCAGCGCCATCAGCGCGAACTCGCCTGCCTTGGCCGCGTGGGTGCCGCGGTTGTTCAGCAGCACGATGTCCGGCGGCAACCAGTCGAACGGTGCCAGCCGATCCAGCCCGGCCGAGGTGCAGGCGATCACGCGCAGCCGCGGCGCGATGCCCGGCAAGGCGCCGGGCGGCAGGCGCGTGCGGACCTGCTTCGTCCAGGTCAGCAGCACCTCCGCCTCGCCGATCGCGGCGTCGAAGCCGGCATCGTCATCCGCGAAGCTGACATCGAAGGCGCCGGCATTCGGGGCGCGGGCCAGCGCCTCGCGCCATTGCTCCGGCGTCACCGGGAACAGCGTCTCCCCCGACGGGTTCTGGATGTGCAGGCGCGTCATGTCGGCTCCGTCAGGGCGCGGCGATGCAGGTCCCGCAGCGCGCGCGTGCCGATGCGCCGCACGCCCGCGCGCGCGATCGCATCGTCGCAATGCCCGGACGCGAGCAGCCGCAGCTCGTCCGTCCGCCAATGCGGCTTCGCGCGCGGATGGTCGCGCTGGATGTCCGCGATGTCCTCGGCGCCGTTCGGATGCAGCGCGACATAGGTGAGGCCCGGCGCCGCGGGCGTGACCAGCGCCGCATACGCCGCCTCCGCCCCGTCCGGCGCCGCGCCCGGCGTCATCGCGAACCGGTCGAACACCGGCAGCCCCGCCGAGTCGAACGCCGCGACGGCCTCCGCGTACGGCCCCGGCTCCACCTCGCCCATGCGCAGCACGGAGAGATAGCTGTGCAGGTCCCGCGGCAGCAGCAGCGGCAGGCGGTAGTCCCGCGCGATGCGCAGCGTCGCCGGCAGCAGTTCCGGCAGCAGCGCCGCCCCCATATGCGTGTCGAGATGCGTCACGTCCACGCCCGCCGCCAGCGCGCGGTCGAGCTGCGCGCGCATCTCCTCCTCGGCCGCGTCCGGCTCCACCGCGGCGCGCAGCGCCCCGCAGTCCCGATGGAAGTAGCCATCCGCATCCAGCAGGCCGGACTTCGCGCTGCGCACCGCGACCGGCCCCCAGCGATACCCGATCCACTCGCTCGTCAGCGTCAGATGCACGCCGAGATCGAGGCCCGCATCCGCCGCCGCCTCGCGCGCGATCTCCGGGAACCAGGGACACGGCACCATCACGCTCCCGCAATCCAGCCGACCCGAGCGCGACAGCTCCAGGAAGGCGCGGTTCGCGCCGCGGCACATGCCCACATCGTCCGCGTGCAGCGTCACCGCCCGCGCACCCTCCGGCAGCCCGAGCAGGCGGAGCGCCGCGCTCACGGGCGTTCCAGCGTCCATCGCAGCACCAGCGGCACCTGCGCGGCCATCATTGAATACCCGTGGTTCACCACCGCCCCGCGTGCCCGCGCCGCCATCACCAGCGGCGTGTCGGCCCGGTTCACCACGTCGTACACGAAGCCCGGGATCAACGAGGGATCGCAGGGCAGGCGCATGTCGTCGCCCATCCCGACCGCCGAGCAGTTCACCAGCACCTCGCTCTCGCCGAGCGCGGCGTCGGCGCGCACCGTCGGAAACTCGCGCAGTACCGCGGACACCAGCGCTGCGGCCCGATCGCCCTGCGGATCGTGGATCGAGAGATGCGCCGGCCCTTCCGCCGCGATCGCCATCGCCACCGCCCGCCCCGCGCCGCCAGCCCCCAGCACCTGCACGCGCTGGCCGCGCAGCGGGATGCCGGCGTCCGAAGCTGCGCGGCGGAACCCTTCGCCATCCACCGTCGTCGCCTCCCACCCGCCCGCTTCGTCCGGCCGCAGCAGGTTCGCGCTTCCCGTGCGCCGGGCTGCGCCATCCACGCGCGCGACCCGCGCCGCGTCCTGCTTGTGCGGGATCGTGCACACCACGCCCGCCAGGTTGCGCAGCCGCGCGAGGCCCGACAGGAACGCCTCCAGCCCGCCGCCCGGCACATGCGCGGGCAGGTAGGCGCAGTCATGCCCGCCCGCGGCAATGGCGGCCGCGTACTCCGCATAGCCCTTCGTGTGCCCGATCGGATCGCCGGCCAGGAAGATCAGCCGCGTGTGCGCGCCGATCACCGCGGCACCACCAGCGGCCGCCCGAGCTCCGCATCCTGCGCGCGGAACAGCAGGCGCAGCGTGACGCGGTCCGACCGCGCGCCGCCCTCCTCCGCCTGCAACTGCACCGCGTGGCTGCCATTGCCGCTGAAGCGGAAGGCGCCATCCGCGCCGGTTGTCGTGCGCGCCGTCTCGGTGTTCACCACGAAGGCACGCTCGAAGATGCGCACCGTCGCGCCTGGTATCGGCTGGCCCGCGCCGTCCACCACGCGCCCGCGCACCTCGCCCGTCGCATTCGCCGCCACGTGCAGGTTCCAGCCGGCCACGGTCAGCAGCAGCAGCCCCGGCACGATCACCCAGCGGGACCGCCACCACCTCATCCCTTCGTCGCCCCCTGGGTCAGCCCGCGGATGAAGGCGGATTGCGCCATCAGGAACACCAGGATGCCCGGCGCCAGCACCATGCAGACGAAGGCATACAGCGCCCCCGTCGTATCTTCCATGTAGGACAGGAACCGCGCCAGGCCGAGCGGCAGGGTCTGCATGTTCGCGTCGCGCGTGACGATCAGCGGCCACATGAAGCTGTTCCACGACCAGATGAAGGCGAGGATCACGTTGGTCGCGATCGCCGCGCGCGACAGCGGCATCAGCACGTGCAGGATGATGCGCCATTCCGGCAGGCCGTCCATCCGCGCCGCCTCGACCAGGCTGCGCGGCACCGCCTCGAACGCCGCCTTGTAGATGAAGATGCAGACGATGGTGGACAGCAGCGGCAGCGCCAGCCCCAGGTAGCTGTTCAGCAGCCCGATCCGCGCGGTGATGAGGTAGGCCGGGATGATCGTCGCCTGGAACGGGATCAGCATGCAGGACAGCAGCAGCAGCACGACCAGCCGCTTCGCCCGGAACTCCTGCGTCAGCGCATAGGCCGCCATCGCGTTCAGCACGACGTTGCCGGCCACCGCCAGCCCCGAGACGATCGCGCTGTTCAGCAGGTAGCGCGGGAAGGGGATGAGGTACCAGACATCCACGAAGTTGTAGGGATGCGGGTCCTGCGGCAGCAGCCGCGGCGGATAGGCGTAGATGTTCTCGTTCGTCACCGCCGTCTTCAGCACCCAGTAGAACGGCAGCAGCATGAGGACGGAGACGACGACCAGCACCGCGTGCCGGGCCCAGGGGACGCCGCGCCGCATCAGCCCTTCTCCACCGCGCCGGCATTGCCGCCGGCCAGCCGGTTGGCCGCGAAGGTCAGCGCCAGCAGCAGCAGGAACTGCACCACCGTCACCGCCGCCGCGTAGTCGAACTTCGTCTGCCCGAAGCCGAGCCTGTAGATGTAGGTGATCAGCAGCTCCGTCGCGTGGCCCGGCCCGCCATTCGTCATCACGTACACCAGGTCGAAGCTGGTGAAGCTGTTCAGCAGCCCGATCACCGCGCACAGGAACAGCGAGGGCCGCAGCATCGGCAGGGTGATGTGGGTGAACACGGCGCGCCGCGGCACCCCATCCACCCGCCCCGCCTCGTACAGGTGCTGCGGGATCGCCTGCAAACCGGTCAGCAGGATGATCATGTAGAACCCGATCACCTGCCAGATGTCGGTGACGATGACGCTGGCCATCGCCAGGTCGAAGGATTGCAGGAAGCCCAGCGGCTTCTCGATCAGCCCCACGCTGCGCAGCGCCCAGTTGATAAAGCCGCCGCGCTCGTCATACATCCAGCGCCAGATGATCCCGACCGCCACCGTCATCAGCGGGTAGGACAGGAAGACGATCGTGCGGTACACCGGCGCCCCGCGCAGGTCCGAATTGACCAGCAGCGCGATCCCGAGCGCCAGGATGATCGCCACCGGCGCCGCGCCGATCCAGATGAGCGTGTTCCACAGCGCCGTCCAGAACACGTCGTCGTAGAACAGCATCTCCTCGTAATGCTCGAACCCCACCCAGCGGGCGGGGCGCATCGGCGACCAGGACTGGAACGAGAGCGCCGCGTTCCACCCCAGCGGGATGACGCGGTACAGGGTGAAGATCGCCAGCGACGGCAGCAGGAAGCAGACGACCAGCAATGCCTGGCGCGTCCGCTTCCTGCCATACCAGCCGCTCACCCGCGCGACAGCTCCCGCGCCACCCGCCGCTCCGCATCCGCCAGCGCCTGCCGTGCAGGCTTGCGGCCGAGCAGCGCGTTCTGCAGCTCCGGCCAGAACGCGTCCTTCACCCGCGCATCCTGCGGCAGCGGCCAGGTGCCCACCATCTTGTCGGTGTGCTCGAGCTGCGTCGTCAGCACCGCGTGCACCAACGGGTCCTCGCGGCGCAGCGAGGCCAGCAGCGCCTGGTCCACCGCCGTGTTGCCCGTCAGGATGCGGCGCTGCGTCGCGAGCTGCCCGGCCTGCGCATCCGCCGTCACGTATTTCACGAAGGCCCAGGCGAGATCGGGGTTGCGCGACCCGCGCGAGATGCCGAGGCCGTGGCTGTTCGGCGTGGAGAATCCGCCCGGCGCATGCGCCACGCCCAGCGTCTCCGCATTCACCCAGTTGCCCTGCCCGCGGATGAAGAAGTACGCCGGGCTGTGCGCGTGCAGCATGCCGACATTGCCCGCCGCGAAGGCCCCGTTCGGCTCCACCCAGCGCCCGGTCCAGGAGATCTTGTTGATCGCCCCGGTGTCCGAGGCCCGCGCCAGCCTCTCCAGCACCTCCACGGCCTTCGGCGTGTTGAAGGCGGGGCGGCGCAGGTCCGGCGTCAGCAGATCCACGCCGTTCATCGCGAACAGGGGCCAATACAGCCAGTCGAAGTTCAGGGTGAGGAACCCCGTGCTCTCGCCGCCCGCCACGCGCTGCGCATGCGACAGGATTTCGTCGAAGCTCGCCGGCGGCCCGCTCAGCCCGGCGCGCTGGAACAGGGTCTTGTTGTAGAACAGCAGCGTCTTGGTGATGTAGAAGGGCAGCATGAAGTTGCGCCCGTCCAGCGCCCAGTTGGAGAGATACCCGGCGTTGAAGCGGCTGCGCAATTCGGGCTCGGCGGCCATCCGCGGCGTCATGTCCATCAACGCGCCGTTCGCCGCGTATTCCAGCCACAGCGCGCCCTGCGTGTTGATCACGTCCGGCGGCGTCCCGGCCGCGAGCTGCGTCTGGTAGAAGGGCGGCAGCTCCGGCCCCTTCTTGTCCAGCCACTCCACCTCCGCGCCCGGATTTGCCCGCTGAAATCCCTCGATCCAGCCGCGGATCAGCGGCTCCTGGTCAATGATGTTCCAGGTCAGGAAGCTGATGCTGCGCCGGGTCTGCCCGATCGCGGGCGCCGCAAGCGGCGCGGCGGCGGTGGCCAGAAGCAGCGTGCGACGTGAGACCATGACCGTTCCTCCGTTCGTCGTTTCTCGTTGCAGCGGAGCGTAGCAGCGCCATCGCCCCGCACCAGTGCCTATCTTGCCGGCCGCAGCTCCGTCGCCATGGTGCGCTCGTCGTTGCGCGCGTTGTAGGTGAAGCCCCGCCGCGTCGCCCAGATGTTCACCTGATGGTGCAGCGGGATGATCGCGAGGTCCTCCATCGCGATGCGCGTTGCCTGGCGGTACAGCGCCTCCCGCGCCGGCGTATCCAGCGTCGCCAGCGCCTGCCCCAGCACGTCGTCCAGTCGTGGGTTGGCATAGCCCGAGCGGTTCACCGCGCCCCACCCGCGCCGCGGCTCGTTGCTCGCGATCAGCGATTGCAGCGGGCTGTCCGGCTCCCCCGTGCCCGTGCCCCAGCCCAGCAGGCCGACGCTGAACTCGGCGCGCGCCGCACGGCCGAAGAAGGTGGCGGAGGGCTGCGCCTCCACCCGCACGCGCAAGCCAGCCCGCGTCCAGCCCTGCGCGATCGCCTGCAGCACGCGCTCGTCGTTCACGTAGCGGTCGTTCGGCCCGCCGAGCGTGATCGCGATACCGTTCGGGAATCCCGCCTCCGCCAGCAGCCGCCGCGCCCGCTCCACGTCGAAGGGATCGGGCCGCAGCGCGGGGTCGTGGCCCATCACGCCGGACGGCAGCAGCTGGCCGGAGGCGACGGCCTGCCCGTTCATCACCGCCCGCACGATGCCCTCGCGGTTGATCGCCAGCGACAGCGCCCGCCGCACCCGCAGGTCGCGCAGCGGGTTCTCGATCGCGTTGCCCGCATTGTCCGTCACCCCTGGCGTGCGTTCCCGCGCCTGGTCCACGTAGAGGTAGATGTTCCGCACGCCGGGGATGGAGAACACCGCCAGGTTCGCGTCGCGCCCGAGCGACGCCACCTCGTCCGTCGGCACCTGGTCAATGAGCTGCACGTCGCCCGCCCGCAGCGCGGCGACGCGCGCGGCGGTGTTGGTGATCAGCAGGAAGCTCACGCGTTCCCACGGCTCGCGCCCGCCGTCATAGGCGTCGTTGCGCGCGATCTCGAACCGGCTGCCCGGCGTCCAGGCGCGGAAGCGGTACGGCCCCGTGCCGATCGCCGCGCGCCCGTTGTTGAAATCCGCCGTCGAGGCATCGGCCTGCGCCCGGCCGACCAGCATCAGCCCCGCCATCTGGTTCGGCAGCAGCGGGTGCGGGCCGTCCGTGCGGATGCGCAGCGTGTGGTCGTCCACCACCTCCACCGCGGTGATGCGTCGCGTGTAGATCGTGAAGCGCCCGGGGCTGTTCGGCACCTTCGCGACGCGCTCGACATTCGGCGCGAAATCCGCGGCGGTGAAGGGCGTGCCGTCATGCCAGCGCGCCGTCCGCCGCAGCGCGAACTCCCACGTCGTCTCGTCCACCGCGCGCCAGGACGTCGCGAGTTCCGGCTGCAGCCCCAGCCGCTCATCCTGCCCGACGAGCGCCTGGTAGATGTGCTGATGGATCGCGACGTTGCTGGTCAGCGCGTGGAAATGTGGGTCCACCGAGGTGACGGCCGCGCCGTAGCCGATCCGCACCTCCTGCGCGGCCGCGCCGCCCGCCATGCAGGCGAGGCTGAACGCCGCAAGCGCAAGTCGCCGACGCGTCATGGCGCCGCTCCTTCCCGTCCGGACCCGGGATGGTAGGCTTGGCCCGGCGGAGAGGGGAAGGGCGCCATGACGGACCGGCTGCTGATCACCGGCGGGCTGGTGGTGACGATGGACGCCGACCGCCGCGTCATCGCGGACGGCGCCGTGCTGGTCGAAGCCGGACGCATCGCCGCCATCGGCGACACGGCCGCGTTGCGCGCCGCGCATCCCGAGGCCGAACGCCTGGACGCGCAGGGCAGGGCCGTCCTGCCCGGCCTGGTGGACGTGCACGCCCATGCCGGCCACACCCTGGTGAAGACGCTCGGCGGCGGCGATTCCGCGCGATGGACGCAGGCCGTGGAGGCGATCTACCCGCGCGGCAGCACGCCCGCCTTCTGGGCCGCCGACGGCGCGCTCGCCGCGCTGGAACGCCTGAAGGCCGGCGTCACCACCGGCCTCTCGGTCTTCGGCGCCTACGGCTCCCGCACCGATGATCCCGAACATTCGGAGGCGCATTGCGACTCCTACCGCCGCGTCGGCGTGCGTGGCGTCGTCTGCCCCGGCGCCTCCCCGCCACCCTACCCGAACACCTTCACCCGCTGGGACGGCAGCTGCGCGACGGAGATGCAGGTATCGCTGCAACGCCAGCTCGATGTCTGCGCCTCGCTCGTCGCCTCGCAGCACGGCGCGGCCGACGGCATGACGCGCGTGATGCTCTGCGCGCCCGTCGCCTTCTCCGGCCGCCCGGGCGTGACGGCGGAGACCGCGGCGCAGTACGACGCGACGGCGCGCGAGGTGCGCGCCCTCTCGCGCGCCCTGCGCGTCGGCTTCACGCAGGATGGCCACCGCGGCGGCACCGTGCGCGCCGCCGCCGCCGCCGGCCTGCTCGGCCCCGATGCGCTCCTCTCCCACTGCATTGACCTCGACGAGGAGGAAATCCGCCTGGTCGCCGAGACCGGCACGAAGGTCGCGCACAACCCCTCCGCCAACTTCTCCATCATCGGCCGCTGCCCGGCGATCGAGCTGATGGAGGCCGGCGCGACCGTCGCCATCGCCAGCGACGGCACCGCGCCGGACCGCAGCTTCGACATGTTCCGGCACATGTTCCAGGCCATGCACTACCACCGCCGCCACTTCCGCGACGCGAAGATGCTGCCGCCCGGCAAGGCGCTCGAGATGATCACCTGCGACGCCGCCCGCGCCCTCGGGATGGGCGACGAGATCGGCAGCCTGGAGGTCGGCAAGCGCGCCGACATCGCGATCATCGCCCTGCGCAGGCCCCACCTCTGGCCCGGCGACATGCCGCTCTACCGCCTCGCGTGCTTCGCCTCCGCGGCGGACGTGGACACCGTGCTGGTGGGCGGCCGCGTCGTGATGCGCGACCGCCGCGTGCTGAGCGTGGAGGAGGACGCCGTGCTGGACGACGCCACGCGCGAGATCACCCTCGCCCTCGACCGCACCGGCCTGCACGCGATGACCGAGACGCCCGCCGGCTTCTGGAACGCCACGCGCTATGACGACTGAATTGCAGGACGCCGCATCCCGCTTCGCCGCCTCCCGCGCCCTGCACGAACGCGCATCGCGCGTGCTCGCCGGCGGCGTCTCCAGCCAGTTCCGCGCCATGGGCGTGTTCCACCCGATGTTCTACGTCCGCGCCCAGGGCGCGCGCGTCTGGGATGCCGACGGCAACGCGCTGCTGGACTACACGCTCAGCCAGGGCCCCTGCATCCTCGGCCACTCGCACCCCGAACTCCTCGCGCGCGTCGCCGCCGCGCTCGCCGAAGGCCAGCTCTTCGCCGGCCAGCACCTGGCGGAGCTGGAACTCGCCGAGACGCTGCAGCGCCTGATCCCCTGCGCGGAACGCATCCGCTTCGCATCCTCCGGCAGCGAGGCTGCGCAGGCCTGCCTCCGCCTCGCCCGCCACGTCACCGGCCGCACGAAGGTGATCAAGTTCGAGGGCCACTACCACGGCTGGCTCGACGGCGTGGCGTGGAGCGTCAACCCGCCCTTCACCCAAGCCAACGACACCGCCGCCGAACTCGACCCCGTTCCCTGGTGCGGCGGCATCCCGCCGCATCTCGCCGACGATGTCATCGTGCTGCCCTGGAACGACCTCGACCGCGTCGCCGAGGTGATGACCCGCCGCGGGCACGAGATCGCGGCGATCATCACGGAGCCGGTGATGTGCAACCAGGGCTGCATCGCGCCCCGTGCCGGCTTCCTCGAAGGCCTCCGCGCGCTCTGCGACATGCAGGGCGCCGCGCTGATCTTCGACGAGATCATCACGGGCTTCCGCATCGCCCTCGGCGGCGCCGGCGCGCAGTACGGCGTGACACCCGACCTCGCCCTGTTCGGCAAGGCGCTCGGCTCCGGCTTCCCGATCGCCGCGATCTGCGGCCGCGCGCGCTGGATGGCGCCGCTTGCGGAAGGGGCGGTCTATCACGCCGGCACGATGAACGGGAACAACGCCTGCGTCGCCGCCGCCGCCGCCACGCTGCACATCCTGGAACGCGACGACGCGCATCCGCGCATCACGCGCCTCGGCGCTGCGCTGCGCGACGGGCTGATGGAATGCGGGCGCGATGCCGGCCTGCCCGTCCTCGCGCAGGGCCCCGGCCCGATGTTCCACATGTCCTTCACGACGCTGCCGCGCATCGAGACCTACCGCCAGCTCGCCGACACCGACCGCGCCCGCTACACGGAATTCTGCGGCCGCATGCTGCTCTCCGGCGTGCGGCTGATCGAGCGCGGGCTCTGGTACGTCTCCGCCGCCCATGACGACGCCGATATCGCCCAGACGCTGGAGGCCGCGCGCCGCGTCCTGCACGCGATGGCCGCGCGCGGATGAGGCGCCGCGTCTTCCTCGCCGCCCTGTTCCACGAGACGCACGGCTTCGTGGAGGACACCACGCCGCGCGACGCCTTCCACCGCCGCCGGCGCGCGGGTCTCCTCGCCCGCCGCGGCGACGCCTCCACCGTGGACGGCATGCTCGAAGTGGCCGAGGCGGAAGGCTGGGAGGTCGTCCCCGGCCCCGACTGGTCCGCCACCCCCTCCGGCCCCGTGGAGCACGCCGCCTTCACCGAATACCTGCACATCCTGCGCGAGGACCTGCTCGCCGCCTTCCCGCTGCACGGCATCCTCCTCGCCCTGCACGGCGCCATGACGACGACGGAGGAGCAGGACGCCGAAGGCGCGACCCTCGCCGCGATCCGTGCGACGCCCGGTGCAGAAACCCTCCCGCTCGCCGCCGTCTTCGACCTGCACGCGACCTTCACCGACGCGATGGCGCGCGGCGCCGATGCACTCGTCTGCTACCGCGCCAACCCCCACACCGACGCGCGCGAGGCCGCGACCCGCGCCGCCCGCCTCCTCGCCGCGTCCTTCGGATCACGCCCGCGCACGATCTGGCGTCGCGTGCCCGTCCTCTGGCCGCCCACCGGCACCGGCACCGCCGACACCCCGATGCGCGACCTGGCCGATGCCGCCCGCGGGATCGAGCGCCGCTTCCCGGACACCGTGCTGGCGGTCAACGTCGTCGCCGGCTTCGCCTTCGCCGATGCGCGCGAGGCCGGCGTCTCCGTCTCCGCCGTCCTCGCCCGCCCCGATCCCGAAGCCGGGCGCGCGCTCGACGACCTCGCCGCCCTCGCCTGGCAGTTGCGCGACCGCGGTGCGCCGCAGGAAGCCGACCTCGACGCCACCCTCGCCGTGCTTCCCTCCGAAGGCCCCGCGCTCCTCGTCGAACCTGCCGACAACATCGGCGGCGGCGCGCCCGGCGACTGCACGCCGATCCTCCGCGCCCTGCTACGCCACGGCATCACCGACGCCGCCGTCGTGATGCACGACCCCGCCGCGGTCCGCGCGCTACACGCCGTCGAGACCGGCGGCACCGCGACCCTGCCGATCGGTGGCCGCGGCTGGTCCCGCGATGCCGGGCCGGTGACGCTGCCGGTCACGCTCCTCTCCCGCTCCGACGGCCGCTTCCGCCTGCACGACCGCCAGAGTCACCTCGCCGTCATCGCCGGCGCCGACATCGAGATGGGCGATTGCGCCGTGGTGCGCCACGCCGGCGTCACGGTCCTGCTCACCAGCCGCCGCACCCCGCCCATGGATCTCGGCCAGTGGTATTCGCAGGGCCTCGACCCGGCGCGCTTCCGCGCCATCGGCGTGAAGGCCGCCGTCGCCCACCGCCGCGCCTACGACCCGATCGCCCGCGCTTCCTTCACCGTCGCGACCCCCGGCCCCTGCGCCTCCGACCTCTCCCTGGTGCCGTATCGCCGCCTTCCGCGGGGAATCCATCCCGTCACGTGATCAGCGCGATTGCCGCGGCCGGCGGAAGACATGCGCTCACCACCGTCGCCCCCGCGAAAGCGGGGGCCCACCTACGAGCATCCCGGCGCCTCCAGGACCGGGCACCACTCCCACCTGAACGACAGCCACCGAACCCGTCGCGCCCACGAGCCTCCGCGTCTCACCCGCACCCCAGCCCAAACATCCTCCCCATCGCCCGCGCCGCCGCGGTATCCACCCCCAACGCACGCAACCCCGCCCAAACCCCCGCGCTCGCCGCATCCACCACCGTCACGCCCAGTTCCGCTTCCAGCGCGCCCGCGACCTCGAACCCCGCCAGATTCGTGCTCCACACCAGCACCGCATCCGGCCGCGCGCCCGTCACGTCCCGCACCGCGCTCGCGATCACCCCCGGCGCCACCGCCGCCGCGGCCAGGTTGTCCGTCACCCCCAGCCCGCGCGCCGCGACCAACTCCCCGCCCAGCCCCGCCGCCGCCGCTTGCGCCTCGCCAACCTCGCCCTGCACCACAAGGCCCAGCCGCCGCGCACCCAGTCCTCGCAGCACCTCCCGCGTTCCCAGCGCCGCCGTCGTCGCCGCGCATCCCGCCGCCTCCGCCATCGCCGCGCACAGCGCCTCGTCCGCCGCCAGCCCGAGCGCCGCGCCGCGCGAGCCGTTCCAGCACACCGCTTCCACCCCCGCATGCGCCAGCAGCCGCGCCGCCTCGCGATACGCGGCCATGTCGTACCCGACGCCGGCGCCGTGGTAGGCGACCCGCGCGAAGCACGCATCCACCTCCGGGAAGCATCGCAGCACCGCCCCCGTCGCCCGCTCCACCATGCGGTTCGACGAGGGCAGGATCGTCCCGAAGGCGCGTCGCATAGGCTCGTCCCCGATCAGCCGCTATGGTCCCGGCAAGCCAAGCCGGAGCCGCCGCATGATCCTCGATCACACCGCCCGGGGCGTCTATGTCATCGCCCCCACGCCCTTCCACGCCGACGGCCGCGTGGACGAAGCCTCGACCGACCGCATGACCGAGTTCTTCCTTCAGGCCGGCTGCGACGGCCTGACGGTGCTCGGCGTGATGGGCGAGGCACCGAAGCTCGACGCCGATGAATCGCTCGCCTTCGTCCGGCGCATCGTCCGCCGCGCCGGCCGCGCCGGCGTCATCGTCGGCGTCTCCGCGCCCGGCTTCGCCGCGATGCGCTGGCTCGCCCGCAACAGCATGGAGGCCGGCGCCTCCGGCGTGATGATCGCGCCACCCGCTTCGCTGCGCACCGACGACGCGACCGTCGCCTACTTCCAGCAGGCCGCCGAGGCGATCGGCCCCGACATCCCGTTCGTCCTGCAGGACTATCCCCAGCTCTTCCAGGTGCAGATGCCGGCCGGCGTGATCCGCCGCATCGTCGCCGCCTGTCCCTCCTGCGTCATGCTGAAGGCCGAGGACTGGCCGGGCCTCGAGAAGATCAGCGCGCTCCGCGCCGCCCAGGCCGCCGGCGAGCTGCGCCCTCTCTCCATCCTCTGCGGCAATGGCGGCCAGTTCCTGGATTTCGAGACCGAGCGCGGCGCCGATGGCGCGATGACCGGCTACGCCTTCCCCGACATGCTCGTCGAACTGGTGCGCCTCTCGCGGGCAGGCGAGCGCGATGCCGCGCACGACCTCTTCGACGCCCACCTCCCCCTGATCCGCTACGAGGGCCAGCCGGGCCTCGGCCTCGCGGTGCGCAAGCACGTCCTCATGCGACGCGGCGCCATCGCCAGCGACGCCCAGCGCGCGCCCGGCACGTCGCTCTCGGCAGTGGCCCGCGCCGAAGTCGAATACCTCCTCTCCCGCCTCTCCCGCCGCGACCCCCGCGCGCGGCTTGGCTGAGCGGGTGCTCTTCCCTCCCCCCTCGCGGGGGAGGGTCAGGGTGGGGGGGAGCCCGCTCCATCACGCGCGCAACATCACCCCACCACCGCCAACCTCGGCGTCCCCATCCGCTCCGCCCGCTCCCGCGCCACGATCGCCACCGTCACCAGCCGGTCGAGCTGCTCCGGCGTATGATCCGCCATCACCTGCAACGGCCAGCGCGACCCGCCGCGCGAGACCGACGGATGCTCCACCAGGTTCACCATCGCGCCCATCTCCAGCACGGCGCGCGTCATCAGCCGCGCCGCCGCCAGCCCGCCGACCACCACCGGCACCACGCCGCTCGGCTCGCCCAGCACGTGGAAGGCCCGCGCCGCCAGGCTCTCGCGCAGCCGCGCCACGTTCGCTGCCAGCCGCCGCCGCCGCTGCGCGCCCTCCACCGAGGCGACGATGTCGAACGCCGCCAGCGCCGTCGCCGCCGAGACCGGCGACAGCGCGCACGACGACGCCAGCGGAGACGCGAAATGCCGCAACGCCCCCCGCAGCCCCGGCGCATCGCCCGCCACGAAGCCGCCCGGGCTGGCGAACACCGAGGACAGCGAGCCGACCAGCACGTCCACCTCGCCCACCATCCCCTGCCGGCCGAGGAAGCCGTGCCCGCCATCGCCCGTCGCGCCCAGGTCGTGCGACGCCACCACCATCAGCGTCGCGCCGTGCTGCCGGCACGCGTCGCGCAGCGCGCGCAGGTCCGGCACAGCGCCGTCCAGCGCGAACGCCGTTTCCGTCACCACCAGGATGCCCGCCCGCGGATTCTCGGCCCGCAGCCGCGAGAGCCTTCCGGCGAAGGCGTCGTGCATCGCATGCGGCATCGGGTGGACGTTGCGCGTCGCCGCCGCGGCCGCCTCCTGCACCGCCGGACGCACCAGGCAATCCATCACCACGTGGTCGCCCGGCCGCACCAGCGCGCGCACCGCGCCGTAGCAGGCCGCCCAGCCGGAGGGGAACACCGTCGCCTCGCGGCAGCACAGCCATTCGGCCAGCCGTTCCTCCAGCCGGATCAGCGGCTGGCTGCCCCCGGAGAGCGTCGCAGCCGCGCCGGCATGCACGCCGAAGCGTCCCACCGCCTCCACCGCCGCCTCGCGCACCGCCGGATGCGGCGCCAGCGAGAGGTGGTCACCGGAGGCGAAGTTCACGCCGCTCAGCGGCTCGCCCCCGCGGCCCATCGCGCGGATTTCCGCCCCGATCCGCCCGACCGTGACCCGCCCCGTGGGGTCGAGTCCCGCCGTCAGCCGCGCATCCCAGAAGGCCTGATGGCGGTCCCAGCGCCCGAGCAGGTCGGGGACGCCGGGATGGGCGAAATCCGCCGCCGCGCCGCTCAGGGCCGGTGCCTCGCTCATCGCCTCGCCGTCGCGCATCGCGCAGTCTCCCTCTCGTCCGGTGCCGGCGCACCTTCGGACGGACGGTGCCGGGCCCGCGTTATTCCCGCGTTAGGCTCTCATCTTCCTTGCGTTTCCGAACGATCGCGGCGATTGCGAGGGCGCGCGCCGCGGCAGATGATCGCGACGGACCGAATGAGCGGGAGACCGATCCGCGATGACCCTGCCGATGCAACGGCTCGCCGAGCCCGCCCCCACGCTGAGCGTGGGCGATGCGGCGCTGCGCGTCGCCGTCATCGGCGGGCTCTCGATCACCGTGGCCGGCACGCCCGTCGCACTCGCCAACCGGAAGGCCCGCGGCATCCTCGCCTATCTCGCGATGGAGGGCGGCGGCCCGGTCGCGCGCGAACGCCTCGCCGGGCTGCTCTGGCCCGACGCCGCGGAGAAGCAGGCCCGCAACTCGCTCCGCCAGGCGCTGTTCGAGCTGCGCGAGGCGCTCGACGCACGCTCCTGCCCCGCGCTCCTCGCCACGCGCGACGCCGTCGCCCTCTCGCCGGAGCACCTGCGCCTCGACCTCGCCGATGCGGTGGCCGAGATCGCCGCCGGCCGCGTGCCGGCCGCGCTCTCGCAGGCGGTCCGCGCCGGCACGACGCTCGCGACGTACGAGGATCTCAGCCCGCTCTTCGCGGACTGGGTCATGGCCACGCGGCAATCCGTGGTGGCCCGGCTGACGCGCGCGCTGGAACACGCCTTCGCCGACGCCGCCCTGCCGCGCCGCGACCGCCGCGCGCTGGCCGAGGCCGCGCTGCGCCTCGATCCGCTGCACGAGGATGCCTGCCGCGCCGTGATGCGCCTGGCCGCCGAGGACGGCGAGATCGGCATCGCGCTGCGCGCCTATACGGCGCTGTACGAGCTGCTCGGCGTCGAGCTGGACATGGAGCCCTCCGCCGCCACGCAGCAATTGGTGGCGGAGATCAAGCGCGGCGACCTCGCCCCCGCCGAGCCCTTGCCGCCGCCCGCGCCCGCAATCGTGCCGCGCCGCCGCACGCTGCGCGCCGCGCCGGAGGACACGCCGGTGCTCGCCGTGCTGCCCTTCCGCCCCATCGGCCCCGACCCGCTGCCCGACTACCTCGGCGAGGGCATCGTGGAGGACATCGTCGCCAACCTCGCCGCCCTGCGGGAGCCGGCGGTGATCTCCACCAACTCCACCCGCCGCTTCCGCGGGCCGGAAGCCGACGACCTCGCCCGCATCGGCGTCCAGCTCGGCGCCGACTACTTCCTCACCGGCTCGCTCCGCGCCGCGGGCAGCCGCACGCGCATCGCGGTGGAGCTGGCGGAGGCGTCGCAGGGCGCCGTCCTCTGGGGTCGCAGCACGGAAGTCGAGCAGGACGCGCTGTTCGACGCCCAGGCCGAGATCGCCGCGGGCGTCGCCAATACCCTCGTTCCCCGTCTGAACGAGGCGGAGCTGCGCATGAGCCGCACCCGTCCGCCGGATCATCTCGGCGCCTACCACCTGGTGCTCCGCGCGCGCGACCAGATGTTCGAACTCACGCCCTTCGCGCTCGACCACGCCGGCGACCTCCTGCGGCGCGCCGCGGCGGCCGATCCGGACTACGCGCCGGTCCACGCGGCACGCATGCACTGGCATTCCCTGCGCATCTTCCAGGGCTGGTCCGCCGACCTCGCCGCCGACGCCGGCGGGCTGGAGGAGGCCGGGCGCGTCGCGTTGCGGCTCGATCCCAACCATGCGCGCGCGCTGGCGATGTTCGGGCACAACCGCACCATCGTCGCGCATGCCTATTCCGAGGCGCTCGACCTGTTCGACCGCGCCGTCGCCGCCGCGCCGAACGATGCCGAGACGCTCTGCTTCACGAGCCCCACGCTCGCCTATGTCGGCCGCACGGAAGAGGCGATATCGCGGGCCGGGCGGGCGCTCGCGCTGTCTCCGCAGGATCCCTTCCTGTTCCGCTACGAGCATTTCCTCGCCATCGCGCACTACGCGAATGACGACATGGAGGCTGCGGCGCAATGGGGGCTGCGGTCGGCGGGACGCAATCCGAACTACACGTCGAACCTGCGCTTCACCGTCGCCGCGCTGGCCGCGCTGGACCGGCGGGCGGAGGTGGAACCGTTGGTCACGCGGCTGCTGCAGTTGCAGCCGCGGCTGCGCGTCTCCGCCGAACTCCCGCGCTTCGCCTTCAAGGACCGGGCGCTGGCGGGGCGGCACGCGGCGAATTTGCGGAAAGCTGGGGTGCCTGGCTGACAGGCAAGGGCAGGAGGAAGCAGACCATGCCACTTTCGGGCGATGGCGGAGCGGATGGCGGCGCTGACGGCGGCGCTGATGGCGGGGCAGATGGCGGCGCACATGCCGGCATAGAGGCGGTGGTGTTCGGCGCTTCGGTCGCGCCGCTGCTGGCGCCCCTCGACACCGACTACCAGCGGCAACCGCTGCTGGTCGGGACGGATGCGCTGACGGTCGGCGGCTTTCCCGATGCGTGGTGGTCCCCGCGCCTGCGCGCGCAACTCGTGCTCGCCGACTTCGCCCGCACGGACTGGACCCGGAAGGAGCCGCCGCCGCCTGACGACAGCGCGGACAACCTTCGCGACGAGATTCGGGACCTGCTGAACCTGCGCGCGCTCCGCGGCGCGCGGATGGCCGAGATCGTCGCGCAATCCGACAGCTTCGTGGAGTGCTTCGACGGCCTGCTCGGCGCCGCGCACCGGCCGCACACCGCCACCGCCGTGCAGGTGGCGATGGCCGTCGGCACGCTCGTCTCCATGCACTGGAAGGCGAGGTGGCGGCGCGCGCGGCCGCCGCAGGTCTATCCGCTGCTGCTGCCCCCCGTGCCGACCCCGCCGCACCCCGCCTATCCCAGCGGGCACGCGCTGCAATCCTACCTGGTGGTGGAGCTGCTGGCCGGCGCGCTCGCCGACAGCCCGCTGCGGGTCCCGATCCGCGAGGCGGCGCGCGCGATGGCGGAGCGGATCGCGCAGAACCGCGAAGTCGCCGGCCTGCATTACCCCTCCGACAGCCGAGCCAGCCAGCAACTGGCGCCACGCATCGCGCGACTCGTGCTCGAGACCGAGTCGGGGCGCGCGCTCGCCGCCGGCGTCGCGCGCGAATGGTCGGGGCTGGCGGTCGGCAAGCCGCCGAACAAGCTGAATCCGTGGCCGTCGCTGCCGGGACAGGTCGCGGCCGAAGTCGTGCGGCGGATCGCGCCGGCGCCATGAAGCCGCACCGTTCCTGCGCCATCGGCGCGCTTCCCCGCACGCAATGCGCCTGGGCGCCGCGGCGGCCGCGCACGGCGGCGCCGGCAGGACCGCTGCGCTATCTGGACCTCCTGGGCGGCCTGCCGGCCGAACGCTGGATCGTGCGGTCCCAGGCCGGCGCGCCGACCTGCGTGTCGCAGGCCGCGGCCGCCTGCATCGAGCTGATGCTGGCGCGTCGCGAGGGCCGGTTCACGCTGCTCTCCACCCGCTTCCTCGATGAACGCCTGCGCGCGCGGCGCGACCCGGCGGAGCCGGACGGCGTCGCACCCGATGCGGAAGCGGCGAAGCTCGGCGAGGCGATGCGCGTGCTCGAAGCCGAAGGCATCCCGACGAACGCGATGTGGGACGAGGTTGTCCCGCCGGCCAATGCCGTGCCGGGTGCCGAGGTCTTCGCCTCCGCGCGGCGCGCGAAGGCCGCGCTCTACGAGGACCGGCCGACGCCGGAGCTGCGCACGCCCGGCCTCGCGCGCCGGGTGCATGCGGAACTTCGGGAGGGGCGGCCGGTGGCCATCGCCCTGCCCGCCTTCCGCGAAGCCGCGCGCGCCGAGGACGAGACGAACTGGGACGATCCCGACATCTGGCGCACCGGCATCGTCCCCGACCCCCTCCCCGGCGAGGTCGCGACGCGCGAGGGCGGCCACGCCGTCTGCATCGTCGGCTTCCAGCCCTCCGAGACCGACGCGCTCGGCGGCTGGTTCGTCTTCCGCAACTCCTGGGACACCCGCTTCGGCCGCCTCGCCTCGGATCCCGGCCGCCCCGACACTCCCCCGCGCGTCCCCATGCCCGGCTACGGCGTCATCTCCGCCAGCCACGTGGACGCCCATTGCTGGGAAGCCCTGAGCCTGACCCTTTGAGCCACGCCATCCCCCCGATCGGCGGACGCGCCGCCTGGACCGGCGCGGACCTCGCGCGCGACCCGTCCTGGATCGTCCCGCTCCCCGCCGCCGCGACCGCCGAGATCGAGGCCGCCCTCGCCGCGCTCGGCGACCGCGCGCCGCCCGGCTTCGGCGCGGCGGAAGTCCCGCTGCCCCGCACCGCCCCCTTCCTCGCAGCCGTCGCGCGCGAACTTGAAGGGGGCAGGGGCCTCGTCCGCCTCACCGGCCTCGATCCCGCGCGCTACGGCCCGCACGACCTGCGCCGGGTCTTCTGGGGCCTCATGTGCCACCTCGGCACCCCGCTGCCGCAGAACACGACGGGCGAGATCATCGGCGAGGTGAAGGACGAGACCGGCACCGGCGCCGCGCTCTCCTCCGGCTCGGCACGCACCCGCAGCCGCTCCACCGGCCCGCTGCGCTTCCACACGGACAAATGCGACCTGCTCTGCCTGCTCTGCGCCTCCAACGGCATCGCCGGTGGCGTTTCCCGCATCGCCTCGACGATCGCCATCCACGATGCGATGGCCGCGCGCCGCCCGGACCTGCTGCGCGTGCTGCACGAGCCGTTCTGGCGCGCCCGCCCGGCCGATGAGGAAGGCGAAGGCATGGCCGCGCGGCCCTTCCCCATGCCGGTCTTCGCCCGCGGCCCGGGCGGCGCCTTCACCAGCCAGTACAGCCGCACCTATGTCGAGATGGCGCAGGGCCTGCCCGGCGTTCCGCCCCTGACGCCCGCGCAGGTCGAGGCGATGGACATGCTCGCCGCACTCGCCGAGGAGCTCTGCATCGAGACGCCCTTCGAGCCCGGCCAGATCCAGCTCATGAACCAGCACGTCACCTATCACGGCCGCACCGCCTACAGCGACGGCGCCGAGGGCCGCCGTGTGCTGCTGCGCATCTGGCTTTCCAGCCCCCTCAGCCGCGCCCTGCCGCCGGGACACGCCGATCAATGGGGCGATGTCGCACCCGGCGCCCTCCGCGGCGGCGCCCTCCCCGCCCGCAGCGCACTCTCCCTCTCCCCTCGCGGGAGAGGGCCGGGGTGAGGGGGCAAGCGCAGCACTTGATCTACGGCGCTCCTACCTCCCCCTCTCCCCCCGCCAAGCCCTGAACAGCTCCAGGTTCGCCGCATCGGTCGCCGGATACAAGCCGACGATCGAGGCCCCCGCCGCCACCCGTTCCGCCACGAAATCCTCGAAGGCCGTCATCTCCACCGCCTCCGCCGCGATCTCGTCCGCCAGGTGCGCCGGCACCACGATGACGCCGTCCGCATCGCCCACGATCACGTCCCCCGGGAACACCGGCGCATCCCCGCACCCGATCGGCACGTTCGCGTCCACCGCATGGTTCAGCGTCAGGTTCGTCGGCGCCGAGGGCCGCACGTGGTACGCCGGGATGCCGAGCGCCGCGATCTCCGCAGCGTCGCGGAATCCCCCATCCGTCACGACGCCCGCCACGCCCCGCGCCTTCAGACGCCCGACCAGGATCGCCCCCGCCGAGGCGGCCCGCGCGTCCTTCCGGCTGTCGAACACCAGCACGCAGCCTGGCGGGCACGTCTCGATGGCTCGGCGCTGCGGATGCGCGGGGTCGCGGAACACCTCCATCGTGTCCAGATCCTCCCGCGCCGGGATGTAGCGCAGCGTATAGGCCTCCCCGACCATGCTCCGGGCCGGCGGTGCGAGGGGCAGCGCGCCCTGGATGGTCTGCGTGCGGAAGCCGCGCTTGAACAGCGCCGTCGCCAGCGTCGCCGTGCTCACCTCCCGCAGCGCCTCGCGCGTCTCCGGCCTCAGCGCCATCGCGACTCCTCTCTCTCCCGTGCCGCCGCCCTTGTCGCGCGTCCGCGCGCCTGCCGGAACCCGCCCGCCTTGCCGAAACCGCCGCGACCTGCCCCTATCCGCCCGGCCAAGGGAGAGGACGCAGGCGCGTGTCGCGATCGAAGGTGGTCTGCTGCGGCATCGCCGTGCTCGACCAGGTCTGGCACCTGCCTGCCCTGCCGCCCGCACCCGGCAAATACATCGCGCAGGGCCTGCGCCTGACCGGCGGCGGCATGGCCGCCACCGCCGCGGTCGCCATCGCCGCGCTCGGCGGCCACGCCGCCTGGTGCGGCCGCCTCGGCGCCGACGCCGCCGGCGCGACGCTGCTCGAAACCCTCCGCAGGCACGGCGTGGACACCTCCGGCGTGACGGTCGCGGAGGGCGCGCGCACGCCCACCTCCGCCGTGCTGGTGGACGCGCATGGCGAGCGCATCCTCGCGGTCTTCCCCGGCGAGAGCCTGCCCGACGACGCGCCGATCCCCGAGCACCTGCTCGACGGCGCCGGCGCAGTCCTCGGCGACCCGCGCTGGCGGTCGGGCACCGAGCGGCTCTTCACCCTCGCCGCCGCGCGCTCACTCCCCCGCGTGCTCGATGCCGACACCGCCCCGCGCGACACGCTGCGCCACCTGGCCGCGCTGGCCGACCACGTGATCTTCTCGCAGCGCGGCCTGATGGACTTCACCGGCACCGACGAGCCCCGCCAGGCCCTCGCCGAAGCCGCCGAGGCGTTGCGCGGCACGGTCGCCGTCACGCTCGGCGCCCGCGGCAGCCTGTGGTGGCGCGACGGCCACGACGTCCACCTGCCCGCGCCGCGCATCCAGGCCCGCGACACCACCGGCTGCGGCGACGTCTTCCACGGCGCCTACGCCCTCGCCCTGGCCGAAGGCGCCGATGTCGAGACCGCCGCCCGCCGCGCCACCGCCGCCGCCGCCCTCAAGGCCGAACGCGGCGAGGGCTGGGACGGCATGCCTTCTTCTCCCTCCCCCGCTCTCGCGGGGGAGGGCAGGGGTGGGGGCATCACAAGCGCACCCAAACTCTACGACCGGTAGATCAGCGTCGGCAGCCACATGACCATCCCCTCCCAGTAGGTCACCAGCGCCAGGCAGATGAACAGCGGGATCAGGAACGGCGCGCAGGCCCGCGTCGTCTGCTCGAAGCTCAGCCCGCTCACCCGCGCCAGGATGTACAGCACCATCCCGACCGGAGGCGTCAGCAGGCCGATCATCAGGTTCAGCACCATGATCAGCCCGAAATGCACGGGGTCCACGCCCACCGCCACCATCAGCGGCAGCAGCACCGGCACGAGGATGGTGATCGCCGCCACCGTCTCCAGGAAGCAGCCGACGGCCAGCAGCAGCAGGTTGACCAGCAGCAGCACCACCCAGCGCTCGTTCGTCACCGACAGCACCGCGCCCGCCAGCATCTCCGTCACCCGCGTCGTGGTGATCAGCCAGCCGAAGATGGACGCGCCGGCGACGATCAGCAGCACCACCGCCGTCGTCTCCGCCGTCTCCATCGTCACCCGCAGGAAGCTCCGCCAGTTCAGCGTGCGGTACACCACCGTGCCCAGGAACAGCGCGTAGAAGGTCGCCGCGATCGCCGCTTCCGTCGGCGTGAACGCGCCGGAGGTCATGCCGCCGACCAGCAGCACCGGCGTCAGCAGCGGCAGGAAGGCGCGCTGGAAGGTGTGCCACAGCCGCGACCAGCGAAACCGCGCATCCCGGTCGAAACCGCGCCGCCAGGCGTAGTAGGCGACCGTCAGCATCAGCACCGCCGCCATCACCAGCCCCGGGATCAGCCCGGCGGCAAACAGCTGCCCGACCGACGCATTCGCCATCACCCCGTAGATCACCAGCGGCAGGGATGGCGGGATGATCGGCCCGATGGTGGAGGACGCGCCGGTGATCCCGACCGCGAAGGGCAGGGGGTAGCCGTGGTCCTTCATCGCCTTGATCTCGATGTTGCCGAGCCCCCCGGCATCCGCGACCGCCGTGCCCGACATGCCCGCGAAGATCACGCTGCCGACCACGTTCACCTGCCCCAGCCCGCCGTGCAGCCAGCCGACGAGGGCCACCGCGAAGCTGTAGATGCGCTCCGTGATGCCCGCCGTGTTCATCAGGCTGCCGGCCATGATGAAGAAGGGGATGGCCAGGAGCGGGAAGCTGTCCACGCCGCTCGCCATCCGGTGCAGCACCACCAGCGGCGGCACCGACCCGTCGAACCACACGAAGATCAGCGAGGCGCCGCCCAGCGCCACCGCCACCGGCACGCCGACCGTCAGCAGCCCGACGAAGCCGAGGAACAGGATCGCCGTCACGACCGCTCCTCGCCCGCACGGAAGCGGATCGCCGCTTCATGCGCCGCGCGCAGCGTGGTCAGGACCAGCCCGGCGAGGATCGCCCAGTAGACGTAGGACAGCGGCCAATCGATGACGACCATCGGCTGGAAGCGCATGGCCTCCGACACCTGCCAGCACAGGTATGTCAGGACCACGAAGAACCCGACCGTCAGCGCGGCCACCAGCAGCCGGGCATGGCGCCGGGCCCCCGCCGGCAGCGCGACGAGTGCGAAATCCACCGCGATATGGCTGCCCCGCCGCGCCGCCGTCGCGCTGCCCGCGAAGGTCAGCGCCATCAGCAGGTAGCGCGCGATCTCCTCCGTCCAGGCCAGGCTGTCGTTCAGGATGTAGCGGGTGAAGAACTGCAGGAACACGACGCCCGCCAGTGCCCAGAACAGCGCGAAGACCAGCCAATCCTCCGGCGCCATGTCGAAGCCGGGATCGGGCGCCTCCGCCTCCTCCCGCAGCAGTTCGGCGAAGAGTTCCTCCTCTCCCTCCCCCGCAGGGGAGGGTCGGGGCGGGGGCATCGCCACGTGCGCGGAGTCGGTCAGCGCCTCACGTCCGCGGCCCCAGCGCCTGCAGCCGGTCGTAATGCTCCCGCGTCCACCCGGCACCCGCGCCGGCATCGTTGTGCAGCGGCAGCGCCACGGCCCGGAACGCCGCGCGATCCGGCCGGATCACCGTCTTGCCCTGCGCCTGGAACCAGGCCGGCAGCTCCTGCTCCTGCTGGCGGATCTCGCGCGTCGCGCGCTCCGATGCCTCTTTCAGCACCTCCGCGAACACCGCCTTGTCCGCGTCGTTCAGCCGGCGCCACGTGTTCCCCGACACGATGGTCAGCAGCGTCTCCGTGATGTGTGCGGTCAGGATGATGTGCGACTGCACCTCGTGGAACTTCTTCGCCTGGATGGTCGGCAGCGGGTTCTCCTGCCCGTCCACGGTGCCCTGTTGCAGCGCCAGATACACCTCGGCGAAGGCGATCGGCGTGGCGTTCGCGCCGACGCTGCGCGTGAACATCAGGTACAGCGGCGCCTGCGGCACGCGCAGCTTCATGCCCCGCATGTCCTCCGGCCGGTTGATCGCCCGGTTCGCGGTGACGTGCCGTTCCCCGTAATAGGTGATCGCCAGCGCCCGGTGCCCGCTCTGCCGGTCGTAGCCCGCCATCAGCTCCCGCAGCAGCTCGCTGTCGCGGTAGGTCGCGTAGTGCTCGAAGTCGCGGAACATGTAGGGCGCGTTGCTGATCGCCAGCGGCCGGTGCGTGGCGCCCGCGAAGGCGGTGCCGGTGTAGATCATGTCCACCGTGCCGAGCGACAGGCCCTGGTTGATCGTCGGCTCGTTGCCCAGCGCCGACGCCGGGAAGACCTCGATGTTCCAGCGATTCGCGGTGCGCCGCGCGATCTCGCCGGAGGCCCAGACGGCCTGGGTGTGGTACGGCTCGTTCGTCTCGTACACATGCGCCCAGCGCAGCCGTGTCTGGGCGAGCGCGGCGCGCCCACCCAGCAGCGGCGCTGCGAGCGCCGCCCCGATCAGCGTCCTGCGTTGCATCCTTGATTCCTCCCTGCCGACCCGTTCCGGCAGCATGCCGGTGCGGCGGCGGCGCTGTCCAGCGTCAGCCGCCGCGGCGCTCGCGCGCGTGACGCAGCAGCGCCAGCCCGCGATACAGCCCGTGCACCATCTTCGAGTAGGGGAGGGCCAGGAACAGCGACAGCACCAGCCCGAAATGCAGCGCCAGCAGCACCCCCATCGCCCCGGTGTGCCGCAGCGCCAGCAGGATCAGGCCCGTCGCGCCGACCAGGAACAGCAGGGCGAGCATCGCATACTCCCCGCCCAGCACCCGCCGCGCCACCGGCGCCGGGTCCGTCACCACCTTCACCCAGATCAGCCCCGCCGTGCCCACGCACAGCAGCACCCCGCCCCAGGTGCCGAGCTGCACCGGCAGGCTGAGGAAGGCGTGCGGGGATCGCCAGCCGAACAGGTGATGATAGGCCGCCCCCGTGCAGGTCGCGGCGAAGCACAGCATGAAGCCCGCGAACATCGCCTGGTGCAGCCAGCGGCGATACGCCGCGAAGCCCTCGTCCAGGTCGTTGCACCCATGCCCGCCGCCGCCGAGGTTGCGCAGCGTCACGATGTCCGACGCAGCCTGCACGACCGACGCCGGCGACACGGACCCCGCCCCGAAGGCCGTGCCGCGCCAGTATCGCAGCCCTCCCATCGCCAGCGCGACCACCGCGAAGGCGAAGCTGCCGCCCGCCAGCAGGTTGATCAGCCAGAGCGGGATCACCCGGAAGAACGCGCCCTCCCCGCGCTGCGCACCGAACAGCACCGCCGGATCGTGCAGCAGCACCGCCGCGCACAGCACGGTCGTCACCACCGCCGCGACCAGCAGCGAGAGGAGCGTCCCGTTCCGCTCGAAGGCCCGCCCCATCGCCGGCGGCCAGGCATGCGCGGCATAGCTCTCCTGCCGGATCTCCGCGAAGGTGACGGGCAGGTTGATGCCGAAGGGGTGCGGCGGCGCGTACTGGCAGGCGTGGTAGCAGCCCTTGCAGCCGTGGCAGAGGTTGGCCAGGTGCGTCAGGTCCCCGTCGCTGAACGCCCGGCGCATCGTCATCGCGGGGAACACCGCGCAGTAGCTCTCGCAGTAGCGGCAGGCGTTGCAGACAGCCATGTGCCGCCGCGCCTCCTCCATCGCCTCCGATGGGTGGACGCCAGTCCCGCCCGGTTCACCGTCGCCCCCGCGAAAGCGGGGGTCCATCTGCCCGCCGCTCCGACCTGCGGCATCGTGGGTCCCCGCTTTCGCGGGGACGACATGGGAATACCGGTGGGACCCACTCCGCCCAGCCTCAGTTCCGGACAAGCCGCGCCGCCTCCTCTCCCGCGATGCGCCCGAACACCGTGCCCAGCGTCATCCCGAACCCCGCCAAGTAGCCCTGCCCGAGGATGTTCCCCGACATGATCTCCCCGCTCGCGAAGAGGTTCGCCGAGGGCCGACCATCCGCCATCATCACCCGCGCCCCCTCGTTCACCTTCAGCCCGAGGAAGGTGAAGGTAATGCCCGAGCGCAGCGGATGCAGCACGAAGGGCGGGGTCTCGATCCGCCGCGCCCAATGGCTCTTCGGCGGCGAGAGGCCCTCCGTCCGGCAATCGTCCAGGACGGTCGGCCGGAAGGTCCCCGGCCGCACCGCCGCGTTGTACTCCGCCACCACCCGCTCCAGCTTCCCGGCATCCAGCCCCGCCATCCCCGCCAGCTCCGCGATGCTGTCGGCGCGGTAGGGCGGGAAGACGCTCGGCAGGTAGTCCCGCTCCGCCGCGCTGTCGGTCACCGCGAAGGCGCATTGACCGGGCTGCTGCGCGATCAGCCGCCCCCAGATCGCGTAGCGCTTCGGCCAGACATCCTCGCCCTCGTCATGGAAGCGCTCGACGTCGCGGTTCACGACGATCGCGAAGGGCACGCAATCCAGCCGCATCGCGAGTCCCCCATCCTCCATCGGCGCCCGCGCGTCGTTGGCCACCGCGTGGAACTGCGTCGGATCGCCCACCTCCTGCGCGCCGCCATCCAGCAGGTTCCGCAGCACGCGCCCCTGGGCATAGGGCGTGCCGCGGATCTGGAACGCATCCGCCGCATCGCCCCAGTAGCGCCGCAGCCACTCCCGGTTCGCCTGGAACCCGCCGGAGGCCGCGACGAAAGCCTTGAACCTGATGCGCTGCGGGAACCTATGGTGCGAGACGACCGCCTCCGTCGCAAAGCCCTCATGCAGTTCCACGTGCTGCACCTCCGTGTCGTACAGCACCTCCACCCCCAGCCGCGCCGCCGTGCGGTACATCGCGTTCAGCAGCGCCTTCCCGCCGCCGAGGAAGAACGCGTTCGTGCGCGAGAGCGACAGCGTGCCGGACAGCGAGGGCTGGAACGTCACGCCGCACTCCGCCAGGAACGCCGGCGCATGCTCGCTCGCCCGGATGCACATGCGCGCCAGCCGCTCATCCGTGCGGCCGCCCGTCACGCGCAGCAGGTCGTCCCAGTATTCCTCCTCGGCGTAGCTCTCCGTCAGCACGTCGGTCGGCGCGTGGTGCAGCGCGCGCAGGTTCCGGGTGTGCCGCGAATTGCCGCCGCGCATCGGCTTCGGCGCGTGCTCCGCCACGATCACGCTCGCCCCCGCCCGCCGCGCCGAGATCGCCGCGCAGAGCGCCGCATTCCCGCCGCCGGCGACCAGCACGTCCCACACCCGCTCGAAATCCGGCATCGCCCCCCTTCTATCTGGGGCACCCCGCTTGTCCAGGCGGCACTCCGTTGGAATAGTGGGCATAACGAATGGAGGAAGCCGCCATGCCCCGCATCGTCGCCCCGCGCCGACGCGACCTGCTGCTCGCTGCCGGCACCGCCGCGCTGTTGCCGCGCGCCGCGCTCGCCCAGGACTTCGCCGGCCGCACCATCGAATGGGTGATCCCCATGCCCGTCGGCGGCGGGTCCGACACCTGGGCGCGCTTCCACCTGCCCTTCCTCAGCCGCACCCTGCCCGGCAACCCCACCATCGTCGTGCGCAACATCACCGGCGGCGGCGGCATCAACGGCAGCAACCAGTTCGCCGGACGCGCCCGCCCAGACGGGTTGATGATCCTCGGCACCACCGCCTCGATCCAGTTCCCCTTCCTGCTCGGCGACCCGCGCGTGCGCTACGACTACGCGCAGTGGTCCCCCGTGCTCGCCTCGCCCACCGGCGGCGTGATGTACATCCGCCCGGAGCTCGGCGTGCGCTCCGCCGCCGACTTCGCGCGCCTGAAATCCGCGACGAACCTGAAGTTCGGCAGCCAGGGCCCGACCTCGCTCGACATGGTCCCCGCGCTGGCCTTCGAGATGCTGGGCCTCGACGTGCAGATCGTCTTCGGCATGCAGGGCAGGGGCCAGGGCCGCCTGGCCTTCGAGCGCGGCGAGACGCCGATAGACTACCAGACCAGCTCCGCCTTCATCAGCCAGGTCATGCCGCTCGTGCGGGAAGGCAAGGCCGTGCCGCTCTGCTCCTGGGGCATCATCAACGACGCCGGCGAGATCACCCGCGACCCCAACTTCCCGGACCTGCCGCACTTCGCCGAATTCGCCCAGGCCGCGACCGGCAGCGCGCCCTCCGGCCCGGCCTGGGACGCATGGCGCGCCCTCTTCGTCGCCGGCTTCGCCGCCCAGAAATTCGTCGTCATGCCGAAGACCACGCCGGCCGCCATCCTCGACGCCTACAAGGCCGCCTTCGCCCGCATCCTCGCCGACCCCGAATACAAGGAGAAGCGCGGCCCGGTGATCGGCGAATACGACGAGGTCACCGGCCCAGCCGCCGACCGCCACTACGCCGCCGCCACGACCATGGCGCCCGAAACCCGCCAATGGACCCGCGACTGGCTCCTCCGCCGCTTCAACCACCGGCTCGGCGGTGAGAACTAGGCTTCTCCCTCCCCCGCTCTCGCGGGGGAGGGCCGGGGTGGGGGAAACCCCTCAACCGGTCGCGGACAGCGCCCGATGATCGAAGCCCTCCTCTCCGCCCTCCTCGCCCTCTCCGAACCCTCGCGCCTGTTCTACATGGCGCTCGGCGTCCTCATCGGCTACGCGATCGGCGTCCTGCCCGCCCTCGGCGGCCTCGCCGGCCTGTCGCTCGTGCTGCCCTTCATCTACGGCCTCGACCAGGTCAGCGCGCTCGCCATGCTCGTCGGCCTCGTCGCGGTGGCCGCCACCGCCGACACCTACTCCTCCATCCTCATGGGCATCCCCGGCTCCTCCGCGAGCCAGGCGACCATCCTCGACGGCTTCCCCATGGCCCGCCGCGGAGAGGCCGCGCGCGCCCTCTCCGCATCCTTCCTGGCATCCATGATCGGCGGCCTCGTCGGCGCCGTGATCCTGACCGCCGCCGTCCAGGTCGCCCGCCCGCTCATCCTCGCCCTCGGCACGGCGGAGCTGTTCATGCTCGCCGTCCTCGGCCTCTCGATGGTCGGCGTGCTGGCCGGCCGCTCCTTCGCGAAGGGGCTGATCGCCTGCGGCCTCGGCCTCGCGCTCGGCACGGTCGGCGCCGCCCCCGCCACCTCCGAGTACCGCAACGATTTCGGCACACTCTACCTCTCCGATGGCCTGCCGCTGCCCGTCCTGGTGCTGGCCATCTTCGCCCTGCCGGAGATCGTGGACCTCGCCCGCGGCGGCGGCACCATCGCGCAATCCGCCGAGCTCGGCCGCGGCTGGATCGCCGGCTTCCGCGACATCGTGAAGCACTGGTGGCTGGTGCTCCGCACCTCCTCGCTCGGCTCCCTCCTCGGCGCCATCCCAGGCCTGGGCGGCAGCGTCACCGACTGGATCGTCTATGGCCACGCCGTCCAGACCGAGAAGAATGGCCAGTTCGGCAAGGGCGACGTGCGCGGCGTGATCGCCGTCGAGGCCAGCAACAATGCGCGCGAGGGCGGCGCCCTCGTCCCCACCCTCTTCTTCGGCATCCCCTCCTCCGGCTCCATGGCCGTCTTCCTCGGCGGCATGACACTGATCGGGATCGAGGCCGGCCCGCAGCTCGTCGGCGAACGGCTCGACCTGACCTACGCGATCATCTGGTCGCTGGCCATCGCCAACGTGATGGGCACGCTGCTCTGCTTCGCGACCTCGCCGCTGATCGCGAAGCTCACCACGATCCGCTTCGGCCTCATCGCACCCTTCATGGTGATGATCGTGTGCTTCGGCGCCTTCAACACCAGCCGCGACATCGCCGACCTCTTCCTGCTGCTGGCCGTCGGCGCGCTCGCGATGTTCATGCGCCGCTTCGGCTGGCCGCGCCCGCCCTTCGTCGTCGGCTTCGTCCTCGCCCAGCCCATGGAGACCTACCTCTACCAGGCCGTGCAGTTCTACGGCTGGGGCTTCGTGCAGCGGCCGGGCGTGCTGATCATCGCCGGCCTGATCGTGCTCTTCGTCGCGCTCGGCGCCCGCCAGCGCAAGCTGGCCGACACCGACGACGAGAGCCCGAAGCACGGCCGCAGCGCCGCGCCGCAGGCGGCCTTCGCCCTCGTCCCCGCCGCCATCTTTGCGATGGTGGCGTACGACGCCAGCCGCCACTCCTTCCTCGGTGCCGTCTTCCCCGCGATGATCGCCGCGGCGATGCTGCCGCTCGCGCTCCTTGTCGCGCTCCGCCTCGCCACCTCGACGCGCCCCGGCGCGCTGCGCCACGACGCCGAACAGGATGCCGATCCCGAAAGCGGCGGCTTCTGGACCTACCTGCTCTGGTTCGCCGGCCTCGTCGCCGGGACCGCGCTGGTGGGCTTCCTGCTCGCCAGCATCGTCTTCTTCCTCGCCTTCCTCCGCTGGCCCGCGCGCTGCTCCTGGGCCACGACGCTGACGCTGACCGTCATCGCGAATGCCGGCCTGATCGCCGTCGCCGACATCCTCGTCCTCGACTTCCCCTCCGGCCTCCTGCAATCCCTCGTGGACCTGCCCTGGCCGCTGCGATGACCCCGCGCGCGGTCCTGTCGCCCCCGCGAAAGCGGGGGCCCATCTCCCGGCAGACCCGACACGAGGTGCGGCGGGTTCCCGCGTTCGCGGGAGCGACAAGTTCCGATCACCGCAGGCTCGTGTGATGACCCCCATGCAGCAGACCGCCATCCCCTGCACCTTCATGCGCGGCGGCACCAGCCGCGGCCCCTATTTCCTGCGCGACGACCTGCCGCCGGACCGCGAGACGATGGCGCGCGTCATCCTCGCCGCCGTCGGCTCCCCCGACCCCCGCCAGATAGACGGCATCGGCGGCGCGACCACGCTGACCACGAAGGTCGCAATCGTCTCCCGCGCCGAACCCGGCGCGGCGCAGCAGGTGGACTATCTCTTCGCCCAGCCCGCGCTCGACCGCGCCTTCGTGGATTGGGGCCCGACCTGCGGCAACATGCTCGCCGGCGTCGGCCCCTTCGCCATCGAATCCGGCCTGGTCGAGGCGCAGGACGGCGAGACGAAGGTCCTCATCCGCGCCGTCAACACCGGTGCCCTCATCGAAGCCGTCGTCCAGACCCCCGGCCGCCGCGTCACCTATGACGGCGACACCGCCATCGCCGGCGTCCCCGGCACCGCCGCCCCGATCCTGCTGAACTTCGCCGACGCCGTCGGCGGCGCAACCGGCAGGCTCATGCCCACCGGCAGTCCTCTCGACCGCATCGAGGGCGTGGACGTCACCTGCCTCGATGTCTGCATGCCCGTGGTCATCGCCCGCGCCCGCGACCTCGGCGTGACCGCGCGCGAGACGGCGAAGGATCTCGACGCAAATTTGCGCTTCATGGCCCGCATCGAGGCGATCCGCCGCGCCGCCAGCCGCGCCATGGGCATGGGCGACGCCGAGGGCCGCGTCATCCCCAAATTCGCGGTGCTCGCGGAACCCGAAGGGCTCGCTTCCGTCACCGCCCGCTACTTCACGCCGCTCGCGACGCACGAGGCGATGGCCGTCACCGGCGGCATCTGCATCGCCAGCGCCTGCAAGCTCCCCGGCACCGTCGCCGCCGGCCTCGCCCGCGTCACCGGCGCCGCCCGCGAGGAGGTGGTCATCGAACACCCCACCGGCACCATGGAAGCGGTGATCACCACGGGCCGCGACGCCGCCGGCGCGCCCACGATCCTCGCCGGCGGCACGCTGCGCACCGCCCGCCGCCTCATGCGCGGCGACCTCTACATCCCCCACCGCATCTGGCCCGGCCCCTGACCTCCCTCCACTTCACTTCTCCCTCCCCCGCGTGCGGGGGAGGGCCGGGGTGGGGGCCTACGCAGCGCTCAACCGGCGCGACACCCAAACCTCACCCCATCACCCGCGTCACCTCCTCCGGCGCGTTGCCGAGGAACGCCACCAACCCCACCCGCCGCTCGCCGACCAGCACCAGCCGCCCATCCGCGCCCATCACCATCGGCAGCTCATGCCCCGCCAGCAGCACCGCGCCCTCCCGCGCCGCCCATTCCGCCCGCAGCCGCGCGATGGACCGCGCATGCACCGCCGGATCGGTCGTCATGTCCGCCCGCCCCGTCAGCAGCTCCCCCCGGTTCTTCGCCACGTCGCCGGAGAACACTGTCGCCGGCTTCCCCTCCAGCACGAAGACCAAGTGATGCAGCGAGTGCCCCGGCGCCTCGAAGCACGACACCCCCGGCAGACCTGTCGCCCCGTCCGACAGCCGCCGCAGCCGCGGCGACGCCGCCAGCGCGCGCAGGCAATGCTCCGGCCACAGCGGCGCGCCTTCCGGCTGCGTCAGCGCGTGGTCCAGCTCCGCCCCCGGCACGTGGATCGCGGCGCGCGGGAACATCGGCCAGTTCTCGACGTGGTCGTAATGCAGGTGGGTGACGAGCACATCCGTCACCTCCTCCGGCCGCACGCCCGCGCGCGCCAGCCGGCCGTGCAGCACCTTCCGCGCGCCCATCCGCCCGGTATCCAGCACCGCCACGCGGCCATACCCGCGTGCCAGCGCCACCGTGCTCCACCCCAGCCCGCCCTGCTCCTCGGACTTGCCCGGAAAGCCCTGGATCAGCACCTCGACGCGCCAGCCCGTCTCCATCGGAACCCTCCCCCTCAAGCCGCCCGCGTCAACCGGTTCACCAGCGCCGCCAGCTCCTCCTGACGGTACGGCTTGTTCAACCTCGGCAGCCAGGCCGCGCCTGCCCCCGGCGCCTCCACGAACCCCGTCGCCAGCGCCACCGGCAGCTCCGGCCGGTCGCGCCGCAGCCGCTCCGCCAGCTCCAGCCCGGTCATCCCGGGCATCGCATGGTCCGTCAGCACCAGATCCACCGCGGCCCCGTGCGCGAGCTGCGCCAGCGCATCCTCCCCCGAAGCCGCGACCGCCGCCCCGTGCCCCAGATCCTCCAGCATCATCGCCGTGCCCTCCGCCACCAGCGGGTCGTCGTCAACCACCAGCACGCGCCGCGCCGCCGCCCGCTGCGCCTCCGCCGGTCCCGCCGCTTCGGCCTCCGGGGCCGCGATCGCCACCTCGGCGCGCGGCAGCCAGATTTCCGCCGTCGTCCCCTTGCCCGGCCGGCTCGTCAGCCGCAGCCCGCCGCCCGATTGCTGCGCCAGGCCCTGCACCATCGAGAGTCCCAGCCCCGATCCCCGCCCGACGCCCTTCGTCGTGAAGAACGGCTCCGTCGCCCGCGCCAACGTCGCCGCGTCCATCCCCGTGCCGGTGTCGTGCAGCGAGAGCCGCACGTAGCGCCCCGCCGAAAGCCCGCGCGCCGCCGCCGAGGACGGCGCCTCCACCGCCGCCGCGGTGATCTCGATCGTCCCGCCATCCGGCATCGCATCCCGCGCATTGACGACGAGGTTCAGCAGCGCGAGTTCGAGCTGGTTCGCATCCACCATCGCCGGCGGCAGCCCCCCTGGCAGCCGCAGCTCGATCGGCACCGTCGGTCCCGCCGAGCGTTCCAGCAGCGGCCGCAGCCCTGCGATGAGCCGGGCGAGGTCCACCGGTTCCGGCCGCAGCTCCTGCCTTCGCCCGAAGGCCAGCATGCGCTGCGTCAGCGCCGCGCCGCGCTCCGCGCCCTGCTGCGCGCCGTCCAGCAGCCGCAGCAGCCGCGGATCATCCGGCAGCCGCTTGCGCAGCAGGCCGATATTGCCGAGCACGACCATCAGCAGGTTGTTGAAGTCGTGCGCCACCCCGCCCGTGAGCTGCCCCAGCGCCTCCATCTTCTGCGACTCGCGCAGCTGCGCCTCCGCCGCCTTCAGCTCCGTCAGGTCATGCGCCTCGGCCACCAGGTAGGAGACGCGCTCCTCCGCGTCCCGCACCGGGCGCAGCGAGACATGGAGCGAAGCCACGCGGCCGTCGCCCGCGCGCGCCGCCATCTCCGCCCGCTGCGCGATGCCGTCCGCCGCGCCCGCGACCGCCGCGCGGATCGCCTCCCGCATCGCCTCGTCCGGCCAGGTCGGCAGGTCGGCGACGTGCTGGCCGACCACCGCCTCCCGCGTGGTGCCGAGGAAGGCGAGCTTCGTCTCGTTGATCTCCACGATCGTGCCGTCGCGATCCAGCAGCGACATCAGCTGGAAGGCGCTGTCGAAGATTCCGCGGAACAGCGTCCCGCTCGCCGCCAGTTCCCGCGTCCGCGCCTCCACCCGTCCTTCCAGCTCCGCCGCCGCGTCGCGCAGCGCGCGGTTCGCCGTCGCCAGCGCGGCCCGCGCGCGCGCCTCCCGTCGCGCCAGCCGGATGGCCAGCAGCGCGAGCGCGAGCAGTCCCAGCGCCACCGCGCCGATCACCTCCGCCGTCCAGCGGGTGGAGCGCCGCCAGCCCGTCAGCGCCGCTTCCGCCGGGATGCTCGCCGTCACCACGACCGGCCAATTGTCCACCCGCCGGAACGCCACGATCCGCTCCTCCGCGTCGAAGGGCATGCGGGTGCGCAGCGTGCCCTCCAACACGCCGGACAGGATCGCCGGCACGTCCAGCACCGAGCCGAGCTGGTCCACCTGAAGCCCGGTGCGTGCCAGCACGCGCCCGTCAGAGTCGTAAAGGCCGATGACTGTCCCGTTGCCGAATTCCGCCGACAGCTCCGGCCGCTGGAAGAACCCGGTCCGCACCGCCACCTGCACCACGCCGTCGAAGCTCCCGTCGGTCCGGCGCAGGATGCGGCTGTAGGTGAACAGCAGCTCGTCCGTCAGGCGGCTGTGCAGCGCTTCCCCCACATGCGTCTCCGCGCCGTCGCGATGCGCGCGGAACCAGCGCCGGTCGGAAAGGTCAATCGCCGGCGGCGGATGCGCGTAGGAGGTCGCGACCGGCTGCCCCGCCGCATCCACGATGAGCAGGTAGTCGCCCGCCGAGCGCTGCGACACGTCGCGCAGCCAGTGGTGCACGGCAACGCCGCGCAGCGCCGCGGTGCCGCCGAGTTCGGCCGTGCGCGTCTCGATGCCCTCGCTCGCCAGCGCCGAGGTCTCGAACACCCGCTGCGCGTATTCCTCCGCGACGCGGGCGAGGTTGCGCATCCCCGCTTCCGCCCGCGCGATGGCCGCCTGGCGCTCATCCGCCAGCGAGACCACGCGCAACCCCATCAGCGTCCCGAGGAACAGCAGGACGAGTGCCAGGATCGCGGCGCTGACGCGATTCGGGGTCAAGGTCCTGCCGCCGCCCTCTTGGTGCCGCGTGACGCGCACATCGCATCCTCCGATGCGCGCAGCCACGGTTGAAGCGCCCGATACGATTCTCGCGTCAACGTGACGCTCACGCCGTCACAATCTTTTTCTCCCTCTCCCCTTGCGGGAGAGGGCAGGGGTGAGGGGGGTGCGCAGCGCTTGATGGAAGGCGCGGTTCCAAGCGCCGTCGCCCATCCGAACGCCGCCGGCGGTGCCTCGGCAGCGCCTTCGTCACGCTGCCTCCACCTGCTCCGACAGCACCAGCCACTCCTCCTCCAGCGTCGCGACCTCGCGCGCGATCGCCGCGCGGCGCGTCGTCGCCCACGCGATGTCCTCGGCCTTGCGCTTCGCATAGGTCTCCGGGTCGGCAAGCCGCCGCTCGATCAGCCCCGCCTCCAGCCCGAGCCGTTCCAGCGACGCCTCCACCGCCTTCAGCCGCTGCCGCAGCGGCGCGAGCCGTTCGCGCGACTCCGCGCGTTCCCGCCGCTCCGCCGCCCGAGCGCCACCCGCCGGCGCCGCGCCGTCGCCGCCCGCCGCGCTACCGCGCGAGGCGGCGCGCGCGCGGTCCGCCAGCAGCGCGCGATACTCGTCGAGGTCGCCGTCGAACGGCCGCACCGTTCCATCCGCCACCAGCCAGAGCCGGTCCGCCACCAGCTCCACCAGGTGCGGATCGTGGGTGATCAGCAGCACCGCGCCCTCGTACTCCGCCAACGCCTTCACCAGCGCGTCGCGCGCATCAATGTCCAGGTGGTTCGTCGGCTCGTCCAGGATCAGCAGGTTCGGCGCGTCCCGCGTGCAGAGCGCCAGCAGCAGCCGCGCCTTCTCCCCGCCCGAGCACTGCCCGATCCGCGTCTCCGCCTTCTCTCCCTGCAAGCCGAACCGAGCGAGTTGCGCCCGGCACTGCGTTTCCGTCGCGCGCGGCAGCGCCGCCTGCATGTGGGAGAGCGGAGTGCCCGCGGGGTCCAGCTCCTCGCTCTGATGCTGCGCGAAGTAGCCGACGCGCAGGCGCGCCGCGCGCCGCATCTCCCCGCGCGCCGGCGCCAGCCGCCCGGCCAGCAGCTTCGCCAGCGTGGACTTGCCGTTGCCGTTCGCGCCGAGCAGCGCGATCCGGTCGTCGCCGTCCAGCCGCAGCTCCATCCCCCGCAGCACCGGCGGCCCGCCATAGCCGACATCCGCCCGCTCCATCGCGACGATCGGCGGCGAGAGCTGCTCGGGCGTCGGGAAGGCGAAGCGCGTCGGCGCATCCTCAATCAGGGATTCGAGCGGCGGCAGCTTCGAGAGCGCCTTCAGCCGCGACTGCGCCTGCCGCGCCTTGCTCGCCTTGTAGCGGAAGCGGTCCACGAAGGCCTGCATGTGCGCGCGCTGCGTCGCGATCTTCGCCGCCGCCGCCGCCTGCTGCGCCGCGCGCTCCGTCCGCTGCCGCACGAACTCCTCGAAGTTGCCCTGGTAGGTGGTGATCCGCTGGCGATCGAGATGCGCGATGATGTCCACGGAGCGGTCCAGCAGCCCGCGGTCATGGCTCACCACGATCGCCGCCCCCGGGAACCGCGCCAGCCACCCCTCCAGCCACATCGTCGCTTCCAGGTCGAGGTGATTGGTCGGCTCGTCCAGCAGCAGCAGGTCCGGCTCCGGGAACAGCGCGCGCGCCAGCGCCACCCGCATCCGCCACCCGCCCGAATAGGACGAGAGCGGCCGCGCCTGCGCCGCCGCGTCGAACCCCAGCCCCGCCAGGATCGCTGCCGCCCGCGCCGGCGCGGCATCGGCACGGATCGCGATCAGCCGCTCATGGATCTCCGCCGCCCGGATGCCGTCCGGCTCCGCGGCCAGCTCCGCCAGCAGCGAAGCGCGTTCCGTATCGGCCGCCAGCACGGCGTCCAGCAGGCTCGCCTCGCCCCCCGGCGCCTCCTGTGCCACCTGGCCGAGCCGCGCCCGCGCCGCCAGCCGGATCTCGCCGCCATCCGGTTGGATGTCGCCGATGATCGCCTTCAGCAGCGTGGACTTCCCCGCCCCGTTCCGCCCGACCAGCCCCAAGCGCCGCCCGGTATCGAGCGTCATCTCCGCGCCGTCGAGCAGCGCCCGCCCGCCCACGCGGATCACCAGGTCTCGGATGGCGAGCACCGTCATGCCCGCTCCCTACTCCCGCCCGGCGCCGCGCGGGAGGGCCTCTCATTCGCTCCCTCGCACGGCCAGGCCGCTTCCTACCCCGGCTGCCTCTCCGACTCCCGCTCCGGCTTCGTCCCCTCCGGCGCCCATTCGTCCGAGATCATCCCCTGCTGTCCGCTGACCCGCTCGACATCCTCCCTGGACGGCGGCTGCGGGATGTAGCCCGGGCTCTTCCCCACCTCGGTTTTCGGCGTCGTCTCGTCATCCGGCATCGGCAGGTCCTCCTCGCCACGCCAACGCGCGCCGGCCCACGCCGGATGCCGGGACTTGCGCCGTGCCGCGCTGCCGCCTATCCGGCCCGCGCCTTCGCACACGCAACTAAGGAACCGCCGCAATGGCCACCGAACGCACCTTCTCCATCATCAAGCCCGACGCCACGCGCCGGAACCTGACCGGCAAGGTCAACGCCGTCTTCGAGGAGCGCGGCCTTCGCGTCGTCGCCCAGAAGCGCATCCGCATGACGCGCGAGCAGGCCGAGACCTTCTACGGCGTGCACAAGGCCCGCCCCTTCTTCAACGACCTCGTCGCCTTCATGACCTCCGGCCCCGTCGTCGTGCAGGTGCTGGAAGGAGAGGATGCGGTGGCGCGCAACCGCGAGATCATGGGCGCCACCAACCCCGCCAATGCCGCCGAGGGCACCATCCGCAAGCTCTTCGCGGAGAGCATCGAGGCCAACAGCGTCCACGGCTCCGACAGCCCCGAGAACGCCGCCGCCGAGATCGCCTACTTCTTCGCCGGGTCCGAGATCGTCGGCTGAACCCTCACCGCTCTCACGTTGTTTTCCCCCTCTCCCCGACGGGGTGAGGGGGGCGCGCGAAGCGCTGGATCGTGGGCGTTCAGACAGCAGCGAGGCTCCATCTGCGACAGCCCTGCTCGCCAGCGGGGGGAGAGGGCGCTGCCGCGCGCGTTACACCAGGAAGATCCACATCAGCACGACCACGGCCACCACCCCGCCGATCGCCCAGGTCGTGCCGCCCATGAAGCGGTCGTAGAAGGCCCGGCGCTCCGCCAGGATATCCTCCGACTTCACCTCGACCAGTTCCATGTCCGTCGGGCCGTGTTCGGCCATGGCTCTTCCTCACCGGGTCAGCTCTCGGCCGCGCTTCTAGGTTCCGGCGCCGGCACCGGCAAGGGGTTGGCCAGCGCACCCGCGGCGTCCGGCGCCGCCACCCGCGCCACGCCACCCTCCACCCGCACGCGCCCCGCCGCCAGCCAGGCCAGCGCCGCCGGGTAGATCCGGTGCTCCTGCTCCAGCACCCGCGCCGCCAGGGTCGCCTCCGTGTCGTCGTCCAGCACGGGCACCGCCGCCTGGGCCAGCACCGGCCCCTCATCCACCCCCGCCCGCACCAGGTGCACCGTGCAGCCGTGCAGCTTCACGCCGGCCGCCAGCGCGCGCGCATGCGTGTCGAGCCCCTTGAACGCCGGCAGCAGCGAGGGATGCACGTTCAGCAGCCGATCCGCCCAGCGCGCCACGAAGCCTTCCGTCAGAACGCGCATGAAGCCGGCCAGCGCCACCAGCTCCACCCCGTGCCCGTGCAGCTCGCCCTCGACCGCGTGCTCGAAGGCCTCGCGGTCGCGCCCGAAGTCGCGGCTCTCCACCACCGCCGTCCCGATGCCCCGCGCCCGCGCATGCGCGAGCCCCGCCGCGTCGCTGCGGCTGGACAGCACCAGCACGATCTCCGCCGGATAAGCCGGGTCTTCCGCCGCGGAGACGAGCGTCGCCATGTTGCTCCCGCGGCCGGAGATCAGCACGGCCGTCCGCGCGCGCCGGTTCACCCCGGCCAGCCCGCCGGCAGGTGGTCCACCCGCACCGCCGCCGCGCCCTCGCCCGCCTCGATCACCCCGATCCGCGACACCGTCTCGCCGTTCTCCGCCAGCAGCGACGCAGCCGCCTCCGCCTCCTCGGCCCCCGCCACCACCACCATCCCGATCCCGCAATTGAACACCCGCAGCATCTCGTCCGCCGTGATCCCGCCGGTCCGCGCGAGCCAGCCGAACACCGCCGGCACGCGCCACGCCCGCGCATCCAGCACCGCGACGACGCCCTCCGGCAGCACGCGCGGCAGGTTGCCTGGCAGGCCGCCGCCGGTGATGTGCGCCGCCGCCTTCACCAGCCCCGCCCGATGCGCCGCCAGCAACGGCTTCACGTAGATCCGCGTCGGCATCAGCAGCGCCTCCGCCACACTCCCTCCTCCCTCTCCCCTTGCGGGGTTCGACGCCAAAGGCGTCGAACGGCGGGGTGAGGGGGCCTCGCGCAGCGCCGATCGCGCTCCACCCCCGAACGGCGCCGGCGCATCCATCGTGAGATTCATCGCCCCCAGCACCCGCCGCACCAGCGAGAACCCGTTGGAATGCACCCCCGAGCTCCCCAGCCCCAGCAGCACATCCCCCGCGCCCACGCCGCGGGGCAGCATGGCCCCCCGCTCCGCCGCCCCCACCGCGAACCCCGCCAGGTCGTAATCGCCGCCCCGGTAGAGCCCCGGCATCTCCGCCGTCTCGCCGCCGACCAGCGCGCACCCCGCGATCCGGCAGCCTTCCGCGATTCCCGCCACCACCTCCCGCGCCTGCGTGACGTCGAGCTTCCCGGTCGCGAAGTAGTCGAGGAAGAACAGCGGCTCCGCCCCCGCCACCACCAGGTCGTTCACGCACATCGCGACGAGATCCTGCCCCACCGTGCCGTGGATCCCGCTCTCGATCGCCAGCTTCAGCTTCGTCCCCACCCCATCAGTAGATGAGACCAGCACCGGGTCGCGGAACCCCGCCGCCTTCAGGTCGAACAGCGCCCCGAACCCGCCGAGTCCCCCCATCGTGCCCGGGCGATCCGTCGCCCGCGCCAGCGGCTTGATCGCCTCGACCAGCGCGTCCCCCGCCTCGATGTCCACGCCCGCGTCGCGGTAGGTCAGGCTGGTCACGGCGGCCCCCGATCGGCTATGCGCAAGGGGTCGGAAGGGAAGGGCGCGATGCCGATCAGCGGTCACGGCAATACGCACGGACCCCGCGCGGGCCGCGGAGACAACCACGCGGGCCGCCGCGCGGCAATCGCCCTCGCCCTGCTGGCACTTCCCACCCTTGCCGTGGCCCAGGCCACCGACGACCCGCTGATCCAGCGCGGCGTCCCCGCCGAGGCCACCGCCGAGAACGCCGTCGTCGCGCGCGACCGCGCGCTCGCCTCCGGCCAGCGCATCGCCTACGACCGCATGGCCCTCGCCCTCGGCCTGCCCCGCAACCTCTCCGACAGCCAGATCGAGGCCGCCGTCGCCTCCCTCGTCATCGAGAGCGAGCGCATCACGCCCCGCGGCTACAGCGCCCGCATCACCGTCAATTTCCGCAACCCCGGCGCCGTCGCCCGCCTCCCCGCCGCCCCGCCCACCCCCGGCGCGCCGCCTGCGACGGGCCCCGTCGTCGCCAGCATCGAGGCGACGGCCCGCTACCGCTCCCTCGGCGAATTCGCCGAACTCTCCCGCCGCCTCTCCGGCAGCCCCGCCGTCATGCGCGCCGAATTGCTGACCGTCTCCGGCGAGGCCGCGCGCTGGCGCCTCGCGCTGCGCAGCCAGCCGAACGACGCCGCCGCCGAGCTCGCCAATGCCGGCATCTACCTCGGGCAGGGCGACCCCCGCGCCAACGAGGGATGGCGTCTCGCCCTTGGCCGAAGCTGAGCCGGGCGACCGTGGGGCAGGCCTCTTCACCCTGCCCAACGCCATCACCTTCGCCCGGCTCTGCGCCGTGCCCGGCACGGTCTGGCTCGTCTTGCAGAACCGCCTCGACCTGGCGTTCTGGGCGTTCGTCGCCGCCGGCCTCTCGGACGCCGTGGATGGCTGGCTCGCCCGCGTCACCAACACACGCTCCCGCCTCGGCGCGATCCTCGACCCCGTCGCCGACAAGGCGCTGCTCGTCTCGATCTACGTCACGCTGGCCGCGGTCAACGTCCTGCCGGACTGGCTCGCCATCCTCGTCGTGTTCCGGGACCTGCTCATCGTCGGCGGCGTCATGATGCTCTACGTCCTCGGGCAGCCGCCGGCGATCCAGCCGATCCTGCTCTCCAAGGCCAACACCGTACTGCAGATCGCGCTCGCCGCCGCCGCGCTGCTCTTCGCCGGCTTCGGCGTGGAGGCCGGCCCGACCCTCGACATCCTCATCTGGCTGACCGCGGCGACCACCGTCGTCTCCGGCGCCACCTACGTCGTCCGCGCCGCCCGCCGCCCGCGATGAACGACGCCCCGAAGCCCCATACTGCGAAGCCCCCTGCGCCGCCCGTGATGAAGCCGCCGGACCCCCCGCGCACGCCCACCTGGCCCCCCAACCCCGGCGCCCGCACCGCCACCCGCGCGCAACGCCTCGCCCTGATCCTCGGCGTGCTCGCGACCCTGCTCTTCGCGCTCTGGATCTTCTCGCCGATCCTCACGCCCTTCGTGCTCGCCGCCGTCATCGCCTACTTCCTCGACCCGCCGGCCACCCGCCTCGCCCGCATCGGAGTCCCGCGCGGCCTCGCCGCCTTCACCATGGTGCTCGGCCTCGGCGCGCTCGCCCTCCTCGGCCTGCTGCTGCTCTACCCGCTGCTGGTCGCGCAGATCGGCGTCCTCGTGACGCGCCTGCCCGCCTACGTCACGGGAATCGGCGTCCTCGTCCGCGACGCGCTGGAATCCGCGCAGGAGGCCCTCGGTCCCGATGTCGTGGACGTCCAGCTCCGCGATCTCGCCGTGCGCCAAGCCGGCGCGATGGTCACCTTCCTCGGCACCGCGGTCGGCCGGCTGATCGGCGGCGGCGTCGCGCTGTTCAACGTCTTCACCCTCGTCGTGGTGACGCCGATCGTCGCCTTCTACCTGCTGCGCGACTGGCCCCGCCTGGTCCGCCGCGTGGACAACTGGCTGCCGCGCCGCTCCGCCCACACGCTCCGCCAGCTCGCGCGCGACACCGACCGCGTGCTCGCCGCCTGGCTGCGCGGCCAGCTCCTCTGCTGCCTCATCCTCGCGCTGTTCTACGCCGCAGGGCTGCAACTGGTCGGGCTGGAACTCGGCCTGATCGTCGGCCTGATGTCCGGCCTGCTCTCCTTCATCCCCTATGTCGGTTCGCTCAGCGGCTTCATCACCGCCGTCCTGCTCGCCGCCGCCCAGTTCGGCACCTGGTCCGGCGTCGGCCTGGTGGTCGCCGTCTTCGTCATCGGCCAGGTCGTCGAGGGCTACATCATCTACCCCCGCCTGCTCGGCGACCGGGTGGAGCTGCACGCCGTCTGGGTGATCTTCGCCCTCTTCGCCGGCGGCGTCGCCTTCGGCTTCCTCGGCGTGCTGCTGGCCGTCCCGATGGCCGCCGCCATCGGCGTCATCGCGCGCTACTGGCTCCGCCGCTACCTGGAAAGCCCGCTCTACCTCGACCCGCCGCGGACGGGATCGTAGCGCCGGACGGTAGGAAGGAGTATTACTTCTTCCCACTCACCGGGTCCGAGGTCGCGCCATGCCCGCCATCGAACGCCTCAGCATCAGCCTCCCCGCCGAGATGGCCCGCCTGATCCGCGCCAAGGTCGAGGACGGCAGCTACGCCTCGGTGAGCGAGGTCATCCGCGAATCCCTCCGCGCCTGGGAGGAGAAGGAGCGCCTGCACGCCGAACGCCTCGCCTCCATCCGCGCCCGGATCGCCGAATCCCTCGCCGATCCGCGCCCGCCACTGACCGAAGAGGAAATGGATCGCGACCTCGAGGAGCTCTTCGCCGAGGCCACCAAGGACACCAGCGCCCGGTGACCAGGCTTGCCTTCCGGCAGGCTGCGCGCGCCGACCTGCGATCCATCTACCGCTACATCGCCGCCGACAACCCGATCCGCGCACGCAGCTTTGTCCTGCAGATCCGCACGCGCTGCACCCTGTTCCGGGAACACCCGCTCGTCGGCCGTGACCGGTCGGATCTCGCCCCGGGTCTGCGCAGCTTCCCGCTCGGCGGCAACGTCATCATCGCATACCGTCCCACCCCGGCCGTCGTGGAGATCGTCCGCATCTTCTACGGCGGCCAGGATTACGAGACGTTCTTTCGCGCCGGCAACGACCCCTGATGCCCTACGTCGGCACAGCCACCACCGCCCCCACCACCACGCCCCGCAAGCGCGCCCGCGCCTTCGTCTGCGGCACCGCGACCAGGCTGCACACCTCCCCGTTCGCGCCGACCACCGCGCCGTTGCCCTGCCAGCGGATCTCCCGCGTGCTGTGCATGGAGAAATCGTGGTCGCCGCCCTTGCCGTTGAACCAGGTGGTCTGGTTGTAGCCGACGATCAGGTTGCCTTCCTTCATCACGCAGGAATGCTTCGCCTGCGTGCCGCTCACGAAGATCAGCACCGTCCCCTTCGTGACGAAGATCTGCGACCCGCCGCTCGGTGCGGCCAGCTTCACGCCGTCCTGCGCCATCGCGCTCATGATCGGGCCCGCGCTGAGGAAGTGGCTCGCGAACTCCACCCCGTTCACCGCGCGCCCGAACTCCGCGTGGAACAGCCAGGCGAGCGTCGCGTTGTGGCACGCCCAGGGCACCGCCATGCTCGCCGACCCGACCTGCGCGACGAGTTGTACCGGGAAGGGCAGGGCGATATCCGCCAGATCGGGCATGGGCGCGGCTCCTCAATCGCAACGAGGCATCAGGTACCCACGCTGCCGCGCTGTCCAGCGCCCCCCCCCGCCCCGTTCCCCCGGCGCACCCGGCGCCCCAGCGGCAGCTCGATCCGGCAGGACACCCCATCGGTCCCGAACCGCAGCTCCGCCGAGGCCCCGGTCGAATACGCCAGCGCACGCTCGATGAGCTGCCGCCCGTAGCCGCGCCCCAATGGCCCGTCCGGCATCCGCACCCCGCTCTCCTGCCACTCCAGCACGGCGCGCGCCCCGCCCGGCGCGTCCGCCTCCACCCGCCAATGCACCGCCAGGTGCCCGTCCTCCTGTCCAAGCGCGCCGTATTTGGTCGCATTGGTCGCCAGCTCATGCAGCGCCAGCGCCAGCGCCTGCACGATCGCCGCGCCCAGCATCACCGGCGGGCCGGAGACCACCACGCGGCCGTCCTGCGCGGGATGCGCCTGCAGCTCCATGCGCACCACCTCGCCCAGGTCCAGCTCGTCCACCGCGCTCCGGCTCAGCAACCCCTGCGCGCGGCCCAGCGCCCCCAGCCGGTCCATGAAGCCCTGCAGCGAACCGCCCTTGCCCAGCGTCAGCGTCGCGATTGCCTGCACCACGGTCAGCAGGTTGCGCGTGCGGTGGTGCAGCTCCCCGATCAGCACGCGCTGCTGATCCTCCGCCTGCGTCAGGCCGGTCACGTCCACGAAGCTCAGCACCACGCCCCGGATGCCCGCACCCGCCTCGCGGTAGGGCAGTATGCGCACGAGGTAATGCGCCGTCCCGTCCGGGTGCCGCACCCGCCGCTCCAGCGGCGCGTCGCCCGCCAGCACCGCGGAGAGGTCCTCGGCCAGCCCCGGCAGGCTGAAGCGGGCCGCCAGGTCGGTGATCGGCCGGCCGCGGTCGCCCGGCAGGATGTTGAACACCGCGGCGACCGCCGGCGTGAAGCTGCGGATCACCAGCTTGCGGTCGAGGAACACCGTCGCGACATCCGTGCTGTCGAACAGGTTCTGCAGGTCGGCGTTCGCGCGGTCGAGCTGCTCCACCTTGCCGCTCAGCTCGCCGTTGACCGTGTGCAGCTCCTCGTTGACCGATTGCAGCTCCTCCTTGGAGGCCTCCAGCTCCTCGTTGGTGGATTGCAGCTCCTCGTTCACCGAGACCAGCTCCTCGTTGGAGGATTTCAGCTCCTCCAGCGCCGTCTCGTACTCCTCGATCAGCGATTGCAGCCGCTCCCGCGTGTCCCGCAGCTCCGCCTCCAGCTGCGCGGCCGCCCCGTCCGGCTGGCGCACGCGGGCGATCGCATCCTCCCGGCTCAGCGCCGGCCCTTCGTCGTCGAACAGCACGACGAACAGCGGCTCGTCCCGGTCGGCCTCGCGCAGCGGCTCCACCGTCAGGCGCACCGGTTGCACGCGGCCGTCCTCGCCCTCCACGGCAATGCCCTCGCGCACCGCCCTGACGCCCGTTTCCACCGCCTCGCGCAGCGCCGTCCGCAGGTCGAGCCGCAGGCCCCGGCGCGCCATGGTCAGGATCTGCCGCGTCGGCACGCCTGCCGCCGGTTCCAGGTATTTGCCGGTGCGCGCGGAGTAGTAGGTGACCTCGCCCTCCCGCGTGACCAGCACGAAGGCCGGCGCGAAGCGCTCCAGCACCTGGCTTTCCACGGCCTGCCGCAACGCCAGCCCGCCCAGCGTCGGCTTGTGCGACGGCACGACCGGCCCGGCGCCGGCGCGTATGCCGGACATTGCCACGGGCAGCCGCGCATGCGCGCCGCTATCCGGCCGCCGGCGGAAGATGCGCTGCTGCTTCTCGACCGGCACGAACAGGTCGCCATGCGGGCCGATGTTCTCCGCCGTGCCGAGGAACAGGTAGCCGTCCGCCCGCAGCGCGTAGTGGAACACCGGCAGCACCTGGTTCTGCACCTTCGGGCCGAAATAGATCAGCAGGTTCCGGCAGGAGACGAGGTCAATGCGGGAGAAGGGCGGGTCGCGGATCACGCTGTGCGGCGAGAAAATGCAGAGGTCCCGCACCTCCTTCGCCACCACGCAGCTTGCGCCGTCCCGCACGAAGAACCGCGCCAGCCGCTCCGGCGACACGCCGTCGAGCAGCGTCTCCGGGTAGCGCGCCGCCCGCGCGATGCCCAGCGCCCGGTCGTCTATGTCGGTCGCGAAGAGCTGCACGCGCGGCACCGCGCTCAGCCCGTCCATGTGCTCGCGCAGCAGGATGCCGAGCGAATACACCTCCTCGCCCGTCGCGCAGCCCGGCACCCAGATGCGGACCGTGTCCTCCGCCCCGCGCCGCTCGAACAGGCTCGGGATGACCATCTCCGTCAGCGACTTGAAGGCCTCGGCATCGCGGAAGAAGTTCGTCACGCTGATCAGCAGGTTTCGGAACAGCGCCGCCACCTCCTGCGGATCGTCCCGCAGCCGCGCCACATAGGCATCCACGCTGCTCAGCCCCGTCACCTGCATGCGCCGCTGCACGCGCCGCAGGAAGGTCTTCGCCTTGTAGCCCGTGAAGTCGTGCCCGACCTGGTTGCGCAGGATGGCGGAAATCTCGCGCCGCGCCTCCTCCAGCGACCGCGCCGCCTCCGGACCCCGGCCGACCGCCAGCCCGTCCAGCAGGTCGAGCCCGCGCACGAATTCCGCCAGCCTCGCGCCCATCTCGTTCACCGGCAGCGCGAAATCCACCACCCCCGCCGCGATCGCGCTGTCCGGCATTTCCGGGTATTGCGGGCCGTGGCCGTCGGTGACCTGCGCGAGCGTCATCCCGCCCCGCTCCTTAATCGCCTTCAGCCCCAGCGTCCCGTCCCCGTCCCCGCCCGAGAGGATGACGCCCGCCGCCGATTCGCCGCGGTCGGTCGCGAGCGCGGACAGGAAGATGTCAATCGGCTTCCGCTCGCGCTGCCCGGCATTCGGCCGCCGCATCCGCAATTGCCCGTTCTCGATCCCGAGCACGGCGTTGGCGGGCAGCACGTACACCGTGTCCGGCTCCACGCGCATCCCGTCCGTCGAGACGTGCACGGGCATCGAGGTGAGGTTTGCCAGCACGTCGTGGAGCCGGCTTTCCCGTTCCGGGTTCAGGTGCGTGACGATGACGACGGCGAGGCCCGTGCGGTCGGGCAGCCCTTGGAAGAACCCCTCCAGCGCGTCAATCCCACCGGCCGACGCGCCGACGCCGACGATCGGAAACGGCGTCGAGGCTGCCACCGGGCTCTCCCATCTTGATCGGTCGTCGCGCGGGCCGATTGCTCAACCTAGCACCTTGCAACCGGAACGCACGCCCCGCGGCTGCATGACAGCGGCGTGAGCAATTTGAGCGGCCAGCGCAGGAGCCTTTTCTCCGTCTTTCCCGCGCAAGCGGGAACCCACCGCGCCGCGTGTCGGGACGGCCGGAAGTTGGGGGCACCGCGTTCGCGGGGGCGACAGACTACGGGTGCAGACCCGCGCCGGCGGGCATGATGGGCATGCGCAACGCACCACGCCACGAGGCCCCGCGTCAGGACGCGAGCCGCCTGCTATGCCCTACCCATGCCGGCCGATCCGCCCGCCCAGCTCTCCCTGCCGATCTCCGTCGCCGCCTCCTCCGCGCGCGCCGACTTCGCGCCCGACGCCTCCAACGCCGACGCCCTCGCCTGGCTGGAACGCGCCTCGCACTGGCCGCGCGGCCGCCTCGCGCTGCACGGCCCGGCCGGGGTCGGCAAGTCGCACCTGCTGCGCGTCGTCGTCGCCGAGCGCGGCTGGCGCGCGCTCCACGGCCCTGGCCTGACCGAGGCCGAGGCCCTCGCCCCCGCCTCCGGCACCGTCCTCGACGACGCCGACGCCGCGCCCGAGGTAGCGCTGTTCCACCTGGTCAACCGCAGCGTCGAGGCCGGCGCGCCGCTCCTGCTCGCCGCGCGCCCGCCCCCCGCCCGCTGGCCCGCGCGCCTGCCCGATCTCGCCTCGCGGCTGCGCGCCACCCTCGCCGTCGGCCTCGACGCGCCCACCGATGCCCTGCTCGCCGCGCTGCTCGCGAAGCACCTCGCCGACCGCCAGCTCCGCGTCCCCGCCGACGTGCAGGCCTACCTCCTCGCCCGCCTCCCGCGCGAGGCCGCGGCCATCGCCCGCGCCGTCGCCGCGCTCGATGCCGCGGCGCTGGCCGCCGGCGCGCCGATCACGCGCCCTTTCATCCGCGCCGCCCTGCCCGACCTGTTCGATGACGATTCGGTGGCGGAGCGTCCCGCCGCCTCGCCCCCGGACGCACCCCTGCGCTAGTCTCGCGCATCATGGACACGCTCACCGCCCCCGCCGTGCCCGCGCTCGACGCCGGCGACCCCGCCCGCTTCATCAACCGCGAGCTCTCCTGGCTCGCCTTCAATTCCCGCGTGCTGGAGGAAGCCGCCAACCCGCGCCACCCGCTGCTGGAACGCCTGCGCTTCGTCGCGATCTCGGCGGCCAACCTCGACGAGTTCTACTCCGTCCGCGTCGCCGGCCTCGCCGGCCAGGAGAGGGCAGGGGTCACCACCCGCTCCTCCGACGGCCTCACCCCCGCGCGCGCGCTGGCCGCCATCCACACCGAGGCGAGCGCGCTCATCGCCGGCCAGCGCCAGGCCTGGACGGAGCTGCGCGGCCTGCTCGCCGAGGCCGGCCTGGTCGTCTGCGATCCCGGCCGCCTCACCGATTCCGACCGCACCTGGCTCGGCACCTACTTCAACGAGCGCGTCTTCCCCGTCCTCACGCCGCTGGCCGTGGACCCCGCGCATCCCTTCCCCTTCATCGCCAACCTCGCCCTCTGCATGGTCCTCAAGCTGGTGCGCGAGGAGGACGGCGGCACCATGCGCGCGCTGCTGCCGCTGCCGCCGCAGGTCGAGCGCTTCATCCGCCTGCCCGCCGACGCCGACGCCCCCGGCACCATCCGCTTCGTCATGCTGGAGGACCTGATCCGCCTCTTCCTCGACCGCCTCTTCCCCGGCTTCATCCACGCCGAATCCGGCCTGTTCCGCGTGATCCGCGACACCGACGTGGAATTCGAGGAGGAGGCCGAGGACCTCGTCCGCTCCTACGAGACCGCGCTGAAGCGCCGCCGCCGCGGCCGCGCCATCCGCCTCAGCGTGGATTCCCGCATGCCCGCCGACCTGCTGGACCTCGTCGTGGAGGAGCTGGAAGCCGAGCGCTCCGGCATCTTCGCCGTCGAAGGCCTGCTCGGCGTCGCCGACCTGACGCAACTCATCGTGGACGACCGGCCGGACCTGCTGTTCACGCCCTACGCGCCGCGCTTCCCCGAACGCATCCTGGATTTCGGCGGCGACTGCTTCGCCGCCATCGCCGCCAAGGACATCGTCGTCCACCACCCCTATGAGAGCTTCGACGTGGTGGTGCAGTTCCTCCGCCAGGCCGCGCGCGACCCGAACGTCGTCGCCATCAAGCAGACGCTCTACCGCACCACCCGCGACAGCCCGATCGTGAAGGCCCTCATCGAGGCCGCCGAATCCGGCAAGTCCGTCACCGGCATCGTCGAGATCAAGGCCCGCTTCGACGAGGAGCGGAACATCGCCCTCGCCCGCGAACTCGAAGCCGCCGGCGTCCAGGTCGTCTTCGGCTTCGTCGAGCTGAAGACCCACGCCAAGGTCTCGCTCGTGGTCCGCCGCGAACGCGACGGCCTGCGGTCCTACGCGCATTTCGGCACCGGCAACTACCACCCGGTCACCGCGCGCATCTACACGGACCTGTCCTTCTTCACCGCCGACCCCGCGCTGACCCGCGACGCCCAGAAGCTCTTCAACTACATGACCGGCTACGCGAAGCCCGAGCGGATGGAGGCGCTGGCCTTCGCGCCGCTGACCATCCGCCCCGCGCTCCTCGGCCTGATCGAGCGCGAGACCGCCTCCGCCCGCGAAGGCAAGCCCGCCACCATCTGGCTCAAGATGAACTCCCTCGTGGACGAGGCGCTGATAGATGCGCTCTACCGCGCCTCGCAGGCGGGCGTGGCGGTGGACTGCATCGTCCGCGGCATCTGCTGCCTCCGCCCCGGCGTGCCCGGCCTTTCGGAGAACATCCGCGTGAAGTCCATCGTCGGCCGCTTCCTGGAACACAGCCGCGTCTATGTCTTCGGCAACGGCCACCGCCTGCCCTCCCGGCGGGCGAGGGTCTTCATCTCCTCGGCGGACCTCATGGCACGCAACATGGACTGGCGCGTCGAGACGATGGTGCCGATCGAGAACCCCACCGTCCACGCGCAGATCCTCGACCAGGTGATGGCCGTGAACCTCGCCGACACGATGCAATCCTGGTCGCTCGGCCCCGACGCGATCTACCGTCGCACGCCGCCGGGCCCGAAGCCGGTCTCCGCGCACGAATACTTCATGACCAACCCCTCCCTCTCCGGCCGCGGCAGCGCCCTCCAGCCGCGCCCGGCCCGCGCGCCCAAGCGCATGCGCCCCGACCGCGTGGCGCAGGACTGAACCGCTTGCAGGATACCTTCGCCCTGACGGCGCCGCGCCCGCTCCGCCGGCGCGATCATCGCCCGCGCCGCTTCGGCGTCGTGGACCTCGGCTCCAACTCCGTCCGCCTCGTCGTCTTCGAGGGACTCTCCCGCAACCCGCTGCCCGTCTTCAACGAGAAAGCCGTGCTCGGCCTCGGGCGGGGGCTCCAGCAGACCGGACGGCTGAACGAGGACGCCATCGCCCCGGCGCTCACCGTCCTCGCCCGCTACGCCGCCGTCGCCGCCGCGATGGACGCCGACCCCGTGCAGATCCTCGCCACCGCGGCGACCCGCGATGCCGGCAACGGCCCCGACTTCATCGCCGCCATCGCCGACCGCCTGCCCGACCTCCCCGTCCGCATCCTCTCGGGTGCCGAGGAGGGGGCGCTCTCCGCCGCAGGCGTCCTCCTCGGCTTCCCCGCCGCCGACGGCGTGCTCGGCGACCTCGGCGGCGGCTCCCTCGAACTCGTCGAGCTGAACGACGGCCGCACCGGCCGCGCCGCCTCCCTCCCCCTCGGCACCATCCGCCTCGCCGACCGCGCCGCCGGCGACGCGACGAAAGCCCGCGCGATCGTGGAGGCCGAGCTGGCGGCGCTTCCCTGGCTGAAGGACGGCGAGGCCCGCGACCTCTACCTCGTCGGCGGCGCCTGGCGCGCGCTGGCCCGCATGCATATCGCCCAGACGAACTACCCGCTCTCCATCGTCCACCACTACGTCCTGCGCCGCGAGGAAGCGCGCGACCTCGCCGGCCTCGTCGCCCAGGCGCCCCGCAAGACGCTGGAGAAGCTGCCCGGCGCACCGCTCAAGCGCCTCGCCGACATGCCCTTCGCCGCCGTCGTGCTCCGCCGTCTGCTCCGCGCCACCGGCGCCCGCCGCGTGGTGTTCAGCGCCAACGGTCTGCGCGAGGGCTGGTACGCCCGCCTCCTGCCGCCCGCCATCCGCGCCGAGGACCCGCTGCACGCCGCCGGCTGCGACCTCGCCGCCCGCTTCGGCCGCGACACCGAACTCGCCCCCGCGCTCAAGGCCTGGACCGACCCGCTCTTCCCCGACGAGGCGCCGGACGACGCCGCGCTGCGCAGCGCCGCCTGCTGGATCGCCGACATCGGCAGCCATGACCACCCGGACTACCGCGGCGAGCACGCCTTCTACCGCGTGCTGCGCCAGCCTGGCGTCGGCGTGGACCACCACCAGCGCGCCTTCCTCGCCCTCGTCGCCGCGCTGCGCTACGAGGCCGACGGCAGCGCGCCCTTCCTCGCCACCGCCCGCCAGCTCCTTGATCCCGCGGCCGTCCGCCGCGCCGAGATCCTGGGCGCCGCCCTCCGCCTCGCCTTCACGCTCTCGGGCGGCACCCCCGCGCTGCTCGCCGGCACCGGGCTGCGCCGCGTTGGCGGCGAGCTCCGCCTCCGCCTCGTCGAGGGCACCGGCGTCTTCGCCGGCGAAAGCGTCGGCCGCCGCCTAGACGCCCTCGCCACCGCCCTCACCCTTCCCGCCACCGTCGAAGTCGCCGCCCCCTGACTCCCTCCCCCGTTTACGGGGGAGGGCCGGGGTGGGGGAGCCACAAGCGCCCCCCCTTCTCCCTCCCCCCTTGCGGGGGAGGGCAGGGGAGGGGGGCAGAGCGCCCCCTACGCCGGGTCCCTATTCCCCTCCGCATTCAGCGGATCCAGATCCCCCACGAACCGCAGCAGATCCCCCATCGTGAAATGCCCGGGCGTCGCCCCCAGCGTCGGCGTCCACCCGGGCTCCGCGCTCAGGAAGCTCTCGTCATCCCCCTGCAGCAGCCCGATGAAGACCTCCGCCAGGATGCGGCTGCCCACCGGCCCCAGCCGCGACCCGTGGTCGCCGCGCAGCTGCGCCTCCTTCAGGATGTAGTACCAGAGCGGGGTCTCGTGATGCAGCCCCTGCGCCGCCGCCACCGGCCCGTCCGGCCCGTTGCGCGGATCGGCGATCTCCTCGGCCGTCAGCTTCGGATAGTGCATCCCGCGCGCCGGATTGTGCATCGCGCCGGCCACCGCCTGCCCGCTCGGCAGCCCCATCAGCACCCCGCGACGCAGATTCAGGAACGCCAGGTTCGCCATCGGCCCGGGCGGCGCCCCCGGCAGCCGGTGCAGCTCCTCCGCCAGGTAGGGGTCGAAGGTGCGCGCGAAGTTCAGCCCGAACCGGTTGGTCTCCTTCGTGATGTCCAGCCCCAACTGCGTCGGTGCGCCGATCTCGAAGAAGCGGTGCCAGTCTATCGGCCAGTCGGCGGGCAGCGACGCGAAGGAGGTCGGCGCGCCGGGCGGCGCCCCCGGCGGCGGCTGCACCGGCGGCGCCGAGGTGCCGCGGATCGCGCCCGACTTGCCGCTGAACAGGAACAGCAGGAAGAACGGGATGTCCGCGAAGGCCCGGTTGTGGTTGTACTGCTGCCGCACCATCGAATGCCCGAGCCGGTACGCGGCCACCGAGAACTCGATCGGGATGAAGGGCTGCCCATAGGCCTGCTGCGTCTCGAAGCAGAAGAACTTGCGCCCGTTGGTCAGCACGTCCTGGATCTCGTTCACGTCCACGAGCTTCGGCAGGAAGTCCTTCAGCACGATCCACTGGTAGTGCCAGGTCACCAGCCGCCGCGCGGCGGCGAACATCCGGTCCCGCGGCATGCCCGGATGCAGCCGCGGCAGCGTCTCCGTCATCAGCTTGTTGTGGAACTTCATGAAGGCCAGGTGGGTCTGCGCGACCAGCAGGTTCTCGTCGTTGCGCGGATCGCCGATCAGCGCCGTCCCGTGGCTGTTGCGCGGCAGGTCGTTCGCCAGCGGCTTCGTCATCCGCGCATCGCCCCCGCCGCCGGGCATGCAGGTGCCGAGCAGGAAGGTGTCGAAGCTGTCGCGCGCGTAGAGGTGCGGGCTGCCCGCCGGCCCGATCCCATAGACGCTGTCGAGTTCGAGCTTCGGCGTCCGGAAGTTCTCGATCGCCGAGCGGTCCACCACGCGCTCCGAGATCGGCGTCGTGTCGAAGGTGATGTCGTGGTCCACGAACTGCCCGAGATAGGTGTAGCCCGCCGGCACGTTCTTGTTGTCCGCCGAGCTCGTCCCCGGCCCGTCCTTCATCGCCTCCGCCAGCGCCGCGAGCTTCCCATCCGGCACTTCGAGCGTGGTGGTGATCCCCGGGAACATCCGCCCGAACTTGCCCACCTGAACCGCCCTGCCGGGAGGCGGCGCCAGGCTGCCGCGCGGCGTTCGCCCATGCGCGGGCGGCGCGGCGGCCGGTGCCGGGTCCTTGAACATCGCGAGCAGCGCGGGCAGCGGCAGCTTGGCCTGGATGGTCCCTTCCGGCACGGCACGTCTCCCAGTTGCGTTGGCGGCGGGGGAGGCTGCGACTGCCGGTGTTTCACGCCCGTTTCATGTACACGAATTCCCGCGAAACACGGCTTCGCAGCCCTTCCCTCCCCCCTCGCGGGGGAGGGTGCCCGAGCGAAGCGAGGGCGGGTGGGGGCGGGCGCGACACGAAAGCTGCGGCGGGCTGCCTTATGGCGGCAGCAGCGCGTCCACGAGCGCCTCGATCTCCCCCGCGATCCCGTCCTCGGCGAGGGCCGCGCGGATGGCGCGCCGATGCGCGGTGAAATGCGCTCCCGCCGCGAGCGGAACCTCCGCCGCGACCTCCTCCGCCCGCGCCCCCGCCGCGGCGAGGTCGCGATGCAGCGGCTCGGCGGGGTCATGCTCCGGGATCGGCAGCGTCCAGACGAGGTTGTCGAAGTGGCGCTTGTCGCGCTGTCCATGCGGCTGAAGATCTCGAATTTTTGCGAGTACTGCGTCGCTGTTGAGAATACTCAGCAAGTAGCGCGCTTCTTCGTAGCTGGCCACCGCTGCCCAATATGCGCCGTGATAGACGATGCTGGCGTTCGGGGGCATACAGGCCGCACTAATATTTACGCCAGATGCGGTGTAGAGTACGCGTATACTCTACGGACCTGCTTGGCTCGTCAACTTGCTGAGATAGTTAACATTCTCCGCAAGAGTTTTCCTTAGTTTGCCATCACGCGTTCGATCTGCGTGGTCCTCCCACTTCTTCTCCGCGTCGCGCAGCCACGCAGAGAGATGCCGAAAGCCTTCGTTTGCGGCCGACTGTGCATCGAGGATACCATCTTCGAGCAGCGGAACAACCGCAGTCACTGTTTCGAGCATCCGAAACGGCGCGATGCTCTGGCCCTGCGCGAGGTCACGAACGAACCGCAACTCTACAGGCCCACGAGGCGGCGTCAGGGTGTTCCACGGTTCTTTGTCCAGCTTCCCGGCATGCCCGCGCATACGCGGTGAATCGCGGTTGCGGCCCAGCCGCGAACTTGGCTCCCGGTCCACCACGAAGAACCGGCGCGGATAGACCGTCGCACCGTCACGGAACCGCGACCGGTAGGGCGACACACCCACCAGCGTCCGCGCCCGCGGCCACGCCGCGCGCGACCGCCGCAGGACCAGCGACGCCTCCGCATCGCTCGCATCCCGCCGCGCCAGCCGCCCCTCCCAGCGATCCACCTCCGCCGGCACGATCCCCGGCGGCGCGCGCTCCCCGAACAGCACGCAGGTGCTCGTCGTGCTGCTGCCGGATTGCGCGCCGAAGATCGGCCACACCTTCTCCAGCGCCCACGCGCCCGTCAGCCGAGTCTCGACCGTCCGCAACGCACCCGCCCGCAGCGGCGCGAAGACCGGCGCGTTCAGCGCCGCGAAGGGCACCACCATCGCGATCCGCCCGCCCGGGCGCAGGTAGCGCTCCGCCCCGCGCGCCCAGAACAGCGCCCAGATGTCCTGCTGCGTCGCGAGGTTCCCGCCGACCCACAGCCCGTACTCGCCCAGCCCGTCCTTCACCCGATCCTGCATCGCCGGGCTGAGGTGGCGATAGACGATCCAGGGCGGGTTGCCGATCAGCACGTCCGCGCGCTGATCTGTGCGCGAGAGCCAGACCGGCCGCACGAGGTTGCGCAACACGAAAGTCCAGATGCCGTTGCGCCCGGCGCGGTAGAGCGATTGCAGCCGGCCATAGGTGTCGGCCATCCGCGCCGCATCTGCTGGCACCGCGCCCTCCAGCCTCGCCAGCCGCCGCGCCACCGCCTCCGGCGCCGCATCGTCGCGCAGGCCCTGGTTCAGCGTCTCGAGGCCCTGTTCGAACAGCGCCTGCTCCTCGGCGAAGCCGGTGGGCACCTCGAGCGGCTTCTCGCCCGGCACCTCCACCAGCACGTCCGAGTGGTCGAGGTAGCGCCGCAGCCCCCATTGCAGCGCATCGCCCAGGAACACCGGCACCGTCAGCCGCGCCGGCCGCGCATCCAGCACCTCGCCCAGCGCCAGCAGCCAGGTGACGCGTGCCAGCGTCACCGCGACGGGGTGCACGTCCAGCCCGCGCACGCCCTCCGCCGCGTCGAGGATCGCGCGCCCGCTCCACCCGGCCGCGCGCCCGGCTGCCACCAGCCGCCGCAGCGCGTGGAACAGGAAGGTGCCGGACCCGCAGGCCGGGTCCAGCACGCGCTGTTCGAGCGGCCGGTCCACCGCCGCCTCGGTCACGCGGAAGGCCAGCCAGTCCGGCGTGTAGTATTCGCCGAGGTCGTGACGCTCCTCCGGGTCCACCAGGCTCTCGTAGAGGATCTTCAAGACGTCGGTCTCGACGTCGCGCAGCCGGAAGCGGTCCGCCTGCCGCGCCACCTGCCGCACCAGCGCCGCACCTTCCCCGTCGCGCAGCGGCCAGTCAAAGAAATCCGCCTCGACTGCGCCGTGGATGCCGTCCTCCACGAAGGCGCGGCCCGACAGCAGCGCCTCCGGATCGTCCACGCTCAGCCCGAGCACGCGCGCCGCGATCGCCTTCACGACGATCACCAGGTAGGTGTGTTGCAGGAACAGTGGATCGGCGCCGACCTCCTCCCCATAGGCCTCGCGCAGCAGCCCGTCCCACAATTCGCGCTTGAGCCGCACTTCCGGATCGTCGCGCAGCCTTTCCCAGATGCCCTCCAGGGAGAGCCGCGCACGCCCGAAGGTCAGGCTCGCCCGGCCGAATGCCTGCGCGATGCTGCGCGGATCGGGGATCAGGTCCGGCGTGTCCGACAGCAGCGGCTCCAGCCACGCCATCAGCTCGGCCGGCCGCCCGGCATCGGCCTGATGCCGCGCGACCTCGTGCAGGGCCTCGCCGCGCAGGCCGTACGCGACGAAGGTCGCACCATCCGTCGCGATGCCCATCACCGGCCGCGTGCTGCGCGCGCGGGCCGCGGCGTCGCGCAGGTAGTCGGGCATCCGCGCCAGCACGTCCGGCATCTCGCGGCGCAGGTCGGTCTTCAGCTCGATGACCGTCGCGCCCCACAGCGTGTCTATCCGGCCGCTGCCATCCAGCAGCCATGCCTCCTGCTGCATCTCCGCGAACTGCGCGCCGAACCCTTCGCGCAGCAGCTCGGCCAGCAGGATGCGCAACTGCTCGTGGCGCGGCCGCGTCGCCAGGACGCGCACGATCTCAGGCAGTCTCTCGTTGCGCCACGTCACCGCGCAAGGATGCGTGATCGCCCGAGTCGCGCCAACCCTGTCCGGACTCGCGGCGCCCATGCTACCGACACCGCATGAAGGCCCAGGGTGACCTCTTCGCCGCCACCACGCCCCCCGCGCCCCACGTCACGGACGACGCCGTCGCGCTCCTCCGCGCTCGCCTCCACGCGACCCTCGACCTTGTCCGCGCCGCCGAGGACATGCCCTGGGACGACCACCTGACCATCATCCGGCAGGACAATGCCTTCCGCTACGCGAAGGACCTGCTGCCGCCCGAGGAAGGCGCCGCGCTCTGGGCCGAGTTCGACGTCCACATGGACCGGCTCTACGCCGTGATGAACGCCCGCCTCGCCGCCGACCCCTCGTTGCCCGACGCGCCCGACTGACCCCGCTCGGCAGGCAGCCACCGCCCGCGGACGATTTTGCTGGCGACACGGAACAATTTCCTATACCACCGCTCCCCAACCCACCACAGGGCGGCCCCCCATGCACATCACCTTCCCCCTCCGCCCCACCGAACCCCACCCTTGGTCGCCCATGACCGATGCCGAATGGGCCGCCCTCTCCCGCTACGTCACCCCTCGCCTCGGCCGCCCCGCGCGCGACCGGCGCCGTAGCTGGGACGCGATCTTCCACACCGCCTGCTCGGCCCTCCCCTGGTCCGCCCTCCCGCCGGAACTGGGCCACCCCGTCACGGCGCAGAGCGCCCTGGTCTCCGCCGCCAGGAACAGAATCCTTGACATGCTTCTGATCGCCGTCTCCCGCCACCCCTTCGCGGCGGAGGACATGCGACCGCTCGAATGGCGCGTGCTCGGCGCCGTCCGCCGCGCCGCCCGCCAACTCCCGCCCGGCACGCTCGCGCTCGCCCGCAACCTCGGCCTCCGATCCGCCCTCGAAGCCGCCCCCGCGCCGCGCAACGACGGGGCGGCCCCCGCTACGCCGCCGCGATCACCTTCACCCGCTTGCCGTCCACCCCCAGCGCCACGCGCCCGCCCCGCAGCGCCAGCGCCTGCTCGCCGAACACCTCCCGCCGCCAGCCATGCAGCACGGGCAGGTTCTCCTCCCCCGCCGCCAGCCGCTCCAATTCGTCCGAGCTGGCCAGCAGCCGCGGCGCGACGTGGTGCGCCTCCGATTGCGCGGCCAGCAGCACCTTCAGCAGCGCGACCAGCGCCGGGGAGGGCGGCGGCCCGGCGCGGTCCCGCGGCAGCTCCGGCAGCGCGGCATCCGGCAGCTTCCGCGCCTCCGCCAGCGCCGCCAGCAGCGAGGCACCCGACTTGCCCTTCGCGAACCCCTCCGAGATGCCGCGCGCCCGCGCCAGATCCGTCACCGTCTCCGGCGAGGTTGCGGCGATCTCCAGCAGCGTCTCGTCCTTCACCAGCCGCCCGCGCGGGATGTTCACGCGCTGCGCCTCCCGCTCGCGCCAGGCCGCCGCCGCCTTCAGCAGGCCGAGGAAGCGGCGGTTGTGCGTGCGCGGCTTCAGCCGCTCCCACTGCGTCTCCGGGTCCGCGCGATAGGTTGCGGGGTCGGCCAGCTCCGCCATCTCCTCCGCCACCCACCGCGTCCGCCCCTCGCGCTCCAGCCGCGCCGTCAGCCCGGCATAGATGCGCCGCAGATGCGTCACGTCGGCGGCCGCATAGGCGATCTGCGCTGGCGAGAGCGGCCGCGCCGCCCAGTCCGAGAAGCGGTGCGCCTTGTCAATGGAGGCGTTGGCCAGCGCCCGCGCCAGCCCGTCATAGCTCACCTGGTCGCCGAACCCCGCGACCATCGCCGCGATCTGCGTGTCGTAGATCGGCAGCGGCACCGCGCCGAACTTCAGCAGGAAGATCTCCACGTCCTGCCGCGCCGCGTGGAACACCTTCACCACGCCCGGGTCGGCGAACAGCGCGCCGAGCGGCGTCAGGTCCATCCCCGGCGCCAGCGCGTCCACCACCGCCACCTCGGAATCGCCCGCAAGCTGCACCACGCACAGCTCCGGCCAATAGGTGCGCTCGCGCATGAACTCCGTGTCCACCGTCACGAACTGCTCCTCCCGGAGCCGGCCGCATAGCGCGGCGAGGTCGTCGGAGGTGGTGATCAGGGCCGGCGCGGCTTCGGCGCCTGCCTGGGGACGGCGGGTCATGCCGGCCGGTTTAGCCGCGCCACCCCCGCGCGAGAAGCCGCCCGGCTTGACGGCCGGGGCGCGGTTGGCGTCTCTGGCCGCTCTCCCAGGCACCCCGGACACTCAGATGCACGCCTACCGCACCCACCATTGCGGCGCCCTCCGCGCCGCCGACGCCGGCACCACCGCCCGGCTCTCCGGCTGGGTGCACCGCAAGCGGGACCATGGCGGCCTGCTCTTCGTGGACCTCCGCGACCACCACGGCCTGACGCAATGCGTGGTGGCGACCGGCAGCACAGCCTTCGCCACCCTCGACGCCGCCCGCCCGGAGAGCGTGGTCACCGTGACCGGCGAGGTCGTCCCCCGCGAGGGCGCGACGATCAACCCCCGGCTCCCCACCGGCGAGATCGAGCTGCGCGTGAGGGAGGTCACGGTCCAGTCCTCCGCCGAGACCCTCCCCATCCAGGTCGCCGGCGAGCAGGAATTCCCCGAGGATCTGCGCCTGCGCTACCGCTTCCTCGACCTCCGGCGCGAACGCCAGCACCGCAACCTGATGCTGCGCAGCGCCGTCATCGCCTCCATCCGCCGCCGCATGATCGAGGGCGGCTTCACGGAGTTCCAGACCCCCATCCTGACCGCCAGCAGCCCCGAGGGCGCGCGCGACTTCCTCGTCCCCGCCCGCAACCACCCTGGCAAGTTCTACGCCCTCCCGCAGGCCCCTCAGCAGTTCAAGCAGCTCTGCATGGTCGCCGGCTTCGACCGCTACTTTCAGATCGCGCCCTGCTTCCGGGACGAGGCAAGTCGCGCCGACCGCAGCCCCGGTGAATTCTACCAGCTCGACTTCGAGATGTCCTTCGTCACGCAGGAGGACGTCTTCGCCGCGATCGAACCCGTCCTGGCCGGCGTCTTCGAGGAGTTCTCGGAGTTCTCCGGCACGAAGCGGCAGGTCACCCCCGCCCCGTTCCCGCGCATCCCCTTCGACCAGGCGATGCTGGAGTTCGGCTCCGACAAGCCGGACCTCCGCAACCCCATCCGCATCCGCGACGTGACGGAACACTTCGCCGGCGGCAGCTTCGGCCTCTTCGCCCGCATCGCAGCCTCCGGCGGCGTCGTCCGCGCGATCCCCGCCCCCGGCGCCGGCGGCAACCCGCGCAGCTTCTTCGACAAGCTGAACGACTGGGCGCGCGAACAGGGCGCCGGCGGCCTCGGCTACATCACCTTTGCGGCCGGCGAGGCCGGTGGCCCCATCGCCAAGAACCTCGAACCCACCCGCGTCGCCGCGATCCGCGCCGCCTGCGGCCTCGGCGGGGACGATGCGGTGTTCTTCGCCGCCGGCAAGCCCGCCGACGCCGCGAAGCTCGCCGGCCAGGCCCGCGCGAAGCTCGGCGCGGAGCTGAACCTCATCGAGCCCGACGCCTACCGTTTCTGCTGGGTCACCGATTTTCCGATGTACGAGCGGAACGAGGACACCGGCCAGGTCGAGTTCAGCCACAACCCCTTCTCCATGCCGCAAGGCGGGCTGGAGGCGCTGGAGACGATGGACCCCCTGCGGATCAAGGCCTTCCAGTACGACATCGTCTGCAACGGCATCGAGCTCAGCAGCGGCGCCATCCGCAACCACCGTCCCGACATCATGATCAAGGCCTTCGAGATCGCCGGCTACACCGCGCAGCACGTCGAGGAGCGGTTCGGCGGCATGCTGAACGCCTTCCGCTACGGCGCGCCCCCGCATGGCGGCTCCGCGCCCGGGATAGACCGCATCGTCATGCTGCTGGCCGACGAGCCGAACATCCGCGAGGTGATCCTCTTCCCCATGAACCAGCAGGCGGAGGACCTGATGATGGGCGCCCCCGCCCCGGTGGAGCCCGCGCGGCTCAAGGAATTGTCCATCCGCCTGGACCTCCCGCCCGCGAAGAAGGCGCCCTAGCTATGGCGACCGTCCTCCGAGGAGCCGTGATGAAGACCCTCCCCGCCGTCGCGCTCTGCCTTCTCCTCGCCGGTCCCGCGGCCGCGCAGCCGGTCGCCGGGCCCGCGCATGGGGTGAACCCGCAGGCGCTGACCGCGGGCGTCGCGCGCATGGCGGCCCACCGCGCGGCCTACCGCCTCGACCTCGGCGAGGCGCGCAACTCCGGCATCTCCGCCGTCCGCGGCGCGATGGTGTTCGACGTGGTGGACGCCTGCGAGGGCTGGGCGACGCGCCAGCGCATGACCATGACCGTCACCGACCGCGACGGGCAGGAGGTCGAGACCGTCTCGGACTACGCGACCTATGAGGCGAAGGACAATTCGCGCCTGCGCTTTTCCCTCACCCAATCCACCGGCGGCGCCGTCAGCAACCGCGTCGCCGGCGAGGCGGAGCTGGGCGCCGACGGCGCCGGCCGCGTGCGCTTCAGCGAGCCGGCCGGCCAGGAGGAGGAGTTGCCCGCCGGCACCATCCTGCCGATGCGCCACACGATCCTGTCGGTCGAAGCCGCGCGCGCCGGCCAGCGCCTGCTCGCCGCACCGCTCTTCGACGGGACCTCCGACGAGGGCGCGCAGGACACCACCACGGTCATGTCCGGCTGGGCCGCCGCCGCTGGCGAGGCGCGCTTCCCGCTGCTGGCGAACCAGGCGTCGGGGCGCATGCGCATCGCCTTCTTCGAGCGCGGCTCCGGCAGCGCCGGGGCGAGCCAGCCGGAATACGAGGTCGGCCTGCGCTACTTCGAGAACGGCGTCGCCGACGATCTGGTCATGGATTTCGGCGAGTTCTCCGTCACCGGCCGCATGCTGGAGCTGGCGCCGGTCCCGGGCGGCTGCTGACTCAGCGCCAGTGGCCGATGCCGCCCTCCGTGCCCCAATCGGCCGGCGGGGTCGGCCGTGGCGCGCGGCGGTCGCCCGTCGTCGCCTGGCGCCAGCCGGGCCCGGCGAGCCGCCGTTCCGCCGCGCGCGCCAGGCGGCGCGACGGCTCCTCCACCAGGTGGTGGAACGCAACCGCGGCGAGCAGGGCCATGACGGCGCCGAAGGCGGCGACCGCGGCCGGGGGCCAGTCGTCGTGCAGCAGGTGCAACGCCGTGACCAGCACTGGCACATGGACGAGGTAGAGGCTGAAGGAGATCCCGCCCAGCCGCGCCGCCGGCCCGCTGCGCAGCGCGCTCCGCAGGCCCCAGGGCTGCCGCGCCAGTAGGATCAGCAGCACCGACCCGGCATAGACGGCCAGGTCCGACCGCATGGAGAACAGGACGACGCAGCCCACCACGCAGGCGATCCGCGCGTCCCGCTGCAGCACCGGCACGTCCTCGCCGAGCCGGAGCGCCAGCGCGACGCCCGCGCCGATTCCGGCCGCGAAATAGAGCGTCGCGGCGAGGGTGCTGTGCGGGTGCGCACCGAGCGACACGCTGTTTTCCCCCGCCCCGCCGAGCGTGCCGAGCCAGGTCGTGGCCAGCGCGAGGGCGAGGAAGATCGCGACGCGGCCGCGGAACAGCAGCACCAGCGGCAGCAGCAGCGTCAGCCGCCACTCATGCACCAGCGACCACAGCACGCTGTTGAGCCGCATCTCGTCCTCGGTGGCGAGCAGCAGGGCGTTGCTGACGACCTGCCCGGGCGTTGGCGGCACCAGCCAGGCGTAGAGGCTGTGCACGCGCCATTCCTCTGGCAGCGCCGGATCGGCGAAGGCCCACCACAGCCCGACGGACAGCAGCACGGAGGCGATCACCGGCAGGCCGAGCCGCACCGTCCGCTGCACCGCGAAGGCCCGCAGCCCGGGCGAGCCGGAGCGCAGCAGCGCGCGCGTCAGCACGTAGCCCGACAGCACGAAGAAGAAGAGCACGGCCGGCCGGCCGAACTCGATCACGCGCAGCGGCGTGAGGTGGATCGCGGTGTAGCGCAGCAGGTCGAGGCCCGGCAGGTCCGGCGTCTCGATCCGCGGCAACAGCTGCACCGCATGATGGACCAGGACCAGCAGCGCCGCGATGCCGCGCAGCGCATCCAACTCCGACAGGCGCGGATTGGCCTGCGCCTTGGTGGCGTTCAACTTCCGGTCCCCCGGACACCTCAGGACGATCGAAACGGTCCCGGTGCGCCGCCGGTTCCGTGCGCGGCGCGGCTCAGGCGCGATTGAACAGGGCTGTGATCGCGGCGCGGTCCCCCGTGCGCGTCAGCGCGAGCATCAGCAGGATGCGCGCCTTCTGCGGGTTGAGGTTGTCGGCCTGAATCAACCCCTGCGCGGCGTAGCGCGACGCGGCATAGGTGCGGCCGGAACCGGCGCGGGAGGAGAGCACGACGGTGCAGCCCGCCTCCACTGCCTCGGCCAGCGCCGCGCGCTCGGCCGGCGTGGTGAAGCCCGGCGCGAAGGCCGCCGCGACGAGGCCCCGCGCGCCGGCGGAGCGGAAGGCGCGGATCGCGGTGCCGTCGCCGCCGGCCACGGAATAGGTCACGTCCACCCGCGGCGGGCTCTCGATCGCGGCGATGTCGAAGCGCTCGGCGGCCGGCAGCAGCCGCGCCGGGCGGCGCCACAGGCTGATCCGGTCGGCATCCACGTGGCCGAGCGCGCCGAGGCCCGGCGCGCGGAAGGTCTGCAGCCGGCCGGTGGAGGTCTTCGTGACCTCCCGCGCCTCGTGGATCTCCTCGTTCAGCACGACCAGTACGCCGAGGCCGCGGGACTGCGGATCGCCGGCGACGCGCACGGCGGCGACGAGGTTCATCGGCCCGTCGGAGGACAGCCCGGTGATCGGCCGCTGCGCGCCGGTGAGCACGACGGGCGTGTCGTCGGGCAGGGTGAGGGAGAGCAGGTAGGCCGTCTCCTCCAGCGTCGCGGTGCCGTGCGTGACGACGATGCCCGCGAGGCCGGGATGCGCCGCCTTCGTCGCCGCGATGCAGGCGAGCAGCGCGCGCCACTCCGGCCAGCCGATCGCGGTGGACGGGATGGCGGCGAAGGGCACGGCAATCACCTCCGCGACCTCGCCGAGCGCGGGCACGCGCGCGATGAGGCCTGCGGCGTCGAGCAGCGGGAGGCCGGAGGAGGCGTAGTCCTGCGTGTCGAGCGGGCCGGTGCCCTGGGACGCGATCGTGCCGCCGGTGGCGATGACGGCGACCAGCGGCCTGGTCATGGGGCTGTATTCCAGGTGCCGATCCCAGCGCTGCGCGTCCGTGCTTCCGTCACCCCTCGGCAGCCGTCTTCACGACGGCGCAGGTCAGGCGCGAGACGCAGGCGAGCTTGCCGTCGGCGCGGCGGATCTCGGTCTGCCAGACCTGGGTCTGGCGCCCGGTATGCAGCGGGCGGCATTCGGCCGTCACGGTCTGCCCGCCGCGCACGGCGGCGACGTGGTTGGCGTTCACCTCGATGCCGACCGCCGTCATTCCCTCCGGCAGGGTCAGCACGCAGGCGAGTGTGCCGAGCGTCTCGGCCAGCACCACGCTGACGCCGCCATGCAGGATGCCCTGCGGCTGGAGGTGGCGGTGGTCCACCGGCATCTCGGCGACCAGCACGTCCGGGCGGAGCTCGGTGATGCGGATGCCCAGCAGGCCGGCGACGGTGCCGGGCATGCGGGCGTTGATGGCCTCGACGGTCGCGGGGCGTTTCCAGGGCGTGCTCATGCGCGCAGTCACGCGGGGCGCGGCCGCCGCGTCAAGCGCGACAGCGCCGCCCAGCGCCAGGCCATCAGCCCGGCGACGAGGAACAGGCCGGCCGCCAGGCCGATCCACACCCCGAGCGGCCCGGTCGCGGCCGGGAAGGCCAGGGCGAGGCCGAGCGGCAAGCCGACGCCCCAGTAGCCGATGCCCGCCAGCACCATCGGCACGGTCGTGTCCTTCAACCCGCGCAGCGCGCCGCCCGCCACCGCCTGCACGCCGTCGGCGAGTTGGAACAGCCCCGCCACGACCAGCAGCGTCGCCGCGAGCGCCGCGGTCTCGGCCGCGCCGGGGTTCGCCGGGTCCAGGAAGGCCCAGACGATGCCGTCCGCGAAGGCGACCAGCACGACCGCCGAGGCCAGCATGAAGCCGCCCGCGAGTGCGATCGCCGTCCAGCCCGCCAGCGCCGCGCCGCGCGCATCGCCCGCACCCGCCGCCAGCCCGACCCGCGCCGTCGCCGCCTGGCCGAGGCCCATCGGGACCATGAAGGTGGCGGAGGCCACCTGCAGCGCGACGGCGTGTGCGGCGACCGCCAGCGCGCCGAGCCAGCCCATGACGAGGGCGGCGGTGGCGAAGACACCGATCTCCAGCAGCATGGAGCCGGCAATCGGCAGGCCGATCACCGCGACCTCCCGCAGGCGCGCCGCGTCGAAGCGCCACCAGCGGCCGAGCACGCGGAAGCGCTTCAGGTGCCGGTCGCGCGCGATCAGCGCGAGCAGCCCCGCGAGCATCGCGAGGTTGCAGAGCGAGGACGCCAGCCCCGCGCCCACCACGCCGAGCGGCGGGATGCCCGCGCCGCCGTAGATCAGCCACCAGTTCAGCGGCACGTTCAGCAGCACGCCGCCGAAGGCGACGACCAGCGCGGTGCCCGGCCGCCTCTCCGCGGCCAGGAAGCCGCGCAGCGCGACGAAGCCGCAGAAGCAGGGCATGCCCCACATCAGCGCGCGCACGTAATCCGCCGCCAGCGCGGCGAGCGCCGGATCCTGCCCCGTCGCCAGCAGGATCGGTCCGGTGAACCACAGCAGCGCCCAGATCGGCAGCGTGGCCGCGGCGACCGCCCAGAGCGAGGCGCGCACGTCTCGCCGCATACCCCGCACGAAGCCGCGCCCCCGCCCGCGCGTCTGCGCCGTCATCGCTGCGGCCGCCATCGCCAGGCCGAAGGCCGGGGCCAGGGTCGCGAAGAACAGGTTGCCGCCGAGGGTCGTCGCTGCCAGCTCGTTGGTGCCCAGCCGGCCGACGAAGACGGTGTCCGTCAGCATCAGCGCGAATTGCGAGAGGTTGGTGAGCACGAGCGGCCAGGCGAGCGACAGCATCGCCCGCGCTTCGTCGCGCCAGGCATCCATGCGGCGTGTCGCGACGAAGCCGTCCATCCGCGCCGTGTAGCCGCTTCCGCGCACCTTGCGACATGCCCGTCGCACGGGGTGCGCCTGGGCGGGGCGCATGGGGCGCGCTAAGCTGCGTGGAAGCCGAAGGGGAAACCACGCCGATGCAGCGCCGCAGCCTGCTTGCCGCTCCCGCGATCGTGACCGTCGCCGGCGCCGTGCCCGCCGCGGCGCAGGCGCCGCGGATCGCCACCGAGGAGTTCATGGTGCCGCTGCCGGGCGGCGCCGAGGTCTTCATGCGCTCCAAGCGGCCCGAAGGCGCGCAGGCCTCGCCCGGCCGCACGCTGATCTTCTGCCACGGCGCGACCTATCCGGCGCATACGGCCTTCGACCTGCCGCTCGCGGGCGTGTCCTGGATGGACTACATCGCCGGCCGCGGCTTCGACGTGTGGAGCCTCGACCTGCCGGGCTACGGCCGCAGCACGCGGCCGGCGGCGATGTCCCAGCCGCCGGAGGCGAACCCGCCGCTGGTGCGCGGCGACGAGGCGGTGGCGGCGATCGGCGCGGCGGCGGCCTTCGTGCGGCAGCGGCGCGGCGTGGCGAAGACCTCGCTGATGGGCTGGTCCTGGGGCACGTCGCTCGTCGCGCGCTACGCGGCCGACAATCCCGGCCTGGCGGAACGCGTGGTGCTCTACGCGCCGCAATGGCTGCGCGAGGGGCCGAGCCTCGCGAGTGCGGGCACGGGCGGCAGCCTCGGCGCCTATCGCAGCGTGACGCAGGCGCAGGCGCGGGAGCGCTGGATGACCGGCGTGCCGGATGCGGCGCGGAACGCGCTGATCCCGCCCGGCTGGTTCGAGCATTGGGCCGGCGTGACCTGGGCGACCGACCCGGAGGGGATGCGGCAGAACCCGCAGGTGCTGCGCGCGCCGAACGGCGTGCTGCTGGACAGCCGCGAATACTGGCAGGCCGGGCGCCCGTTCTGGGATCCCGCCAAGCTCAGCGCGCCCGTGCTGCTGGTCGTCGGCGAATGGGACCGCGACACGCCGCCGACGCTGGCGACCACGCTGTTCCCGCTGCTGACGGCCAGCCCGGGCAAGCGCTGCGTGCTGCTGGGCGAGGGGACGCATACGATGGTGATGGAGCGCAACCGCGGCGCGCTGTTCCAGGCGGTGCAGGTGTTCCTGGAAGAGGCGGCGGCCTGAGGTTCAGGCCACCAGCGGCAGCGTGACGACGAAGGTCGCGCCACCGCCCGGCGTCTCCTCCACCGCGATCCCGCCGCCATGCGCCTTCGCGATGGTGCGGCAGAGGGCGAGGCCGACGCCGGTGCCCTCGCCGTCCGGCTTGGTGGTGAAGAACGGATCGAAGATGCGGTCCCGCAGCGCATCCGGCACGCCCGGGCCGTTGTCGGCGACGCGCAGCACGGCGGTGCCGGCGTCGCGCCGCAGCGTCACCGCGATGCGCCGCGCGCCGTCCTGGCCCGCAAGTGCCGCGCGCGCATTGCCGACCAGGTTGCCGACGAGATGCGCGATCTGGTCGGAATCGCCGCGCACCGGCGGCAGCTCGGGCGCGAGCGTCACGTGCAGCTCGATTCCCGCGGCGCGCGCCGTCTCCACCGTCAGGTCGAGCCCGGCCTCCACCGCGCGGGCGAGGTCCACCTGATCCCGCCGCGCCGGCTTCTGGCGGGCGGAGGCGAGGAGGCTGGCGACGATGCGGCCGCAGCGCTCGGCGGCGTTGCGCACCTTCTCGGCCCGGTCGGCCAGCGGCGTGCCCTCGGCCTCCTCGGCCAGCAGCAGCGCCTGCGCGGCGACGACGGCGAGCGGGTTGTTGATCTCGTGCGCGACGCCGGCGAGCAGTGACGCGATGGCGGAGAGGCGCTCGTTCCGGCGCAGCGCGTCGCGGCTCGCGCGGCGGGCGCGCTCGGCCTCCCGTCGCGCCGTGATGTTCACGTAGGTGTTGACCATCGTGCCGTCCACCAGGCGCTCCCGCCGCACCTCGATGCAGGTGCCGTCGGGGCGCAGCTCCTCGAAGCGGCCGACCGGCGCGGTCATGATCTGCGCGACGCGCGTGACGACGAGCTGTTCCTCCGATTGCGAGCGGTCCTCGTGCACGTAGAAATCGCCGCGGCGGACGCGCTCGCGCACGAAGTCGGCGATCGGCGTGCCGGAGGCGCCGAGATGGTCGGGGAAGCCGTACATCTTGAGGAAGCCACGGTTGGCGAGGACCAGCCGCGCATCGGGGCCGACGATGTTCACGCCATCCGCGATGCCTTCGAGGATCGCGCGCAGGTGCCCGCGCTGGGCGGCCGCTTCCTCCTCCCGCCGCTTCAGCTCCGTCAGGTCGCGCATGTAGTTGACGAAGGCGTCGCACGGCGCGCCGGGCGGGCCGGAGGGCGAGCCGAAGGGGGAGAAGGTGTAGGAGATGTAGCGCCGCCCGTTGCGCTGGTAGTCCACCCAGCCCTCGATGCTGACGGTCTCGCCGGCCATGGCGCGCTCGGCCACGGGGTCGAGGCGCGCGACCAGTTCCGCGCCGATCAGCTCGGGCGTGCGCATGCCCAGGATCTCGTCCACGGTGCGGCCGGCGAACTCCGCGAATTCGCGGTTCACGTAGAGGTAGCGGCGATCGCGCGAGACGACGCAGACGCGCGCGGGCGCGGCATCGAGCACCACGCGCAGGAGCGCGAGCTCGTCCTCCGCGGTGCGGGCGGCGTCACGCCTCGGCAGCAGGGTCGAAGACATAGCCGGCGCCGCGGATGGTCTTGATCACCGCCGGGCGTTCCGGCACGGCTTCCACCTTGCGGCGGATGCGCGCGATGCGGACGTCTATCGAGCGGTCGAAATGCTCGTCGCCGCGGGGATGCGCAAGGTCGAGCAGGATCTCGCGAGTCAGCACGCGGCCCGGGCGTTCGGCGAAGGCGCGCAGGAGGGCGAACTCGCTGGGGCCGAGCGGGATTTCGGTGCCGTCCGCGCCGGTCAGGCGGCGCGCATCGAGGTCGAGCCAGGTGCGGCCCATGCGCACGCGCTTGCCCGCCGGCATCGCGGGCGCCGCCGGTGCCGCGGCAGCCATCGTCGAGAGCGCCTGCTGCGTCGCCTCCCGCCGGCGGAGCACGGCGCGGAGGCGGGCGAGGAGCTCGCGGAGGTCAACGGGCTTGGCGATGTAGTCGTCGGCGCCGACCTCGAGGCCGACGACGCGGTCCACCACGTCGCCGGCGGCGGTCAGCATGACGATGCCGATGTCGCTCTCGGCGCGCAGCGCGCGGGCGAGGGAGAGCCCGTCCTCGCCGGGCATGGAGATGTCGAGAACGACGAGGTCGGCGGCACGTTCCGCGAGCAGGCGGCGCAGTGCGGAGGCGTGCTCGGCGCGGCGCACGTCGAGGCCGCGCTTGGCGAGGTACTCCGCCACCGCCTCGCGCAGGTCGGGCTCGTCGTCGCAGACGATCACCGCGGCGCTGTCCGCCATGGGCCCTCCGTTCTCCCTCAACCGTTGCGGTCCGGCTCTAACGCGAGTCGCGCGCCGTGGCCAGCACCGTGCCGGTGCAACGCATGCAACATGCCGGCGCAGCGTGGCGCAACAGAAGAGATCATCCTGTTCCCGCGGGAACACCGTCGCGCAATGAAGTGGCGGTAGGAAGGGCGGCACCACGAACCCGAGGAGAGCCACCATGTTCCACCCCGTCACCGATCTCTGGACCCTGTTCCGCCGCAGCTGGCTGGACGCCGAGGCGCCGCGCGATCCGCGGCTGGCCGCCGATGCGGGCGTGCAGGCCTCGTTCCTGCCGCGCATGATCTCGCCGCTGGTCGGCGCCTACCTGCACTGAGCCGGCTTCCGCGCTGGCGTTGACAGGGGGTATCCCCCGGCGCCTCACTGCCCGCGCGGAGGATCAGGCATGGCAGGCCACGACGACCACGACCAGACGAAGAAGCCGTTCAGGCTGCGCAGCCAGCGCTGGTTCGACGATCCGTCCGACCCCGGCATGACCGCGCTCTACACCGAACGCCAGCTCAACTTCGGCATGACCTTCGACGAGCTGCAGAGCGGGCGGCCGATCATCGGAATCAGCCAGACCGGCAGCGACATCTCGCCCTGCAACCGCCACCACACGATCCTGGCGCAGCGCGTGCGCGAGGGCATCCGCGACGCCGGCGGCGTGCCGCTGGAATTCCCGGTGCACCAGATCCAGGAGACGCTGAAGCGCCCGACCGCCTCCATTGATCGCAACCTGCAATACCTCTCGCTGGTGGAGATCCTGCACGGCTATCCGATGGACGGCGTGGTGCTGACCATCGGCTGCGACAAGACGCCGGGTGCGGGGCTGATGGCGGCCGCGACGGTGAACATCCCGGCCATCGCGCTGTCGGGCGGGCCGATGCTGGATGGCTGGCACAAGGGGCGCCTGGCCGGCAGCGGCACGATCGTATGGGAGGCCCGACGGCTGCTGGCCGCGGGCGAGATCAACCAGCGGCAGTTCATGGAGATGGTGGCATCGTCCTCCACCTCCTGGGGGCACTGCTCGACCATGGGGACGGCGCTGTCCATGAACAGCCTGGTGGAGGCCGTCGGCATGAGCCTGACGGGCTGCGCCGCCATCCCCGGCCCGCACCGCGAACGCGCGCAGATGGCCTACTGGACCGGGCGGCGCATCGTGGAGATGGTGAAGGAAGACCTGAAGCCATCCAAGGTGATGACGAAGAAGGCGTTCGAGAACGCGGTCGCGGTCTCCAGCGCGATCGGCGGGTCCTCCAACTGCCCGCCGCACATGATCGCGGTGGCGCGCCACATGGGCGTGGAGCACGACCTGGAGGACTGGCAGCGCGTCGGCGCGGACATCCCGCTGCTGGTGGATTGCCAGCCCGCCGGCCGCTTCCTGGGCGAGGCCTTCCACCGCGCCGGCGGCGTGCCGGCGGTGATGCGCGAGCTGCTCGACGCCGGCCGCCTGCATGGCGACGTGATGACCGTGACGGGGAAGACGGTCGCCGAGAACCTGACGGACGTGCCGCCGCCGGACCGCGAGGTGATTCGCGCCTATTCCAAGCCGATGAAGGAGAAGGCAGGCTACCTGGTGCTGACCGGCAACCTGTTCGACAACGCGGTCATCAAGGTCAGCGTCATTGACGAGGATTTCCGCCGCCGCTTCTTCTCCGAGACGCCCGACGTGTTCGAGGGCAAGGCCGCGGTGTTCGAGGGGCCGGAGGATTACCACGCGCGCATCGAGGACCCCGCACTCGGCATTGACGACCGCACCGTGCTGGTGATCCGCAACTGCGGCCCGGTCGGCTATCCGGGGGCGGCGGAGGTGGTGAACATGCAGCCGCCCGCGGCGCTGCTGAAGCAGGGCATCAAGGCGCTGCCGACGATGGGCGACGGGCGGCAGAGCGGGACCTCCGGCTCTCCCTCCATCCTCAACGTCACGCCGGAAGCGGCGGTGGGCGGCGGGCTCGCGCTGCTGAAGCACGGCGACCGCATCCGCATAGATCTCAAGACCCGCCGCGTGGACGTGTTGATCCCGGAGGCGGAGTTGGCGGCGCGGAAGGCGGCCTGGACGCCGCCGAAGCTGGTGAACAAGACGCCGTGGGAGGAGATCTTCCGGAACAACGTCGGCCAGCTCGGCACCGGCGGGTGCCTGGAATCGGCGACGCTGTTCCTCAACATCCTGGAGACGCGCGGCGAGAGCCGGCACAATCACTGAGGCGGCGGCGCCGCGGCGGCCACGCGCTGATCCGGCATCGCGGCAACAGCGCGCGGCCAATCCGCCGCCTGCTCCAGGAACGCCTCGTAGCCGAGCGTGGCCTGCAGGCCTTCCATCACCCGCCGGCACGCGGCGGCGGCATGCGACATCACGTCGGGGCCGCCGCAGCGGAGGAGGAAGGCCGCCTCGGCTTCCGGCGCGTATTCCAGCGCGGGTCCGGCGGCACCGAGGCCCGCCGCGACCAGCGCGAGCGCGGCGATGCGTGGCAGCGACGCGGGGCGTCGCGGATGCGGATGCGGCATGTCCGGTCCTCCTGGCTACCTGCACAGGATGCGTCGCGCGTGTTGCGGGGCGGTGCCGCGGGACGCCGAACAGGGTTTCGCCAGTGTCGCTGCGGTGTCGCGCGGCAGGGCAGGGCGGGGGCGTTGACGCGCCGGCGCGCCCGGCCATGATGCGCGTCCCACACGCGGAGCAGCTCGTGCCATGATGGGCCAACGCCTCGCCGGCAAGCGCGCGCTGATCACCGCGGCGGCGCAGGGCATCGGGCGCGCGACCGCGCTGGCCTATGCGGCGGAAGGTGCGGAGGTGATCGCGACCGACCGGGACGCGGCGAAGCTGGCGGAGCTGCGCGCACCGGGGCTGACGACGCGGCCGCTCGACATGCTCGACCCCGCCGCGATCGAGGCGGCTTCGGTGGAGGCCGGGACGCTCGACATCCTCTTCAACTGCGCGGGCTTCGTGCACCAGAACACGGTGCTCACCGCGACGCAGGAGGAGTGGGACTTCGCCTTCGACCTCAACGTGCGGTCCATGTGGCGGATGATCCGCGCGGTGCTACCGGGCATGCTGGAGCGCGGGCGCGGCGCGATCGTCAACATGAGCTCCGCTTGCTCCTCGATCAAAGGCGCGCCGAACCGGTTCGTGTACGGCACGACGAAGGCCGCGGTGATCGGGCTGACGAAGTCGGTCGCGACAGAATACGTGGCGAAGGGCATCCGCTGCAACGCGATCTGCCCGGGCACGGTGGACACGCCGAGCCTCGGCGACCGCATCGCGGCCAATGCGGCGGGCGCCGGCGGGCTGGACGCGGCGCGCGCTGCCTTCGTCGCGCGGCAGGCGATGGGGCGGCTGGCGACGGCGGAGGAGATGGCGGCGCTGGCGGTCTATCTCGCCTCCGACGAGAGCGCCTTCGTCACGGGCCAGGCGGTCGTCATTGACGGCGGATGGACACTCTGAACACCGGGGGATAGGACGGCCGACATGAAGCTGCTGCGATACGGACCGCCGGGCGCCGAGAAGCCCGGACTGCTCGATGCCTCCGGCACGATCCGCGACCTGTCGGGCGTGATCCCGGACCTGGCGGGAGAGGCGCTGTCGCCCGCCGGCCTCGCGAAGATCGCGGGGCTGGACGCGGCGAAGCTGCCCGCAGTTTCCGGCAGCCCGCGCCTCGGGCCGCCGGTGACGGGGATGAAGAACCTGGTCTGCATCGGCCTGAACTACGCCGACCACGCGGCCGAGACCGGCGCGCCGATCCCGAAGGAGCCGATCGTCTTCCTGAAGTCGCTGAACGCGCTGAGCGGCCCGAACGACGACGTGGTGATCCCCCGCAACTCCGTGAAGACGGACTGGGAGGTGGAGCTGGCGGTCATCATCGGCACGCGCGCGAAATACGTCAGCGAGGAGAAGGCGCTGGACCACGTCGCGGGCTACGCCGTCGGCAACGATGTGTCCGAACGCGAATGGCAGGCGGAACGCGGCGGCGCCTGGGACAAGGGCAAGGGCTTCGACACCTTCGGCCCGCTCGGCCCGTGGCTGGTGACAAGGGATGAGGTGCCCGATCCGCAGGACCTGGCGATGTTCTGCGACGTGGACGGCGCGCGGCAGCAGGACGGCTCCACCCGCACGATGATCTTCGGCGTGAAGCAGGTGATCGCCTATGTCAGCCAGTGCATTACGCTGAACCCGGGCGACGTGATCTTCACCGGCACGCCGCCGGGCGTGGGCCTCGGCAAGAAGCCGTCGCCGGTGTTCCTGAAGGCCGGGCAGACCATGCGCCTGGGCATCGCGGGCCTGGGCGAGCAGCAGCAGCGGCTCGTCGCGTCGGAGTGATGGGCGCCTGGGTGGCGCTGGTGCTGGTGGCGTCGGCCGGCGTGCCGGTGCTGGAAACCCGCTACTTCGACAGCGCCGCATCCTGCGAGGCCTGGGCCGCGCGCGTGACGACGCCGGCCGCCGCGCCGGACGGCGCGCGGCAGGTGGCGGGCTGCTTCCACGTGCGGGAACTCATCGCGCGGCTTGCCCAGGGGCGATGACTCCGGGGGCGGTGACCGGTTCGGGCCAGTAGGTCCCAAAAGACCAGACATGGCCTTCCGGATCGCGCGCGGTGAAGTCGCGCGAGCCGTAGTCGGTATCCTGCAAGGGCCTGACGATCACCGCGCCGGCGGCCACCGCGCGGTCATGCGCGGCATCGGCATCGGCGATGCGGACATAGATGCTTCCGGTGACGACCCCGGCTTCGCGCGGCGAGCGGCCGTGCAGATCGTCGCGCGAGGAGCCGAGCATGACCAGGCCGGCGCCGCCGAGATGCAGCTCCGCGTGCATGATCGTGCCGTCCGGGCCGGGCACGACGAGGCCGCGCGTGAAGCCGAAGGCGCGTTCGAGCCAGTCGAGCGCGGCGGGCGCATCGGCGTAGCGCAGGCCGGGGCAGAGCGTGCCGGGCGGGGCGGTGGGCATGGGCTTGGTCCTCCTGTATGCGAGCCGGTGCAGGTGCCGCTTTCCTCCCCTGTCGTTACCGCGAAAGCGGGAACCCATTGCGCCGCATGTCGGAGCGGCGGGGAGGTGGGCCCCCGCTTTCGCGGGGGCGACGGGGAGTGGGTCGGGACTTGCGCTGGTCGGCGGAGGATAGGCGCGGCGGGGCGGGCGGGATTGGAGAAATGTCGCCGGCGTCACGCCGCGAAGCCGGCGCCGTCCGGCAGGCGGCGCGCGAGCAGGGCGGACGGCGTCAGGCCGGTCAGCGCCTTCGTCTCGCGGATCAGGTGCGACTGGTCCGCGTAGCCCGCCGCGGCGGCGAGATCGGCCCAGCCGTCGCGTCCGGCCTCGCCGAGCTGCGCGACGACGCCGCCGAAGCGCAGCAGCCGCGCCGCGGTCTTCGGCGAGAGGCCGGTGCGCTGGCGGAAGCGCGCGACGAGTGTCTGGCGCGTCCAGCCCACCTCGCGCGCGACGCGCCCGATGGCGATGCGGCCGCCGTGCGCTTCGAGCAGCGACCAGGCCTGCGCGACGGGGTCGCGGGGCGCCGGCGCTTCGCCGAGGCGCCGCAGCAGCTCGGCCTCGATGAGGTCGAGGCATGCCGCGCCGTCCTGCGTCGCCGCCAGGCGTTCGGCCAGGCGCGGCCCGTCACCGCCGAGCGCGGCGTCGAGCGGGAGCAGCGCGCCGGGCGTCGTGCCGAGCGGCGTGCGCAGCAGGCGTTCGGCGCCGAGCGGCGTCAGCATCGCCTGCACGCCGCGCTGCGCGCCATCCATGCGCGTCATCGCGGGCGCGGGGTGGGGCGTGACGAGGAAGCCGCCGGCGGTGCCGATCCGTGCTTCGTGGTTCGGATCGGGCCAGGCGACGCCGATGGGGTTGCCGAGGTTGAAAATGAGCACGGCGTCCGGGCCCGGCATCTCGCGCCGGTGCATCGGGCCGGCGCGGCGTTCATCGTAGTGGAAGAGCGCGCGGACGAGGCCGCGGAGTGCCGGGTGGGGCGGGCGCCGGAGCAGGCGAAAGCCCGGCGCTTCCGCCATCAGAACTCGGCGGGCCAGGGCGTCTGGCCGCGTTCCCGGGCGAGTTCCTGGAGGCGGCGGAGCAGCTCGCGCTTCTCGGGCGTGCGGCGGGTGCCGGAGTTCATCATCTCCTCGGCGGTGAACACGCGCGCGCCATTCGCGAGCTTGCGGCGGATCTGCTCGGCGCGCTGCTCGGGCGTGATGCGCGTCATGTTGCGTCTCCCGCATGCGGCACGCGGAAGATGTCGAGCTCCACCGCGCTGCCTCCCTCCTCGATCAAACGCCTGCGGATGTAGTCGGCGTCCAGTTCTTCGGCAAGGAAAAGCAGGAGCTCCGGCCGGTAGCCCGGTCCGCTCACATCGTCGCCCCGATGACCCAGGGCGCGAATTCGCTCGCGCCGAAATCGTAGCGCTCGCTTTTCGTTCGCTCGCCGGAGGCGGTGCGGAGGATCAGGTCGAAGATGCGCTCGCCGCAGTCCGCGACGCTCTCCTCGCCGGTCAGGATCGTGCCGCAGTTCACGTCCATGTCCTCCTGCATCCGCTCGAACATCGGGGTGTTCGTCGCGAGCTTGATGGAGGGCGCGGGCTTCATGCCGAACACGCTCCCGCGGCCCGTGGTGAAGCACATGAGGTTGGCGCCGCCCGCGACCTGTCCCGTCGCGCCGACCGGGTCGTAGCCGGGCGTGTCCATGAAGACGAAGCCCTTTGCCGTCACCGGCTCCGCATAGTCGTACACCGCCGTCAGGTTCGTGGTGCCGGCCTTCGCCATGGCGCCGAGCGACTTCTCCAGGATCGTCGTCAGGCCGCCGGCCTTGTTGCCGGGCGAGGGGTTGGCGTTCATCTCGGCGCCCTCGCGCGCCGTGTACTCCTCCCACCAGCGCATCTTCGCCACCAGCTTCTCGCCCACTTCGCGCGCGGTGGCGCGGCGGGTCAGCAGGTGCTCGGCGCCGTAGGTCTCCGGCGTCTCGGAGAGGATGACGGTGCCGCCGTGGCGCACGATCAGGTCCGAGGCGGCGCCGAGCGCGGGGTTGGCGGTGATGCCGGAATAGCCGTCGGAGCCGCCGCATTGCAGCGCGACGATCAACTCGCTCGCCGGCACGGGGACGCGACCCACGCGGTTCGCTTCGTGCAGCACCTCGCGGACGAAAGCGATGCCGGCCTCCACGGTCTTCCGCGTGCCGCCCATCTCCTGGATGTCCATGTTGCGCAGGCGGCCGGCCAGGCGCTGCTCCTCCAGCATCGGGCCGAGCTGGTTCACCTCGCAGCCGAGGCCGATCGCGATGACGTGGGAGAAGTTCACGTGCCGCGCGAAGCCCGCGAGCGTGCGGCGGAGCAGGCGCAGCGGCTCTCCCATCGTCATGCCGCAGCCGGTCTTGTGGGTGAGGGCCACCACGCCGTCCACGTTCGGGAATTCGGCGAGCGGGTCGTGGCCCGAGAACGGGTTGCGCTTGAACGCATCGGCGATCAGGTCCGCGACATGGGCGGAGCAGTTCACGCTGGTCACGATGCCGATGTAGTTGCGCGTGGCGACGCGGCCGTCGGCGCGGCGGAAGCCCATGAACGTGGCCGCCGGCGCGATCATCGGCGTCGGCTTCGCATCCACGCCCCAGGCGTAATCCTTGCTGAAGTCGCCCATTTCGCAGTTGTGCGTGTGGACCCAGTCGCCCGGCGCGATCGCCTCCGTCGCGAAGCCGATGATCTGGCCGTAGCGCCGGATCGCCTCGCCCTTCGCGTGCGCGCGCGTCGCGACCTTGTGGCCCGGCGGGATGCGTCGCCCGCCCACCGCGACGCCGCCGGCGACTGGCGCGCCCGGCGGCAGCGCGATGCGCGAGATGACGACGCCGTCCTCGGGCGAGAGGCGGATGACGGGGGGTAGGGTCTGGGCGTCCATGTGTGCGGTCCTTCCGGCTAGCAGTGTAGGCCGGGTGGTCAGGCGGCCGGAAGGGCGGCGGGCAGGCGCAGCACCGCGGCGCCCGGCATCCCGCTGGCCATGTCCGCGACATGCGCGTGGTGGGTGAAGAGGATCACCTGCACGCGCTCGCCCAGCCGCGCGAGCAGCCGCAGCGCCGCGCCGGCGCGATCCTCGTCGAAGCTCGCCAGCAGGTCGTCGGCGATGAAGGGCAGTGGTTCGGCTTCCTCGGCCTGCAGCTCGAGCGCGGCGACGCGGAGCGCGAGGAAGAGCTGGTCGCGCGCGCCCTCGCTCAAGCCATCCATCGGGCAGGCGGTGCCGTCGTCGCGCAGCGCGCGCAGCACGGGGGCGCCGTTGTCCGCTTCCGCGGTGGTGAGGCGGACGTAGCGGCCGCCGGTGAGCAGCGCGAAATGGGCGGTGGCGGACCGCAGCATCGGTCCCTGCTGTCCCTCCCGCAGCCGTTCGATGCCGGCCTTCAGCAGCGTGCGGGCCAGGTGAAGCCGGGCGTAGCGCTCGGCGGCCGCCTGCGCCTCGACCAGGGCGTGGCAGGCGTCCTGCGCGTGGGCCGCGGCGTCGCGGCCGGCTTCCAACGCGGCGATCGCGCTCTCGGCGCGCTGGCGCTCGGCGCCGAGACGGGTGCGCTGCTCGTTCAGCTCGGCCTGGCGCAGCTCGATCTCCTGCACGCGCGCCGTCGCGGCGTCCGGGTCGAAGCCTTCGATCTCCGTACGCAGCGTCGCCTCGGGAAGGCCGTCGCCGCTCTCGCGCAGCTTGGCTTCCTCGCGCACGATCGCGTCCAGCAGGCGGGTGCGCGCGGCGGCGCGCTCCACCGCCGCGCGCAGGGCGGGCAGCGCATCGGTGCCGGCGAGGGCGTGCAGGCGGGCGAGGTCGGCGATGGCGGCGCGGTGGGCCTCGTCGGCAGCGCCGGCGGCCTCGCGTCGCGACGCGATCTGCTGCGCCAGACCGTCCGCCCGGATCTCCGCTTGGCGCGCCTCGTCCAGCCGCCGCGCGAGGCGCGCGGCGGTGGCGGCCGGCGGCTCGTCCCGCACCGCTTCGCCGAGCGCCTCGGCGATGGTTGCGGTGTCGCGCGCGAGGGTGGCGAGGGCGGCCTCCATCCCGGCGATGCGTGCCTCCGCGGCGCGCCAGGCGTTCGAGGCTTCGGCGATGCTGGTCCAGGCGGCGAGAGCCGCTTCGACCTCCTCCATGTCCGCCGTCCCGGGCAGGCCGAGGGCGCCGAGCGCGGCGCGCGAGGTCTCGGCATCCGCGGCGAGGTCGGTGGCCGCGGCGTCGCGGGCAGCGCGCGCTTCCGCCTCGGCTTCCTCCGCCTTCGCGGCCGCGTCGCGGCGGGTGCGATGCGTGGCCTCCGCGGCTTCCAGCGCCGCGCAGGCGGTCTCCGCGCGGGCCAGCAGGGGCGCCAGCTTCGGCTCGTGCGGCGCCGTCAGGTGCGCCGCGAGCAGCGCGTGCGCGGCGTCGCGGCGTGCGGCCAACGCGTCGCGCCGGCGGCCGAGCTCCGCTGCCTGTCCGTCTAGGTCGAGCACCTTCTGCCGTTCGGCGCGCCATTCGCGCATCGCCGGCGGCGAGAGCGGGACGACCGCGGACGGCGCCCAGAGTGCGCGCCACGCCGTCTCCGCCGCCGCGACCTCCCCGGCGGCGCCGGCGACCGCCGCCGCCGTTTCCGCGGAGCGCGCGCGCAACGATGCGAGGCGCGCCGACTTCGCCGCGTAATCGTTCACGCGCCCCGCATCGTCGGCACGGGCGTCGGCGAGGCGGTCGGCGGCGTCGCGCAGCGACTCGAAGGCATCGGGCTGCGCGGGTGCGGTGCCGCTCGCCAGGGCGTCGCGCAGCGCCCGCCACGCCGCGTCGCGTTCGGCGCGCGCAGCGGCGACGACCTCGCGCGTCGGCACCGTCTCGCCGCGCGCGAGGTGGGCGAGGTCGGCGTCCAGCGATCCGATCTCGGCCGTCAGCTCCGCCTGGGCACGGCGCGACGCGTCCCGCGCGGTGCCGGCCGCGTCCAGCCGGCGGGCCGCATCGTCGCAGGCGGCCGGCAGGGGCAGGCGGCAGGCGGCCAGCGCAGCGGCATTGCCGGACCACAGGTCGAGCGCGGCGAGCGCCGTCGCCGCGCGGCGGCCCGCTTCGGCGAGCGCGCGGTCCGCGTCCGCCAGGTCCCGGTCGAGCGGGCCTTCGGCGCGCGCCGTCTCGATCGCGTGGCGGAACGGCGGCGACGGCGCGGGCGCAGGCGCTTCGGCCAGCGCCTTGCGCGCGGCCGCATGCCGGCGTTCCGCGGTGCGCAGCGCCTCCTCCGCGCCCTGCACCCTGGTCAGCGCCGCGGTGCGCTCGCGGATCAGGCGCTGCGCCGCGCGGCGGTGCTTCTCCTGCGGCTGGGCGTCGCGCGCCGTCTCCGGCGATGCGTCGAGGCCGAGCCGTCCGGCCGCCTCGGCGACGCGCCTGCGCGCATCCGATGCCTCCCGGCGCAGCTTCGGCACGTCGCGCTCCGCGGCGAGCGCGGCCGCCACGGGCGTCTGCAGCGCATCCACCCTGTCCTGGAAGGCGAGCATCGCGGGATCGCGGCCGAGCGACGCCAGCTCCGCTTCCAGCAGGTCCGCGGCCTCCCGCTCCCGCGCCTCGTCCGCCTCGGCCTTGTCGAGGGCGGTGGCGAGGCGCTCGACGCGGTCGGCCGCATCGGCGGGCAGGGGCGGCGCTTCGGCGGCGCCGGCCAGTTCCGCCCGCAGGGTGGCGAGTTCGGCCAGGGGGTGGCGCACGGTGCGGGCGCGGCGCAGCCGCAGCGCCTCTCGCGTGAGCGAGTCGGCTTCCGCCGCGGTCCGCGCGAGGTCCTGGCGAACGCGGTCCAGCGCGTCTCCCGCCGCGGTCCATTCCGCCGGCTTCACCGCCGCGGCGTCGAGGTTGCGCTGCGCCGCCTGCCAGGAATCGTGGGCCTGCGCCAGCTTGCGCAGCCTGTGGCGGGTGCCGTGCAGGTCGTCGGCCGCCTTCTCGATGCGCTCCAGCGCGCGGCGGAGATGCGGCAGGCCCATGCCCGCCAGGATGCCTTCTCCGGCGGCGCCGCCGCCTTCGATCAGCGACTTCGCCCCGTCGCGCAGCCGTCCCGCGTCGAGGCCGAAGCCCTTCTCGAACAACTCGCGCCCGGCGCCGCCGAGCTTGCGTTGCAGCGACGCCTCCGGCACCGGCGCGTCGGCCGCGTCGAGCAGCGCGTTCTGCCGGCGCTTGACCCGGATGAAGGCGCCGCGGCTGCCGTCGCGCGCCGCCACCTCGAAGCCGATCCGCAGCTGCGAGGTCTCGTGCCGGAAGGCGTAGCGCGTCAGGTGCGGGAAGCCGAACAGCGCATCGCCGATCGCCGCGAGCGCGGTGGACTTGCCGGCCTCGTTCGCGCCGAGCACGACGTGCAGCCCGGCTTCTTCCGGGAAGCGGAGGCGGATGTCGGTGAGGTGGCCGTAGCGCAGCAGGTCGAGGGCGAGCAGCCTCATGACCGCTGCTCGGCCGCCAACGCCGCTTCCACCACCTCCCACGCCTCCTCCGCGAGGCGCGTGAGGCCGAGCACGTCGGCGGGGATGTCGGCCAGGGCGCGGGCCGGGGCGGGGACCTTCTGGCGCAGCGCGGCGAGGTCGTCGCGCAGCGCGTCCGCCACCGCGCGATCGTCGAGCGATTCGAAGAACGCCTTGCGGAGCGGCTCCAGCAGGTCGGCCGCGAGGCGCGCGGGCGCGCGGGTGCGGAGCTGCACCTTCTCGATCCAGAGCCGCCCGCCCGCCTCGATCGCGGCGCCAACGCAATGGGCGGAGAGTTCCTCGATGCGGTCGGGCAGGCCGGCGTGCAGCTCCGTCTCGCCGGTCAGCGTCAGCCGCGCGAGCAGCGGGCGGCCCTCGGCGCCGGCGAAGGCGGCGGCGATGGCGGCGGCGAGGCGGTCGAGCAGGTCGGTCTCGTCCGCGCCGGCCGCGTCCACCTCCAGCGCCGCCCAGCGCAGCACGTCCACGCTGCGGTGCTCCACGCGCGCGATCGCGCGGTCCTCGACGGTGACGAGCGTGCAGCCCTTCGCCCCGGTCTCCCTGGCGTGCCGGCCCTGGAGGTTGCCGGGGAAGACGATCCAGCGGCGACCGTCCTGCCAGGTGCGGCGCTGGTGGATGTGGCCGAGCGCCCAGTAGTCGTAGCCCTTGTCGCGCAGCCGTTCCGGCGTGCAGGGCGCGTAGGTCGCGTGCTCTCCGGGATCGTCGCCGGAGGTGTGGAGCACGCCGATGTTGAGCAGGCCGGGAACGGGATCGGGATAGGCGGCTGCGAGATCCTCCGGCACCTCGCGGTCCGGGAAGGACTGGCCGTGCAGCGCGACGCCGAGGCCGCGCAGTTCCACCGTCTCGGCGCGGCGGGAGGAGAACTCGCGGACGTTGTCGGGCAGCTTCAGGCGCCTGGTGATCTGCGATTCCGCATCGTGGTTGCCGCGGAGCAGGAAGCACGGGCGGCCGAGCCGCTTCATCTGGGCCGCGAAGAACAGGCCGGTCGAGAAATCCTTCCAGTCGCCGTCGTAGAGGTCTCCGGCGATGACGACGAAGGCGACGTCCTCCGCGATGGCGAGGTCCACCAGGCCGGTGAAGGCTTCGCGGGTGCAGCGGCGCAGCTCTTCCGACAGCGGCTCGGCATTCGCGCGCAGGCCGGCCATGGGGCTGTCGAGGTGGATGTCGGCCGCGTGGAGGAACTTCATCGCGGGCAGGATGCGGAACCGGCCCGCGTCGGCGCAACCCCCCGGCGCTACTTCTCCAGCACGTAGCTGCCGGGTGCGTCGGCGATGGCGGGGTGGCGTTCGCTGCCCATCGGCGGCGGCTTCGCGCGTTTGCCGGCGCGCTCGGTCAGCCAGGCGACCCAGTCGGTCCACCACGATCCGTCGTGGCGCGTGGCGCCGGCCTTCCACGATTCGGCGTCCACCGCCGGCGGGCCATCGCCGGCGGTGAAGAAGTAGCCCTTGCCGCCGGGCGGGTTGATGATGCCGGCGATGTGGCCGGAATTGGCGAGGACGTAGCGCACGGGCCCGCCGACGAGGCGCGTCACCTGCCAGGCCGCGTCCCAGGGCACGATGTGGTCGCGCTCCGCGCCCACGGCATAGACGGGGAGGCGGATGCGGCCGAGATCCAGCCCCTCGCCGGCCAGCTGTACCGCGCCTGGCTTGATCAGGTTGTTCTCCAGGTAGGTGTTGCGCAGGTAGAAGGAATGCGCGGCGCGGGTCATGCGGGTGCCGTCGGCGTTCCAGGTCAGCAGGTCGAAGGCCGCCGGGCGCTGGCCCATGAGGTAGTTGTTCACCACGTTCGACCAGATGAGGTCGTTGGCGCGGAGCAGGTTGAACATGTTGGACATCTCGCGCGCGTCCAGGTAGCCGCGCGCCATCATCTGCCGCTCGATCAGCTCGACTTCCGGCTCCCCCATGAAGACCGCGGTGTCGCCGACGCGGGAGAAATCCTGCAGCGAGACGATGAAGGTCGCGGCGTCGAACCGCGTGTCGTCCTTGGCGGCGAGCCAGGCGAGGGTCATCGCCAGCAGCGTGCCGCCGATGCAGTAGCCCATGACGTTCAGCGTCTTCGATCCCGCGATGTCGCGCACCGCGTCGCTGGTGTCGAGCACGCCGAGGCGCATGTAGTCCTCGAAGCCGAGCGCCTCCATCGTCGCATCCGGGTTCTTCCAGGAGACGACGAAGACGGTGAAGCCCTGCGCGACGAGGTGGCGGACGAGGCTGTTCTTCGGCTGCAGGTCCAGGATGTAGTATTTGTTGATCCAGGGCGGGATCAGCAGCAGCGGCTTCGCGAAGGCCGTCTCCGTCGCCGGCGCATACTGGATCAGCTCGCAGAGCGCGTTGCGCAGCACGACCTTCCCCGGCGTCGTCGCCAGGTTCTTCCCCGGCGCGAAGGCGGTCTCGTCGGCCATGGAGAGGCGGCCGGCGGCGAGGTCCTCCATCAGGTTGCGCGTGCCGTCCACCAGGCTCGCGCCGCCGGTCTCGATCGCGCGCTGGATGGCGGCCGGGTTGGAGGCGAAGAGCAGCGCGGGGCTCGTGGCGTCCACGAATTGCCGGAGGTGGAACATCAGCCGCTGGTGCTGGCGCGCATCCGTCCCCGCGTCCTCGGCCTGCTGCATCAGCCAGTCGGAGGCGAGGAGGTAGGCGTCCCGCAGCAGGCGGTAGCCCGGGTTGGCCTGCCACGCCGCGGCGGCGAAGCGCTTGTCGGGGGGCGCGGGCGTGTTCTCGCCGTCGCCGAGGAGCATCCGGCGCGCCGCATCGGTCCAGGCCTCGGTCGCGGCGCGCCAGAGGTCGGTCTGGAGCTTCGCGGCGGCGGTGAAGGCGCGGACCGGATCGCCGGCGTTGCGCAGGCCAATGGTGCGCAGCGCCCAGGCCACCTCGGCCCAGTCCACGGGGATCACGCTGCGGAAGGGGTTGGCGTTCCACATGCGGTCCAGCCCGCGCAGCATCGGGTTGGCGGCGAAGCTGTCGGCCAGCGTGCGCGGGTTCATCAGCCCGCCCTGCCAGAGGGCGGGCGAGACGGTGCCGGCGGGGCCGACGGGCCAGAACGGGGCCAAGCGCTCCCCGCGCCGGCCGGATTCGTCCTTTGGCATCGTCGCCCTCCCGCATGCCGCCCCGCATCGGGGCGTTGCGGGGAGTCTGGACGCGGCGACGCCGCATGGCCAACACAAAACCTCCCGAGCAGGCCGGCCGCCCGGCTGTCGGCGGCCCGCCGTCCGGCTAGTCTCGGCCGGATGCATGGGGTGACGAGACCGGCCGGCGCCCGGGCCTGGGTGCGGCTGCCGTCCGGGCGGCGGCTGGACCTGCTGGCGCCGACGCCCTTCGACTGGACCGACGAGGACCTGGCGATCGGCCTGTCCCGCACCTTCCGCTGGGGCGGTCATTCCGTCTGGCCGGCGCCCCTCTCGGTCGCGCAGCACTCGCTGGCGGTGCTGGCGCTGCGCCGCGCGGCGAGGCCGGAGGCGGGGCGCGATGCGCTGCGGCGGGAGCTGCTGCACGACGCGGAGGAGGGGCTGACGAACTTCGACTGCATCTCGCCCCTCAAGCCGTTCCTCGGCGAGGGCTTCCTCGCGCTTCAGCGCCGCCTCTCCGCGGTGATCGCCGCCCGCTACGCGCTGCCGCCCTGGGCCGAGGCGGAGCGGCGCCTGCACAAGCGGCTGGATGTCGCGATGGCTGCCGCCGAGGCGGTGCACGTCGCCGGCTGGTCGGTGGCGGAGGTGCGGACGACGCTCGGCATCCGCGCGGCCGTGATGGAGGCGGACCCGCTGGCGGCGGAGTTCGGCGGCACGCCGTGGCAGCCATGGGCGCCGGAACTGGCGGCGGAGCGCTTCCTGGCTTCGCTGCGCCGGCTGGCGTGACGCGGCGCCGGTCGCTAGATGTTGGGCATGGCCACCGCCGCGCCCTTCTGGCGCACCAAGACGCTTGCCGAGATGAGCCGCGCGGAGTGGGAATCGCTCTGCGACGGCTGCGGCCGCTGCTGCCTGCACAAGCTCCGCGACGAGGACACCGAGGAGATCGGCTGGACGGAGGTGGCCTGCCGGCTGCTGGACACCGCCACCTGCCGCTGCACCGACTACGCCAACCGCCGCGCCCGCGTGCCGGATTGCGTGAAGCTGACGCCGCGCAAGGTCGCGACGGTGGATTGGCTGCCGCCGACCTGCGCCTATCGCCTGCTGCACGAGGGCGCGGACCTGCCGGACTGGCACCCGCTGGTCTCCGGCGATCCTGAGAGCGTGGTGCGGGCCGGTGTGTCGGTGCGCGGCAAGGCGATCCGCGAGCGGGACGCCGGCGCGCTGGTGGATCACCTCGTCACCTGGCCCGGGCGCATCCCGCGTGCGGCGCGCCCATCGCGACGAAAGGACATGCCATGAAGGACGCGCTGTTCGGCGGCATCAACGCCGCCGCGCTGACGGCGATGAAGCCGGACCTCTCGCCGGACCTCGACGCCTATGCCGCGCATTGCCGCTGGCTGCTGGCGAACGGGTGCCACGGCCTCGGCGTGCTGGGGACGACGGGCGAGGCGAACAGCTTCGGCTTCGACGAGCGCAAGGCGATCCTGGAAGGCGTGGTCGCGCGCGGGGTGCCGGCCGCGCGGCTGATGCCCGGCACGGGCTGCGCGAGCCTGACGGATACGGTGGAACTTACCAAGCACGCCCGCGCGCAGGGCTGCCGCGGCGTGCTCGTCCTGCCGCCCTTCTACTACAAGGGGCCGAGCGACGACGGGCTGTTCGCGTACCTGTCGGAAGTGGTGAACCGGGTGGGCGGGGGGATCGCGATCTACCTGTATCACTTCCCGGCGCAGAGCGCGGTGCCCTTCGGGCTCGATCTGATCGGGCGGCTTCTGAAGGCCTTCCCGGGCGTGATCCGCGGCGTCAAGGATTCCTCGGGCGACTACGCCAACGCCAAGGCGATGGTGGACCACTTCGCCGCGGACGGGTTCGAGGTGTACGTCGGCGCCGACGACCTGCTGCAACGGATGCTGGCGGAGGGCGGCGCGGGCTGCATCACCGCGGCCGCCAACGTGAACGCCCGCTTCGGGCGCATCGTGTACGAGAAGCGCGCGGGTTTGGAGGCCGATGCGGCGCAGGCGGTGCTGGACGCGACGCGCAAGGCCGCGACCGCGGCGCCGCTGATCCCGGGCCTGCGGGAGATCATCGCGCGCAGCACCGGCCATGACGGCTGGCGCACGATCCGCCCGCCGCATCTGAAGCTGACGCCGGCGGAGGGCCAGGTCGCGTGGGACGCGATGATGGCGAGCGGCGCGTTGCCGCTGCCGGGCCTGGGCATGAAGGCGGCAGCGGAGTGAACGAGACCCTGCGCTGCCGCGCGCCGGCCACCGCCACGGTGGAGGTGGACGACGCCAAGGTCCGCATCACGCGCTGGGACTTCGCGCCCGGCGCGGAGACGGGCTGGCACCGGCACGGCATGGCCTATGTCGTGGTGCCCGTGACCGACGGCACTCTGCTGCTGGAGCTGCCGGGTGGCGGGACGGCGACCGCGTCGCTGGCGGCGGGCGTCGCCTATGCGCGCGATCCCGGCGTGGAGCACAACGTGGTGAACGCGGGCGACGCGCCGCTGAGCTTCGTCGAGATCGAGATGAAGCACCTGGTGGGCTAGCGATTCTCCCTGCGCTGCGAAGCCAGGGCTGTCGCATTTGAAGACCTGCGCTGTCCGAGCGCCCTTGATCAAGCGCTCCGCGCGCCCCCCTCACCCCTCCCTCTCCCCCCGTCGGGGGGAGAGGGGGAAAATCGGCGCCTCGACCAGAATGCAATCGCCCTGTCTTGCGTCACGCCGAAGGCGTGCCTTGGACACGACGCTGGAGAGGGCCGGGGTGGGGGCATGACATGCGCCTCCGCCTCACCGCCGCCGTGCATCGGGCCCGCTGTCGCCGGCACTCCCGCCGGGCTGCGGCACCGGCCGGCCCTGCGCATCCGGCCCGGTCGCCGTGCCGGGCACGCCGCTGCCGCCGCCGGTCATGCCGGGCGGCGTCGTGCTGCCGGCCGGCGGCGTACCGCCGGAGCGCGCGCCGTCGTTGCTCACCTGCCCGCCGGGGCGCTGCTCTCCGACGACCCCTTCGCTCGACAGCCCGCTGCTCGGGCCGCCGAGGCCGGGCGTGTCCCGCGCGCCACTCTCGCCGCCGATCTGCGCGGATGCCGGCGCTGCCAGCAGCAGTGCCGTCACAGCGAACACCATGGGTCTCATCGGGCGTTCCTCGATATGCCGAGTACACGCGCGGAACGACGAGCGGTTTCAGCGCCGGCCCTTGTCCAGGGTGACAAGTGCGAGTCCCGCGACAATCAGCGCCGCCGCCGGCACTGTCAGCACGCCCGGCACCTCGGCGAAGAACAGCCATCCCCACAGCAGCCCGGCCAGCGTGATCACGTAGGAGATCTGGCTGGTATAGACGCCGCCTGCGCCGACCAGCAGCCGGAAGTAGAGCAGGTAGGCGAGCGCCGTCAGCACGCCCTGCACCGCCAGCACCCCCGCGACGTGCGCGCTGCCCGGCAGCGCCAGGTGGCCGAGTGGCCAGGCCAGCACCGCGGCACCCAGCGCCGCGCACACCACCGTGCCGGCCGCCTGCGCCAGCACCGGCGTGCCGGGCACGGCGAAGCGGACGGAGCAGAGGTTGGACAGCGCGTAGCAGACGGGCGTGAGCAGCATCACGGCCGCCCAGGGCAGCGCGGCCGGATCGGGCAGCGCCGCCCCGGGCGCCATGGCGAGTGCCACGCCCGCCATGCCGATTGCCACACCGCCGGTCGCGCGCCGCGTCGCGCGCTCCACGCCCGCCAGCGCGAAGAAGACCACGGTGAACAGCGCGGAGAGCGGGACGAGCAGCGCGAACAGCCCGACCGGCGCCCGCGTCAGCCCGGTGAAGGCGAAGAGGTGCGCGAGCGAGAGGCCGATCACCCCGCCCGTCGCGTATTGCAGCAGGTGGCGCGGCGTGCGCGGCGGCACCTGCCCGCGCCATGCCGCGACCGCCAGCAGCACGAGTGCCGAGACCGCCGCGGTGGTTGTCGCGACGCCGAGCGGCCGCATGCCGCCTTCCATCGCCAGCTTCGCCATCGCCGGCGTCAGCCCCCAGATCGCGCCGACGACGAGGAGTGCCATGAGATTCCCGAGGAGGCCGGGCATCACGGGCACTCGCGGGCAGGCAATGACCACTGTCAAGCCGTTGCGGAGGTGCGGGCTGCCGCGCCATGTTCAGCGCATGAAGCTGCCGCCGTCTGAGATCGTCAGGCTGCCCCCGCCGCGCGGTGCGCTCGCCCCCGCGCGTGAGATCCCCGTGCGGTGGCGTCCCTTTGCCCGCGCGCGCCACGTCTCGCTCCGCATCTGCCCGCGCGCCGGCGCCTGCGTGGTGACGCTGCCGCCGGGCAGCGGGCGCCGCGCGGGCCTCGCGCTGGTGCGCGAACATGCCGACTGGGTGGTGGACAGGCTCGCCGGCCTGGCGCCGCCGGTGGAGTTCGCGCCGGGTGCGACGCTGCTGCTGGGCGGGGAGCGCCACGTGATCCGCCATCGGCCGCAGGCGCGCGGCGCGGTCGTGCTGGCGGGCCGCAGCATCGTCGTGCCCGGGGCGCGCGACGCGCTGCCGCGCCGCGCCGGCGAGTTCCTGCGCGAGGAGGCGAGGCTGCGCATCGGCGAGCTGGTCCTGCCGCATGCCGCCGCACTCGGCGTGAAGCCGCGCGCGATCCGCGTGAAGGACACGCGCAGCCGCTGGGGGAGCTGCGCGCCGGACGGCACGCTCGCCTTCTCCTGGCGGCTGGTGATGGCGCCGCGCTGGGTCACCGACTACGTGGTCGCGCATGAGGTCGCGCATCTGCGGGAGATGAACCACTCCGCCCGCTTCTGGACGCTGGTGGAGGGGCTGACGCCGCATCGCGAGGCCGCGGTGGAGTGGCTTCGTGTGGAGGGACCGGCGCTGCTCCGCGTGGGGTAGCGCGGAAGGCGCTTGCGCGGCGCGGCGGGTCGCGCGAGGAATGTCCGATGCGTAACCGGCAGGACATGCCGGAACGCGTCAAGGGACGGCCCAGGGAGCGGACATCCATGATCGAGGTCACCGTCAACGGCCAGGCGCATCGGCTCGATGCCGATCCCGACATGCCGCTGCTCTGGGCGCTGCGCGACGTCATGGGGCTGACCGGCACGAAATACGGCTGCGGCATCGCGCAATGCGGCGCCTGCACGGTGCACCTGGACGGGCAGGCCGTGCGGTCCTGCCAGACGCGCGTCGGCGACGTGGCCGGGCGGCGCGTGACGACGATCGAGGGGCTGCATCCGGAGGGGCGGCATCCGCTCCAGCTCGCCTGGGTCGGCGAGCAGGTGCCGCAATGCGGCTATTGCCAGTCCGGCCAGATCATGGGCGCGGCCGCGCTGCTGGCGGAGAACCGGCGGCCGAGCGACGCCGAGATAGACGCGGCGATGGCCGGGCATATCTGCCGCTGCGGCACCTACAACCGCATCCGCGCGGCGATCCGCCACGCGGCCGCGAATTCCTGAGCGGGGGTGCTGCGATGGAACGCCGCTCGATCCTGAAGGCCGCCGCCGCCGCGCTGGTGGTGCCGCTGGCGCCGGCCGCGGCGCAGCAGGCGCCGCCGCGCGTCATCACCGAGGCCGCCGCGAACAGCCCGAATGGCGGCGCCGGCCAGGTCACCGCCTTCCTGCGCATCGCCGCGGACGGGCGCGTGACCTTCGCCTCCCCGGTGACGGAGATGGGGCAGGGGACGCATACCGGCCACGCGATGATCGTGGCGGATGAGCTGGACGTGCCGCTCTCGGCCGTGGAGGTGATCGCCGGCCAGCCGGAGCCGGCGCTGCGCCTGCAGCCGGTGAACGAGATGTATTCCGGTGCGAGCTTCGGGATCCGCTTCTGGCACGACCGCATCCGACGCGCCGCGGCGCAGGCGCGCGGCGCGATCGTGGAGGCCGCGGCGAGGCGGCTCGACGTTGCGGCGGGCGAGCTGACGACGGCGGACGGACGCGTGACCCACGCGGCGTCGGGCCGGTCGCTCTCCTACGGGGAGCTGGCGGAGGCGGCGTCGCGCCTGCCGCTCTCCGACGCGCCGCGCGTGAAGCCGGCGGCGGAGCGACGGATCACCGGCCAGTCCGCGCCGCGGCTCGACATCCCCGCCAAGGTCAACGGCCGCGCGACCTACGGGCAGGATGTGCGGCTGCCCGGCATGGCCTATGCCGTCGCGAAGCTGTCGCCGGTGTTCGGCGCGGAGCTGGAGGGCTTCGATCGCGCCTCGGTCGCTGGGGTGCGCGGCATCGTGGAGGTCGTGGCGCTGCGCAACGGCGTCGCGGTGGTGGGCGAGACCACCTGGGCCGCGATGGAGGGCGCGCGTCGGATCGCGGTGCGCTTCAAGCCGACGCCGGAACAGGGGCTGGACAGCGCTGAGGTCAGCCGCCGCCTGCACGCCGCCCTGGCGGGCGGCGATGCGGTGCGGCCGCGCAACGACGGCGACGTGGACGCGGCGCTGGCCGGGGCCGCGCGCGTGGTGGAGGCGACCTACGAGGTGCCTTACCTGGCGCATGCGCCGATGGAGACGGAGAACGCGACGGTCCGCATCGTCCCGCCGGAGGCGGGCGGGAATGGTCTCGATCGCGTGGAGGTCTGGTCCTCCACCCAGCACCAGGATTGGTGCGTGCGGGATGCGGCGCGCGTGGCGGGCGTGCCGCGGGAGAATGTGCGCGTCCACACCACGATGGCCGGCGGCGGCTTCGGCCGGCGGCTGCATACGGAGGTCGTGGAGCAGGCGACGGCCGTAGCCAAGGCCGTCGGCCGCCCGGTCAAGCTGATCTGGACGCGGGAGGACGAGTTCGCGCAATCCTACTGGCGCCCCGCCTTCGCCGGGCGCCTGCGCGCGGCGCTGGATTCGCAGGGGAAGCTCACGGGGCTGCAACTGCGCGTCGCCGGGCAATCGGTGATGGCGGATTACCGCCCGGCGCTGTTCGCCGGGCCGCTGCGCGGCGGCGATCCCTTCGCGCTGCAATCGGCCAGCGACAGCCGGCGCTACAATTTCGGCGCCTTCCGCGCGGAGTGGCGCCGCGTGGAGGCGGCGCCGAAGGTCTGGCTCTGGCGGTCCGTCGGCGGCTCCCAGGTCGCCTACTTCGTCGAGAGTTTCCTCGACGAGGTCGCGCATGCCGCGGGCAAGGACCCGCTGGCGCTGCGGCGGGAGCTGCTTGCCGCCGACCCGCGCGCTCTCCGCGTGCTTGATGCGGTCGCGCGGCACGCGGGCTGGGACACGCCGGCGCCGGCCGGGCGGCATCGCGGGATCGCCTTCGTGGACCTCTACGACAGCCTGGTCGCGCAGGTCGCGGAGGTCTCGGTCGTCGGCCGCGACGTGCGCGTGCACCGCGTCACCGTCGCGATAGACTGCGGCGACGTGGTGAACCCCGACAGCGTGGTGGCGCAGATGCAGGGCAGCGTCATCTGGGGCCTGTCGAGCATGGCGGCCGAGGCCGTGACGCTGAAGGACGGCGCGGCGGAGCAGCGCAACTTCGACGCGTATCCCGTGCTGCGGATCGGCGCCGCGCCGCAGGTGGACGTCCACATCATCCGCAGCGGGGAACGCATGGGCGGCGTCGGCGAACCCGGCGTGCCGCCCACCGCGCCGGCGGTGTGCAACGCGATCTTCGCGGCGACCGGGCGGCGGCTGCGCAGCCTGCCGCTGACGGCGCATGGGCTGGGGGTGTAGCCGCCTGCCGGCACGCCGCCCGGCGCTCACCCGGCCAGCGGGTGATGCTCCTCCACCAGGCGGCGCAGTCTCTCCTCCATGACCTTCGTGTAGATCTGCGTCGTCGCGATGTCCGCGTGGCCCAGCAGCAGTTGCAGGCTGCGCAGGTCCGCGCCGCGCGAGAGCAGGTGGGTCGCGAAGCTGTGGCGGAGGACGTGCGGGCTGACGCGGGCCGGATCCAGCCCGGCGGCCAATGCCGCGTCCTTCAGCACGGCGCCGACCGCCTGGCGGGTGACGTGTCCCTCCGCCGCGCGGGAGGGGAACAGGAAACGCGAGGGCTTCTTGGGCGTCCCGCGTGCCGCCAGCGCGGCCTCGCGCGCGCGCCGCGAGACGGGCACCAGCCGTTCCTTGCCCCCCTTGCCCAGCACCGCGACGAGCGGCGCGTCCGCGCGCAGCGCGCCGGCGGAGAGCGTGACGAGCTCCGTCACGCGCAGGCCGCTGACGTAGAGCAGCTCCACCAGCGCCACCCCCAGCGCCGCGCGCTTGCCCGGCAGGCGCGCGGCGCCGGCGATCAGCGCCTCGACCTCCGCCTCGGAGAGCGCCTTCGGCAGGCTCGCGGGCAGGCGGGGGCTCTCGGAGAGTTCGGTCGGGTCGTCGGTCCGCACGCCCTCGCGCACGAGGAAGCGGAAGAACTGGCGGAGCGCGGAGAGGCGGCGCGCGGCGGTGCGCGCGGCGAGGCCCGCCGAGGCCAGGCCGCGCAGGTAGGATTGCACGATCTCCGGCCCCGCATCGGCCGGCTGCAACCCGCGGATGCGCGCATGCGCGGAGAAATCGTCGAGGTCGGCGCGATAGGCGGCGATCGTGTTCCGCGCCGCGCCGCGCTCGGCCGCGAGCATCTCCAGGAACGCGTCCACGTGCCGGTCCACGCGGCGCCGCCCTAATTGCGGGGCGCGAAGCGGTCCGGCGGGATCGCCCGCTCCACCGGCTGCGGCGTGACCGAGGGCGGGAAAGCCCCGATGGCGAGCAGCGCGACCAGCAGCACCCCGACAACGGCAACGGCGAGCAGCAGGACGGGATGGCGGAACATCGCGAAGGCGGATCCTCACGGAGGGCGCGCCTGTGCTAGCCTCGCCCACCGTGTCACGCAACCATGCCCTGGCGGCCGCGCCCGAGCCGCTGCCCGAGAGCGATCCTGCGCCGGCAACCAACCGCGCTGTCGTGCTCGTCGGCATGCCCGGCTCCGGCAAATCCTCCATCGGGCGGCGGCTGGCGGCGCGGCTCGGCCTGCCCTTCGCGGATGCGGATGCGGAAATCGAGGCCGCAGCCGGCCTGCCCATCACCGACATCTTCACCCGCTACGGAGAGCCGCATTTCCGCGACGGCGAGCGGCGGGTGATCACCCGGATGCTCGCCGGCCCGCCGACCGTGCTCGCGACCGGCGGCGGCGCCTTCGCCGATCCGCGCACCCGCGCGGCCATCCGCGCATCGGGCGCGCTCTCGGTCTGGCTGCGCTGCGCGATGCCGACGCTGCTGCGCCGCGTGGTGGGCCGGGAGCACCGGCCGATGTTCCTCAACGCCGATCCGCGCGAGGTGCTGGAGCGCCTGACCGCGATCCGCCACCCGCTGTTCGCGGAGGCCGACATCATCGTGGACTGCACCGACGAGCCGCCGGAGGTGACGATGCGCCGCGTGCTGGACGCCATCGCCGACCACCGCGTGCCGCAGCGCCTGGCCGTGGGGTTGCCAATGGGGTCGGGCGAGCGCGGCTACGACATCCTGGTCGGCGAGGGGCTGCTCGCGCGCGCCGGCGCCGCGCTGGCGCCGGTGCTGCCCACGAAGCGCGTGGCGATCGTCAGCGACACATCCGTCGCGCCGCTGCACCTGCCGGCGCTGCGCGCGGGGCTGGCGGAAGCGGGCTTCACCGTGCTGGCGGAACACCTGGTGCCGCCCGGCGAGGCGACGAAGTGCTTCGCCGTCGCGCAGGGCGCGCTGGAGGCGGTGCTCGGCGCCGGGGCGGACCGGCGGACGGCGGTGATCGCGCTCGGCGGCGGCGTGGTGGGCGACCTCGCGGGCTTCGTCGCGGCGATCGCGCTGCGGGGGCTTCCCTTCGTGCAGGTGCCGACGACGCTGCTGGCGCAGGTGGACAGCTCGGTCGGCGGCAAGACCGGGATCAACCTCGCGCTCGGCAAGAACCTCGTCGGCGCCTTCCACCAGCCGCGGGTCGTGCTGGCCGACACGGCGACGCTGGCAACCCTGCCGCCGCGGGAGTTGCGCGCGGGATGGGCGGAGGTGGCGAAGCACGGGCTGATCGCCGGCGACGAGTTCTGGGAGTGGTGCGAGGGCGCCGGCCCGCGCGCCGTCGCCGGCGATGCGGCCATGCTCGCCCATGCGGTGATCGAATCCTGCCGCCTGAAGGCCGCCGTGGTCGCGGCCGATGAGCGGGAGGAGAGCGAGGAGGGTGGCCGCGCGCTGCTGAACCTCGGCCACACCTTCGGCCACGCGCTGGAAGCCGAATGCGGCTACGGTGGCGCGCTGCTGCATGGGGAGGCGGTGGCGGTCGGGCTGGGCCTGGCCGCGTCGCTCTCCGCCAGGCTCGGCCATTGCGCGCAGGAATGGCCGGGGCGGGTCATCGCGCACCTGCAATCGGTGGGGCTGCCGGCGCGGATCGGCGACCTCGGCCGCGGCTTCTCGGCGGCGCGACTGCTCGAGCGGATGCGCAAGGACAAGAAAGCGCGCGAGGGCGCCATGCGCTTCGTGCTGCTGCGCGGGGCGGGGGGCACGTTCACCGCCGGCGACGTGCCGGAAGACGCGGTGGTTTCGCTACTGCGCGATGAGGGCTGCGGGGAGTGAGCGACCCCTCTCCCTCCCCCGCGCTTGCGGGGGAGGGCCGGGGTGGTGGAAACACGCCGCCGATTTGACGAGACCCGCCATGCCCCTCTCCCCGCCCGCATCCCGCGACCACCTCCACACCCGCGCGATTACCCTGAACGGCTATCACCGCGCCGATGGGCTGTTCGACATCGAGGCGCACCTGGCCGACACCAAGACCTACGGCTTCGAGAACCGGGACCGCGGCCGGATCGAGCCCGGCGAGCCGCTGCATGGCATGTGGGTGCGCCTGACGGTCGGCGAGGACATGGTGATCCGCGCCTGCGAGGCCGCTTCCGACTTCACGCCCTACGCCATCTGCCCGCAGGCCGCGCCGAATTTCGCGGCGCTGGCCGGCGTCTCCATCGGCCCGGGCTTCAATCGCGCCGTGAAGGAGCGCGTCGGCGGCGTGAAGGGCTGTACGCACCTGCGAGAGGTGCTGGCCCAGATGGCGACGGTCGCGTTCCAGACCATCGGCCCGGTCCGCTGGCGGAAGGCGCGCGAGGCCCGCGAAGCCGCAGTCGCCCGCGGCGAGACGCCCCCGCCCGCGAAGCGCGCGGTGCCGATCGGCTCCTGCCTGGCCTATGCGCCGGACAGCGAGGTTGTGCGCCGGCTGGAAGAGCAGGCGGAGGAATAGCCCTCTGCTCCCTCCCCCCTCGCGGGGGAGGGCCGGGGTGGGGGGGCCACGTGCGCTACGTCGGCGCATCAGCCAGGGCCGTCAGCCCCCCACCTCCTCCGGCGTCCGCAGCTCCAGCGCCAGCGCATGCAGCCCACCCGCGAACTCCGCGCCGAGCGCCGCATAGGCGGCGCGGGAGCGCGCGACGCGGCTCATCCCCGTGAAGGCCGGCGACACCACGCGCACGCTGTAATGCGTCTCCCCGCCCGGCCGCGCGCCGGCGTGGCCGGCATGCCTGTGGCTGTCATCCGCGACGCTCACCTGCGCGTCCGTGAAGGCGGCGCGGAGCGCCTCGGCGATGCGGTCGGAGCGCAGGGTCATGCCCGATACGTAGCTGTTCCGCCAGCCGATTCCAACGCATGGATCGTCATGGAAGCCACGCGCCCGCTCGCCTTGCGCACCCCCATACCCGCGCCCATAAATGCCTGCATGCCCCGCCGGAGCGAGCGCATCGTCCTGCCCGAACCGCCCCCGGCCGAACCGCGCGCCTGCGAAGCCCCCGCCTGCCCGAACCCCGGCGAGTTCCGCGCCCCGCGGGACCGCGCGCACCTCAACGAGTACCGCTGGTTCTGCCTGGACCATGTGCGCGAGTACAACCGCGCCTGGGACTACTACAAGGGCATGGGCCCGACGGAGATCGAGAGCGAGCTGCGCTCCGATTCCGGCTGGCAGCGCCCGACCTGGCCGCTGGGCCGGCTGGGCGGCTTCAACCCGTTCGAGAGCGAATACCTGCGCGATCCGCTCGGCGTGCTGCGCGACACCCCGCTCCATAAGGCCAGGCGCGAGCCGCCGCGCCGGCGCGACGAGCCGCCGCCGGAGCTGCGCGCCGCGCTCGACGTGCTCGGATTGGCTTGGCCGACCGAACCCGCGGCGCTCCGCGCGCGCTACAAGGAGCTCGCCAAGCGGTTCCACCCGGATGCCAATGGCGGGGACCGCTCGGCGGAGGAGCGGCTGAAGGACATCAACCGCGCCTACAGCCTGCTGCGCCGGAAGCTGCTGCCCCGCCCCGCCGAGGCGGCCGCCGCGGCCGGGTAGCCCCGATGGGTAGCCCGGCCGGGCCGGGCGGCCTAGATTGCGTGCAACCTCCCCAAGGACAAAGCCGGACCCATCATGAGCACGGTCGCCAACCTCGCCGAGACCAGGACCACCGCGGATCGCCCGGACACGCAGGTGAAGGTGCGCGACGCCTTCGGGATCGAGAGCGATATGGTCGTCCCCGCCTTCTCGGCGCGCACCGACCACGTGCCGGAGCTCGACACCGCCTACCGCTTCGACCGCGACACGACACTCGCCATCGTCGCCGGCTTCGCCTTCAACCGCCGCGTGATGGTCCAGGGCTACCACGGCACCGGCAAGTCCACGCATATCGAGCAGGTGGCGGCGCGGCTGAACTGGCCGTGCATCCGCATCAACCTCGACAGCCACATCAGCCGGATTGACCTGATCGGCAAGGACGCGATCGTCCTGAAGGAGGGCAAGCAGGTCACCGAGTTCCGCGAGGGCATCCTGCCCTGGGCTCTGCAGCACGCCTGCGCGCTGGTCTTCGACGAATACGACGCCGGCCGGCCGGACGTGATGTTCGTGATCCAGCGCGTGCTGGAGGTCGAGGGCAAGCTGACCCTGCTGGACCAGAACCGGGTGATCCGCCCGCACCCGTCCTTCCGCCTTTTTTCCACCGCCAACACGGTGGGGCTGGGCGACACGACCGGGCTCTATCACGGCACGCAGCAGATCAACCAGGGCCAGATGGACCGCTGGAACGTCGTCGCGACGCTGAACTACCTGCCCCACGCGCAGGAGACGGCGATCGTCATGGCGAAGCTCGGCATGGATGCGGGCGACGCCAAGCAGAAGCGCCAGGTCGAGGCGATGGTGGCGCTGGCGGACCTGACGCGCGCCGGCTTCATCGCCGGCGACATCAGCACGGTGATGAGCCCGCGCACGGTGATCACCTGGGCCGAGAATGCGCGCATCTTCGGCGATATCGGCTTCGCCTTCCGCCTGACCTTCCTGAACAAGTGCGACGAGGCGGAGCGTTCGACGGTCGCGGAATACTACCAGCGCTGCTTCAACGAGGAGCTGCCGCAGGGCTCGCTGCTGCGCAAGGCGGGGTGAGTCAGTGCGGCGAAAGCTCCTTCCTCATGAGAAGGCGGCGTTCCTGCTGAGCGTTGAGAAGCGCGCAAGTGTCTTCGGCGCCATGTTGTGGACAATAAAAAGCTTAGCTCTTGAGACCGAAGGCGCCATTGTGAGCTTCGCCGAGTTTTTTGCAGTTTGGGCCGTTGGCGCTGTTGGCCACGGGATGACTTGGGCGTTCGTGATGTGGGTTCTGACGAGCATCTGGCTGCGGCGCAATGACGGTTACGCATTCGTCGTCTCACGCGTGATGGAGCCGGTCCGTTTGCGAGCGCCGATCGGTGATGGCGTAGTGATGTAGTTGAGAAGTCCGGGTAATTGGTGGTGCTTGGTGGAGGAATAAAGAATGGCCTTGCAACTCGGTGCACTGCGGGATGCGTTAGAAGCCGCGGGCGCAGCGCCCGACGCCGCGCGCAAGGCCGCCGAGGGAGTCGCGCAGTTCCAGAACGACATCGCCGGCCTGCGGACCGAGCTGAAGACCGGCTTCGCCGAGGTCCAGGGCGAGATGAAGGTCCTGCGCTGGATGCTGACCTTCACCATCGGCCTCGTCGTCCTCGTGCTCGGCAAGCAGTTCGGGGTCGTCGGTTGACGATGTCCAACGCCAAGGACCAGACCCGCCAGGAGGAGTTCAAGCGCGCCACCGCCGGCGCGCTGCGCGCCATCGCGGGGCAGCCGGAGGTGCAGGTGGCCTATCAGCCCGGCCCCTCCGGCCTCGCCGGCAAGCGCGCGCGCCTGCCGCTGCCGACGCGCACGCTGCCGCCGGCCGAGATGGCGAAGCTGCGCGGGGCCGCCGATTCCATCGCGCTCAAGCTCCGCCACCACGACGAGGGCGTGCACGCGGCCCGCGTGCCGACGCGGCGGGAAGCGCGGGAGGTGTACGACGCGCTGGAGGACGTGCGCGTCGAGGTGATCGGCAGCCAGCACATGTCCGGCGTCGCGGCGAATCTCCGCGCCCGCCTCTCCGACCAGTGCGAGGCCGAGGGCTACGACCGCATGACGCGCAAGGACCAGTTGCCCTTGCCGGCGGCGCTGGGGCTGCTCGCGCGGGAGAAGCTGTCCGGCGAACCCGCACCCGCCGCGGCGCGCCGCGTGCTCGACATGTGGCGCGACACGCTCGGCGCGCGGGCCGACGACGCGCTGGCCGAGATGGCGGGTGCCGCCGCCAACCAGGACACCTACGCCCGTGCGAGCCGGAAATTGCTCGCAGCCCTCGACCTCGCCGAGGCGGAAGTGGAAGCCGAGAGCGAGCAGGACGAGGAGGAGGGCGAGGGCGGCGAGACCACTCCGCAGCAGGACCAGTCCGGCGAGGGCGAGAGCCAGGCGCAGGACACCGAATCCGTGCTCGGCGCGCAGCCCGAATCCATGCAGGGCGACGCCGCCGAGGACGAGACCGAGGAGGGCGAGGAGGAAGGTGCGGCCGCCGACGGCGACGACCGTCCCGGAGGCCCGACGCAGCGGCGCGAGGTGCCGCAGGTGGACGACCCCTCCGCCTACCGCGCCTTCACGAAGAACTTCGACGAGGTGATCGAGGCGGACGACCTCTGCGACGCCGACGAACTCGGCCGCCTGCGCCAGCAGCTCGACCAGCAATTGTCGCACTTGCAGGGCGTGGTCTCGAAGCTCGCCAACCGGCTGCAGCGCCGCCTGCTCGCGCAGCAGCAGCGGGCCTGGGAGTTCGACCTGGAGGAAGGGCTGCTCGACGTGGCGCGGCTGGCGCGCGTCGTCGCCAACCCCATGCATTCGCTGAGCTACAAGCGGGAGCGCGAGGCGGATTTCCGCGACACCGTCGTCTCTCTCCTGATAGACAATTCCGGCTCCATGCGCGGCCGGCCGATCACGGTGGCCGCCATGTGCTCCGACATCCTCGCCCGCACGCTGGAACGCTGCGGCGTGAAGGTGGAGATCCTGGGCTTCACCACCCGTGCCTGGAAGGGCGGACAGTCGCGCGAGAAGTGGGTGCAGGAGGGCAAGCCGCGCAGCCCCGGCCGCCTGAACGACCTGCGCCACGTGGTGTACAAGGCCGCCGATCAGCCCTGGCGGCGCGCGCGGAAGAACCTCGGCCTGATGCTGCGCGAGGGATTGCTGAAGGAGAACATAGACGGCGAGGCGCTCGACTGGTCCTACCGCCGGCTGCTCACCCGCACGGAGCATCGCCGCATCCTGATGGTGATCAGTGACGGCGCGCCGGTGGATGATTCGACGCTGTCCGTGAACCCCGGCAACTACCTCGAACGCCACCTGCGCAAGGTCATCGCGGAGATCGAGGGGCGCGAGCTGGTGGAGCTGATCGCCATCGGCATCGGGCACGACGTGACGCGCTACTACCGCCGCGCGGTGACGATCGTGGATGCCGAGGAGCTTGGCGGCACGATGATGAAGAAGCTCGCCGAGCTGTTCGACGAGGATGCCGCGCTGGCATGGCAACGCGCGGCGGCAGAACGCGCCCCGCTGGTGGCTTGAGATACATTACTCCTCCCTCCCGCCTCGCGGGGGAGGTTCGGGGCGGGGGGGGCCAGGTCGGCGGCACCGCAGGAACGACCCGCCGCACGCTCCTCGCCGCAATCCTCTCAGCCCTCCCCGCCTGCGGCCGCGCCCAATCGCTTGCCCAATCGGTCCCGGGCATCGCCACCCCCTTCGCCCTCCCCGACCTCCGCGACAATCCCCACCTCCGCCCGCTCGGCGGCCTCGAGATTGACCGCCCGCGGCTCGGTTTCGGCGGCCTCTCGGGCCTGCACATCGCGCCCGACCTCACCGTCACCTCCGTCAGCGACCTCGGCCGCTTCGCGGAGTTCGCGCTGACGCTCGACGGCGCGCTGCGGCCGCTGGCGCTCGCCGTGAAGCGCAGCGGCCGGCTGCGCGATGGCGGCGGGCGGCTGCTCCCGCGCGGCTATACCGGCGATGCGGAAGCCCTCGCGCGCGACCGCGACGGCACCTGGCTCGTCGGGTTCGAGCGCTGGCACCGCATCCGCCGCTACCGCGACCTCGACGGTCCCGGCACCTATGTCGAGGCACCGCCCGGCCTGGAACGCGCACCCGCCAATGCCGGGCTGGAATCGCTGGCGGTGCTGGCCGACGGACGTTGGCTCGCGATCGCCGAGGACATGCCGCCGGCCGATGCGCCCGGGCTCACCACCGCCTGGCTCGGCGGCCCCGGCGCGTGGACGACGCTCGGCTACCAGCCAGCGACCGGCATGTCGCCGGTGGATGCGGCTTCGCTGCCGGATGGCGGCGCGCTGGTGCTGGAACGCGGCTTTTCCTTCTTCGGCGGCTTCTCCGGCCGTCTCGTGCGGCTCGGCGCCGAGGTCATGGCCGCTGCCCGCGCCGGGGCGGTCCTGGAGGGCGAGGAGATCCTGCGCATCGCGCACCCGCTGCCGGTGGACAATTTCGAAGGCGTCGCGGCGGTGCGCTACCGCGGGACGACGTTGGTCGGCCTGATTTCCGACGACAACGAGAACCGGTTGCAGAGCACGCTGCTGCTGCTGTTCGCGCTGGCGGAGTAGGGATTGCGCCAGCCGGCGCGGGCACCGGTCCGTTTGCTGTCATTCCCGCGAAAGCGGTGACCCCGACTCCCCGCCGTACCGACACGCGGCGCGGTGGATTCCCGCTTTCGCGGGAACGACAGAAAACGGATCAGGAGTTGCGCCGTTCGATATCAGGCCGCTTCCAGCACCCGCGCACGCGGCAGGGTGAGCCAGGCGCGGGCGCCTATGCCCGGCGCGCTCTCCAGGCTGACATCGCCGCCATGCGCGAGCACGAGGGACCGGGCGAGGCTCAGACCCGGCTCCGCCGCGGCACTCTCGGCTCGCGTCACGGCCGGCAGGCCGTCGCCTTCGTCCTCCACGACGATCGCGACCGTATCGCCGGCCACGATCCGGCGCAGCGCGATCACGTCGCCGTTGCGGGAGTGGCTCGCGGCCCGGCGCATCAGGGCCGTCAGCGCGCCTTCCAGGGCGAGGCGGTCGCCCTTCACCACCAGCGCACGGAGCGCCGGCTCCACCTGCCAATGGCGCTGTGCCGGGCGAAGCTGGCCGGCGATGTTCTCGATCGCCGCATCCAGCATCGGGGCGAGCGGCGCCGGCGCTTCGCGCGGCGTGCGCGATGGGTGCCCTCCCGCGGTGCCGGCCAGCTCGTCTGCGAGCCCGAGGAGCTGCCAGGCGCTCGCCGCCGCCGGCCCGCCACCCTGCCGCGCGAGCGTGGCCGCGACGCCGCGGAGATCCTGTGCCGCGCCCGACAGGGCCGTGCGAAGCTCCTCCCCGGATGCTTCGGTCCGGGCCGCGCGGCGCCGCTGGCCGGCGAGGCGTGCCGCCATGATGATGGCCGCAACGCTCGCTGCGGCCGTCAGGAGAGAGAGGGCAACCATCCTGGTGTCCACCTGTGATGACACAGGTTACCCAGGAATTCCTTGCCGCCCGGTGAACGACCGCACCGAAGGCGGCAATCTGTCAAGCGGAGTTGACGGTGCCGCTCAGGCCGCCTGCTTGCGGAGCTGCGCCTTCTCGAGCCGGCGCTTGAGCGTGATCGCCTCGTCCGGCAGGCGACGGTCGGGCGTGCCGAGCAGGAAGCTGTCGAGGCCGCCATTGTGCTCGACCGTGCGGATGCCGTTGACGGTCAGCCGCATGCGGACGGGCGCGCCGAGGATGTCGGAGAAGAAGGACGCGTCCTGCAGGTTCGGCAGGTAGCGCCGGCGGGTCTTGTTGTTGGCGTGGCTGACGTTGTTGCCGGTCAGCACACCCTTGCCGGTGATGGCGCAGCGGCGGGCCATGGAAATCAATCCCGTATCGCGGCCACGCAGGCGAGCCGGCAGGGGCCGGGGTGCCGCGGGCGGGTTGGTGCAGAGCGGCGCCGTATCGCGGAAAGGATGGCGCGCGTCAACCCTGGCCTCGCCGGCTACATGCTTCCCGGGCTGCCCGGCGGGTATCCGCGCATCTCCGCCAGCTCCCCGGACTCGACCGAGGACAGCGCGTTGCGCAGCACCTGCGCCACCCCGCGGTCGTCCAGCGACCGCGCCAGCATCCCGAGCGAGCCGCCGAGCAGCGCGGAGGCGACGGAAATCGGGGCGATGCCCTGGCCGATCATGTACTCGATGGCCTTGTCCACCACCGCCCCGGCATGGCTGAGATCGTCGGGCGCCACGCCCTGCGGATCGAACTGCATGCTGGCAAACTCCTCTCCCCGCTCGCCATTTAGGAAGCGGAGCGGCGCTTCAACACCCCTCACGCCGGCGCGCGGGCGCGGCCTTCGGCGGCGTCGGCCGCGGCCTCGGCCGCCGCGGCGGCCTCGGCAGCGGCCTCTGCGGCCTCCACCGCCTCGGACTGGCGGCGCCACATCTCGGCATAGAGGCCGTCCAGCACCAGCAGCTCGGCATGGCTGCCGCGCTCGGCGATGCGGCCTTCCAGCAGGACGATGATCTCGTCGGAATCCACGACGGTGGAGAGGCGGTGGGCGATCACCAGCGTGGTGCGGCCGCGCGCGGCGTCGCGCAGCGCGGCCTGGATCTCCTGCTCCGTCCGCGTGTCGAGCGCGCTCGTCGCCTCGTCCAGGATCAGCACGCGCGGATCCTTCAGCAGGGTCCGCGCGATCGCGACGCGCTGCTTCTCGCCACCCGAGAGCTTCAGGCCGCGCTCGCCGACCTTGGTGTCGTAGCCGTCGGGCAGGCGGAGGACGAAGTCGTGCACCTGCGCGAGCCGCGCCGCGGCCTCGATCTCGGCCTGGGAGGCGCCGGGCCGGCCATAGGCGATGTTGTAGCGGATGGTGTCGTTGAACAGCACGGTGTCCTGGGGCACCACGCCCACCGCGGCGCGCAGGCTGCCCTGCGTCACGTCGCGCAGGTCCTGCCCGTCCAGCCGCACGGCGCCGCCGTTCACGTCGTAGAAGCGGAACAGCAGGCGGGAGATGGTGGACTTGCCAGCCCCCGTCGGCCCGACGATCGCGAGCGTCCGGCCGGGTGCGACGGTGAAGGAGACGCCCTTCAGGATCTCGCGGTCCGGGCGGTAGCCGAAGCGCACGTCCTCGAAGCGCACCTCGCCCTCGGTCACGCGCAGGGGCGGCGCGCCGGGCTTGTCCGCCACCTCGCGCTCCTCCCGCATCAGCTTGAACATGGCCTCCATGTCGGTGAGGCCCTGCTTGATCTCGCGATAGGCGAAGCCGAGGATGTTCAGCGGCTGGAAGAGCTGGATCATGTAGGTGTTGACCAGCACGAAGTCGCCGACGCTCATTCCCCCGCCGGCGACGCGGTTCGCGGCCATCATCATGACGACCGTCAGGCCGAGCGCGATCGTCGCCTGCTGGCCGAAGTTCAGGCCGTTCAGCGAGACTTCGCTGCGGACATAGGCGCGCTCGTAGCGTTCCATGCTGGCGTCGTAGCGGCGGGCCTCATGCGCCTCGTTGCCGAAGTACTTAACCGTCTCGAAGTTCAGCAGGCTGTCCACCGCGCGGGTGTTCGCCTCCGTGTCGGTCTCGTTCATCGCGCGGCGGAAGCGCAGCCGCCATTCGGTGAACATCAGGGTGAAGGCGATGTAGATGCCGACCGTGGTCAGGATGACCGCGGTGAAGCCGATGTCGAACATCCCCCAGAGGATCACGGAGACCAGCAGGATCTCGAAGATGGTGGGGACGATGTTGAACAGCAGGAAATCCAGCACGAAGGTCATGCCGCGTGTGCCGCGCTCGATCACGCGGGAGAGGCCCCCGGTCTGGCGGTCCAGGTGAAAGCGCAGGGAGAGGTTGTGGAGGTGGGTGAAAACCCGCAGCGCGATGCGGCGCAGCGCGCGGCCCTGCACCTTGGCGAAGATGGCGTCCCGCGCCTCGTTGAAGGCGCTGCTCGTCAGCCGCATCAGCCCATAGGCCAGGACGAGGGCAACCGGCACGGCCGCGATGGCGCCGGCGCCGGCAGTGGGCGCGAGCGCGTCCACCGCGCGGGCGAAGGCGATGGGAACCAGCACGTTGGCGCCCTTGGCGAAGACCAGCAGGCCCAGGCTGATGACGACGCGGGCGCGCAGGCCGGGCTCGCCCTTCGGCCAGAGATATGGGGCGAGGGTCAGGAGCGTGCGGAAGTGGCCGCGCTCGGGATCGGTGGAGGCAGGGGGCACGTCGGGCTCCGGTGGGTGCCGGCTATGTGGTCGCGGCCGGGCGCGAAGTAACCTGCCCCGCCACTTCCTGCCATGCTTCCCGCGCGTTACTGGGGCGCATGACGAATGAAGATGGCTTCTTCCGGCGGCTCTGGCGGCATGTGGAGGCGTGCAACAACGTCGCCTCGCCCTCGCACCTGATCCCTTTCCGGATGGGCGAGGACCAGGTGGGGTGGATGGGGCAGGACCTCGCGCGGGCGATGGCGTTCTTCCCGCGAGACGTGCATTTCGACGGGCGCGGCGTCTCGCTCGCCGGGCGGCTGCGGGGCGAGGGGGCGCGGACGGTGGCGCTGGAACGGATCGCCTCGGCGCTGGCGGCGCGCGGGCACTTCAAGCTGCGGGGCGAGGCCTTCGACGTGCGGGCGACGCCGGAGGGGGCGGTGCTCGCGCGGCTGGACCGCGGGGCGCTGCCACCCTTCGGGGTGATGTCGCAGGGGGTTCACGTGAACGGGTTCGTGCGCCGCGCGGACGGGCTGCACCTGTGGGTCGGGTGGCGCAACAAGGCGAAGGCGGTGGCGCCGGGGCAGCTCGACAACATCGTCGCCGGAGGAATCCCGGCGGGGCTGACGCCGGTGCAGACCCTGCTGAAGGAGGCGGGGGAGGAGGCGTCGCTGCCCGCCGGGCTCGCCGCGCAGGCAGTACCGGCGGGACGGGTCTCCTACGTCATGGCGAATGACGAGGGGCTGCGGCGGGATCTGCTGCACCTCTACGACCTCGAGATGCCGGAGGGCGTGGTGCCGCATCCGGGCGACGACGAGGTGGAGCGGTTCGAGCTGTGGCCGGCGGCCGACGTGCTGCGCGAGGTCGCGGAGAGCGACCGGGTGAAGTTCAACGTGAACCTGGTGCTGATCGAGTTCGGCCTGCGGCACGGAGTGCTGGACCGGCTGGGCGAGGCGCAGCGGGCGCAGCTGCGGGCGGGGCTCGATCAGGCGGCGTAGGGGGCGCTCAGTCCTCGGGCGGTGCGGCTGCGATCAACTCGGCGATGGCGGCGCGGGTGGAGCCGGTCTCGGCGGCGATGCGGCGGGCGAGGGTTGCGGGGTCGTCGGCGTTGGCGGGGTCCATTGCCAGCCGCGAGACGGCTTCGAGCGGGCCGGCGCCGGCGCCGGCCGCGGCACCGGCGAGGGCATGCGCGGCGCGGCGGTAGGCCGGCACGTCTCCGGCGGCGACCGCGGCCTGCAGCTCCCCAGCGAGGCGGGCGAAGTCGGTGTCGAAGGTACCGAGGATCATCAAATAGTCGTCGCGAGACAATTGCATCGCGAGTTGGCCGATGATCGAGGGGTCCATGGCTGGCACGGCGCCCCCTTCGCACCGTGCTCCGAGGCCGTCAATCACCGTCCCGTCATTGGCCGCTGCCGTAGCGCATGAGCATCGCGCGGAGCGGGTCGGCGCCGGGATTGTGCACCTCCATCGCGAGGACGATCTGCCGGGCGGACACGTCGCGGCCGTAGAAGGCGCGGGCGTAGTCGGGCAGGTAGGTCAGCAGCGAGCCGTTGAGCGACATGCCGGCGAAGAGGCCGCGGTTGCGGGCGACGGCGACGATATCGGCGCCGGCGGCGCTGGTGGTGGCGCCCTGGATGCCGATGCCGAGCGTGGCGAAGGCGAGGTTGGCGTCGGCGCCGAAGGTGAACTGGCTGTTCATCAGCGCACTCAGCCCGCGGTCGGTCATGATCATCATGACGAGCACGGTGTCCTGGATGCCGGCCTGCAGGCCGATGCTGCCGGCGGCCATCTGGTAGAAGGCGGGCGACGACCAGGAGCCGCCGCCGTCGCGGCCGACCAGCAGGCAGGTGCCGCCCTCTCCGCCGATGATGAAGCCGGCGCGGAAGATGCGGGGGCAGACCATGACGCCGCGGGAGCGGCGGAGGAAATCCTGCGCGTCCTGCGGGCGGTCGCCGGAGGTCATCACCTCCTGCACGGCGAGCGCGGCGCGGTCCACGAGGGCCTGCTGGTCCTGCTGGGCGAGCGCCGGCGCGGCGGCGAGCAGGCCCGCGGCCAGCAGGATGATACGACGGAACATGAGCGGCCCCCCACAAGCCTCTGTCACCGGGGCGATTCTACATGGCTGCACGGGAGCTGTCCAAGGCGGCGCCGCGGCCGTTCCGGGGTGGGGCCGATCACCCCTCCGCGGGCGGGGTGAAGGGTTCCTCGTTCACGGCGGCGACGCGCCAGTCGCCGGCGACCTTCTCGAGGCGGGTGAGGCCCAGATTCTTGATCGAGAAGCCGAGGGCCGGGAGGCCGGGGATGCCGAGCGCGTGGGCGAGGGCGGCGCGGATGGAGCCGCCATGGGCGACGATCACCAGGTCCCCGCCTTCGTAGGCTACGACGAGCTCGTCGAGGGCGGGGGCGACGCGGGCCATGACGTCGGTGAAGGATTCGCCGCCCGGCGGGCGTTCCTCGACGCTGATGGACCAGAAGGGGTGGGGCGGGTGGCGCAGGCGCTCGAAGAAGGCGTCGTGGGGCAGGCCTTCCCACTCGCCGAGGTGCTGTTCGACGAAGGCGGGCAGGGTGGTGAGGGGGGCGGCCGGGTGGCCGGCGGCGAAGATCGCCTCGGCGGTGGCGCGGGTGCGGGAGAGGGGGGTGACGAACCAGCGCGCGGGCTGCGGCAGGCGGGCGGCGAGCCAGCGATAGGCCAGCGCCTCCTGCTGGAGGGCGAGGGTGCAGAGGGCGACGTCCATGGTGCCGTACATCGTCAGCCGGGCGGAGGGTTCGACGAGGGCGTGGCGGATGAGGAAGAGGCGGGTCGGGGTCACGCGGCGGGGATAGCGCGGGTGCAGCCGGGCGGCTACCGCCGCCGCCGCGCGGCCTGGCCGGCCCAGTAGGATTCGGGAAGGCCCTCGGCATCGAAGGCGCTGGGCATGACGACGGGGACCTGAAGGCAGAGGGACTGGGCGGGCAGCACGTCGCGCCACTGCTCGACCAGGCGCTTGTAGGCGCGGCCGACGGGGCGGATCCGGCGGTCCAGGTCGTAGAGGCCGACCCGGTCCACGTGGCCGGCTTCCTCCCGGAGCGCGCTGTTCCAGTCCACCTGATCCGTCAGCGAATACCAGGTGAAGCCGATGACGGGGACGCCGTCGTTGCGGGTGCGCAGCACGTTGGCCCATTGCTTCCAGAGCCAGCGCTCGGCATCGCCTTCGTTGTCGTCGCGCAGGTTGGTCTCGGTGTGCATCACGGGCAGGCCGTAGCGGTCGTGGTACTGGCGCGTGAGGACGGCGTAGCCGAAGACCTCGCCGGAGGCGCGGGTGTGGCCGTCTTCGAGGACCAGGTGCTCGTTGGTCCAGTAGTAGTCGTTGCCCATGATGCAGTGGCGCTTGAGCGGGGAGTGGGCGAGGAAGAAGTGGTATTCGTCGCGCGTCATGCCGTTGTCCATCAGGAATTCGTACATGCCGCTGTCCACGCGGCGGCCGTAGTTCAGGTCGAGCGAGAGGAAGCGTTCCTGGTTGCGCGCTTCCGCGTGCCCGATCGCGGCGGGGGATTCGGCGTGAAAGTATTCGGTGGATTCCGACTGGATGAAGATCGCGTCGGGGCGGACCTTCAGGATCTCCCGCATCGCCAGCAGGTTCGCGCCGACGATGTGCTTCAGCGCGGTGACGAAGGTGCGGTCGGTGCGACCTTCCTCGTTCCACCAGCCGTAGCGGGCGGAGAAGAGGGCGCAGATGTACATCTCGTTGACGGGCGTGTAGAGCTGGACCCAGGGGAAGCGCGCGGCGAAGGCGGCGGCGTAGTCGGCGAAGAGCTTCGGGAAGTCCGGGTTCTGGAAGTCGCCGATGAAGTCGGGGACGCCGAAGTGGCAGAGATCCACGATCGGCACGATGTCGCGGCGGTGGAGCTCGGCGAAGGTTTCGTCGGCGAAGGACCAGTCGTGGCGGCCGGGGCCAGTGAGCGTCGTGTGGATCGGCGGGCCGTAGCGGAGGAAGGAGAGGCCGAGCTCCTGCGTCAGCGCGAAATCCTCTCGCCAGCGGTCGTAGTGGTGGCAGCGGGCCATCTCGTCCACGCGGATGGTGCCGCCCTTGATGCGCGGGTTGGAGTTCTCGATGCCGGTGGCGAAGAGGAAGGCGGGGGGTGCGGGGCGCATGGGCGGCACAACGCGCATGCGCCGGAATGGTTAGGGCGGGGCGATCGCGGCGGCGAGGCGGGTGACCAGCGGGCGGGGGTCGGCATTCACCGCGAGCAGCTCCTCCACGGTGAAGGGGCAGGCGTCGGGCATGTGCCGCCCCGTCGCCTCCCCGTATTCGAGGCGGACGCGCTGGCATGCCCGCTTCCATTGCCTCTCCAGCTCGACGGTCCGCCGCATCGAGGGCCGGTAACGCCTCTCGGCGGTGTCGAGAAACGCCGCGGTCTCGCCGAGCCAATGCGGCACGGCCGGGTCGTCGGGCAGCAGCACGATCTTCAGGAGATGCTCCAATGCGCGCGCGAGGTTCCCCTCGACCTGGAAGCGCTGCTCGTTGCCCAAATCCTCGATCTCCTCGGCGACGTGCGGCAGGTCCAGGTCGTTCGGCAGCGGCAGGCCGGATGCCTGAAGGCGGCGCAGCGCATCGGCCTGGTGCAGGGCCCAGGCGTACACATCGTCGTCGTAGAGCGCGGGCAGGTCCATGGGTGGGCCTCCTCTCGGGCCTGAATATAGCGCGGCGCGGCTTCGCCTCTACTCCCCGATGTTCAGCAGCGCGCCGCGGATGCGGGCGGCTTGGAACTGGCGAAGGAAGAGCCAGCCGGTGGCGGCGAGCCAGGCGAGGTTGAGCGCGAAGGCGGCGGCGAGGTGGAGCCAGGCGATGCGGGATTCGAGGAGGGCGGTGCGCATGCCCTCGAAGACGTGGGCGGCGGGGATCATCAGCGCGACGGGCTGGAGCCAGTCGGGCAGGACGGAGACGGGATAGAAGACGGCGGCGAAGGGGGTGAGGCCGAAGAGGATGGACCAGGCGAGCGGCTCGGCGCCGGCGCCGTGGCGGAGGATCATGGCGGTGACGCCCAGCGCGACGGCCCAGCCCATCATCATGAGCGCGGCGAAGAACAGCACGACGACGGGGCCGAGGCGCCAGAGGCCGAAGCCGTAGAGGAGGAAGGCGAGGAACATCGCGGGAATGACGCCGACGAGCATGCGGAGCGCGCTCACGCCGACGAGGGCTGCGACGAGTTCGAGCGGGCGGAGCGGGCTGACGAAGACGTGGCCGAGGTTGCGGGACCAGATCTCCTCGAGGAAGGAGATGGCGAAGCCCATCTGGCTGCGGATCGCGACCTCCCACAGGAGGACGCCGCCGAGGAGGACGCCGGCGGCGACGGAGGCGACGTTGTTCTGGAGGCCGGCGAGATAGGCGGTGACGAAGCCCCAGACGACCATCTGGAGGACGGGCCAGTAGATGAGTTCGATCAGGCGGGGCCAGGAGGAGCGGTAGAGGGCGAGGTGGCGGTAGATCAGGCCCCAGATGCGGCGGAGGGAGAGCGCGCCTGCCGCGCGACGCGGCGTGGGGGTGCCGGCCGCGGGCCTGGGATCAGGGATGTCCGCGATCCTGCCGTTCCTGCCTGCGGTCCTGCCAATCGGCGACACGGATCACCACGATGGCGGCGAAGGTCAGGAGGATGGGCACACTCAGGACGGCGATCGCGAAGTCCAAGGCATTCATGGCCTGAGTCTCCTCAGCACCCGTCGGGCCACGAGATGTAGGCTCATGCCTGCCAGGACGCAAATGACGGCGAGGCCGGAGAAGAGCCAGGTGTCCGCGCGCGTGACGCTGAAGCCATAGGCGATGGCGACGACCGGCGTGACGGCGCCCACCACCACGACCGCCGAGGCCACGGTGTTCAGCCAGGTGGCCGTGAGCTTCCATTGCTCGTTGTGGACCAACGACACGCGCGTTCCCTCTCACGCCGATTCGGTGGCGGCAGCGTTGCGGCGGTCGCGGGCGATGTCGAGGAAGACCTCCTCCAGGTCGTCGCGGCGGTAGCGGGCGAGGAGCTCGGCGGGGCTGCCGCGGTCCACGGCGCGGCCGGCCTTCAGCATGATGACCTCGTCACACAGGCGCTCGACCTCGGCCATGTTGTGGGAGGCGAGGAGGATCGCGCAGCCGGTCTCGGCGCGGTAGCGCTCGAGCCAGGTGCGGACCCAGTCGCCGGTGTCGGGGTCGAGGCTGGCGGTGGGCTCGTCGAGGAGGAGGAGGTCGGGGTGGTTGATCAGCGCCTTCGCCAGCGCGACGCGGGTCTTCTGGCCGGCGGAGAGCTCGCCGGAAGGGCGCTTCAGGAGGTCGGCGAGTTGCAGCTGTTCGGCGAGCTCGGCGATGCGCTGCGCGGCGCGGGGAACGCCGTAGAGGTGGGCATAGACGCGGAGGTTCTCCTCCACCGTCAGGCGGTGCGGCAGGGCGACGTAGGGGGAGGAGAAGTTCATGCGGGCGAGGGCGGCGAAACGGTCGGCGGCCATGTCGTGGCCGAGGGCGGTGATGCGGCCCGAGGTGGGGACGAGGAGGCCGAGGAGCATGGCGATCGTCGTCGTCTTGCCGGCGCCGTTGCCGCCGAGCAGGCCGAGCGTGGCGCCGCGGGGGAGGGTGAAGTCGAGGGTGTCCACGGCGGGGGGCGCGTCGTCGCGGTAGCGCTTGGTCAGCGCCTCGACGCGGAGCGCGGGGGGCTCGGGCATCGGCGCGGGATAGGACGGGGTGGGGGTGGGGGGCAATGCGGGGTGGTTTCGCTCGGCCGGGACGTCGTGACCTTGGCCCCCTCACCCCGGCCCTCTCTCGCGAGGGGAGAGGGAGAGAGGGGGCGTCGGCGCTCGATGAGGGGGCCTTGGAAGAGGCGGAGGCCGGCTTCCCAGCCCCAGGCGATGGCGGCGGGGCGGTCCACGCCCGTGAGGACCAGGCGTTCGGGTGCCGGGAAGGCGTGGTGGGGGGCTTCGGGGAGGGTTGGGGTCCAGCGCAGGCGAAGCACGTCGAAGGCGGCGTGCGCCGGGGCGAGGAGGGCGAGGGTGGCTGCCTCGGCGTCGTCGAGCGCCAGGCGGAAGCCGCGGGCGCGCAGCGCGGGGAGCAGGCGCGCGGCGAGCGCTGGTTCGGCGAGGAGGTCGGCGGCGCGGAGGCCGATCGTCACCTCGGCGCGGCGACCGGCGGGCAGGGCCGCCTCGAAGCGGGCGAAGGCGCCGCCGGCGAGGGTGGCGGGCGAGAGCGTGAGGCCGGTGGGGCGCCATTCCATCTGGGCGGCGGGGCGCGCGAGTTCCGCGAGCAGGCGCGCTTCGGCGAGGTGGGCGAGGCGTCGGGCGAGGCCGGGCGCGGTGGCGAGGTCGCGGCCGGGCAGCAGCAGCGCGGCGAGCGCGGGCCACGCGATGCGGCGGTCGGTCCAGAGGATTTCGGGCGGTGCGCCGTCGGGGTCCAGGCGGCAGACGCGCTGCACGTCGGTCAGCGGTTCGAGGTCGGCAGCGGCGAGGGCGCGTTCGGCGGCGGCGAGGTCGGCGCTGCCGAAGGTGCCGCCGGCCGCGGGCGGCAGGGCGTGCGAGGCGGGTTCGAGGCCGAGGCTCTCGGCCGCGGCGCTCAGGACCTGGGCGGCTTCGTCGGGCAGGCGCAGGCGGCGCACGGCGGCGGTGGCGGCGGCGTCGAGGCTGCGGAGCAGCGCGTCCCGGGCCGCGTCCAGGGCGGGGCAGGGGGCGCGTGCGACGGCGACGAGGTCGCCGTTCGGCAGGTCGAAGACCCGGCTGCGCGTGGCGGAAAGGGCGGCGTCGAGCGCCTCGCGCATCAGGCGGCGGTGGTGCGGGCGGCGGTGTTCGGGTTGCAGGGCACCGAGGCGGAGGTGAAGGACCTCGCGCGCGGCGTCGGCGGAGACGCTCTCGCGCACGAGGGCGGCGAGGTCGGCGGCGGCGGTCATGGCGCGGGGTCCTCGACGGCGATGCCGTGCGCGGCAGCGAAGCTGCGCGCGGTGGGGTCGGGGTGGGTGAGGATCAGGCGTGGCGGGTCAAGGGCGGCGAGGGCCGCGGGGAGGTGGGGCAACCAGCGGAGGCGGAGGAAGGCGGCCGGGAGGGCGGCGGGGGCGAGGAGGGGGAGAATCGAGGGGTCGGGTATGTCGAGTTCGAGGGGGATGTTGGCGGTGGCGAGGGTGGCGAGGGTGGCGGGTTCGGCGGCAGCGGTGATGGGGAGGGTGGCGACGAGGCGGGGTCGCGGGGGAGCGTCGGAGGGACCTCCCCCGCCCAACCCGCGAGTGCGGGCGAGGGCGTTCTGTCGCGCCGGCAAGGGCAGGTGCAGGCGGGATGCGGCGGTGGGGCCGAGGATTCGGGCGGCTTCGGCGGATTTGGCGAGGGTGGCGAGCAGGCGGGCGGCGATGCGGGTGGTGGCGTGGGCGAGAAGGTCGGGGTCGGTGGAGAGGGGGCCGAGGGCGGCCGCGAGGGCGTCGGGCGACGGTTCGAGGCGCAGGAAGACGACCTCTCCCTTCACGCGTCCGATCCGGCGGTGCACGGCCTCGGACAGGGGAAGCGCGTCGAGCACGGCGTCGAGGGCGGCGAGGTCGGGGCCGGTCGGCGCCGGCGGGGGCGCGGCCGGACGCGCGCCGGCGGCGTAGGCGAGCAGGGCGGGCGCGTCGCGGTCGAGCGACCAGGTGGCGGTGGCGGCGGGGCCGACCAGGCGCTCCAGCAGGGTGCGCAGGCGTGCGGCGCGGTGGGCCTCGGCGCCGATGAGGAGGAGGTCGCCGGCGGGGCCGTCGAGCACCTGGCCGCCGGCGGCCAGCGCGCCTTCCTGCAGCAGCGCGCGGGCGACGCGGCGGCGGTGGGGGGCGGGTTCCTCGACGCGCAGGACGACGCGGCCGGGGCCGTTGCGGAGCGCGTGGCGAAGGGCGCGTTCCAGGGGCGCCGGCGGGGGGGCTGCGACGGTGATTGGGGTCATGCGCCTCCCGCGCCAGCGCCCGAGAACGCGCCCGAGACATCGCCCTTGGGGGCGACGGGCAGGACCGGCGGGGCTAGGGTGCGTCCGTGACCCTTGCGGAATCATTAGCGCCGGGCTGGCTTCCCGGGGGACTGCGCGTCTATGCGGTGGGCGATCCGCATGGATGCGCGGGCCGGCTCGCACGGCTGCACGCCGAGATCGCCTGGCACCACCGCAGCCGGCCGGCGTCGCGCACGGTGATCGTGCATCTCGGCGACTACGTGGACCGCGGGCCGGACAGCGCGGGGGTGATCGCGCGGCCGCGGGCGCCGTCGCCGATCGCCGGCGTCGAGGTCGTGAACCTGGCGGGGAACCACGAGCAGATGATGCTGGCCGCGCTGCACCGGGGGGCGACGGCGGAGATCGCGGGGTTCTGGCTGGACAATGGCGGTGCCGCGACGCTGGAGAGCTACGGCGCGGATGCGCTCGATCCCGGGACGTGGGATGCGGTGCCGGCGGCGGACTTCGACTTCCTGCGCGGGCTGAAGGGGAGCGTGTCGCTCGGCGGATATTTCTTCACCCATGCGGGGGTGCGGCCGGAGGTGCCGCTCGACCGGCAGGACAAGATGGACCTGGCTTGGATCCGGGAGCCGTTCCTGTCCTGGCACGGGCGACTGGAGGCGGTGGTGGTGCACGGCCACACGCCGAGCGAGGGGCCGGAGGTGCTGCCGCACCGGATCGGGGTGGATACGGGGGCGGTGTTCGGCGGGCCGCTGACCTGCGCGGTGCTGGAAGGCGAGCGGGTGGGGTTCCTGTACGTGTAGGCTGCCCCCGGCCGAAGCGGGGCGCGACCCCGCGCGGCGGAGGGAGGCAGACGATGTCCGCGATGTACCACGAGGGCAACCGCGCCCTGCAGGACGAGTTTGGCAGCCGCGCGCTCGCCGACCGGCTGCGCGACACGCTCGCGCATGACCGCTTCACCGAGGCGGAAGCCGCCTTCATCGGCCGGCGGCCTTTCCTGTTCCTGGCCACGGCCGATGCGGCGGGGCGGCCGGACTGTTCCTTCAAGGGCGGCGAGCCCGGCTTCGCGCGCGTCGTCGCGCCGGACCTGCTCGCCTTCGCGGATTACGACGGCAACGGGATGTTCAAGAGCCTCGGGAACATCCGCGCCAACCCGCATGTCGGGCTGCTGTTCATCGCGATGGACCAGCCGGAGGACCGGCCGCAGCGGCTGCGCGTGAACGGCACGGCGGAGGTGGTGGCGGAGGATCCGCTGCTGGCGGAATGGCCGGGCGGGCAGCTCCTGGTGCGCGTGCGGCCGACGCATGTCTTCCCGAATTGCCCGCGCTACATCCCGGCGATGCGCGTCGAGACGCCGTCGCCCTACCTGCCGCACCGCGGGGAGCGGCCGAAGGAGCCGGTGTGGAAGGACAACCCGGCCTGGCGGGAGGTGGTGCCGCCGCGCCGGGTGAATCATTCCGATCAGCTGAAGTTCTGACCCTTTCGATGTCGGTCCGCGAACGCGGTGACCCCAACTTCCCGCCGTCCCGACACGCGGCGCGGTGGGTTCCAGCTCTCGCGGGAACGACTGCAAAAGGGGTCAGGAGTCGCGTCGTATCAGAGGATGAAGTCAGCCGGCAGAAGGGCGATGGCGCCGTTCAGCTGGATCGCGAAATCCGGGGCGAGGTCGGCATCCAGGTTCGCTTCGATCACCGTCGCGCCGCCGAGGATGACGGAGCGGAGCTGGCCCGCGGCGGTGAAGACGGCGCTGCCGACGAAGGCGAAGGCCTGGTCGCCGGGCTGCGCGGCGTCGGCATCCATGCCGGCGAGGTCGAGCAGGTCGCCATGCACCTGCCAGAAGTCGGTGACGATGTCGCGTTCGCCCGGCCCGATGCCGCTCTCTGCGGCGGAGCTCCAGCGGAAGATGTCGTTGCCGCCGTTGCCTGTCAGCACGTCGAGGCCGAGCCAGCCGACCAGCGTGTTGGAGGCGCTGTCGCCGACCAGCACGTCGGCATGGGCGGTGGCGAAGACGTTCTCGATGGAGACGAGCGTGTCGCCCTCGGCGTGGCCGCCGCTGGCGGAGTTGGTGGAGAGGTCCACCCGCACCGCAGCCGGCGAGGTGGAGTAGTAGATCGTGTCGGAATTGCCGGCACCGTAGAGCACGTCGGCGCCCTCGTCACCGCGCAGGATGTTCGCGCCGGAATCGCCGAAGAGGTAGTCGGCGAAGGCGCTGCCGCGGAGGTTCTCGATGCCGGTGATGCGGTCGTTCAGGGCGTCGCCGGCCCAGCCGGTGCCGGTGTCGAGGTTGACGGCGACCGCACCGGCGGCGTGCTCGAAGGACGCCCAGTCGTTGCCGTCCAGGCCGGAGACCGTATCGGCATCCTCGCCGCCCTCGATGATGTTGTGGTCGTCGCTGCCGGTCAGCACGTCCGCGAAGCGGGAACCGAGGACGCTCTCGATCGCCGACAGCACGTCGCCCGCCGCGTCCCCGGCCCAGCCGTAACCGGATTGCAGGCTGAGCGCGACCGGGGAGGCTGCGAGGTCGTAGGCGGCAACGTCGTAGCCCGCGCCGCCCACCAGCAGGTCGGTGCCGGTGCCGCCGCGCAGCGTGTCGTCGCCCTCGCCGCCGTTCAGCATGTCGGCCCCGTGATCGCCGGCGAGCAGGTCGGCATCGGCGCCGCCGTCGAGCGTGTCCGCGGCATCGGCGCCCACGAGCGTGTCGCGGCCGCCGAAGCCGGCGAGGTAGTCGGAGAAGGCGGTGCCGGCCACTCAATCGCCGAGGGCGGTGCCGGCGCGGCTGACGACGCCCCTCGCCGGGTCGAGGCTCGTCGTGATGTCGGCGGCGCCGTAGTAGAGCTGCATCGCCGCGACATCGAGCGGCCCGGGCGCGATCGTCCCGGGGGGAAGCCCGTAGGACATGACGGTGGAGCTGCCGTCGTTGCGGAGGGGATCAATCGTCGGCGCACCCTCGAAGGGATGCTTGAGGCCGAGCGCGTGGCCGATCTCGTGCAGCAGCACGGCGTAGCCGGTTCGGCCAGGTTCGAGGGAGGCCTCATTGGAGGCGTAGCCGGCGTTCAGGAACACGTCGCCGGCGAGGCCCTCGCCGGGGCGCGGGAATGGGGACGGTGCACCGACGATCGGCACGCTGGGGAAGCCGGGCACAGAGGGGTAGAAGGCGAAGCCGAGCACCTGCCGGCCGAACTCGTCGGCCTGTGCGGACATGTCCACCATGCCGAAGCGGATCTGGCCGCCCATGCTGTCGGGCACCTCGACGAGGACGATGCCGCTCGTTGCGTCCCAGCTCCGCATCGCCTGCCTCGCGGCGGCTTGCTGGGCCGGCGAGAAGGCGGTGAAGCCCGGCCTCGCGAAGGGGTCGTAGGCGGCGGGGGCGGCGCCGAAGCTGTAGGTGACGACGACGCTGGTGCCGAGCGGGACGGAGGCGTTCCAGCGGTTCGTCAGCGCATAGCCGGTGAGCGAGAGCACGTCGGTCGGCGCGCCGGGGGCGGGCTGGGCAGTTCCTGACATCACCGCTTTCCAAGGCTGCCGGCCGGGCGACCGGGCGCGAATGTTACGGAGACGCATGTAGCATGCGGCCCGATCCGGCGCGAGGCGTGGCGGGCGCGCATGGGCGAGGGCGCTGCGGGCCGGCGCACCCTCGCCTTGCGCCGGCCCGGGGCCATGCGCTAGGGGCTTGTCATGCAAGGCCCCGCGCCCGCCGATCGCCCGATGCCCGAGATCCCGGTGGGGGAACTCGCGGAGGCGGTGCGGCAGCTTCGCCGTGCGTCCGTGCTCGTGGTCGGGGACGCGATGCTCGACCGCTATGTCTATGGGCGCGTGCAGCGCGTCTCGCCGGAGGCGCCGGTGCCGGTGGTGGCGGTGGAGCGCGAGGTGGCGATGCCCGGTGGCGCCGGCAACGTCGTGCGCAACCTCACGGCGCTCGGGGCCGCGGTGGCGTTCGTCTCGGTTGTCGGGGACGACCAGGCGGGGAGCGACCTGACCGGGCTGATCGGCGGGCAGCCGAATGTCGAGCCGTGGCTGCTGGTGCAGAGCGGGCGGGCGACGACGACGAAGACCCGGTTCATCGCGTCCGGGCAGCAATTGCTGCGCGCGGACCACGAGCAGTCGGCGCCGATCCATGAGCGGCTGGCCGACCGGATGATCCGCATCGCGGCCGATGCGGTGGCGGCGACCTCGGTGATGGTGCTGTCGGACTACCAGAAGGGCGTGCTGGCGGGCGAGACCTGCGCGCGGCTGATCGGCGCGGCGCGCGCGGCGGGGCGGCGCGTGGTGGTGGACCCGAAGGGCGCGGATTACGCGCGCTACGCCGGCGCCGACCTCGTCACGCCGAACCGCGGGGAGCTGGCGCTGGCGACCGGCATGCCGGTGGAGACGGAGGAGGAGGTCGTCGCGGCGGCGGCGGCGCTGCGGGCGACGCACGGCTTCGGCGCGGTGCTCGTCACCCGCAGCGAGGACGGCATGACGCTAGTGGAGGCGGAGGGCGTGCGGCACTTCCCGGCCGAGGCGGCGGAGGTGCACGACGTGTCGGGCGCCGGCGACACGGTGGTCGCGGTGGTCGCGGCGGGGCTCGCGGCGGGGCTGGCGCCGGCGCGGGCGGCGCGGCTGGCGAACCTCGCGGCGGGGATCGTGGTGGGCAAGGTCGGCACCGCGGTGGCGCGCGAGGCGGACCTGCTGGAGGCGCTGACGCCGGAGCGCGGGGCGCTGCGCAAGGTGATGGGCCGTGCGGCGGCGACGGAGCAGGTGGAGCGCTGGCGGCGGCGCGGCTGGCGGATCGGCTTCACGAATGGCTGCTTCGACCTGCTGCACCCCGGCCACGTGCACCTGCTGGAGCAGGCGCGCGGGTGGTGCGACCGGCTGGTGGTCGGGCTGAACTCGGATACCAGCGTGAAGCGGCTGAAGGGCGCGGCGCGGCCGATCCAGGCGGAGGCGGCGCGGGCGGCGGTGCTCGCCTCGGTGGCCTCGGTGGACCTGGTGACGGTGTTCGAGGAGGACACGCCGGTGGAGCTGATCCGGCTGCTGCGGCCCGAGGTGCTGGTCAAGGGCGCCGACTACACGGTGGAGCAGGTGGTCGGCGGCGACCTCGTTTCGGGCTGGGGCGGGGTGGTGCGGCTGGCGGAGCTGCTGCCCGGGCAGAGCACGACGGCGACGGTGGCGCGGATCAAGGGCTGATCCGGCGGGCGTCCATCCTGAGCGCTTCCCTACGTCGTCCCCGCGAAAGCGGGAAGCCAATGGACCACGTGCAGCTACGGCGGGAAGGTGGGCCCCCGCTTTCGCGGGGGCGACAGGGTACGAGTGAAGAGTTGTGGCGGCCGGTATGCTGCGGCGGGCGGGGCGGGGTGCAACCACCGCGTGTGAGACGATATGCTTCCATCCGGTTGGAAAGCGCAAGACCATAGTGTAGCAACTCTGGTTTCAGATCGGTGCTTTTCCGTGCTCCCGATTGATTGCGCAACCGAATTCTCGACCGCTGCATGTGGCGTGCCTAGTCAAAGCGTCCTATGAGACCGGCATAACTGCCGAGACGGTCTTGAAGTGCTGCTGCGTGACACGGTGCTGCGCATGAAAATGCAACCAGGACGAGTGCTACTCGACGCGCAGCGCTGCCCGCAATTCGGCCAGGCTGGCCGGATCCTGCAGCGCGGCGAGGCGCCCGGCGGCGGTCACGGCATAGCGGTGCAGCAGGGCGCGGCGGCGGGCGGGGGCGAGCGGGTGCGCGGGCGCCTCGCGGACCAGGTGCGCGTCGGGGCCGTCGGCGATCAGCAGGCCGGTCTCGTCGGGCAGCAGGTCGCGCGGGAAGTCGCAATCCACGGCGAAGAAGAGGCGGTCGCAGTAGTCGCGATACTCCGGCCATTTGGCGTCGGTGAGGAAGTCGCGGGCGCAGGACTTCACCTCGACGATCGCGAAGCCGCCATCGGGGAGCAGCGCGAGGATATCGGCGCGGCGGCCGTTCGGCAGCGGCATCTCCATCAGCGGCGCCCAGCCGTGCAGGCCGCAGAAGCGTGCGGCGGCGCGGCAGACGGCAAGAGTGCGGAGCGCGGGCGGGGTGACGGGCAGGGGAGGCGTGATCGCGGACATGTCCCCATGTTCGCTTTTCGTTCACGCAATGGTCAAGCAACCGAGAGGTCCTGCGGGACTCTCGGCAGGGGAGCGTGATTCTTCAACCATGGTTGCCACTCGTTTCGCCGTAGCGGTCCACATCCTGATCTTCCTCGCCACCGAACCCGCCGGCCAGGCGACGAGCGGCCGCATCGCGGAGAGCGTCGGCACCAACCCGGTGGTGATCCGGCGACTGGCGGGGCAGCTCGCCCGCGCAGGCCTGGTGCGCATCCGCCGCGGGCCGGGCGGGGCCGAGCTCGCGCGGCCGGCGGATGAGATCACGCTGGCCGATGTCTGGACGGCGATGCGGCGGCAGAACCTGCCGCTGCTGCCGACGCATCGCGGCCCGAAGGGGGAAGCCGACCGGCTCGGGCGCGACGTGCCGCGGATGCTGCGCGGCGTGCTCGATGATGCGGAGCAGGGCATGGAGGAGCGCCTGGCGGGCGTGACGCTGCGCGCGCTGCTCGGGCATCTCGAACCGGTGTAGCGCGGAGCGCAAACCGCGACGCGTCCGCGCGTTGATCGGCTGAGGATTTTTCCGGTTGTGGTCGGCGCGAGTGTCCGGCCATGCTGGACGATACGCAGCCGGGAGCGACGCGATGGACGTGCTGGAGGCGGTGACAGATCGCTGCATCCGCAGGGGGCTCGGCTTTGCCGGGCTGGCGGTCGGCATGGTGATGCTGTCGCTGTCCTTCGACCTGCCGTTGGCGCTGCGCTGCGGGGCGGACCTGATCGCGCTGACGGCGGTGGCGATGCTGATCGGCGCCTGGTACGCGCCGCGGCGCGACATGCGGCACAGCGAGGCCTGGGTGACGCTGAACGACCTGGTGCCGGAATTCGTGCGCGGCCGGCCGAAGCGGGAGATGCAGGCGAAGCTGCGCGAGGTGCTGCGCCGGCGGCTGCTGTGGCATGCGGAGCGGGTCGGGCTGCTGGCGCTGGGGATGTGGGTGCTGACGCTGGTGGCGCTGGCGGCAAGGGCGGGTTGAGGTATCGGGCTGGGGGGCAGGCGCGCCCTGGAGGTGCCGCTCGTTGACCCGCCACCCAACCCTCCCCCGTGAACGGGGGAGGGCTTTCGCCGCTAATCCGGCAGGGTCCGGTCGCCCTCGCCGAGCGACTTCTGCATGATCACCACGTCCACCCAGCGGCCGAACTTCACGCCGACCGACTTCATCGTGCCGGCCTGGCGGAAGCCGAGGGAGACGTGCAGGCCGATGGAGCCGGTGTTCTCGGAATCGCCGATCACCGCGAGCATCTGGCGGAAGCCGGCGGCCTCGGCGCGGTCGAGGAGCGTGCCGACGAGGGCCTTGCCGACGCCCTGGCCGCGCACGTCGTCGCGCACGTAGATCGCGTTCTCGGCGGTGTGGCGGTAGGCGCTGCGGTCGCGGAACTGGGCGAAGTAGGCGTAGCCGAGGATCGTGCCTTCGGCTTCGGCGACGAGCCAGGCCCAGCCATGCGACTGCACACGGCCGAGGCGGGCGGTCATCTCGGCGGCGTCGGGCGGATCCTCCTCGAAGGTGCCGGTGCCGTGGAGGACGTGGTGCGCGTAGATCGCGGTCAGCGCCGGGATGTCGGCCGGGGTGGCGTCGCGGATCTGCATGGGGTGCGATTAGGGGGTGTGGCGGGGGCGTGCAAGGCGCGTGCGGTGTGGAGGTGCGACGGCCTCGAAGCGACTTCCCCCCACCCCAGCCCTCCCCCGTGAACGGGGGAGGGAGCGGGATCACGCCGGCAGGTGCAGGGCTTCTGCGAGGCGTTCGGCCAGCGCGAGCAGCGCGCGGTCGCGGCCGGGGGCGGCGACGAGGGAGAGGCCGACGGGCGCGCCTTCGGCCCTCGCGGCGGGGATCGTGACCTCGCAGAGGCCGGCGAGGCCGGCGATGGCGGTGACGCCCATGGTGCGCTCCCGGATCGCCTGCTGGGATTCGGCGTTGACGTCGAGCTTCGGGGCGGGGATGGGGGAGGTCGGGTAGGCGAGCACGGCGCCGCCGGCGAGGACGGCCCGGATGCGGAGGCGGAAGGCGTCACGGTAGGCGCGGGCGGTGGTGGCCTGGGCGGGCTGCACGGCCTTCGCGGCGGCGAAGCGCTCGGCGACGCCGGGGCCGAATTTCGGCGAGGTGGCCTCGACCCAGGAGCCGAGGGTGGCCCAGGCCTCCTCGGCCTGCGCGACGCGGAAGTTCTCGAAGGCCTGCTCGAGCGTCTCGGGCACGAGCTTCACCTGCATCGCGGGGCCGAGCAGGCCTTCGAGGGCTTCCAGCGCGGGCGTCAGCGCGGCGGCGGTGGCGGGGGTAGCGTTGACCCAGGCTTCCTGGACCTTGAGCACGGGGCCGAGCGGGGCTTCCCCACCGGGCGGCAGCAGCACCTCGCCGACGCGGCGGAGGAGGGAGGCGCGGGCGGCGAACCAGCCGGCGGTGTCGAAGGAGGCTGCCAGCGCGCAGGCGCCGGCGAGGCTGACGGCGCCCCAGCTCGGGCGGATGCCGAAGAGGCCGCAATAGGAGGCGGGGATGCGGACGGAGCCGCCGGTGTCGGAGCCGAGTGCCAGGTCCACGAGGCCGGCCGCGACGGCGGCGGCGGAGCCGCAGGAGGAGCCGCCGGGGAAGCGGTCGGGGGCGGCGGGATTGGTGGGCGTGCCGTGCCAGATGTTCTCGCCGGTGAGGCCGTAGGCGAGCTCGACCGTCTTGGTCTTGCCGCGCAGGCGGGCGCCGGCGGCGAGGAGGGCTGCGACGGCCGGGGCCGTGCCGGCGGCGGGCGGGTGGGTGCGGGCCCAGTCCGGGCTGCCGAAGCCGGTGACGCTGCCGGCGATGTCGAAGAGGTCCTTGGCGGCGAAGTCGAGGCCGTTGAGTGGGCCGTCGGCGGCGCCGTCCAGTTCGAGCCGCGGCCCGGGCACGAAGGCCCCGACCGTATCCTCGATCACCCGCGGCATTGATGCTGTCCCTCAACCAGGCAATGCGGGGGAGGCTGCGGCAGAAGCGGGCGGATGACAATGGGCGGGCGGGGTCGGGGTCTCGTGACGGCTACAGCGTCGTGCCTGATCTCTGGATCAGGCACGACGCTGTAGGCTGTTGTTTGTAGAGCAGATTCACGCTTCCAGGCGCGTCCGCCTTCCAGCGATCTGCTCTAAGCCTTCGATGCCGCGGCATCGGCTGCCCCCCTCCCCGGCCCTCCCCCGCAAGGGGGGAGGGAGATGATGGCAGTCAGGGAGGTACGGGGTGCGCCGGCGTGGTCCCAGTTGGCGTCGTCGAGCCAGGCGGCGATGGCGTCGCGGCGGGCGGGCCATTCGGTGTCGAGCGTCGAGAAGAAGGCGGTGTCGCGGCCGCGGCCCTTCACGACGAGATGGGCGCGCAGGACGCCTTCGAAGGTGAAGCCGAGGCGCGCGGCGGCGGTGCGGGAGGGGGCGTTCAGCGCGTTGCATTTCCAGACCAGGCGGCGGTAGCCGAGGTCGTCCATGGCGTGGCGCATGAGGAGGAACATCGCCTCGGTCGCGGCGCGGGTGCGTTGCAGGCGCGGCGAGAACCAGATGTGGCCGATCTCGATCGCCGCGTGGGCGGGCCCGATCTCCATGAGCGTCAGCCAGCCCTCGACACGGCCGGAGCGGTGCGGGCGCACGGCCCAGGCCATCGGGTCGTGCTGCGCGGCGAAGGCGGCGACGTGGCGGCGCATGGCGGCGGCGTCGGCGAAGGGGCCGTAGGGCATATAGGCCCAGGAGTGACCCTCGGCGTCGGACTGCGCGGCGTGCCACAGGTCGTCCGCGTGGCGGATGGCGAGCGGCTCCAGCGTGACGGAGGCGCCGCGGTGGGGGATGCGGGCGGGAAGGGGGCGCGGGGTGGTGTCCAACTCCGGGCCGATGGGCAGGTCCGTCATGCGTCGTCGCCTGGTTGCGGGCGGAGCATGCCCCGGCGGCGTGTGGTGCGCCACCGCGGCGGGTTGCGGAGGCCCGCGAAGCGGAGCATCCAGCGGCGCATGAGCGCCGCCGTCGAACCCATCGCCGCCGCCCCGCCCGGTTTCTTCCTGGAGCGCGTGCTGGCGGTGCACCATTGGACCGACCGCCTGTTCTCCTTCGCCTGCACGCGCGACACGGCCTTCCGCTTCGTGGCCGGGCAGTTCGCGATGATCGGGCTGGTGGTGGGCGGCAAGCCGCTGGTGCGGGCCTATTCCATGGTCTCGCCGCCGTGGGAGGAGACGCTGGAGTTCCTCTCGATCAAGGTGCCGGACGGGCCGCTGACCTCGCGCCTGCAGCATGTGCAGGTCGGCGACGGGGTGCTGATCGGGCGGAAGGCGACGGGGACGCTGGTGACCGGCAATCTCACGCCGGGCGGCCGCCTGTGGATGTTCGCGACGGGGACCGGGCTGGCACCCTTCATGAGCCTGATCCGCGACCCCGAGACCTATGACCGGTTCGAGCGGATCGTGCTGGTGCACACGGTGCGGCAGGTGAACGAGCTGGCGTATCGCGGGCTGATCTCGGAGGAGCTGTTCGGGCATGAGCTGCTGGGCGAGCTGGTGCGCGGGCGGCTGACCTATGTGCCGAGCGTGACGCGGGAGGCGTTCCACACCTCGGCGCGGATCACCACGATGATCGAGAGCGGGAGCCTGACCGGCGACCTCGGCCTGCCGGCGCTGTCGCCGGAGCGGGACCGGGCGATGCTCTGCGGGTCGGAGGCGATGAACGCCGATGTCCGGGCGTTGCTGGAGGCGCGGGGCTTCGCCGAGGGGTCGAACAGCAGCCCGGGGACCTACGTGGTCGAGAAGGCCTTCGTGACGAAGTAGGGCGGGTGGCTCGGGCGAAGGGCGCCCGGGTTGTGTGGGGGGTGCCCATTGCGTGCGGCGAAAAGCCTCCGTAATGAGGCGGCACTTCAACTACGCCGCAGCGCCGGCAAGGCGGCGGCAACAAGGAGGCTGGAGGAAATGACCGAGACCACAGCGGGCCGTCGTGGCATGCTCAAGGCGGCGGCCGTCGGCGGCGTCGGTGCGGCGGTGCTGGCGACGCCCAATGTCAGCCGGGCGCAGACCGTGGGGATGCGGTTCCAGTCCACCTGGCCGCAGCGCGACATCTTCCACGAATTCGCGCAGGACTTCGTGACGCGGGTCAACACGATGGCGGGCAGCCGCCTGCGGCTCGAGCTGCTGCCGGCCGGTGCGGTGGTCGGCGCCTTCCAGCTGATCGACGCGGTCTCGGCCGGCACGCTCGACGGCGGCCACGGCGTCTCGGCCTATTGGTTCGGCAAGAACAAGGCGTTCAGCCTGTTCGGCACCTCCCCGCCCTGGTTCGGCGACGCGAACCAGCTGCTCGGCTGGTTCTACTACGGCGGGGGCGAGGCGCTCTACAACGAGCTGATCAACGACATCCTGCGCGTGAACGTGGTCGGCTTCATGTCCGGGCCGATGCCGACGCAGCCGCTCGGCTGGTTCAGGAACCCGATCACCAGCGCCGATCAGATGCGCGGGCTGCGCTACCGCACGGTCGGGCTGGCGACCGACCTGATGAACGCGATGGGCGCGGCGGTGACGGCGCTGCCGGGCGGCGAGATCGTGCCGGCGCTCGAGCGCGGGGTGATTGACGGCGCCGAGTTCAACAACCCGTCCTCGGATCGCGTCCTCGGCTTCCCCGACGTCGCCAAGAACTACATGATCCAGTCCTTCCACCAGCGGACGGAGTGCTTTGAGATCCTGTTCAACAAGGGTCGCTACGAGGGGCTGCCGGCGGAGCTGAAGGCGATCATCCGCCACGCGTCGGAAGCGGCGTCGTCGGACATGTCCTGGAAGCAGCAGGACCGCTACTCCCGCGACCTGATCGAGATGACGCAGCGGCAGGGCGTAACCGTCGGCACCACGCCGCGCTCGGTGCTCGACGCGCAGCTGCGCGCCTGGGACGGGGTGATCCGCAACCTCGAGAGCGACGCCTTCTTCAAGAAGGTGTGCGACAGCCAGCGCGAGTGGTGCCGGCGCGTCGGCAACTTCTACCTCCGCTACGAGGCGCCGGCCGCGCTGTCCTTCACGCACTTCTTCGCGCAGCGGCAGGGCGGCTGACGCGGCCTAGCCGGGTTCGGTCAGGGCCCGTCCGGGGGAAATCCCGGGCGGGCCTTCGCGTGAGAGGCCCGGCGACGGGCACGAGGGGAACGCCTTGCAGCCCATCCTGATCGGGATCGACCGCTTCAGCGCCGCCGTCGGCAAGCTGTTCGCCTGGTGCATCGTCGCGCTCACCGCCGCGATCTGCTACGAAGTCTTCGCCCGCTACCTGTTCCGCGCGCCGACGAGCTGGGCGTTCGACGTGTCCTACATGCTCTACGGCACGCTGTTCATGATGGCGGGCGCCTACACGCTGTCGCGCGACGGGCATGTGCGGGCCGATTTCGGCTACCGCCTGATGGCCCCGCGCCGGCAGGCGATGCTCGACCTCACGCTGTACCTGCTGTTCTTCCTGCCGGCGATGATCGGCATGATCTTCTACGGCTGGGACTTCTTCTACGCATCGTACCGGCAGAACGAGGCGTCGTCCATCAGCCCCGACGGCCCCTATGTCTGGCCGTTCAAGTTCGTCATCCCCCTCGCCGCCGCGATCGTCCTGCTGCAGGGCCTGGCGGAGATGGCGCGCTGCTGGGTGTGCATCCGCACCGGCGCCTGGCCGCAGAAGAGCCACGACGTCGAGGAGATGGAGGTGCTGACGCTGAAGCAGGCGCAGGCGCAGCAGGCGGGGCCGGCGGGCGGCACCGGCGCGGCGGAGACCGGGCGATGAGCGATCCCGTCCTCGGCATGGTGATGCTGGGCAGCTTCATCTTCGTCGTGCTGCTCGGCTTCCCCGTCGCCTTCACGCTGATGGCGATGGGCATCGGCTTCGGCTATCTCAGCCTCGGCGAGCGGGTCTTCGACCTGCTGGTGCAGCGCACCTATGCCGTGATGGCGAACGACGTGCTGATCTCGGTGCCGCTGTTCGTGTTCATGGGCTACGTGATCGAGCGCGCGAACATCCTCGACCGGCTGTTCCGCTCGCTGCAGATGGCGTCGGGCGGGCTGCCGGGGGCGCTGGCGATCGCGACGCTGGCGACCTGTGCGATGTTCGCCACCGCGACGGGCATCGTCGGCGCGGTGGTGACGCTGATGGGGCTGCTCGCCTTCCCCGCCATGCTGCGCGCGGGCTACGACGCGCGGCTGGCGGCGGGCGTGACCTGCGCGGGCGGCTGCCTCGGCATCCTCATCCCGCCCTCGATCATGCTGATCCTCTACGGCGCGACCTCCGGCACCTCGGTCGCGCGGCTCTACGCCGCGGCGTTCCTGCCGGGGCTCGGCCTCGCGCTGCTCTACATGCTGTATGTCGTGCTCCTGGCGACGCTGCGGCCCTCGATGGCCCCGAAGCTGCCGCCGGAGGAGCGCAACGTGCCGGTGGGCACGATCCTGATCGCGCTCGTCACCTCCTTCTTCCCGCTCGCGCTGCTGATCGGCGCGGTGCTAGGGGCGATTCTGTTCGGGCTGGCGACGCCGTCGGAGGCGGCGGCGATGGGCGCGGCGGGCGCGATCCTGCTCGCGCTCGCCTACCGCGCGCTGACCTGGGAGAAGGCGAAGGAGAGCGTGTTCCTGACGGCGCGGACGACGGCGATGGTCTGCTGGCTGTTCGTCGGCGCGTACATCTTCACCTCGGTGTTCGGCTACCTCGGCGGCCACCACGTCATCGAGAACATCTTCGTCAACGAGCTGAACCTCAACACCGTCACCTTCCTGATCCTCACGCAGCTCATCATCTTCCTGCTCGGCTGGCCGCTGGAATGGTCGGAGATCGTGCTGATCTTCGTGCCGATCTTCCTGCCGCTGCTCGACAATTTCGGGGTGGACCCGATCTTCTTCGGCGTGCTCGTCGCGCTGAACCTGCAGACGTCGTTCATGACGCCGCCGGTCGCGATGGCGGCCTACTACCTGAAGGGCGTCGCGCCGCCGCAGGTGCGGCTGACGCAGATCTTCGGCGGCTGCCTGCCCTTCGTCGGCATCGTCATCCTGGCGATGACGCTGATGTACATCTTCCCGGGGATCGCGACCTGGCTGCCGAGCTATCTCTACGACACGCCGCAGGGCGGCGGCGGGCAGGACCTGACGATCATCCCGGAGGGCGGCTTCACGGTGCCGGAGATACCGGACCTGCCGCCGCTGAACTGACGATGGCGGGGCCGCGAGCGCCGGACGGCGCGCCAGGGGACGCCGAATGGGCTGCCCAGCGGGCCGCGCGTTGGATCGCGGAGGCGGTCGAGACCGGCAACCCGCTCGCGCCGCTGCCGGAGGAGGTCGCGCCGCGCGACGTGGCCGGGGGCGAGGAGGCGGCGGCGGCGGTGCTCGACGCGCTCGGCATCGCGGCCTGCGGGGTGCGGGTGCTGTTCCGAGATGCGGCGCCGGCGGTGGCGGGGCCGATGATCGAGGCGCGGCTGCTGCCGAACGGGGCGGCGGTCGCGACGGCGGCGCTGCGGCACCCGCGCGTGACGGCGGCCGTCGTGGGCGTGCTGGCGGAGGCGCTGGAGCCGGAAGGCGACGCGCCGCCGGTGTTCGCGCGGCTGCATCCGGCGCTCGACGTATCGGCGACGCGCTTCACCGAGGCGGATGAGGACGCGGTGCTGCTCACCGCGGACCTCGCGCGTCTGGGCTACGTGGTGGCCGGGAGGGGGAAGGCGGCGGTGCCGGGCGAGGCGCGCGTGTCGCTCGGGGAGAAGGGCGCGCGGGGGCGCGGCGTGGCGGTGGACCTGGCGGCGGCGTTCGCGGAGGCCGCGGCGGCGGCGCGACGCTTCGGCGGGCTGCCGGCGGGGGCGGTGCTGGTGGTGGCGGGACTGACGGCGGCGGGTTCGGCGGAAGGCGTGCTGCGGGCGGGGGCTTCGGGGCTCGGGGCGGCGGAGGCGCGGTTCAGCGCGCGATGAAGGGGTTGCGCACGGCGACGCCGCGCCAGCCGAAGCCGTCCTGCATGTCCTCGGAGAGCAGCACCCGGCAGCCCGCCTGCGCCGCGGCGGCGAGCATGACGGAATCCCAGATCGCGAGGCCGCGTGTCGCGGCAAGCTCCATGGCGTCGGTCAGCACCTGCGGGGTCGTCGCGATGACTGGGTAGGTCTCGGACCAGGTCCGGACCGCAATCAGGGCGGCTTCCGGACTGCGCCTGCCTTTGCGGACCAGCACATTGAACAGCTCGCCGAGTGCCTGGACGGGGACGAGGATTTCGGTTCCCGAGAGGGATCGCAGGGCGGCGATCGCCGCGGCCTGTCGCTCGGGGTCGTTCACGCCTTCGGCGTAGGCGAGGATGTTCGTATCGAGCGCAACTCGCATTCAGCGCGCCTGCGGCACGACTCGCATTCAGCGCGCCTCCGGCGCGACTTGCATTCAGCGCTCGTAGAGTTCCTCGCGCGTCCAGGGTTCGGCGTTGATGGCGGGCTGCGATTCTAGCCGCGCGAACAGGGCTTCGCGAGCGGCGGCGGCGGAGGCCTCCGAACCGTCGAAGGGAACGAGGCGAGCCACCGGCTTGCCATGCGCGGTCACGACGAAGCTGCGGCCTTCCTCACGGACCTCGCGCAGGAGGCGCGAGAAGGCGCGATTGGCCTCGGCGGCGGAGACGGTGCTGTCCATGCGGGAAAATTAGTGAAATGCACTACTTTGCGCAAGCGGGAGCTAGACGAACCGGAAACGCGCCGACGTGACCGCATCCTCACTGAGGGCTTCGGAAAGCGCTGCGCGGGCGGTGTCGGATGCGGCGAGGGCGAGGACGCGGTCGAACCAGGGGCAGGCGGCGCGCACCCGGGCCTGGAAGAGGCGGTCGAGGGCGGCGGCGGCGGGGGGGCGGGCGCCGCAGCAGGCGCAGCCGGAGGCGTGGCGGGGGCCGGAGAGGTCGTAGGAGGCGAGGGCGACGGCGCCCGCCGGGAGGGCGGGTGGCAGGCCCTCGGCGAGGACCGCGGTGGGTGGGCCGGAGGCGAGGGCGCCGGACAGCGCCCCTTCGTCCAGGACGATCAGCAGGGGGATGCGGGCATCGAGCGACCAGGGCATGTGCTGGACATAAGGATATGTTTATGCCATTTGCAAGCGCATGGACCACACGCTGACTCAGCTCCGGGCGATCGCCGAGCCGACGCGGCTCAGGCTGCTGGCGCTCTGCGCGCGGCACCCGCTCTGCGTCAGTGATCTCTGCGCGGTGCTCGGGCAGTCGCAGCCGCGGTTGTCGCGGCACCTGAAGCTGCTCACGGATGCGGGGCTGCTGGAGCGGGTGCCCGAGGGCGCGAACGCCTATTTCGGCATGCCGGCCGGGGCGGAGCTGGCGCGGCTGGTGCTGGCACGGCTGCCGGAGGACGACCCTCGGCTGGCGGCCGACCGGCGCGCGGCGGCGCGGCTGGCGGCGGAGCGGGCGCGGGAGGCGTCGGACGCCTTCCGCCGGCACGGGATGGATTGGGACGAGATGCGCGCGCTCGGGCTGCCGGCGGCGGCGATCGAGGATGCGCTGCTGGCGGCGCTGCCTGCGCGCATGTCGGCGCTGCTCGACATCGGCACGGGGACAGGGCGGCTGCTGGAGCTGGCGGCGCCGCGCGCCGACCGCGCGCTCGGCGTGGACATGAGCCGGGACATGCTGGCGCTGGCCCGCGCGCGGCTGGCCGAACGCGGCCTGGCGGATCGGGCGGCGGTGCGGCAGGCGGACATGTACCGGCTGCCCTTCGCCGATGCCTCGTTCGACGCGGTCGCCTTGCAGATGGTGCTGCACTACGCCGAGGACCCGGCTGCCGCGCTGGCCGAGGCTGCGCGGGTGCTGCGCCCGGGCGGCACTCTGCTGGTCGCGGACCTCGCGCCGCATGACCGGGCGGGCCTGCTCGAGACGCACGCGCATCGCTGGCCCGGCTTCGACGATGCGCAGCTCGCGGGTTGGCTCGGCGCGGCCGGGTGCGCGCCGGCGGCGGCCGTCACCGTTCCCGGGCCGCTCCCAGGGGCGCTTGACGTCCGCATCTGGCCGGCCACGCGCCAGCCTGCCCACATCCACGCGTAAGGGTACTCAACGCATGTCCCGTCCCCACCTGCTCGATGCGCTGCGAAGTCGCGTGACCCTCTGCGACGGCGGCATGGGCGCGCGGGTGCAGGCGATGAACCTGGATGTCGAGCGCGACTTCGAGGGCAAGGAGAACTGCACGGAGGTGCTGAACCTCTCGCGCCCGGACATCGTGCGGGAGATCCACCGGAGCTACTTCGCCGCCGGCGCCGACGCCGTGCTGACCAACACCTTCGGCGGCAGCCCCGTAACGCTCGGCGAGTTCGAGCTGGAGGAGCGGGCCTTCGAGATCAACAAGGTCGCGGTGGAGCTGGCGCGGGAGGCGGCGGAGGGTTTCTGCGACGGGCGGCCGCGCTGGGTGATCGGCGACATCGGGCCGGGGACGAAGCTGCCCACGCTCGGCAACATCGCCTACGACGCGCTGGAGGCTGCGCTGGCGGTGCAGTGCCGCGGGCTGATCGCGGGCGGGGCGGATGCGATCCTGACGGAGACGAACCAGGACACGCTCTACATCAAGGCCGCCGTCAATGCCGCGAAGATCGCGCGCGCGGAGGCGAAGTCCGAGATCCCGATCTTCGTGCAGGTGACCGTCGAGACGACCGGGACGTTGCTGGTGGGGCCGGACATCTCGGCCGCCGCCGCGGTGGTGCACGCGCTGGACGTGCCGCTGCTGGGCATCAACTGCGCGACGGGCCCGCAGGAGATGGCGGAGCATGTGCGCTGGCTGTCGCGCAACTGGCCGGGGCTGCTGAGCGTGCAGCCGAATGCCGGGCTGCCGGAGCTGGTGGACGGGAAGACGCATTACCCGCTGACGCCGTCGGAGCTGGCGAGCTGGATGGAGCGCTTCGTCGTCGAGGACGGGCTGAACCTCATCGGCGGCTGCTGCGGGACGAACGACGCGCACATCGCGGCGCTGGACGCGCTGCTGCGGCGGCTCGGCGGCGGGGCCGCGCGGCCGGCGCCGGTGGAGCGGAAGGTGATCTGGGTGCCCTCCGTCGCCTCGCTCTACACGGCGACCGCGCTGCGGCAGGAGAACAGCTACTTCTCGATCGGCGAGCGCTGCAACGCGAACGGCAGCAAGGCCTGGCGGGAGCGGCAGGCGGCGCATGACTGGGACGGGTGCCTGGCGATCGGGCGCGAGCAGGTGGGGGAGGGTTCCAACAGCCTCGACATCTGCACGGCCTTCGTCGGACGCGACGAGATGGCGGAGATGGACGAGGTGATCCGCCGCTTCACCAGCAGCGTGAACGCGCCGCTGGTGATTGACAGCACCGAGACGCCGGTGATCGAGAGCGCGCTGAAGCTGCATGGCGGCAAGCCGATCATCAACTCGATCAACTTCGAGGATGGCGAGGGCCATGCGCGCGACCGCCTGGTGCTGGCGAAGAAGTTCGGCGCGGCGGTGATCGCGCTGACCATTGACGAAGTGGGCATGGCGAAGACCGCCGAGGACAAGCTGCGCATCGCGGAGCGGCTGGTGGAGTTCGCCTGCACGAAGCACGGGTTGCCGCAATCCGACCTGCTGATTGATCCGCTGACCTTCACCATCGCGACGGGCAACGAGGACGACCGGAAGCTCGGCCTGTGGACGCTGGAAGGCATCCGCGCGATCCGGGAGCGCTTCCCGGACATCCAGATCATCCTCGGGCTGTCCAACATCTCCTTCGGGCTGAACCCGGCGGCGCGGCACGTGCTGAACAGCGTGTTCCTGGACCACGCCGTGAAGGCCGGCATGTCGGGCGCGATCGTGCACGTCTCCAAGATCAAGCCGCTGCACCAGATCCCGCCCGAGGAGGTGCAGGTGATGGAGGACCTGATCCACGACCGGCGGCGGGAGGGCTACGACCCGCTGCAGAAGGTGCTGGAGATGTTCGCGGGGCGGAAGGCGGCGGACCAGGCGGCGAAGAAGCGCGCGGAGACGGCGGAAGGGCGGCTCAAGGACCGCATCGTGGACGGCGACCGCAAGGGGCTGGAGGACGACCTGGCCGAGGCGATGGCGGGGGGGCTGCCGCCGCTCTCGATCATCAACGACGTGCTGCTGGACGGCATGAAGGTGGTGGGCGAGCTGTTCGGCGCGGGCAAGATGCAGCTGCCCTTCGTGCTGCAATCCGCCGAGACGATGAAGACGGCCGTCGCCTGGCTGGAGCCGCACATGGAGCGCGTGGAGGGCCAGGAGAAGGGCATCATCGTGCTCGGCACGGTGAAGGGCGACGTGCACGACATCGGCAAGAACCTCGTGGACATCATCCTGACGAACAACGGCTACAAGGTGGTCAACCTCGGCATCAAGGTGCCGCTGGCGGACATCGTGGGCGCGGCGAAGCAGCACAAGGCGCATGCGATCGGCATGAGCGGCCTGCTGGTGAAGTCCACCGTGGTGATGCGCGAGAACCTGGAGGAGATGTCGCGGCAGGGCGTGGAGGTGCCGGTGCTGCTCGGCGGTGCGGCGCTGACGCGCAACTACGTCGAGGAGGATTGCGTGAAGGCCTATGCCTGCGGGCGCGTCGCCTATGCGCGGGATGCCTTCGACGGTCTGCACCTCATGGACAAGGTGATGGGCAACGGCTTCGACGACTACCTGGCCGCGTTGCAGGCCAAGCGGAAGGGCAAGTCGAAGAACGAGAAGCGCGTGCTGGGCCAGGCCGATCCGCGCGGCTTCCAGCCGGTTGAGCTGAACTACGCCCAGGCGCGGCGCCGGCGCGTCTCGGCGGAATCGGTGGTGCCGGACCCGCCCTTCTGGGGGGCGCGGGTGATGGAGGCGGCGCCGAAGGCGCTGGTGCCCTTCATCAACGAGCGGAGCCTCTATCAATTCCAGTGGGGCTTCCGGAAGGCCGGGCGGTCGCTGGAGGATTTCCTCGGCTGGGCGAAGCAGGAACTGCGGCCGGTGCTGAAGCGCATGCTGGCGCTGGCGGAGGAGCAGCGGATCCTGAGGCCGCAGGCGATCTACGGCTACTGGAAGTGCGCGGGCGTGGGCAACGAGCTGGTGCTGTTCGAGGAGGATGGCGAGACCGAGGCCGGCCGCTTCAACCTGCCGCGGCAGCCGAAGGAGGATGGCGAGTGCATCGCCGACTTCGTGCGCGACATCGAGGAGGGCCCGGCGCGGCGCGACGTGATCGGGCTGCAGGTGGTCACGGTCGGGCAGAAGGCGTCGGACATGGCGCGCGAGTGGTTCGAGGAGAACCGCTACCAGGACTACCTCTACCTGCATGGGCTGTCGGTGGAGATGGCGGAGGCGATGGCGGAATACGTCCACAAGCGCATCCGCGCGGAGTGGGGCTTCGCCGACCAGGACGACCGTGACATCGAGAAGATGCTGCAGCAGGGCTACCGGGGCGGGAGGTATTCGTTCGGCTACCCGGCCTGCCCGCGGCTGGAGGACCAGGCGCCGTTGCTGGGGCTGCTGAAGGCGGAGCGGATCGGCGTGTCGCTGTCGGATGAGTGGCAGCTGCATCCGGAGCAGTCCACGAGCGCGATCGTGCTGCACCATCCGCGGGCAAAGTATTTCTCGGTGTAGGGGAGTGGGGGCGCGACGCCCGCACGCCGGCCCTCCCCCGTGAATGGGGGAGGGAAACGTCCGGGTTCAGCCCCGGCCGGGCTTGCGGCGGGTGAGGGCGAGGGCCGCGAGCGCCACGCCGAAGACGGCGAGCGAGGCGGGCGCGGGCACGGCGGCGGCGCTGACGGCTGGGTCGGAGAAGGTCGCCTTGAACCAGACGTCCACGGCCTGCCACTTGCTCCAATCCTCCGTGGTGAACGACGCGGCGGGGTCGTCCAGGAACACGAAGGTGCCACCGGCAAGTGCGCCCGCGGCGGCGCGTGGCATGTCGAAGGAATTGTCGCCTTGCGTGGTCAGGCCGGACACGCTGAGGAACGCGACGTAGGTCGTGCCGGCGGTGAGGGTCAGGTCGGTCGCGAAGGCGAATTCCTGTTGGTCGCCGGCGGCGTTCATCGTCTGGACGCCGCTGGTGAAGAGCGGCGCGCCGGCCTTGGTGCCGGTCCAGGGGGCGACGTAGCCGCGCAGGTCGAGCGTGCCGTCGCCATCGTTGCGGTTGCGCAGGAACAGCGAGTAGCCCGTCAGCCGGGTCTGGGTGGCGTCGGGCGTGAAGGTCTGGCCGTAGGTGCCGCTGGCCGGCAGGCCGAAGCTCATGATCTCGCCGTTGTTGACGCCGGTGGTGTCCATGTTCGCGGCGCTGGCCGCGCCGACGCCGAGGCCGCAGGCAAGGGCCGCGGCGGTCGCGATCAGTCGAGTCATCTTCTCCACCTGCTTCATGCGGGCCTACGTCGTTCAACTTGTGCGGGAACGTAGAGCAACGTGCGTGCCACGGCGGAACGTGTTGTTCCGGAACGGCCTTTTCCCGGCCCGGTTGAGAGGTGTCAAATGCCCCGACGTGTCAATTTGTGAGATTTTCCGGTGGTTCAGGCGCGTTGACGCTGTGCCCGGTGAAAAGGGCGACTGCTGCGTGTGTGACCGGCCAATATCGGCGGCCCAGCGTTTTGTTTTTCATCGAAACAGATCAAAATTAAGGCGGCATTCCCGGTGCTGTGTTGCGGCACGCAGGTTCGCCCCACCCTGGCCGGGCCCCGGCCATCGCTCTATGCCGGCGTCATGGCACGCCCGCCGCCACGCCGCAGCCTGGAAGGGATCGCTGCCGCCTCGGTCGCGGTCGCGCTGTTCGTGCTCGGGCTCAAGGTGGGTGCGTGGTGGCTGACGGGCAGCGTCGCGCTGCTCGCCGACGCGCTGGAATCGGTGGTGAACGTCGCCGCGGCGCTGGCCGCGCTCGTCGCCGTCAGGCTCTCGGCGCGGCCGCCGGACGCCAACCACCCGTATGGGCACGCCAAGGCCGAATACATGTCGGCCGTGCTGGAAGGCGCGCTGATCGTCGTCGCGGCGCTGGTGATCCTGAACGAGGCGTGGAGCGCGTGGCAGGCGCCGCGCGGGCCGGAGGCGGCGGCGCCCGGCCTCGCGGTCGCGGCCGTGGCCACCGCGTTCAACGGCGCCTGGGCGGCGGTGCTGTTCCGCCATGGCCGCGCCGCGGCCTCGCCGGCGGTGCTGGCCGACGCGCAGCACCTGCTGGCGGATGTCGTGACCTCGGTAGGGGTGCTGCTGGGCGTCGGTCTCGTCGCGCTGACCGGCATCCTCTGGCTCGATCCGCTGCTGGCGGCGCTCACGGCGGGGAACGTGCTGCTGTCGGGCTGGCGGCTGCTGCGCGGATCGGTGGGCGGGCTGATGGACGAGGCGGTGCCGAGCGAGCGCCTGGCGCGCATCCGCGAGCTGGTGCGTTACCATGCCGAGGGCGCGATCGAGGCGCATGACCTGCGCAGCCGCCATTCCGGCCGCTTCACCTTCCTGGAGTTCCACCTGGTGGTGCCGGGCGGCATGACGGTGGCGGAGGCGCATGCGATCTGCGACCGCGTGGAGGCGGCGCTGAAGGAGGAGCTGGGCACCGCCGTCATCACCATCCATGTCGAGCCGGAGGGCAAGGCGAAGCACCGCGGGGTGCTGGTGCTGTGAGGCCGACGGTCGACCTGATCGTGATGTCGCGCGATCCGAGGCGCCGGGCGGTTCCGCCTTGGCTTGAACATGTCCTAGGATCGCGCGCCGCGACGCGAGGGGCATGGAGGTTGCGCGCATGGTCCCGCTCCTGATCGCGGTTCTCGGCCTCGGGCTCCTCGCCGCGTCCTGGAGCGCGGGTTTCTTCTGGACCTGGTCATTCACGACCATGCCGGGCCTGGGCGCTGCGCCTCCCGAGGCGGCGATCGCCGCGATGCGGGCGGTGAACGCCGGCATCCGCACGCCCGGTTTCGCCTTCGTCTTCTTCGGGCCGGCGGCATTCGCCGCCCTCGCGGCCGCGCTGGCCTGGGCAGGTGGGCGGCGGGAGGTTGCGCTGGCGGCCGGCGGGGCGGCGCTGGCGTATGCGGCGGGCGTGCTCGGCGTGACCTTCGCGGCGAACCTGCCGCTGAACGACGCGCTCGACCGCGCGACGGTGAGCCAGGCGACGGCCGCCGAGCTCTGGCGCGGCTATGCCGGTCCCTGGACAGCGTGGAACCACCTCCGCACCGCGGCGGCGACGGGCGCCCTCGCGGCGCTCCTCGCGGCGGCGCTGCTGCTGGCGCGGCGCGGGTGACGGTCGCCGCCGCGTCACTGGTCACTTCCCGGGCCGGGCTCGCGCTCGGCTCGCTGGCCCTGCACATCGCGGTGCTGGGCGCGATGCTGTGGTCGGCCGGGCGGGAGGTGTCGCGCGCGCGGCCGGAGCAGCCGGTCGCCCTGATGTGGGAGGATGCGGCAGCCGGCGCGGGGGACCGGACGGACAGCGCCGCGCTGCCGTCGCCGCCCGGGCCGCCGGCGGCATCCGCGCCGCCGCCCCTGCCGGACGTGC
>Ga0209909_100089_pt1 | contig 179173 bp, 174 predicted proteins | sample FECB22metaG_FD_188302 | JGI IMG/M metagenome (GOLD analysis project Ga0209909, IMG submission 188302) | Cyanobacterial communities from the Joint Genome Institute, California, USA - FECB-22 (SPAdes) (version 3) | ecosystem: Environmental > Aquatic > Thermal springs > Hot (42-90C) > Microbial...
AGTGCCGGTCGTGCCTGGCGGTGGACGCGGACGGGTTCGAGGAGCCGGATCCGGGCGAGCGGCGGGCGGCGTTCGGGGCGTTCCTGGCGGGCGCCGCGCGGGTGTTCGCGCCGTCCTGCGACACGGCGGCCCGGATCCGCGCGGTGTACCCGGACCTCGCCGTCACGGTGCGGCCGCACGTCGAGCCGGAGCGGTCGGTGCGCTCGACCGCCCTGCAGCGGCCCGGCCGCGTCCGCCGCGTCGCCGTGCTCGGCGGCATCAGCCTCCCCGAGGGCGGCCTGTTCCTGCAGGCCCTGGCCACCGACGCGCAGGACCGGGACCTGCCGCTGCATTTCACGATCGTGGGCCACTCGGACCCGGCCCTGACGGGCGGCCTCGCGCGCGCCGGCGTCACCGAGACGGGGCGGTACTCCACCGACGATCCGACCCTCGACCGGGTCGCTCGGGCGGCCCTCCAGATCGCCGAGACCGGCCGCCACTGGGAGGACGACGAGACCCTCGATCTCGTCACCCAGGTCTCGGCCGACCTGGTCCTGCTGCCGTCGATCTGGCCCGAGACCTACGCGTACGCGCTGACCCTGGCCCTGCGAACCGGCCTGCCGGTGGCGGCCTTCGAGCTCGGCGCGCCGGCCGAGCGGCTGCGCGGCGTGCCGAACGGTCACCTCCTCTCGTACGCGCTCACCACCGATCCGGCCGCCTGCAACGACCGCCTGCTGGCCATCGACCTCTCGGATCCCGGGCAGGACGCGGGATCGATTCCGGAGGCCACCTCCGGCGACCTGATGCGGGCCTACTACGGCCTGGCGGTCTGACGCGCCGCGGGTGCGGGCCGGGTCAACGCACTTTGGCCCATTTTCTCGTCGAGACAGGCGCCGCAACGCAGAGGTCCCATCGATGCCCGCCCTCCCGAAGCCCGAATCGCAGAAGGGCCCGGTCGAGTCCTACCTCCACGTGCTGCACGCGCTGATGCTGCGCGACATGCGCACGCGCTTCGGCGCCTCGATCTGGGGCTACGGCGTGGTCGTGCTCTGGCCCTGCGTGCACGTGTTCGTGCTGATCGCGATCTACACCTTCCAGAAATTGGCGGCCCCCCTGGGCGACAGCCGGCCCCTCTTCTTCGCCACGGGCGCGGTGCCGGTCCTGGTCTTCCAGTACATCTCCCGCGAGGTCATGAAGGCGGTGATCATGAACCGCCCGCTGACCTATTATCCGCAGGTGAAGCTGTTCGACGTGATCCTGGCCCGCATCCTCGTCGAGATCGTCACCGGCTTTCTCGCCCTGCTCGTGGTCACCTCCGTCCTCGTGGCCATCGGGACCAATCCGATCCCGGCCGACCCCTTCACGGCGATGTGCGGCTATCTGGCAGCGATCGTGCTCGGCATCGGCATCGGAACGATCAACGTCGCGATCATCGGTTTCTTCCCGGGCTGGCTGATCGGCTACGCGCTCTTCAGCATTATCCTCTATATCTCCAGCGGAGTCATGTTCCTGCCGAGCTATATGCCCGACAAGATATACTACTGGATGAAGTTCAATCCGGCCCTTCAGCTGGCGGAGTGGGTGCGCTCGGCCTATTACCCCTACGCCGGACTGCAGATCGACCAGCTCTACGTCCTGATGTTCGGCCTCACCTCGGCCAGCATCGGCCTCTTCCTCGTGAAGCACGTCGTCAGCAAGATCCAGATGTGAGACAGGCGTGCCGACGGACGGTCTCGGGGCATCGGATCGGCTGCCCGGCCGGGGCCGATCCTGCGGGTCCTCGCAGCCGGCGGGCGACCGATGACGCCGCGCCCGGCATGGGGCATAGCGGGAGCGGGGCCGCCGCGGCCCGCCGCTCCATCCGCGTCGGCGTCACCGGCCCCATAAAGCGTTCAGCGTCAGGATCCGAGGCCGCCGCATGACGAAGAACCCCGTTCACGATATTGATACGAAGTATATTCGCCAGATCCAGCAACAGAACATCCAACTGGCCGTCCTGCGGGCCGAGCTCGACACCGCGGTGCAGGCACGCGCCGCGGCCGAGGCGCGCGCCGAGGCGACGAACAAACTCTTCGACGCCTTGCTGACGAGCCTGAGACCCTACGGGCTTCGGCGCAGGCGGTTCCTGTTCGCCATTCGGCGGATCGCCGCCGCCGTTCCGGATCACGGGCCCGCCGCGCTCCAGCACGCCGTGCTGTTCGACGGGTCGAACCGGATCCTGAAAGGCGGCCCCGCCGAGCGACCGCGCGTCTAATCCGAGGCTTCGCGCAGCCTTCCCGAACCCTCCTCTTCACATCACGACGCGGAACCGAGAGCGATGGCGGTCGAACTCCTGACAGTGTTCAACGCTCTGACCAATTTGCGGGACAATCTGGGTACGAAGCCCCATATCGTCAGCGCGGAAATCGAATTTCTGTCGTTTGCTACCAAGATGGCTCTCTTCTCGAACTCCCAGCTGCTGCAGGATCTCTGGGTCCTGTACGAGTTGAAGGAGAAGCGGAACGGGTATTTCGTTGAGTTCGGCGCCTGCGACGGCGTGAGCCTCAGCAACACGCTCCTGCTGGAGAAGACGTTCGGCTGGCAGGGCGCCCTCGCGGAGCCAGCGCGCGCGTGGCACGCTGCCCTGTACCGCAATCGCAGCTGCTACATCAGCGACCATTGCGTCTACCGGACCGACGGCGTCGAAGTCCTGTTCAACGAGACCGATATCGGAGAATTATCGGCCATCGAGGACTTCGCCGACGGCGACTTCCACGCCGGTTTCCGGCAGCAGGGCGTCCAGTATCCGGTGAAGACCATCTCCCTGAACCGATTTCTGTCCGAGGCCTGCGCCCCTCGTCGCATCGACTACATGAGCATCGATGTCGAAGGCGGCGAGTTCGATGTCCTGCAAAGCCTCGATTTCTCGCGTCACGATATCGCGCTGATCAGCGTCGAGCACAATTTCGCCGACACGCGGGAGAAGATTTTCGATCTCCTGACGGGCCTGGGATACCGCCGCCGATTCCAGCAGCTCTCGATGTTCGATGACTGGTATGTGCGCCCCGATCTCGTGGCACCGCAGGCCTGACAGTTCCTGACCATGTCCGCAGAGACCGCCATCGAGATCCTCGACTCGACCTTCGACCTGTTCAAGGCCATGGGCAGCGGGATCGATCTCGATCTGCAGTGGCTCGAGATGGCGAAGCGGCTCCAACGCGTCAGGGCGGAAGCCAGATGGTCGGCTGACCTCGACTTCATCGCCGTGAAGCTGAAGGCGCACGCCGCCTTCTACGCGGCCACGTACCGGCGTCTGAGCGGGCCGGAACCGATCGATGCGGCCATGGCCCGCCAACTCGACGAAGTCGTCCGACACTATTCCCTGCTTCGCGCTCACTTGGAGCAGCAGCTGCCCGCGCGCTAGCCGGGCGTCGGGGCCGTCGGCGCGGATGGCGCGCCGAAACGCCGTCCGGGCAATCTGCCGCTCGGGACCGATCCGCGGACCGACTGCAACCGAGCGCCGCCGTGGGGCAGCACTGGGATGGCGTGCGGGGACGAGCGCCTCGGGCCCAGCAGCGCACGGGCGGGATGCGTTCGAGTCGCCGCCACATCGGCGCACGACACGCGGGGTGTCCTGGACTACGTGATCCCCGGGCCCAGCCGCGGATCACGGAGTCCAGCGCCATCGTTCTTCTGGGCCGGCGGGACCGCCGGGGTCGAGAGCCTCGGTCGCTCTCTGCGGGATCCGCCCCCCCTTCCGAGACGAGCATCCCGTCATGCCCGCCCGGCGCCAGCGGGGAAGCGATCACGCGATCGCGCGGCCTGCGCCGCACTCCGCAGCGCGGGCGTCAGGAATTTAAACCTGTTGCCGTCGGCTCACATTGTATGTGATACGCAGGTTCATAGACGGGGAGTCTCTTCCCGGCAATGGGTTTTCGAGGGTAAGCGAGCCGCATTTCGACAAGTATAAGTCTATCACGTTGGAATTTGTCCGCTTATCGACCATTGAGTCTGCCACCCAGATGCAAGTGCCGGACATCTCAACTTCTGGATCCATCGTTTATATTGATCGCCAAACCGCCGTCCTGAAGATCCCGATGAACGGATCCTGCGCGGTACCGCTTCGGGTTTTAGATCCGACACCTGTCGACCTCGTCGCCTGGTCGTTCTCCGGCTTCACCGGCCAGCGCGTCCGGGATCCGAGTTGCTTCCTTGTCCTGGCCAGTCAGGCTGAGAGCACCTTCTCTACCCTCTCTTCGATCGCTATCCGAACGCATTTCGGCGATCGGCGCGTCGCAATGACTTCGACGGCGGCGCCCTTGTCGGGCGAGGAGACTTCCATCGTCGCGAAGGCCCTCGTATCCGCGCTGACACCGGGCAACCTCGCGCATATCGGTTCCCTGATCCCGATCCTGGGTGGGGGGCTGGACGCGATCGTCGCCGAGGCCGAGAGCGGCGGTGTGGATGTCAGGCGCGGCGACTCCGCCGACACTTGGCTGGCCGATAACATCGACTTCGTGCCGGATTGCATGATCGTGCGGTCACCGGCCGGTTACGCCTGCAGCCCGCTGACGACCGTTCGGTTCCACGCGTCGCGCCGAACCGCGGCCGCGCTCACGACGGGCGTGCCTCTGCACGCGCAGCGCGCCGACGGCGCCATCCTGAGCGGGAATGGCCGATACGCTGCGGCTCGCGTGATCGGAGCGATGTGAGCGCATGGCGATCGAGGGGAAGCCGGCCGTCCTGGTCGTGACACCCATGCCCGCGGCACCGATGAGCGCCGGCAATCGGCGACGGCTCTCGGCGACCTGCGAGGCGCTTCGACGGGGCGGCTTCGCGATCGATCTGGCCTATCTTCAGCACGAGGATCAGATCTATCGCCGCTTCGGGCAGCATCCACCGACGGATGTGGCCGCGATGGCGGCTGCCTTCGATCGCGTCTTCTGCATCCCGGCCGCGACGCCGATCCCGCTGAAGACTTGGACGGGCGGTTTCACGATCGATGCCTGGTGCCCGCCAGAGCTCGACGAATTCGTGGCCTGGTATTTCGGGAGGAATGCCGACACGTGCGCGATCGTCGCCAATTACGTGTTCCTGTCGCGGTGCCTCGAGGCGGTTCCGGACGGGGTGCTGCGTATCATCGACACGCATGACCGTTTCGCGGACCGGCACCTCCAATACCGGCCTTTCCGCGCCGAGCCGAATTTCTTCTATACGGACCGCGCGTCGGAAGCCGCCGGCCTGTCGCGCGCGGACATGATCCTCGCGATCCAATCGGCGGAGGCCGACTATTTCCGCGGCCTGGTCGATCGTGACGTGTACCTGCTCCCGCCGGTCTTCGCCGAGCGCGCGAAGTTCCGGGCACCCGGCCGACTGACCCGATTCGGCTTCATCGGCCACGGGAACGATCCCAATCTCTTCTCGATCAGCAAATTCGCTCACGGCTGGGCGGCGTCCTGGCGGCCGGACCTGCCCGTTCTCGTCATCGCCGGCGAGATCTGCGGGAGCCTGAACGGACTTGACCTACCCGGCGTCCAGCTGGCCGGATATGTCGACGCGGTCGAGACCTTCTACGCGGACGTCGACGCGGTGGTCGCGCCGATGCTGATGGGAAGCGGTCTCAAGATGAAGGTCGCCGAGGCGCTGTCGCTGGGTCGGCCGGTGATCGGCACACGGATCGCGTTCGAGGGCTTTGACACCGACCATTCCGCTCATCGACTGGACGGTGTGGCCGATACCGTCGCGGCGATCCTGCGCCTCTATGACGATCCAGACGCCCTCGCTGCGCTGACCGCGGCCTGCGCGGATCTGCTCGCGCGCTACAACGCCAAGGCCGCGGCCTGCGAGGCCGCGTGGCTGAACGCGATGCCGCGCGGTCCGGCCCGACGCACGGGCCCGCCCGCTGCGAGAGCGCCGGACGTGTCGACCACCGTTGGAGCGGGAATCATCGTGCGGGAGGAGCGCTCCCTGCGCTCCCTGCCGATAGCGGACGAGAACGGCGGCATTCTCGTAGCGACCGAGAATCCCTCGCCCGCGGCCGCCCGCGACGCGGGCTACCCGTCGGAGCGGCGGCGCTGGTTCGTGAGCCCGGAACCGGACGCGAGCCTGCCGTCCGCGGACCCGGCTCCGGCCCTCCACGGCGGTCCGATCATCCTCTCGCCGGAATGGATCCACCGTCGCTCTCTCCCGCGACCGGCCCGCGAGGCGATCGCCGGGTCTCTCGGCGATGCCCAAGCAGACTGGACAGCGGACGGTCGCCTGATCGGGTACGAAGCCGACGGGCTGACGCTGGTAACCTGCGTCCCGAGTTTCCTCGTCGCGCGGTCGCGGGCGACCGCGGCCTTCCTCCTCGGGGACGGGGCGGGGGCACGGGAGTTGCGGCTGACTCGCACCGCATCCCTGGCGCGCTCCCCCGGCCTCGCCTTTGCCGCGACGCGAGGCGAGCTGACACCCGTGCCCGCCAGCCTCACCTTCGAGCCCCTGGAGATCGACGGATCCGCCTCACCGATTCCGGCAGCGCGCGAGGTGCCGTCCCGGCCGAAGGCGGTGCTGTTTCTCAGCGACGACCTCGTGGGCCTGATCCGCCTCGCTCCGGCCCACAACCCCCGCCTTGATGCCCAGTGATGAAGAAACTCGAGGCGGTTGATCCGCATTACGGAAGGCTGGCCGCGATCGCGGAGGCGCGCCTCATCGGGAACGCCATCGCGCGCAACGGCCTCCGGATCGCCTTCCCGCCGGTCGCGGCGCCGCTCGTCTCGATCGTTGTCGTCTCGCTCAATGCCCGCGATCTGCTGACGCTGACGCTCTATCGGCTCGCCACGCAACAGGCTTTCGCGGGCGCGTCGTTCGAGCTGATCGTCGTCGACAACGCCTCCGACGCGGAAACCCTGAATGTGCTCGACCTGCTCGACGGGGCCACGGTCATCCGCAACGCGGAGAATGTCGGTTACGGCCCGGCGTGCAACCAGGGGGCCGCAGCAGCCCGCGGGCGCTACCTCCTCTTCCTCAACCCCGATGTGGAACTGATGCCCGGCGCGATCGGCGCCCTGGTGTCCCCGTTCTCGGACGCGACCGTCGGCATCGTCGGAGCCCACCTGGTGTTTCCCGGGGGGTATCTGCAGGAGAGCGGCGCGTTCTTCCGCGACGACGCGCAGATCACGCATCCCTACGGCCGCGGGAACGCGAACCCGCTCCTGGCGGAGAGCACGTTCCAGCGCGAAGTCGGCTACGTCTCGGGTGCCGTGCTCATGGTCGAGCGCGCGCTCTTCGAGGAGCTGGGCGGCTTCGACGACCTCTTCGCCCCGGCCTATTTCGAGGACACGGACCTGTGCGTCCGCTGCCATCAGGCCGGGCGGCGCGTCGTGTACCAGCCGCGGGCGAGCGCGATCCACTTCGAGAATGCCACGACGCCGGTCCGCGCCGACGTCGAGGCGCTGATCGATCGCAACCGGGTCCGCTTCCTCGAGCGGCACCGGTCATGGCTGTTCCCGCATGCGGGACCGCGTTTCGGCGATCGCACGCACAACGCATGGGCGCTCAAGGTGCTCTACATCGACGACGGCGTGCCCCATATCGACCTCGGTGCCGGCATGCCGCGGGCGAACTTCATCGTCGCCACCCTGGCTCGGCTCGGCTATCAGGTGACCGTCTATCCGGTCTATCGCGCGGATCCGGAGATCGCGCAGCGGTACCGCGACCTCCCCGACACCGTCGAGATCCTGGACGCCGAGGAGGGTACGGGGCTCGCGCGGCTGCTCGACGAGCGGCAGGAGCACTACGACGTGCTCTGGGTCAGTCGCCCACACAACATCGATCTGGTCTGCCAGATCTTCCAGAACCGGGACATGGCGCTGCGCGATTTCGCGAGGAGCCGCATCATCTTCGATTCGGAAGCCCTGTTCTGTCTGCGGGCCTTCCTGGAGGGGACGCTGCAGGACGGGTACGGCTTCGGCGCGCACTTGGCGGCCTCCGCGCGCCGGGAGACCCGCAACTTCGCGCAGGCCGACCACGTCGTCTGCGTCTCGGAGGCGGAGGCGCGCCTGCTGCAGTTCCACGGCGTGAGCAACACCGCGGTGCTCGGCCACGCCTTCGCGTCGCAGCCGGAATGCACCACCGATCGCGACGGCCGCAGCGGCTTCGTCTTCATCGGGTCGCTGGAACACGAGAATTCGCCGAACGTCGATTCGCTGATCTGGTTCCTCGACACCGTCTGGCCGGACGTCCATCGCGCCCTGCCGCGTGCGCCGTTCACCATCATCGGACAGGTCACCCCGGATCTGCGCACGCGCCTCTCGGCGCCGAACGTCACCGTGATGGGGCGGGTCCCGGATCCGGCGCCGCTGCTCGATCGGGCGCGCGTCTTCGTCGCCCCCACGCGCTTCGCCGCCGGGATGCCCCACAAGGTCCACGCTGCCGTGGCGCAGGGGCTCCCGTGTCTGGTCACGCCGATCCTGGCGGAACAGCTCGGCTGGCCAGAAGGCTCCGGATACCTGACGCGGGACTGGCGCGACCCGGACGCCTTCATCGCCGGGCTGATCCAGCTCCATGAAGATGCCGAGACCTGGCGGCGGCTGCAGCGCGCCGGGCTGGCGCAGGTGGCGCGGGATTGCTCACCCACGGCCTACGCGGAGAAGCTCCGCTCCCTCTGCGAGGCGCCGGTCTTCGCATGAGCCAGCCATCCTTCAAGCGGGCCGCGGTCCGGACGATCTCGATGGCGTTCCGGCGCGTCGTCATCGGGCGCGTGCCGGGATTGTTCGACACGGCCTACTACCTGAAGCACAACGGCGACGTGGCGGCCTCGGGCATCGATCCCTACCTCCACTACGTCTGGCGCGGCGCTTCCGAGAACCGCGATCCCGCCGAGGACTTCGACACGGCCTTCTTCCGCAACCAGAGCGGCAAGACCCGCCTCGATCCGGTGCGGCATTATCTGCGGTTCGGCTCCGCCGCCGGGCTCGATCCGCATCCCGGATTCAGCAGCACCTCTTACCTGATCCGCTACCCCGACGTGACGGCCTCGGGTGTCAACCCGCTGCTGCACTACCGGACGAACGGCCGGCGCGAGGGCCGCGTGGCGCAGCCGTCGGCGGCCAAGACCATGAACATCTCGGCCCTGCGCTCGGTACCGTCCCGGCACCTGCGCAGCCTGCCGGAGGAGGGCCGCCCCTTCTCGATCACGCTGCTGCGCGCGTTCCAGACCGGCGACACGTTCGAGTCGGTGAAGCGCTACTGCTTCCTCCTCAAGCTGACCCATGACGAGATCGCCCTGCTCGTGAGCGCGTTCGACACGATGCCCACCAGCGGCCACGCGGCGATCACGCTGGACGTCCCGGCCGGGGCGGGCACGCGGGGCGAGGCGGAACCCCGCGACGCGCGACCGAAGCTCGACACGGTGCTCTTCGCCTTCGAGCACTGCTACGTGGCCGCGCAGGGCGACAGCCTCCGGATCCGGTACGCCGAACTCCGGCTCTGGGATCTGCGCGAACAGGAAGCCCGGGTCGCGGAGATCTTCCCGGCGGGCGCCGTGGAGTTCCGGATCTAGGACACGCTCCGCGCGGCGGCCTTCGTCGCTGCCGTCGCGTGCGCGCCGCGGATCGGAGGCCCGCGCCGCGAGCGGGCCCGGAGGCGCGGGCGGCCGCGTCGATCAGGACGAACGGTCGACCGGGGCGCTGAAGGGATAGACGAAGCGCACCGATCCGAACGCGACGCCGAGCGTCCGGGTATCGCCCTCCGGATGGAAGCTCGTCCGGACAGCGACTTCGACGCGCGTGGAGCCTGCCTGCGACCGCGGCGGGATCGCGGCCGCGATCGAGACGATTCCGTCGCGATCGGCCCGCTCGATCGAGGCCGCGTCACCGTCGATCGCGACCGCCACGTCGTCCGGCCCCGTGTTGCGGCCCAGGGCGACGAGAACGACTTCCAGGCGGCCCGGCTGATCCGACCACACCGGGACATCGATGACCGTGACCGGATCGGCCCCGGACCAGCGGTGCGAGATCCGGCCCTCGATGTACTCGGGTTCGTGCAGGTTGGTCCGGGTGAAGCCGCGATCCCCGGTGACGGCGTCTCTCAGTCCGTCGAGGGTCAGAGTCACGGTGCCGGAATAGGGTTCGCCGCCGGCGCCGACGAGCTGGATTCGCGGACACCACGATCGCGCCTCGACGGAACCCGGCCTGAGGAAGGCGACGCGGTCCGCCGCACCGGTGCGCACCAGCTCGACCCCGTCCGCGAAGCAGCGCACCGGCGCCTTGTCGGCGCCGGGCGGCGGATCGACGGCGATCACGAGGCTCAGCTCCGGCGCGACGCAGAGCGGGCGCAGGGTCCGCGGGCGCAGGGCTTGGCGCAGCGCGCCCGAGAAGAGCCGGGTCAGCCCCGAACCGCCCCCCGCCTGGGCGACGTCGGCGGGCAGGGCAGCGACCTGCGGATCGCCGGTGAGGAAGGCTTCCAGCGCCTGGGACGACCAGCCGACGCTGATGTCGCGCACGAGCGCCGGATCCGAGACTCCGTGCAGGCGGATCGTCACCGGGGTGAAGGGTCCCCCGCGATGCGCGGGCGGGATGGCCGCGCGGAGCCGCAGGCGGCCACCGACCCGGAGCCGGATCGTCGGGACCGCGCCGTCGTCGAGGCGGAGCGCCGCATCGGCGGCGGCCCGCTCCGGAAGGCCGATCTCGACCCAGGCCGTGCCGATCGCGCAGATCGGCGGCACGACCGTGATGGCGATGCCCTCCGCGGCGGGCAGCGCCACCACGGCGGCCGCTCGCTCGGCCGCCGACAGGGTCTGCACGGCCGCCCAGGGGGCGTCGCCCGTCGGCTCGAGGCAGAGTCCGAGATGCGGATGCGCGGCGGGATCGGGCCGATAGGTCCAGACGAGGCCGCCCTGCGGGTCCGCCTTCTCCCCCAGGACGCTCCGGCCGGCCCGGACCCGGGCCCGCCCGGCTCCCGCGCCCGGATTCGAGATCCGGATCGGGCTGCGCCCGTTGATGAGAACCCGGTGCGCCGCATCGCTCGCCGCGCTGCCCAGCACGATCCGCGCGGCCGCGACGACGGTATCGACCGGCTCGCGCATGGCGAAGCGCACGATCTCGGACGCGACCGCGTCGTCGGATTTCAGCAGGGAGACGGGCCGCTCCTCCAGGATCGTGCGCGCCACCGTCTCGACTAGGGCGAGGGTGGTCGCGGCGTCGAAGCCCGAGAGCTCGGCCCGCAGGAGCGGGTCGGGCGGGTAGCCGGCGATGACCGCGCGGCAGAGACGGTTCACCGTCCCGAGCAGCGGGCTCCACTCGACGAGGTCCGCGCCGGCCCGGTTCGGCTCGGGAGCCGGCGCGTGCAGGGCGCGCGGCCCGAGTACATCGCCGACCACCCCGTTCAAGGCCGCGCGGTAGCGCCCGACATCGCCGAGCCGCGCCGCGGCGGCGCGCGCCGCGGCGGCGTGGCGCGCGCGCAGATCCGGCGCGGCGAGCAGGGCCTCGATCGCGGCCGCGAAATCCTCGGGCTCGTCGTGCGCGACCATCGCCTCGGTGCCGTCGAGGCCGCGGAACGCCAGGGATGTCCCGACGATCGGCTTGCCGTAGGCGAGCGCCTCGTAGGTCTTCACAGCGCTGCCAGCCCCCTCCCGGATCGGCAGGACGACGATCCGGGCCGCGGCGTACAGGGGCGCGAGGTCGTCGAGCTGGCCCACGAAGTGCAGGCCCGGCTCGTCCGGCCATGGGCCGAGATCGCAGATGCTGCCGGCCACGACCACGCGGAGATCGGGAAGGTGGCGCGCGCGCACGGTCTCGAGAAACCAGCGCAGACCCGAGACGTTCGACACGTGCGCCGAACTGACGAAGAGGACGTCGATTGCGGCTGCGTCGAAGAGCGCGACGCGCTCGGAGGCCGGCTGCCGGGCCGGCCGCAGGGCAGGGCGCTGAGGGCCGCAGGCGGCGATCACGTCGGCGAGGTCGCGCAGCCCGGCGAGGTCGGCGAGGCGGGCGGGAGACGCCGTGATCTGCACGCCGACCGTGGTGACCGGGACGCTCGGAAGGGTGTCGCGGACGAAGGCCGTCTCGCGTGGGTTGAGCGAGATGACGTGCCGGCAGCGCGCGAGATGCCTCATCTCGAGGGCGAGCTCGTCGGGGTCGACCGGCCGGCGGGCGTAGATCGCCCGCTGCACGGCCTGGAGATCGTGCATCTCGCACACGATCGGCGCGTCGATCCCGAGCGCGTCGACCAGCGGCAGGGCGGTGATATAGTTCAGAAGGATCAGGTCCGGCGGCCTGGTCCGCAGGGCGCCGGCGAGGGATGCCGGAACCGCGTAGGCCGCCGCGGCCACGAACTCGTCCGCGAGCGTCGGGGTGCCGGCGGTCGGCGCGTCGCCCGGGGAATGGCCGGGCGTCGCGACGAACACCCGCTCGAACGCGAAATCGTGCAGAACCCCGAGCAGGGCTCCATGCCACGCGCGGTACGCGGCCCCGTCCAGCCGACGATGGGACAGGAACAGGCCGGTGACCGCGTAGCCGGCGGCGGCGAGATACTGGAGCTGCGACCGCGCGATCCGGCTCGAGCCGTTGCGCAGAACCATGGCATCGCCGTTCATGACCAGCAGGACCGAGGGGCGCTCGCCCGCGGCGGGCTCCGGCGTGGCCGCGACGATGTGCCGGATGAAGTTGCCGGAGGATGCGCGCTCCAGGGCTGCCGCCTGCCGGGCCTGAGCGCCCGCCCTCAGCCTCGGGTAATCCGCCACGGCGCGGCGCAGCGCGTCCGCGAGCGCGTCGGGCGCATCGAACAGGACGGCGTTGTCGGGGCCGACCTGTGTCTCCATCCATGATCCGGCGGACGTGACGACGGGGAGACCCGCCGCCATCGCCTCGATCAGTACACCCGAACTCCGCTCCCGGTAGCGCCCGGCGTCGTAGGGGATCAGGGCGATGTCGGCCTCGGCGAGGTGACGGTAATAGGCGGGGGCGTCCAGGGCCTCGGGGAGCAGTCGGACGCGCCGATCACCGTAGGCCGCGAGCTGCTGCTGGGCGGACAGGACGCCCGGCTCACCCCCGGGGGTGTTGAAGTTCGACTGGATGACGAAGCGGACGCGGCCGGGTCCGAGGAGGTCGGTCCAGAGGGATGCCACGGCCGCCGGCAGGTCGGTGTAGCCCTTCTCCAGTCGGGCATCCCCGAGATACAGAACCCTCAGGGCCTCGCCCGCGCGCGGTGCCGCGTCCGCCAGGGCCGCTCGCAGATGCGCCTGGTCGAACGGGATCGGCGCGTGCAGGAACGCGACCCCGGTCAGTTCCGAGAAGGTCGCGGCGAGACGCTCCGTGTCGGCGTGGAACCGGACGCTGCGGGCGAGCGTCGGCGAGGTCCGGATCCGGTCGAAATACGGGCGATAGGTGCCGATCATGGCCGCGAGGGGACCGGGATCGTAGCGCAGCAGCACGTGGAGGGTCGGCTGCGCCGCGTCGGGCTCCTGCGCGCAGACGAAGGCGAGGAGATCGAGGAGTTCCCGGAAGCCCAGCGTGTGCACGAGGACGATGTCGCGGGGGCCAGCCCTCAGGTCCGCCAGGGCGCCCCTGAGTTCCCGGCCGAACTCGACCGGCGCACCGTCGGGCGTGCCGTACTCGGCCTCGCCCCATGTCAGCGAGAAGGTCGGCCGGATCGGGAGATCGTCCGGGAACGCGTCCGGCTCGGCGCGCCGGTTGCTCAGAACCAGCGCGTCCAGGCCGGCCTCCCGCGCGGCGCGCGCGATCGCCGTCGTGTACTGGCTGTAATGGCCGCCCACGGCCAGGGCGCTCTGCTCGACAACGATGAAGCGCTCACGCGTCATGGAACGTCGGTCTCCGGGACGGCGGGATCGCGCGCAGGGCGGCGCACTGCGCCCATGGTGGAGAGGCGAGGGGCACGGCCGGTCGCCTCGGTGACGGGCCGAGGCCGCGGCGAGCGCGGCGCGGTCCGGCTCACGGCGCCCCGCCGTTCAGCGGCGAGCGGGTCCAGGTCCCGCCCTGGGCCGCCAGGAGCAAGTCCGCCGCGATGCGCCGGCCCTCCGGCGTGTAGGCGTGAACCCCGTCCGAGCCACAGGCGGCCCGCATCAGCCCGTCCGGGTCGCGCAGGGCCGCGTGCAGATCGATCAGCCCGAGACCGCGCCCAAGGACGCCGTTCGCCAGCGTCTCGGCGAGGATCCGGGCGACGGCGATCCGGCCCGTGAGCGGCGAGAGATCGGGCGCCGCGTGCGGCGATCCCGCCGCGATCTCCTGCGGCGGCACCGGCGTTGCCACGAAGACCCGCGCGCCGGGGCGGTCGCAGATGCGGTCGAGGGCGTCGAGGTAGCGATCCACGAGCTCGGTGACCACCACCTCGACGGGGATCGACCGCGTCTCGGCCTGCCGCGCCACGTGCGCCCGCACGTCGATCTCGCCGAAACAGAACACCACGTCGAGGCCGCGCTCGACCTGCAACTCGCTGAGGGTGAGGAAGGCGGGACCGTCGCGACCCACGCGGTGCATCGTCACGGCGCCGAGCCAGACCGGCAGGACGTGCCCCGCCTCCAGGAACGTGAAGACGTGGCTGTCGCCGACCACCAGCGTCCCGACGTCGGCGCTCCGCCACGCGGCCCCGTAATGGGCCTTCGCCGCCGCGAGGTCGCCGCCCTGCACCGCCGCGTTGGCGGCGTGCACGCTCCGCGCGTGGAGGGAGGGCGTGTCCTCGAGGCTCTCGGCGGCGTCCGTCATGGGTCAATCGGGGTCACGGCGGGCGCGGAGGGCCACCTCAACGCTCGGCGTACTCAGCCGCGACGAGCCTGCGCAGGCCCGCTTCGAGATCGATGCGCGGTCGCCAGCCGGTCCGGTCCAGGAAGCGCGTCGAGTCGAGCATCTTGTAGGCCGCGCCCTGGAACGAGCCGGGCGGGCTCACCAGCGGAACGGACCAGTCGAGCGCGGCCAGGGCCGCCCGCGCCACCGCCTCGACGGTGACGGGCGTGTTGGCGGCGCAGTTGAGGATCTCGTTGTCGAACGCCCGGTCGGCCGCCAGGATCGCATCGATCTGGTCGTCGACGTACAGCACCTCGCGGACGGTCTGCGGGTTGCCCCAGACCTCGAACTGCTCAGCGCCCGCCGCCTTCTCCCGCACGGCGCGGTCGAGCAGGGCGCCGACGAAGTGGCTGCGGTCGGAGGCCTTGTTGTCGTGCGGTCCGTACAGGGTCGCCAGCACGCAGTGCAGGAAGGTCAGGCCGTACTGGTGCGCGTAGGCCGCCGAGCCCGTCGCCAGGACCTGCTTGGCGAGCCCGTAGCCGATCACGGACGGATGCGTCGGTCCCTGGCCGAACCGCGCCTCGGGGAGCGGCTCCGCCGATTCCGGATAGGTGCAGGACGAGCCCGTGGAGACGAGCTTGGCCTGCGGCTGGAACAACCGCCAGGCCTCGAGGACGTTCAGGTGGACCCGGGCGTTGATCGCCAGAAGTTCGCCCTGGATGTCGTACTGCACCGCGCCGGTGCGCTGGCGGGTCACCACGTGGAAGATCCGGCCGGCCGGGGGCGCCGCGCGCAGCGCCCGCTCGACATTCGCCCAGTCGGAGAGGTCGCCCGCCGCGCGGCCGATCCCGACGACCTCGCGGCCCTCGGCCCGGAGCCGCGGGACGAGGTTGCGCCCGAGGAAGCCGTCCGCCCCGATGACGATGTCGCGCTCAGGCCCCGGCATGGTCAGCCCCCCCGCGATAAGCCTCGCGATACCACGCGATCGTCGGCCGCAGCCCGTCCGCGAGTCCCGTGAAGCTCGACAGCCCGAAGCGCTCCCGCAGCCGCCGGTTGGTCGAGCGGCGGGCGAGCACGCCGTGCGTCGCCGTGTCGGGGGCGTGCACGGGCCGGTCCTCCCCGGCCACCTCGAGGATGGTTCGGGCGAGGTCGAGCAGGGTCGTGGTCTCGCCGCGGCAGAGGTTGAGCGCGTCGCTCGTCTCCCGCATCTCCAGGGAGCGGGTGAACACGTCGACGACGTCGCCGACGTAGATGAAGTCGCGCTCGACCAGCGGGTTGCCCTTGATCTCGAAGCGCTCTCCCGGTGCCAGCGCGCGCATCACGAAGGCCGGCAGGACGTGCGCCTTGCGCGGATCCGTGGAGTCGTGGGGACCGTAGGGGTTGCTCAGGCGGAAGCTGATCGTGTGGATGCCGTAGCGCTCGGCGTGGAGGTCGGCGATCACCTCGGACCAGCGCTTCGACCAGGCGTAGAAGGCCTCGTTCCGGTTGGGCGGCGCGTTGAGGTCGACAGCCTGCGCGTCGTCGAGGGGATCGAGGGCCGCCGGGTAGACCGCGACGCTCGAGGCCGCGCGCACCTCGCGGATGCCCTTCGTCAGGCAGAACCGGTAGAGGCGGTTGGCGATCTCGGCGTTGCCGGTGAGCAGGTCGCTCTGCGCCGTCTCGAACTTGTCGGCGTCGTAGCGCTGCGCGGCGACGTTGACGACGATCGCGTCGGCGGGGACCGACAGTGCCTCCAGGGCGTCGAAGCGCGCGGCCTCGGTCGCCCCCGGCACCGACTGGCCGGAGGGGCTGACCGCGATCAGCCGCGGCACGCGGCCGGCGAGATGCGCGACGAGGTTGCGGCCGACGAAGCCGGACGCACCGACGACGACGACGGTGTCGGGCAACGCGGACAAGGGGAGGGCGGCCACGCTCAGACCGCCTTCGGCAGGTCGGCGGCGGTGATCACCTTGAGTTCCGGCACCGGAACGATGAAGGCGCCGCCGTTCTCGAGGTAGCGGCGCTCGCGCGCCAGGAACTCGTCGATGAAGTTCCAGGCGAGCACCAGGTAGGCGTCGGGCGCGGGCACGCTGCCCTCCTCGACGATCGGGATGCGGGCGCCGGGGATCAGGCGGCCGAATTTCAGCGGATTCTTCTCGGCCGCGACCTGGACCAGCCGCGGGCCGATGCCGAAGGCGTTGAGCAGCGTCGCGCCCTTGGCCGGGGCGCCGTAGGCGTGGACCGTCTTCCCCTCGGCGTGCATGCGCTCCAGCAGGTCGAGCAGCGCCGCCTGCAGGCGGCGGACGTTCTCGGCGAAGCCGACATAGGTCTCGAACTTGCCGTAGCCGCGGGCCTCCTCGTCGGCGCGCATGCGCTTGACCGCGTCGCTGACCGGATGGGCGCCGGGGAAGCCGACATGCGCCTCGAGGGAGCCGCCATGGACCGGGACGACGCTGACGTCGAAGACCTCGAGGCCGTGGCGCGCGAACAGCTGCTCCAGGGAGCGGAGCGTGTAGTAGCACAGGTGCTCGTGGTAGATCTGATCGAAGGCGGTGTTCTCGATCATGCCGCCCAGGTAGATCGCCTGCACGACGAAGACGCCGTCCGGCTTGAGCAGCGTGACGATGCCCTTCACGACGCTGTGCAGCTCCTCCAGGTGGAAGAAGACGCCGGCGGCGGTGATCAGGCTCGCCGGCCCGTCCTGCGCGCGGACGATCTCGGCGGTCTCGGCGTTGAAGAAGCGGTTCAGCGTCGGCACGCCGGCGGCGCGGGCCAGTTCCACCACGTTCGAGGCGGGCTCGACGCCGCAGCGGCGCAGGCCGAAGGGCTCGTACTGCCGCAGCCACGTGCCGTCGTTGCTGCCGATGTCGACGACGAGGTCCTCCGGCCCGAGGCCGTACCGCTCCACGAGACGGGCCGCCGTCTGGCGGAAATGCTCCACCAGCGTCTTCGTCGTGCCCGAGACGTAGGGGTAGTCGCTGAACATGCTCTCCTTCGGGATCGTGTGATCGATCTGGACGAGCGTGCAGTCGTGGCAGAAGCCGGCGCGCAGGGGAAAATGCGGCTCGCGGCGGTCCGCGAGTTCCGGCGGGATCAGGCGGTTGCAGTGCGGCTGATCGGTCAGGTCGAGAAACAGCTCGACATCGCGTCCATCGCAGACGCGGCATGCCATGGCGAGTTTCGTTCCCGTCATCGTAACCCCTATGGCGGCCTGCACTGAGGCACTTCCGACCCGGCGACGCTTACCGGCTGGGGTCCGGCGACGCAATCGAAGCCGCGCGGCCGCGCCGAAAATGCGCCCGTCGGCGGCCGAGCCGGAGACCCGCGGCGGACGCTTGCCGACGCCGCGCCGGCGTTGGATGAAGCGCGCCGGTCCAGGCTCAGGAGACGCACATGTCGGCACGCGAATGGACGGTCCGTGGCTCCCGGCAGGTCCTGAAGGACCGATGGCTCGGGCTGCGCGCCGACGACTGCGTGACGCCGTCGGGCCACGCAGTGGCGCCCTACTACGTCCTGGAAGCGCCCGACATCGCCCTCGTGCTGGCGGTCGACGCCGCCGACCACGTCATCCTCGTGCGGCACTACCGGCACGCCTACGGCGGAGTCAGCCTCGAGCTGCCGGGCGGCGTCATTGACGCCACCGACGCCGACATCCTGTCGGCCGCGGACCGCGAGCTGCGCGAGGAAACCGGCTACCGGTGCGCCGATGCCGAACTCGTCGTCACCCTCAACGCGGATCCGGCCCGCTACGCCAACCGCATGCATCTCGTGCGCGGGCGGGCGGTGGCCGCCGGTCCGGCGCGCCCGGATCCCGGCGAGGATATCGAGGTCCTGCGCGTCTCGCGGGCCGAGGCCCTGCGACTGGCGCGATCGGGCGCCGTGATCGGCGCCGCGCACGCGGCCATGATCCTGATCGGTCTATCGGGCGCCGATTGATCGGGCTCGATTGAGATTCCTGTGCCGGCCCTGAACCGAAACTGTCTTTCCGCGTTGCCTTCGGCAGAGCGGGAGATGGTTTCGAGATGGCGAACTACGACATTAAACTTGTCGAGCCGCGCGATCAGAAGGCGGCCGGACGCAAGGATGCGGCGACGCGGGAGCGCAAGCTGGACTGGGAGCGCGCGATGCGCGAGGCCGCGCAGGCCGAGCAGCTCGTCAAATCCGCCGACTGAGCGGCGATCCCGACGGCACCCGAGTCGGGCGCGCGGTCCCGTGCCGTCCGCCTGAGCCCCGTCGTCAGGCGAGTCGTGCGGCGTCACGCACGAAGGCGAGGAGGTCTCCCCCGCCGAAGCGGTGGGCCCGCAGGCCGGCCGCCCGGCCGGCCGCGATGTCGGTCTCCTGATCGCCGATGAGGAAGCTACGGCCCCGATCGACCGGCCACTTGTCCAAGAGGTCAAGGATCATGCCGGGCTTCGGCTTCCGCCAGTCGTGGACCCTCCTGTAGGCTTCGACCGTCCCGTCCGGATGGTAGGGACAGTAGCGCAGGTCGTCGAAATGCGCCCCGACCCGGCGCAGATCCGCCTGCATCCAGGCCGTCAGGTGCGCGACGTCCGCCTCGCCGTAGAAGCCGCGGGCGACGCCGGCCTGATTCGTGATGACGAACACGAAATATCCGGCCTCGTTCAGCGCGCGCACCGCCCCGCGCGCGCCGTCGATCCAGTCGAACCGGTCGACGGACCCGACATAGCCGTGATCGTGGTTGAGGACGCCGTCGCGATCGAGGAAGGCGGCGGGCCTCAGGCGCTGGGCCGGGATCTCGGTCTGGGCTCGGCCATAGCTCTCGGGCACACCGATATCGAGGAAGTAGCCCTCGTGCGCCACGCCCGCCACGCGCCCCTCGGCGACGAGGGCGGGCAGGACGTCCCGCTCCAGTGAGCAGGCCGCGGGCAGGCCCGCCAGCGCGTCGCGGCGGACCAGATAGACCCCCGCGTTGACGAGACCCGGGCCCGGCCCGGGCGGCCGCTCGAGGAACGCCGTGATCCGCGCGCCGTCGAGGATCGCGACGCCGTAGCGCGCGGCGTCCGGCACGCGCCGGAGCGACAGGACCATCGCGGCATCCGGATGGCGCGCGGCCATCTCGGGGAGCGACAGCAGGTTGAAGTCGAACCAGGAATCGCCGTTCAGGAGCAGGAAGGTCTCGTCCGCCTCCGCGAGGGCGTGCACGACGGCGCCGCCGGTCCCGGCCTGCTCGGGCTCGATCGAGACCCGCACCGTCATGCCAAAGCGGCGGGCGACCGGGTTGTCGGTCGCGTAGGCGCGGATCTTCTCGCTGACGAAGGAGGCCAGCAGCACCACGTCCGTGAAGCCGTGGCGGCCGAGCTCGAACAGCAGCACGTCCAGGAACGGTTCGCCGGCGACCGGCAGGAGCGGCTTCGGGGTCGCCGCCGTCAGCGCCCCGAGCCGGGTGCCGAAGCCCCCGCACAGGATCATGGCCTGCCGGACGGTGCCCCCGCCCGCCGCACCGGTCACCGGACGGCCCTCAAGAGGCCGTCCCGCGCGGGAACAGGTTCTCCTCGACGAGGCCGCACACGATGTGCGCGGCGGTGATGTGGATCTGCTGGATCAGGGGCGTGGCGTCCGACGGCGCGTGCAGGCAGACATCCGCCCGCTCCGGCATCGCCCCGCCCGTCGCGCCCGTGAAGCCGACGACCCGCAGGCCCAGGCCGCGCGCCGCGTCCATCGCCTTCAGCACGCTCGGCGACCGCCCCGACGTGGAGAGGGCGAGCAGCACGTCGCCCGGCCGCCCGAGGGCCAGAACCTGCCGCTCGAACACGTGCTCGTAGCCGTAATCGTTGCCGATCGCGGTGATCACCGAGGTGTCGGTGGTCAGCGCCACGGCCGCGGCCGGCGGGCGGTCGTAGTTGAGCCGCGAGACGAACTCGCCCGCGATGTGCTGCGCGTCGCCGGCACTGCCGCCGTTGCCGATCGTCAGGAGCTTGCCACCGTCGCGCAGGGACGCGGTCACGAGATCGGCGATCTCGGCGAGGGTCGCGTGGAAGCCGCGATCGTCGAGGGCGGCCTGGAAGGTGTCGCGGGTCTTAGTGAGAAAGTCGACGATCGCGGTCATGATCACCTCGGTCCGTTCCCGCGCCGGCCGGCCTGTCGGGCCGCCCGGCGGGGCGATCGCTGCTGGGCTTGGGCCGTCCGGATCAGACGTTGGCGAACCGCGAGTTGCGGATCATCCGGAAGCCCTTGATCAGCTCCTTGATGCCCCGGTCGAGGTCGAAATCGGGGAACCAGCCGGTCGCCTCCAGCTTCTCGTTGGACACGATGTAGTCGCGCTTGTCCGGATCCTCGCCGATCGGGGCCTCGACGTAGACGAAGTTCGGGACGTGCGCTTTGATGCGCTCGCAGAGCTCCAGCTTCGACAGGTTGGCGCTCGACAGGCCGAGGTTGTACGCCTCGCCGCGCATCCGGTCGTAATTGTCCATCGCGTGGATGAAGCCTTTGGCGACGTCGCGGATGTGGATGTAGTTGCGCTTGAAGTGGCCCTCGAAGACCAGGAGCGCCCGGTCGGTCACGGCCCGGTGCGTGAAGTCGTTGACGAGGAGGTCGAGTCGCATGCGCGGCGCCATACCGAACACCGTCGCGAGCCGCAGGCTGACGCCGCGCCCACTGTCGAGCACGGCCTTCTCGGCCTCGACCTTGGTGGTGCCGTAGAGCGAGATCGGCCGCAGGGGCGATTCCTCGGTGCAGAATTTGCCAGCCTCGCCGACGCCGTAGCCCGAGTTGGTCGTCGGGTAGACGATCCTCTGCTCGCCGGCCGCGCGCTGGACCAGGGCGATCACGGCGTCGCGGTTGAGCGTCGTGGCGCCGATCGCGTCTTCCTTGCACAGGGGCGCGCCGACCAGGGCCGCGAGGGGGATGAGCACGTCGTGCTTCGGGATCAGTTCGTCCAGGATGCGCGTGTCGCGCGCGTCACCCTTGATGGGCTCGAACGTGTCGTACTGGCAGGCCGAGGAGAGGTCCGGCGTTCCGGACTTGAACGTGTCGAGCACCGTGACGTGGTGCCCGCGCTCCAGCAGCATCGGCACCAGAATCGTCCCGATGTAGCCCGCGCCGCCGGTGATCAGAATTCGCATGCCTGCATCTCGTCCAGGTGAGCCGGCGGCCTCGTAACAGCCGCGCCGGTCTGTGTGAAGCTACTGCTCAGCGGGTCTGGCGATAGATGAGCGTCGAGCCGTCGACGTCGATGCCGATCGGCACGACCGAGAGGGGCGCGACTCGCTCGGTCAGGGCCGGGATCTTCTCCGGATCGATCAGCGCGAGGAAGAAGCCGCCGCCGCCCGCGCCGCAGAGCTTGGCCCCGTAGGCCCCCGACGCGACGATGGTCTCGAACAGGTCGTCGAGCACGGTGTTGGAGACGTCGCGCGAGAGCGTCCGCTTGATCTTCCACGAAGCCGACAGCATCTCGCCGAGCTGCGTGAGCCAGCCCGTGGTACCGCCCTCCAGCAGGGAGACGCACTCCTCCACGAGCCGGTAGAGTTCGGACAGCTCCTTGTCGATCGCCCGGGCCCGCGTGACGGCGATCTGCGCCGCGACCGTCGTGGTCGCGCGGCGGGCGATTCCGGTATGGACGAGCACCATCGACGCGTTGAGCTGCTGCATCGCGGCGGAGCTCATCTGCAGCGGCGAGATCCGGATGGCCGAGCCGCTGAAATCGAAGCGGTTGATCCCCCCGAACGCCGCGTGGAGCTGGTCCTGGACGCCGACATTCTCGCGCAGGATCTCGCGCTCCACCTCGATGGCCTTCTTCGACAGCTCGATCTTGGTGGGCTTCTGCTCGCGCAGGGCATAGACCGTGCGCAGGAACCCGACCGTGAAGGCCGACGACGAGCCGAGACCGCTGCCCGCGGCCGGCAGATCGGAGATGATGCTGATGTCCAGTCGGCGGTCGACCTCGAAATGCTTGAGCACTTCGCGCACCACCGGATGCTCGATCTCGGCGACGTTGTCGCAGTGCTCAAGCTTTGAATAGCTCAGCCTGTAATTATAGTCCTGGCAGCCGATCAGATCGAGGGCGGCGATGATGATATACTTGTCGATCGCCATTCCGACCACGGCGCCGGGCGCGCGCTCGAAATACTCAGGATAATCCGTACCGCCGCCAAACAGGCTGACTCGCAGCGGCGTCCGTGTAACCGTCAGCATTCAGTTGTTTCCAGATCTTGCGCTCAAGCATCCGATTGCAGGAAGCAGATACTTTGCGACCAAGCTTGCAGGCTGCCGCCACGCCGACGCGGTGTGCTTAGCAGGACCGAGTTTGATGCACCATACGCGACGCCAGTCTGGCTCGCGAAGGTGTCCGGATTTGGACACAACCGGCCACGACGGGCCAGCTCGGCGGCGCAGACGCCTCCGTCGCGCGCGCGCCGGTCGCGCCGTCGATCGGCGCGCGCGCAGGATCACGCGGCGGTCGTCAGAGAGGTGCGGAACTCGTCGGAACTGATGACCGTGCCGAGCAGCTGCTTGCGCGTGATCTTCCCCGCGTTCAGCTGCGCGGACCAGTGCCGGACCGCATCCTCCTCCGCGTCCCGCCCGAGGACGATGCGGTACAGGTCCATCACGAACGGCATGGTGTGCTTGCCGGATTGCTGCTGATCGAAGGCGCCGGACTGGATGTACTCGATCAGCAGCAGCGAGCGCTCCCGCCCCTTCGGCGAACTCGTGATGACGTCGCCGATGGCCCGACTGAGCTGCGGCGGCCACTCGGACAGGTGCTCGCGAAGGAACGCGGCGACGTTCCCGATGGTCTCCACCTCCTCGCCCGGCACGGAGCGACCCTGCCGCCACGTATCGGCGACGCGCTCCGACAAGGCGATCGTCAGGCTCACCACATCCGAGAAATTGACGCTGTGTCCGTACATGCTGACTACGGTTGCGACTGCGGAACGGGAATCGCGACTGCTGCCAGTTGGTTAGATTATGGTTAAGGGAGTGTAAACGGCGTCCGCGGGGCCTCGGATCCGGGGTGACGGGACCGCCCTAACTCGCCCCCGCGGCCCGTCCCCGAAGGGCCGCGCGACCGCCCGGGATCCGGGTAGCGGCCGGCGCGCGCCGGCCCGTGCGTCCGTCCGGATGAGGCCGGGATCAGGCCGGGATCAGGCATTGTGAAGCCCCACAATTCGCGGCATCACTCTCCGGAGTGGACACATTCAGGACCGACGCAAACGCCGTGAGCAGTCTGAAATTCGGGACGAGTGGCTTGCGGGGCCTCGTGACGGACCTCGTCGGCGGCCCCTGCTACGCCTACGCGCGCGCCTTCTTCTCCGCCGTCTCGGGGGACGGGCCACGGGCGGTCGTGATCGGGCGGGACCTGCGCGACAGCAGCCCCGGCCTCGCCGCGACGGTGGCGCAGGCCGCGGCGGCGAGCGGCTTCGCGGCCGTCGAGTGCGGCGCTCTGCCGACCCCGGCCCTCGCCCTCGAGGCGATGCGACGGGGCGCCTTCGCCGTCATGGTGACGGGCAGCCACATCCCCGAGGATCGCAACGGACTCAAGTTCTACCGGCCGGAGGGCGAGATCACCAAGGCCGATGAGGCGGCCATCCTCGCCGCCCTGGACGGCGGCGCGAGCGCCCCGATGCCGGCCGCCGCGGCCACGCCCGAGCCCGAAGCCATCGCGCGCTATCGGAAGCGCTACGCCGACGCCTTCCCGTCCGGGACCCTGGCGGGCCTGCGTGTCGCCGTCTACCAGCAGAGTTCCGTCGCCCGCGACCTCCTGGCCGACCTGCTCGCGGGCCTCGGGGCGCACGTCACGCCGATCGGGCGGTCGGCGACCTTCGTGCCCATCGACACCGAGGCGCATCGCCCCGAGGACGTCGCCTTCATCCGGGACGTGATGGCCTCCGGCGACTTCGACGCGCTCGTGACCACCGACGGCGATGCGGACCGGCCCCTGGTCGCGGACGGCACGGGCTGCATCGTCCGGGGCGATGTGCTCGGGCTGATCACCGCGCGCTTTCTCGGCGCGGACACGGTCGTGGTGCCGGTCACGGCCGGCTCGGCGCTGGAGCAGTCCGGGGGCTTCCGCGAGGTCGTGCGCACCAAGGTCGGCTCGCCCTTCGTCATCGCCGGGATGGAGCGGGCGCGGCGCGGCGGGGCGGACACCATCGTCGGATTCGAGGCGAACGGCGGCTTCCTGCTCGGGTCGGATGTCACGCTCGCGGGTGGCGTCCTGGCCGCGTTGCCGACCCGCGATGCCGTATTGCCGATTCTGGCCACGCTGGCCGCTCTGCGGGCCGGCCACACGTCGCTGGCAGAACTCGTGATGGCGCTCAAGGCCGGGGAGATGGCGAGCGACCGACTGCCCGAGACGCCGTCGGAACGGAGCGGCGCCTTCCTCGCCCGGCTCTGCGAGACCGGCTTCCGGAACGCCTTCCTCGGGCCCGTCGGTTCGCCGCGGGCCGTCGACCAGCAGGACGGTGTCCGGATCGTGCTGGACGGCGGGCGGTCGATCCACTTCCGGGCTTCGGGCAACGCGCCGGAACTGCGATGCTACGCGGAGGCCACGTCCGCGCAGGAAGCGCAGGACCTTGTCCGCTGGGGCCTCGCGGCCGCGGCCGCCGACATGGCCCAACATCCCTGACGCCGCGGTGCGGCGCCGAGACCTTCGGATCTGGCGGAGGACGGCCATCGTCCTGCAAGCGGTGCCGGCGCTCGGCATCGCTTGCAGGCTCCCGCGCCCTCGGCGCGTCAGGCGGCCCGCGTGCCGGCCACGTCCCGCCCGTGCGCCTGGTCCATGATCTCCCCGATCCGCTCGCCGACGGCGACGGCGATCTCCACCGAGGCCGCCCCTTCCGAGTTCTGCCGGCAGATCCGGGTCAGGACGTCGGTCACGCGCTGCTCCATGACGCCGAGGATCGCCGCGGCCGCCTGGGGCTGGGCACCGCGCAGGACAGCCGCGAGGTCGCAATAGGCGTCGTGAAGGAGCTGGAGCGTCAGCCGATCGACAGCCTGTTCATCCTCCGCCGACAAGGCCCGCATCACGCCCCTCTCCAACGTCCCACGCTCGACGCCACCGCCAGCCTTGCCCCGATGCATTAACAAGGCGTGAAGATCGCGCGCAGCTGGAAGGGAACGGCTAACCTTTCCGAGGTCGGCAGACGCTGCTCGACCGCGCGCGGGATGGAACTTGGCGGGTCCCGTGCGGGTCAACACGGCAGGATCCTTCAGCGCGAGAGCCCTTCCATGCGCCGCCTCATCGCCACGCTCACCGCCGCGAGCCTCGGTCTCGCCGCGAGCCTCGGTCTCGCCGCGACGCCCGCCCTGGCCCAGGTGCAGCAGAACAATCCCAACGCCGCCAACCGATCCATGGAGACCAGCGGCCAGATGCGCGCCCTGCGCCAGGAGCAGACGACCCAGGGCAACACGCTGCGGATGGACATCCAGCGGAACCAGGCCGCGACGCCCGCACCGAATACCGGGCCGAACACCGTCGGCCCGACCGGGGGCACCGGCGTCATCGGCCGCTGAGCGGGCAGGCCGCGCCGGCCTACACGTCCGGCAGGGGCCGCCCCTTCACGACCACCCGCGGCCACCGCTCCAGGCCGATCGGCATCAGCACGGCGATCTGCGGCGGCACCGCGGCGTCGCCGAGCAGGCTCTCGAGGGAGATCCGGCAGGCCTCCTCGAGCTCGCCGCGCGTGCGCGCGCCGGAGGTCTTGATGTCGGCGATCAGGAGCGCCGCGATCTCGTGGGCAAAGGCGTCGCCGTCCAACATGCCGGACTCCCGCTCCGTGTCGGGTCAGCATAGGCCTCTGCGGATCGTCCGGGCATCAGCACAGAATTGCGTATCCACATACCGATTGCGGATACGTTGTCGCGTTCCGATCGCGGTCACGGGTCGGCCACCGCGCGCCGGTGCGCCTCGCCGCCGCCGGGCCGTCGCCCGGCGGGTGGCGTAGGTCGGGCGAAGGGCAGGCGCAGGCCGGCGACCGCGGGGTAGATTGCCGGCAGCACCACGAGGGTGAGCAGGGTCGCCGAGATCAGTCCGCCGATCACCACGGTGGCGAGCGGCCGCTGCACCTCGGCGCCCGCGCTGGTGGACAGCGCCATCGGCAGGAAGCCCAGCGCCGCCACCAGGGCCGTCATCATCACCGGGCGCAGCCGCATCTCGGCCGCCCGCGTCGCCGCCTCCCGGGGTCCGAGGCCGGACGCCTCCAGGTCCCGGATGTAGCTCGTCAGCACGACGCCGTTCAGGATCGCGATGCCGAAGGTCGCGATGAAGCCGATCGCCGCCGAGATCGAGAACGGCATGTCGCGCAGGGTGAGGGCGAGGATGCCGCCGGTGGCCGCCACCGGCACGTTGAGGAAGATCAGCCCGGCGAGGCGGATGTCGCCGAACATCACCACCAGCAGGACCAGGATCGCCGCGAGCGCCGCGGGCACCACCACGGTCAGCCGGGCGGTCGCCTCCTGCAGGTTCTGGAACTGCCCGCTCCAGACCAACGCGTAGCGCGGCGGCAGCTTCACCTGCTGGTCGACCGCGGCCTTGGCGGCATCCACGAAACTCTGGACGTCGCGACCGCGGACATTCGCCTGCACGGAGATCCGCCGCTGCAGGCGCTCGCGGCTGATCTGCGCCGGACCGGAGGCCACATCCACGCCGGCGACCATCGACAGCGGCACCATCATCCGGCTGCCCGCCTCGCGGCCCGGATCGCCATTGCCGGACCGGCCGACCGGCAGGGCGCGGATCCGCTCGATGTCGCTGCGGTCGGCAGGATCCAGCCGGACCACGATCTCGGTGATCGAATTGTCGTCGCCGTAGACGACGCCGCTGGTGCGGCCGCCGATGCTCTCGACCATGTCGAGCACGTCCGACACGTTGATGCCGTAGCGGGCCGCCTTTGCGCGATCGACCTGGATCGTGAGCGCCGGCATGCCGGCCTGCGCCTCGGCCTTCACGTCCGCCGCCCCGTCGATCCCTGAGACCACCCGCACGATGGCGTCGGCCGTGTCCTTGAGGGTCTTCAGGTCGTCGCCGTAGAGGCTGATCGCCACGTCGCCGCGCACGCCCTCCAGCAGGTCGTCCATGCGCATCTGGATCGGCTGCGAGAAGGCGTAGGCCACCCCCGGCACCTCCTCCTTGAGGCGCTTGTCGAAGGCCGCCACGAGGCCCTCCTGCGTGTCGGCGGTCGTCCAGGTGGCCGGATCGGTGAGGGTGATGAAGCTGTCGGTCGATTCGACCCCCATCGGGTCGGTCGGGATCTCGGCGCTGCCGGTGAGCGAGACGACGCGCTTCACCTCGGGGAACGACTTCAGAACCCGCTCGATGCGGGTCACCGTGGCGAGCGAGGCGGAGAGATCGATGCCCGGCAGCTTCTCGGAGGTGATGACGATCGAGCCCTCCGACAGCTTCGGCAGGAACTCGCCGCCGAGCCGGGTCGCCAGCACGCAGGAGCCGGCGAACAGGGCGAGCGTCGCCAGCACGGTCATCAGGGCGTGCCGCTCGGCCGCCTTCAGCAGCGGCGTGTAGACGGCCCGTACCCAGTGGACGAGGCGCGTCTCGCGCTCGCCGACGCCGCGGCCGGAGAGGAAGATCGCGGCGAGCGCCGGCATCAGCGTCATGGTGACGACCAGCGAGCCGGAGAGCGCCAGGATCACGGTCAGCGCCATCGGCACGAACATCTTGCCGGCGACACCCTCCAGCGCGAGGATCGGCACGTAGACCAGGATGATGATCGCCACCGCGAACATCACGGGCTTGGCCACTTCGGCGGCGGCGTCGCGGATCAGGTCCGCGGGCGGCCGGTCCGGGTGCTCGCCGCGGGCGCGCAGGACGTTCTCGACCATCACCACGGCCCCGTCGACGATCAGGCCGAAATCGATGGCGCCGAGGCTCATCAGGTTGCCCGACAGGCCGAGCAGCCGCATGCCGGCGAAGGCCATCAGCATCGCGAGCGGGATCGCGGCCGCCACGATCAGCCCGGCGCGGAGGTTGCCCAGCAGCAGCAGCAGGACGACGATGACGAGCACCGCGCCCTCGAGGAGGTTGTGCTCCACGGTGTGGATCGTGCGGTCCACGAGCGCGCTGCGGTCGTAGTAGGGCACGATCTCCATGCCCGGCGGCAATTGCGGGCGCAGTTCGTCGATCGTCTTCTTGACCTGCCCGACCACCGCGCTGGCATTCTCCCCGAGCTGCATCAGCGCGATGCCCACGACCGTCTCGCCCTGCGCGTCGTGCGTCACGGCCCCGAGCCGGACCTTCGGCGCCTCCACCACCTGTCCCAGCGTCCCGAGCGTCACCGGCACGCCGCCCGGGCCAGTGGCGACCACGATGTTGGCGATGTCCTCCGGCCCCTTGGCGAGGCCGAGGCCGCGGATCGTCTCCTGCTGGTCGTTGTGCTCGATATAGGCGCCGCCCCGGGCGGCGTTGTTGTCGGCGAGCGCCGTGAAGACCTGGGCGAGGCCGACGCCGTAGCGGCGGAGCGCGTCGGCCGAGACCCGGACCTCGTAGGTCGGCATCTGGCCGCCGTAGATGTTGACGTCGGCGATGCCGGGGGTGAGCTTCAGCTTCGGCGCGATCGTCCATTGCAGGGTGCGGCGGAGCTGCATCGGCGTGTAGGCGGGCCCGCGCAGCTCGAACTGGTAGATCTCGCCGAGACCGGTCGCCATCGGGCCCATCTGCGGGTCGCCGATGCCCGCCGGCATCATGCCCTTGGCCGCCGGCAGGCGCTGGAACACCTGACTGCGCGCCTCGGTGATCGACATCCCGTCCGCGAAGGTGACGTAGACCGCCGAGACCCCGGCCCGCGAGGTCGAGCGGATCCCGGTCAGGCTCGGCGCCCCCGCCATGGCGTTCTCCACCGGGAAGGTGACGAGCCGCTCGACCTCCAGCGCGCCGAGCCCCGGCGACAGGGTCAGGATCATCACCTGCTTGGGTGAGATGTCGGGCACCGCGTCGATCGACAGGCCTTCGAGGTTGGCCACGCCGCCCGCCGCCGCGGCGAGCGCGATCATCAGGACCAGGAACCGGCGGCGGACCAGGAGGGCGAACCACGACCGCATCGGGAGCCTCAATCCGTCGAGCCGAGCAGGCTGCGCAGCAGGATCGCCTTGAGCCCGAAGCTGCCCTGCGTCGCCACGCTCTCCCCGGCCGCGACGCCGCTCTGCACCTCGACCCAGTCGGAGCGCTGGATCCCGAGTTTGAGGGCGCGCCGCTCGAACCGGTCCTCGGCCACGCGCACGAAGGCGATCGGCCCCTGCTCGGTCTGCTGCACCGCGGCCGCCGGGACGGTGATCCCGTCGCGGCCGAGATCGGCCGCGATCGTCACGGAGACGAACATGTTGGCGCGCAGCAGATCGCCCGGGTTGTCGAGCTCGATCCGGGCGGGCGCCGTGTTGGTGCTCGGATCGAGGGCGGCGTTCACCGAGCGGACGCGGCCGTCGAGGGGAGCCTGGCCCGGGATCGGACTCTCCACGGAGGCGGTGTCGCCGGCCTTCACCCGCCCGAGATCGGGTCCGTAGAGGTTGGCCAGGACGAGGATGCGGGTCGGGTCGGCGACCGTGACGGCGTCGCGGGTGGTGTCGACGACCTCGCCCAGGGTCACGCCGACGCTGGTCACGACGCCCTGTATCGGGGTCACGACGGCGCTGGTGCCCGGGGCCGCCCCCTCGGTCGGGGCGAGGCGCTGGTACTGCGCCCGGTACATCTCGGCGTTGGCCTGGGCCGATTTCACCGCCGCCTGGGCCTTGGCGAGGTCGACCTGCCGCCGCTCCACCTCGGCCTGCGCGACGCCGCCGAACTTGAGCTGCTCCTGCCCGCGCTTGAGCTGCAGCGCGGCTACCGCCTCGGAGGCCTGCGCCTCGCCGAGGGAGGCCTGCGCGGCGAGAAAGCCGTTGCGCGCGTCGAGGAGGCCGGCGGCGTCGAGGGTCGCGAGAGTCTCGCCCGCCTGGACCCGGTCGCCGGGCTGGACCGCGAGGCTCAGCACCCGTCCTTGCGTGCGCGGCTTGAGATGGGTCACCCGCCGCTCGTCGAAGGCGACGGTGCCGGGGACGCGCAAAGGCAGCACGATCCGGCGGGTCTCGGCCGTCCCGAAGGCGAGGCCGATCCGTTTCTGTCCCGCCGCGTCGAGGGTGACGCGGTCGGGATCTGCCGGCGCGGCGTCGGCCGCGCCGGTCACGGGCGGCGCCGCGGGTGCCACGCCGAGCCGCTCGCGGAGCGCGTCCCGATAGACCCAGCCCGCCGCCGCGAGGACGACGAGGACGAGGGCCAGCCAGACCCGCGCGCCGCCGCGGCGGCCGACGTCGCGGGCCTCCGCGGCGCCGGCCGCGTCCGGCTCCCGCCTGGACGCTGCGCCCGCGTCGGCGCGCCCGGCGTCGCGGCAGTCGACGTCACGGTCGCCGGCATCCGTCTCGGTGGTCAGCGCCATGGGCACGACCGCCGGGATTTCCTGCCGCCGGCGGCTCCCCCGGGCCGCCGCGCGCGCGCACTCGTGCCGCGCCCGCTCACGCGTCGAGGCCCGGCCGGAGCACGTCCTCGGTCACGAAGCGGCCGGTCTCGACCTCGCGGACCACGACCTCGTAGCCCGCGCCGCGCATCTCCTTGAGCCGGTCGAGGGTGACGTAGGTCCCGGTCTCGACATCGTAGAGGCGGCTTCCGGCGTAGCGGTTGATCAGGCGCCGGGGGCGCCGCTTCCTAGGCATGCGCCGCCATCCGCGCGAGGGGCATGCGGCCGCGAGGCGGGCAGGGGCGGCGGGACCGGGTCGGCATCGGGGGTATCCGGCAGGCGCGCCGTCCGGCGGCCGAGGGGGGCGCCGGCACGGGATAGAGTCATTCCAATAAAGGGGCCAAGCCGATGCGGTGCCATTAAATTCGGGTTCATAGTGGCCCGGCCGGGGCGATTTGCGCGGCGAAGTCCGGCACAAGGGAAGCGCGTCGGTGACCCGCGTCGGGGCATCGGGGTGGGGCATCGGGGTGGGGCATCGGGGCGGGGACCGCGCGTGGCGAAGCTGCTGCTGATCGAGGACGATTCGGAGACGGCCGCGGACGTGCGCGACGACCTGCGCGGGCGCGGCCACGACGTCGTCTGGGCCGCGACCGGACCGGACGGGGCCCGGGCGGCCCGGGACGGCGGCTGGGGCGCGATCATCCTCGACCGGATGCTGCCCGGGCAGGACGGCCTGGGCGTGCTCCAGGATCTGCGCCGCGACGGGGACCGGACCCCGGCCCTGGTCCTGAGCGCGCTGGGCGACGTCGATGAGCGGATCCGCGGCCTGCGGGCCGGCGGCGACGACTACCTCGCCAAGCCCTTCGCGCTCGGCGAACTGGCGGCGCGCATCGAGGCGCTGCTGCGGCGCCCGGTCGACAGCCGCGAGACCGTCCTGCACGTGGGCAGCCTCGCGATCGACCTGATCGCCGGCACGGGCCGGCGCGGCGCCCGCGACCTGGAGCTGCTGCCGCGCGAGCTCAAGCTCCTCGAATATCTGATGCGCCGCCCCGGCCAGATCGTGACCCGGGCGATGCTGTTCGAGGAGGTCTGGAACTACCGCTTCACGCCCAAGTCCAACCTGATCGACGTCCATGTCGGGCGCCTGCGCCGGAAGCTGGAGGCGGCCGGCGAGCCGCCCCTGATCCACAGCGTGCGCGGCACCGGGTTCACGCTGTCGCCCGATGCTTGACCTGCCCCGCCCGGCCGACCTGCTGCGCTCCACCGCGCTGCGGTGGGCGCTCGGCATCGCCCTGTGGTCGGCCCTGCTCGCCCTGGCGATGTTCGCCTTCGTCTACTGGCAGACGGCCGACTACCTGCGCGAGGAGCTCGCCGAGACGCTCCGGCTGGAGGTGCGGGCGGCCGCGGCCGACCCCGCCGCCGCGGCGAACCGGGTCGACACGTGGATCGCCATGGACGTCCACGCCACCCATTACGGTGGCCTGTTCGCCCCGGACGGGGCGCGCCGGGTCGGCAATCTCGGGGCGATCCCGGACCGCCTGGCGCGCGACGGCGACGCGTACCGGGTGAGCGCGACGGTCGACCTCGCCGGGCGCCGGCTCCAGGACGAGATCTGGGCGGCCGCGCTCGGACTGCCGGACGGCAGCACCGTGGTGATCGCGCACGACACCGACGAGATCGACCGGGTGCGGGCCACGACCCTGCGCGCCCTCGGCCTCGGGCTCGTCCCGACCCTTGCGCTCTCCCTGCTGGGCGGCCTGCTGCTCACGAGCCGTGCCCGCCGCCGCCTCGCCGCCACCGAGGCCGCCGTGGCCGAGGTGATGCGCGGCGATCTCGGCAAGCGCCTGCCGGTCGGACCGCGGGACGACGAGTTCGACCGGCTGACCCGGACCGTGAACCGGATGCTCGACGAGATCGAGCACCTCATGGGCGAGGTCCGCAGCGTCGGCGACGCCGTCGCCCACGACCTGCGCACCCCGCTCACCCGCCTGCGCGCCCGGCTCGAGCGCACCCGGTCCCAGGCCCGAACCGTCGCGGAATTTCACGAGGCCATCGACCAGGGGCTCGTGTGGATCGACCAGACGCTCGCCATGGTCACCGCCGTCCTGCGGATCGGCGAGATGGAGGACGGCCGGCGGCGCGGCGCGTTCGCGCGAGTCGATCTCGGCGAGGTGGCGGCCGTGGCGGTCGAGTTCCACGCGCCGCTCGCCGAGGAGAAGGACATCGACCTCGCGCTCGCGGTGCCGCCGGGGCCGCATCCCGTCCACGGCGACCGCGACCTGTGCTTCGAGGCCTTCTCGAACCTCCTCGACAATGCCCTGAAGTTCACGCCGCCCGGCGGCCGCGTCGCGGTCGGATTGCAGCGCACCGAGACCGCGATCGTCGCGACCGTCGCCGATACCGGCCCGGGCCTGCCGCCGGGGGAGCGCAGCCAGGTGTTCCGCCGCTTCTACCGCGCGGAGGCGGCGCGCCGGACCGCCGGCCACGGCCTCGGCCTGAGCCTCGTGGCGGCGATCGCCGACCTCCACGGGGCCCCCGTGACCATCGCCGAGGCGGCGGGCGGCGGCTGTCTGGTCACGCTGCGCTTCCCGCCGGCCGGCGCCGATCTCGAGGGGGCGGCGGCGCGATGACCGCGGCGCGGATTGCCGCCGTCCACCGCGATTCGCACCCATCGGCCTCGGCCGGAAAACCGCGAAAGCCGCGGTTAAGGCTCTCCATGCCAGAGCGCGGCGACGAAACGCCGTCCGCGGAGGGCCGATGAACGTCTGGCGACGCGTCGCCCCGTGGTTCCGCTCGGCGCGCACCTGGATCGCCCTCGGCATCCTGGCCCCGCTGGGCATGGTCGTGACGTCCGGCCTGATGCTGGCCGACCTGCGGCGTGACGCCTGGGCCAGCGCGGACCAGACATCCTGGAACCTCCTGCAGGTCCTCGAACGCGACATCGCGCGCAACATCGAGATGTACGATCTCTCGATCCGCGCCGCCGTCGACAACCTGAAGGTGCCGGGCCTGACCGAGGCCGATCCGCGCCTGCGCCAGCTCATCCTGTTCGACCGCGCCGCGACCGCCCGCGACATGGGCGTGATGCTGATCCTGGACGAGCGGGGCGACGTCGTCGCCGACATCGCGGCCGTCCCGCCCCGCAAGGGCAACTACGCGGATCGCGAGTACTTCCAGGTCCACCAAGCGAGCGCCGGGCTCGGCCTCTACGTCGGGCGCCCGATCGTGTCGCGGCTGAACGGCGAGCGGATGCTGCCGTTCAGCCGCCGCATCGACAAGCCCGACGGCAGCTTCGGCGGCGTGGTTCTCGGCACCGTGAAGCTGTCCTACTTCTCGCACCTGTTCAGCGAGATCGACCTCGGGCCGGGCGGGGCCATCAACCTGTACCTGACCGACGGCACCCGCATCATGCGCTATCCCTACGTGGAGGCCGATCTCGGGGCGAACATCGCGCAGGCGCCGACCTTCAGGCGGTTCCTGCGGGACGGGCGGGGCAGCTTCGTCAGCGCCTCCGTGCGCGACGGCGTCGAGCGGAGCTACACGTTCACGCGGATCGGGACCTTGCCGCTGATCCTGAACGTCGCCCTGTCCACGAAGGACGTGGAGGCGGACTGGGCCGCGAAGGCGGCCATCATCGGCGGCATCGTGCTGGCCCTGTGCGGCCTCACGATCGCGCTGTCGCTCCTGTTCGGGCGGGAGCTGCGCCGCCGCGAGGCGCTGAGGGCCGAGATGGCCGCACTGTCGCGCACCGACGCCCTGACCGGCCTGCCGAACCGCCGCTGCTTCGAGGACGCCCTCCGGCGAAACCTGGACGCGGCCCGGCGCGACGGTCAGCCCCTGTCGCTGCTCATCGTCGACGCGGACCATTTCAAGCGCTTCAACGACCGCTACGGGCACCCGGTGGGCGACGCGATCCTGCAGGGGTTGGCGCGCTGCCTCGCGGCGAGCGTGCACCGCCCCCAGGATCTCGTCAGCCGCATCGGCGGCGAGGAGTTCACCCTGCTCCTGCCCGAGACGGACGAGGCCGGCGCCCTGCGGGTCGCCGACACGGTCCATGCCGAGGTGGCGAAGCTGACCGTCGAGTCGGCCGGACTCGGGGCGGGGACCGTGACGGTCAGCATCGGGCTCGCCTCCGTGCGACCGGGCAGTGACCGGAGCGCGCCCCTGCCGGACCCGTACCGGCTGGCGGACGGCGCCCTGTACGAGGCCAAGAACGGCGGCCGCAACCAGACCCGCAGCGTCGCGCCGCCGCCCCCGCGGGGAGCCCTTCAACTGGTGCGGACGTCCTGACCCGCGCGCCGGCGCGCTTTCGCGGAGCGCTTTGACGGAATCGACACGAACTCCGTGGTCTCCTGGGCGGGATGGCGGCCGGCCCGGAGAGGGCCCGACGTCGTCGCGTCGGGACGAGGCGGGTGGGTGGCGACCCTCCGTGCCGCGGACCGGCGGAGCGCGCGCGGATCCGGTGGGGTCCGGCCCGCAACCATAGGGTAACGAGGATGGACGACAGACGCGCCGCGCCCCGCAGACGGACCCTGCTCGAGGGCCATATCGAACTCGCCGGAGGCGGCGTGATCGACTGCACGATCCGCAACATGTCGGACGGGGGCGCCCGCCTCAGGGTCGTCAGCGTGATCGGCGTGCCCGACGCGTTCGTGCTGGCCTACGGGGCCGACGGCCAGCGGCGGCCGGCGCGCGTCACGTGGCGCCAGGAGACCGAGCTCGGGGTCGCGTTCGGCGACGCCTGACGGGCGGCGGCCGAGGCTTCCACGCCCACCCGTGTTGAGGGGCGGATCGGATGGGCGTGGAAGGCCAGCGTCCGGCTGGTGACCCACCGATGCGGCGACAGGGTTAACGCTTCGTTACCGGGCCGCGGGGTCCGCGCGCCGCGCCTGGAGCGTCTCGGCGATCACCACGCCGGTCCGCAGGACGTGGCGATGGGCGACGGATCCGGCCGCGGCGGCGTCCCGCGCGGCGAGGGCCTCGAACAGGTCCCGGTGCTCGCGCGCCGATTCCTCCCAGCGGCTGCCGCTGGAGAGCGCGCGCAGGCGGGCCCACTGGGCCCGGGCCTGGAGCGGCGCGTGGGCCTCCGCCAGCGGGCGGTTCCGGGCGGCCGTGACGATCGTCCGGTGGATCTCCTGGTTCAGGGCGAAATAGGCGTCGAGCACTTGGTCCCGGTGCATCCGGTCGAGCTGCGCCTGCTTGCCGCGCAGCAGGTCCATCAGGTCTTCGGAGATCCGCGGCGCCGCGAGTTCGGCGGTCAGCCGCTCGATCCCGGCGAGCGCCTCGAACAGTTCGAGGATCTCCTCCGGCGTCCAGTCCGGGACGCGCGCGCTGCGGTTCTGGTGCAGCTCGACCAGCCCCTCCGCCGCCAGGAGCTTGAGGGCCTCCCGCAGCGGGGTCCGGGAGATCCCGAGCGCCGCGGAGAGGTCCGTCTCCACCAGGGTCGCGCCGGCCGGCAGCGCGCCGCGCACGATCATGTCCTTGAGCCGGGCCGCCGCCTGCGCGTGCAGCGCGGTCCGCGGCACCTGCGCGGCCGGGACGACCAGGGCCTTGCGGGGCCGGCCCCGGCGGCGTGCCACCACGTCCATCGATCCTCCCGTTCCACCGCGCCAGCCTAGCGCGTCCGGCCACCCGATCGGTGTTCCATTTTTCAGCCTGTTGCGCTGACATATCATGCAGTTGCGCAAATTGCATGCAGCATGCAGAAAATACCTTGTCGCCCGTCCAGGCCTGTCGGATGCTCGGTGCATCGGGGATGGATGCGATGGAACGACCGAACCGCACGACGCGTCTGGGCATGCTGACGCCCTCGTCGAACAGCGTCCTCGAGCCGGCCACCGCCCATCTGCTGGCCGGGCACGCGGGCGTGAGCGCCCATTTCGCCCGCTTCCGCGTGACGGAGATCGGCCTGTCGCCGGCGGCCCTGGACCAGTTCGACCCCGAGCCGATCCTGGCGGCGGCCGACCTGCTCGCCGATGCCCGGGTCGCCGCGATCCTGTGGAACGGCACCTCCGGCGCGTGGCTCGGCTTCGACGCGGACGAGCGCCTGAGCGCCGCGATCACCGACCGAACCGGATGCCCGGCCTCCACCGCCGCGCTCGCCTTCCGCGCCCTGTTCCGCGCCCGGGGCTTCCGGCGGATCGGCCTCGTCACGCCCTATACCGGCGACGTGCAGCGCCGGATCCAGGCCAACTGGGGCGCGGCCGGTCTCGATTGCGGCGCCGAGCGCCATCTCGGCCTGTCGGAGAACTTCGCCTTCGCGGAAACCGGTCCGGAGGCCATCGCCGGCATGGTCCGCGCGGTGGCGTCCGAGGGCGTCGACGCGGTGGCGATCGTGTGCACGAACCTCGCGGGCGCCGCGCTCGCCCCGGCCCTGGAGGCCGAGCTCGGCGTGCCGGTGGTCGATTCGGTGGCCGTGACCCTGTGGAAGGGCCTGGACCTCGCCGGCTGCCCGACCGCGCACCTCGCCGCGCACGGCCGCGCCTTCGCGGCGGGCGGGGAGGGCCGTCCGTGAGCGCCGGGACCACCCTGATCCTCGACGGGATCACGCAGCGCTACGGCTCGGCCCTCGCCGTCGACACCGTGACCCTCGACATCAGGGGCGGGGAACTCGTCGCCCTGCTCGGGCCCTCGGGCTGCGGCAAGACCACCCTGCTGCGGGCGGTGGCGGGCTTCCTGAAGCCCACGGAGGGGCGCGTCATCATCGGCGGTCAGGCGGTCGACCACCTGCCGCCGAACCGGCGCACCGTCGGCATCGTGTTCCAGAACTACGCCCTGTTCCCCCACATGAGCGTCGCCGACAACGTCGCCTACGGCCTCGCGGCGCGGGGCGTCGGTCGGGCCGAGCAGAGGGCGCGGGTCGCCGAGATGCTGGCGCTGGTGCGGCTGGAGCACCTCGCCGGGCGCTACCCGCGGGAGATGTCGGGCGGCCAGCAGCAGCGGGTTGCGCTGGCCCGGGCGCTCGCCGTGCGCCCGTCGATCCTGCTCCTCGACGAGCCCTTCGCGGCCCTCGACAAGAACCTGCGCCTCGACATGCAGATCGAGATCAAGCGCATCCAGCGCAGCGCCGGCACCACCACGCTGATCGTCACGCACGACCAGGAAGAGGCCCTGTCGATGGCCGACCGGGTCGCCGTGCTCAACGCCGGCCGGCTGGAGCAGTTCGCCCCCCCGACCGACGTCTACGACCGGCCCGAGACGCTGTTCGTCAACACCTTCGTGGGCACGGCCAACGTCCTGCACGGGCGGCTCGCGACGGAGCCGGGCGGCGCCCGCGTGGTGGCCCTGGAGGCGGGCGGCCTGCTCCCCGCCGCCACGTCCTTGCCGGACGGGACCCGGGTCGCCGCCTGCCTGCGACCCGAGCACGTCGCCTTCGCGGAAGAGAGAGCGGGGTCCGGGGATGGGGAGGGGCTCGACGGCGCGGTCGAGGTCGGCCTGCCGCTCGGCGCCACCCTGGTCCACGAGATCCGCCTCGACGGCGGCGCCCGCCTGAAGACCGCCGAGCCGCGCGCGGCGGGCGCCCGGCCGCGGCCGCCCGGCACCCGCGTGCGCCTGCGCCCGACCGCCCCCGAGCGGGTCAGCGTCTTCCCCGATCCCCGCCACTGAGGCCGCGCCCGCCGCAGCCGCGCCAGTCGACACCGAGCCAGGAGAGCCGACCATGACCCTGCACCGCCGCAGCCTCCTCGCCGGCGCCCTGACTCTCGGCGCCGCCCAGGCCTTCCCGGGCCTGTCCCACGCGCAGGCGCGCAAGCTCGTCTTCGCGACCTTCACGGGGAGCTGGGAGGAGGCGCACCGGGCCGTGCTGGTGCCGGCCTTCCGCAGGAGCTCGGGCGGCGACGTCATCCTCGATCCGATGCTCTCGGTCGACCAGATCGCCAAGGTCCAGGCCGCCCGCGCCAACCCGCCGATCGACGTGATGCTGCACGATCCGGGCCCCGCCCTCACGGCCATCGCCCAGGACCTCGTCGAGCCCTACCCAACGGCCCAGTCCGCCCATTACGGCGACCTGATCGCCGACGCGCAGGAGCCGATGGGCCCGGCGCCGTTCTTCCAGATCGTCGGCCTGACCTACAATCCCGAGAAGGTGAAGACGCCGCCGACCTCCTGGGCCGACCTGTGGAAGCCCGAGTACAGGGGCCGGGTCGGCATCACCAACCTGAACTCGACGCTCGGCACCGGCTTCCTCGTGGAGATCGCCCGGATGCACGGCGGCTCGGAGACCGACGTCGAGCCGGGCTTCAAGGCGCTGGAGGCGCTCAAGCCGAACCTCGCCGCCGTCGCGGCCAACCCGGGCGCCCTGGCGGCCCTCTACCAGCAGGAGCAGGTCGACATCGGGCCGGGCAACTTCAACGCGATCCAGATCCTGAAGGCCCGGGGCGTGCCGGTGGAGTTCGCCGCGCCCAAGGAGGGCATCATCGCCTTCAAGACGACGATCCACATCGTCAAGAACACCCCGGTGAAGGAGCTGGCCTTCAAGCTGATCGAGGCCGCCCTGTCGCCGGAGGTGCAGGCCAAGCTGATGCAGAGCCCCTACCTGATCGTGCCGACCAACCGGAAGGTCGCGATGGAGGGCGAGGTCGCCAAGGTCCTGGCGAAGGACGCCGAGGAGCTGAAGCGCAAGTCGGTGTTCCAGGACTGGGCCGCGATCAACCGCGGCCGGCCGGCCTGGATCGAGCGCTTCAACCGCGAGATCCGGGTGTGACGGCCGGGCCGGCCATCGCGGCGGCGGGCCCGGTCGCCGCGCCCCTCCGCCCGGGCCGCGCCTGGACGGCGGCCTACGACATCCGCCTCGCGCTGCCGCTCGGGGCGTTCTTCCTCGTCTTCTTCCTGGCGCCGCTGGCGCTGCTGCTGCTCGTGAGCTTCTACGCCGATCCGGCCATGACCCGGTTCGGCCTCGACCAGTACGCCCGGTTCCTGCTCGACCCGTTCTCCCTGCGGGTGCTCGGCGCGACCCTGTGGCTCGGCGCCGAGGTCACGGCGCTGACCCTCCTGCTCGGCCTGCCGCTGGCGCTGCTCCTGACCTGGGCGCCCGGCCGGCTGCGCGGCCTGCTGACCCTGATCGTGCTGCTGCCGCTGCTCACGAGCGTGGTGGTGCGGACCTTCGCGTGGATCGTGATCCTGGGGCGCCAGGGCATCGTCAACGCCGCGCTCCTCGGCCTCGGCCTCACCGACGCGCCGCTGAAGCTGCTCTACACCGAGGGCGGCCTCGTCCTGGCGCTGGCGCAGGTGCAGCTGCCGCTGATGGTCCTGCCCCTGGTCACCGCCCTGTCGCGGATCGACCCCAACCTCGCCGACGCCTCGGCGGCGCTCGGGGCGGGGGCGTGGCGCACCTTCGTGCGGGTGACCCTGCCGCTCTGCCTGCCCGGCATCGTGGCGGGCTGCCTGCTGACCTTCGCGGCGGCGATCACCGCCTTCATCACCCAGTCGCTGATCGGCGGCGGGCAGATGCTGTTCATGCCCATGTACCTGTACCAGCAGGCCTCATCGCTCAACAACTGGCCGTTCGCGGCGGCGATCGCGATCGTCTTCCTCGTGGCGGTGCTCGCCTGCGTCACGCTCCTCAACCTCGCGGGCCGCCTGTCGCGCGGCTACGCGCAGGCCTGAGGTCACCTGGAGGTCACCGGGAGGTCACCATGCGGACGAGCCTGCGGCGCGATCTCGACTGGTTCAGCTTCCACGGCGCCGTGCTGCTGCTCGCCGGGCTCTGCCTCGTCCTGCTGGCGGCGCCGACCGTGATCGTCGTGGTGGTGTCGTTCACCAGCGGCTTCTCCCTGCGCTTCCCGCCGCCCGGCTACGCCCTGCGCTGGTACGCGGCGCTCGCGGAGGCCGAGCAGCTGCAGGCCGCCGCCTGGAACAGCCTCGTGGTGGCGGGCTGGACGACCCTGCTGTCGGTGGTTCTGGGCACCGCCGCGGCGCTCGCCATCGCCCGGTCGCGGCGGCTCTCCGCGCGGCTCCTCGACAGCCTGTTCCTGTCGCCGCTGGTCCTGCCGGCCCTGGCCTTCGGGCTCGCGGCGCTGATGCTGTTCAGCCTCGCGGGGATCCCGGTCTCGCCGCTGACCCTCGTCCTCGGCCACACCGTGGTCTGCGTGCCCTACGTGGTCCGCACCACCGTGGCGGCCCTGTCGCAGATGGACCCGGTGCTCCTCGAGAGCTCGACCTCCCTCGGCGCTTCGCGCCTCTACACGTTCCGCCGGGTGACCCTGCCGCTGATCCGGCCCGGGATCCTGGCCGGGGGCTTCATCGCCTTCATGGCGAGCTTCGACAACGTCCCGGTCTCGCTGTTCCTGCGCGACGCCGCCACCGACATGCTGCCGATCCGCATGTGGCAGGACCTGGAGGGCCGCCTCGACGTCACGGTGGCGGCGGCCTCCAGCCTGCTGATCCTCGCGACCGTGGTGCTCGCCGCCGTGATGGAGCGGGCCGCCGGCCTGTCCCGCCGGATGGCCGGCTGAAAAGCCCGGAGCCCTCGCATGCGGATCCTGCTCCTCAACCCCAACACCTCGGCGGCGATGACCGCGCGCATGGCCCGGGCCGCCGCGGCGGCGCTCGCCCCCGACGCGCACATCACCGCGCTCACCGCGGCGACGGGCCTGCCCTACATCGCCAGTCGGGCCGAGGCGCAGCTCGCCGGGGCGGCGGTGCTGGAGACGCTGGCGGCGCACCATTCCGGCCACGACGCCGCGGTGATCGCGGCCTACGGCGATCCCGGGCTCGTCGCCGCGCGGGAGCTGTTCGACCTGCCGGTGGTCGGCATGGCCGAGGCCGCGATGCTGACCGCCTGCCAGCTCGGGGCGCGGTTCGCGATCGTCACCTTCGCGCCCGCCCTGCTGCCCTGGTACGAGGACGCGGTGGCCCTGGCCGGCCTGTCGGCCCGCTGCGCCGGCCTCCACGCGGTGCGCCGGCCGTTCGCGGCGGTGACCGAGGTGCAGGACGAGTTGCGGCCCGAGATCCTGGCCCTGGCCGAGCGGGCGGTCGGGGAGGGGGCCGACGTCGTGATCCTGGCCGGGGCGCCGCTCGCCGGCCTCGCCGCGACCCTGCGGGACGCGGTGCCGGTGCCGCTCGTCGACCCGCTCGCGGCCGCCCTGGGTCAGGCGCAGGCCCTGGTGCGGCTCGGGACTCGGCCGCCCCGGGCCGGCCGCTTCGCCCGGCCGCCCGCGAAGCCCGCTACGGGCCTGACCGGGCCGCTCGCCCGCTGGATCGCGCATCGCGAGGAGGAGTCATGACCCGGATCGACGCGGCGGGCCCGCTCTGGACCCTCTCGGCCGCGGCCCTGGGGCGCCGCTACGCCGCCGGGACGGCGAGCCCGGTCACGGCCGCCCGCGCCTGCCTGGAGCGGGCCGAGGCCGTGAACCCCACGCTCAACGCCCTCGTCGCCGTCGATCCCGAGGGCGCGGAGCGCGCCGCCGCCGCGAGCGCGGCGCGCTGGCGGGCGGGACGCCCCCTCGGGCCCCTCGACGGCGTGCCGCTGACCGTCAAGGACAGCCTGAACGTCGCCGGGTTCGCGACCGGCTGGGGCAGCCGGCTCTACGCGGGGGAGGGGACCGCGCGCGCGGTCGACCGGGACGAGACGCCGGTGGCGCGGCTGCGCGCGGCCGGGGCGGTGATCCTGGGCAAGACCAACGTCCCGGAGCTGACCGTCCAGGGCTACACCGGCAACCCGGTCCACGGGGTCACCCGGAACCCGTGGGATCCGGCGCTGACGCCCGGGGGCTCCAGCGGCGGCGCCGTCGCGGCCGTGGCCTCCGGGATCGGCCCCCTGGCGCTCGGGACCGACGCGGGCGGCTCGATCCGCCGCCCCGCCTCCCATACCGGCCTCATCGGCCTGAAACCCACCGCCGGCCGGGTGCCGCGGAAAGGCGGGCTGCCGCCGATCATGCTCGACCTCGAGGTGGTCGGGCCGATGGCGCGCACCGTCGAGGATCTCGCGGCGGCGATGCGGGTCCTCGGGGCGGCCGACCCGGATTCCGTCGCGCCGCACGGCTTCAGCCCGTTCGGGCGCGAAGCCGTGCCGGAGCGCCCGATGCGGATCCTCCACGTCCCGGCCTTCGGGACGGCCCCGGTCGATCCCGAGATCGCCGACAGCGTCGCCGAGGCGGCCGGGCGCCTCGCCGGCCTCGGCCACCGGGTCGAGACCGGCCGCTTCGACGCGGCAACGGCCATCACGGAGGCGTGGCCGGTCCTCGGCCAAGCGGGCATCGCGTGGCTGATGCGCGCGCATCCCGGCCGCCGCGACGACCTGGGCCCGGACATCCGCGCCCTGGCGGAGGCCGGGGCGGCCCTCTCGGCGGCCGACCTGTTCGACGTGCAGCGGATGGCGCTGGCGCTGCGCCGGGACCTCGCCGCCCTGTTCGCCGGCCACGACCTGCTGATGACGCCCGCCGCGGCGGCGCTGCCCTGGCGGGCGGAGGACACCCATCCGCCGCGCATCGCCGGGGTGCCGGTGGGGCCCCGCGGCTCGGCGACCTTCACGGGCTTCGTCAACGCTGCGGGCTGTCCGGGGATCTCGATCCCTTGCCGACCGTCGAGCGCCGGGCTGCCGATCGGGTTCCAGCTCGTGGCGCCCTGGGGCGGCGACGAGACCCTGGTGGCGATGGCGGCGGCCTACGAGGCGGCCCATCCCTGGCGGATGGTCTGGGAGGGCAAGGCCCCGTGACCGGCCTGTCCCTCCACGCCGTCGACGCCGCCACGGGCCGGCCGGCCGAGGGGATGCGCGTGCGCGTCCTGACGGCCGGAGGACGGCGGCGGGTGATCGCCGAGGGCCGCCTCGGGGCGGACGGGACCCTCGACCATCCGGTCGTGCGGACGCGGCTCGAGGCCGGGCTCTACGAGGTCGTGTTCGTCATCGGGGACTTCGTCGGGGCCGCGGGGGAAGGGTTCCTGGAGGAGGCCGCGATCCGCTTCCGGCTCGACGACCCCGACCGCCACTGCCACCTGCCGCTGAAGTTCACCGCCTTCGGCGTGGCGCTGTTCCGCGGCTGCTGAGCCGCGGGCCGCCCTTGGGACCGGCCCGCGCTGCGACGGCGCGGCCCGGCCGCCGCCCTCCCCCGTGCGGTGACCGGAGCCTCCGGAGGGCCTAGACTCGGCCCCGTCGCGGCACGCGCAGGAGTAAGCCGATGCGGGTTCAGGCGATGACGATCCCGGCCGCGGCCGGCCGCGCGCATCGCGGCGCCCCGCCGGCGCGCCTGCTGCTGGCCGCGCTGACGATCCTCGCGCTTCCGCTGGCCTTCCTCGCGGCCGGGCGGGTCCCCGCGGCGCCCGTCGACCCCGACCTCGCGCGGGTGATCCGCTTCATGGCGCTGCTCAAGGGCGGCTTCGCCCTGGCGGCGCTGGCCGGCTGCTTCTGGCGTCTCGGCCGGCCCGCCGGATGGCGCAGCCTCGTCTACGTGGCCGGACCGCCGCTGATGGCGCTCGGGGCGGCCGGCCTGTGGTCCCTGCGCGATCCCGGGCCGGCGGCGCTCGGCCCGCATTTCGGCCTGTTCGCGGTCCTCGCGGCGGCGCTGACCGACCGCGAAGCCCTGCCCGACCGGCGCCGCGCGGCGCGCCGTCAGATCGTCTCGTAGGCGAACAGGACCGCGATCAGCGTCAGGCCGATCAGCCCGATGACGAAGCAGATGTCGGCGCAGCGCTCCAGGCTGACCGGGAGGTCGCCGCCGTCGCCCAGGCGGATCGACAGGTACGACGCGATCGCGCTGACCAGGAACAGGATCGCCGTCAGGGCGGCGGCCTCGTCGACGTGGCTCGGCCCGATCCAGCCCTCGGCGATCTTCACGAGGCCGATCAGCGTGGTGCAGACGCCGACCATCGTGCCGGCACTGGGGAGGATGTGGCGCGACAGGCTATCCTCGCCGGATCCGGTGGCCTTCCGCCTTTCGGCCATGCGCTCCTCGTACAGCTCCGCGCCGGCCGATGGCCCCCTATACCGCGCCCGTGGAGGTTCGTCATGAAGCGCCCGCTCACCACCAGCTTCTCCGCGCCGCCGCCGGAGCAGGCCCGCCCGCCCGAATCGGCGCCCGCGGCGTCCTGGCGCGACGTCGCCCCGCTCGCGGCCGCCCTGATCGCCACCCTGGAGGCGATCGAGGCCGGGCCGAAGGCGGGACCGGCGATGCGGGCGCACCGCTCCGCGATGCGCCGCCAGGGCGAGGCGGCCGCGGCGCTCGGCGGGTCCGAGGCGCTGGAGGCCGTCCTCCACCAAGTCGCGGACGCCGACGCGGCGCGGGCCGAGCGGCGCCTCGCGCTCGTCCGCGAGGCCTGGACCGGGCTGCCCGGGGCGGGGGCGTGAGGGTTCGTCCCCCGAAGGAGCGCGGCGCCGGCCGATGGAGGATCACGCCCCGGGTCGGCGGAATCCATGCGCCCTGATCGACACAGGTCTTCGATTCTGGCAGGTCTGCCCAGCGTCACGCCGTTCCCGGTCTGATCCGTCCGAACCGCGCGGCGCGCAGCCGAGCCGCCCGGCCCCGGCGCCTCGGTCGACCCAGTCAGAGAGCCGTTCGATGCCGCTGCCGCTCGTTTCCCTGATCGTGCCGACCTTGAACCGTCTCGAGTTGCTGGCGCAGACCCTGAGCTCCGTCTCGGCGCAGGATTACGGCAACCTGGAGCTGATCATCAGCGACAACGCCAGCACCGATGCCACGGGCGCTTTCCTGGCGCAGCTCCGGAACGACCGGCTCACGGTCCTCACCCGGTCGTTCACGCTGCCCATGGAGGCGAACGTCACCGACGCGGTCCAGCACGCGCGCGGCAAGTACATGCTGCTGCTGAGCGACGACGATCTCATCTCGAACACCTACGTCTCGACGATGGTGGCGGCGTTCGAGGCCGACGACGCGATTCAGGTCGGGCTGGGGCGCCGGGTCCTGATCGACGGCGCGAGCCAGATCCTGCATCAGGCGGAGCCGCTCTCCGCGGGCGCCCAGATCGAGGCCGCGGAGCCGTGGCTGACGCGGTACTTCGCCAGTCCGACGGCCCACACCCAGATCAACACCGTCTTCTCGACCTTCTACAGGCGCTCCGCTTGGCTGGATGCCGGCGGGCAGCCGACGCTGTCGGGCTCCTACTTCTCCGACACGATCCCGTTCGTCGGCGTTCTCAACCGCGCGTCGAAGGTGTTCTACGCGCCCGAGGCGGTCTTCCTGTATCGGTTGCACCAGAATCAGGAGAGTCATCAGGCGACCGCGGCGGCGAAGCAGGCCTATGCGGGCATGTTCCAGTTCTTCGAGCAGCTGAAGCCGAAGCTCGGCGATCTTGCCCATTCGGACGCGCTCAAATCCGCGCTCATCCGGTATGTCCTGATGATGTTCTTCAACGCGTGCGGTCCGTTCGCGACGGAGCAGAAGATCAGCGCGCCCGACCTGTACGGGTTCTTCTGGGACGCGCTGAGCCGTCCCTCACCCCCGGAGGCCGGCGCGGCGGGGCCGCCGGATCTGGCCCGGATGCGGCCGGCGGATCCGGCCGTCGCGTGAGCCCCGATCGATGCCCAACCGGTCCGGACCGTTGAGATGACCCTCGCGCGCTATCGCGGCACCCGTGTCCTCGTCACGGGTCATACGGGCTTCAAAGGCGCGTGGCTCGTCGCCTGGCTGCTCGACCAGGGCGCCGAGGTGATGGGCCTCGCCCTGGCTCCCCCCACCGACAGGCCGAGCCTGTTCCGCGATCTCGCGCTCGCCGACCGGATGCGGTCCGCCGTCGTGGATATCCGCGACGCCGAGGCGGTGCGCGAGGCCGTCGCGGCGTTCCGTCCGGAAATCGTCTTCCACCTCGCGGCCCAGGCGCTGGTCCGGCGCTCCTACGCCGACCCGCTCGAGACCTTCGCGGTCAACGTCATGGGCACCGCCCACGTGCTGGAGGCGGCGCGCCACACCGACTCGGTCCGCGCGGTCGTCTGCGTCACGTCGGACAAGTGCTACGAGAACCGCGAATGGGTCTGGGGCTACCGCGAATCCGACCCGCTGGGCGGCAAGGATCCCTACAGCGCCAGCAAGGCCGCCGCGGAGATCGTGGCCGGCAGCTACCGGCAGGCCCTGATGCCGGGATCGCGCCTGCGCCTCGCCACCGCCCGCGGCGGCAACGTGATCGGCGGCGGCGACTGGTCCGAGGATCGGCTCGTGCCCGACCTCGTCCGCGCCATCCGGAGCCGCGCGCCGCTCGTGCTGCGGAACCCGGACGCGGTCAGGCCCTGGCAGCACGTGCTCGAACTGCTGCACGGCTACCTGCTGCTCGGCGCGCGACTCCTCGCCGCCGACGACGCGGCGGTCGGCGCCTGGAATTTCGGCCCGGCCCGCGCCAGCGAGGTCGCGGTGCGGCGGCTGGTCGAGCAGGCGCTGGCCGCCTGGGGCGGCGACCCCATCCCGGTCCAGATCGAAGCCTCGGCCCTGCGCGAGGCCGGGATCCTGAAGCTCGACGCGGCCAAGGCGGAGGCGGAGCTGGGCTGGCGCCCCCGGCTCGGCTTCGCCCGCACGGTGCGCCTGACCATGGAGTGGTATCGCGACTACAGCGCGCGTCCCACCGACGCCCGGGCGCTCGTCGAGGCCCAGATCGCGGAATACGCCCGGATCGCGGCCGCTTCCGGCCACGCAGACGAGGACAGCGCCTGATCATGCACGCACGTCGCCCCTCCCTCCGCTCCCGCCCCGCGGGCCGGGGAAACGGCCGGTGAAGGCCGTGATCCTGGCGGGCGGCCTCGGCACGCGCCTGTCCGAGGAGACCGCCACGCGGCCGAAGCCGATGGTCGAGATCGGCGGCCGGCCGATCCTGTGGCACATCATGAAGGGCTACAGCCACCACGGCATCAACGACTTCGTGATCTGCCTCGGATACAAGGGGTACATCATCAAGGAATACTTCGCGAACTACTTCCTACACATGAGCGATGTGACCATGCACATCGCCGAGAACCGGATGGAGATCCACCGGAAGACCGCCGAGCCCTGGACCGTGACGCTGGTCGATACGGGCGACCAGAGCATGACGGGCGGCCGCCTGAAGCGCGTCCGGCATCACCTGGAGGGCGAGGAGATGTTCGCGCTCACCTACGGCGACGGCGTCAGCGACGTCGATGTCACCGCGCAGATCGCCTTCCACCGCGCCCACGGCAAGCGCGCCACCGTGACGGCGGTGCGGCCCGACAAGCGCTTCGGCTACCTCGCCCTCGACGGCGACCGGGTCACGGCCTTCGAGGAGAAGCCCGACAACGAGGGCGGCTGGATCAACGGCGGCTTCTTCCTCCTCGCGCCGTCGGTGATCGACACGGTGACGGGCGACGAGACGGTCTGGGAGCGGGAGCCCCTGGAGCGCCTGGCCCGGGAGGGCGACCTGCAGGCCTTCATCCACGACGGCTTCTGGCAGGCGATGGACACGCTCCGGGACAAGACCAACCTCGAGGCGCTCTGGGCGTCGGGACGGGCACCGTGGAAGACGTGGTAGCGCCGCCGCCCTTCGGCCGCCTGCTCATCACCGGCGCGACCGGCTTCGTCGGCGGACGCCTGACGCGGGGCTTCGCCGAGGCCGGCATCGCCGTCGGGGCCCTGGTGCGGGCGGGCTCGGCCACCGCGTTCCTCGACCCGCGCGCGACGATCCTGCGCCACGACGGCGCGACGGACACGCTGCACGCCGCGATGCGCGCCTTCGCGCCCGAGGCGGTGATCCACGCCGCCACCCACTTCGTCGGCGTGCACGGGCCGGACCATGTCGCACCGCTGATCCAGGCCAACCTGCTGTTCGGCACGCAGCTCCTCGACGCGATGGCGCGCTGCGGGGTCCGGCACATGGTCAATTTCGGCACGAGCTGGCAGCATTTCGCGGGCGATCGCTACAATCCGGCGAGCCTCTACGCGGCCACCAAGCAGGCCTTCGAGGACATAGCGGCCTACTACGCCGAGGCGGAGGGCTTCACGGTCCTGACCTTGAAGCTGACGGACACCTACGGACCGGCGGATCGCCGCGGCAAGCTCGTCTCGGCCCTGCTCCAAGCCCAGCGGGAAGGACGACGGCTCGACCTGTCCCCGGGCGAGCAGACCCTGAACCTGCTCCACGTCGACGACGTCCTCTCGGGCAGCCGCGCCGCTCTGGACAGGATCCGCGCGGTGCCGCCGCATACGCGGGAGGCCTTCGCCCTCCGCGGCCCCGAGACGCTGTCGCTGCGCGATCTCGTGGCGCGGATCGAGCGCCTCGGCGCGCGGCCCGTCCCGGTCGCCTGGGGCGCGCGGCCCTACAGGCCCCGGGAGGTGATGCGGCCGTGGATCGGATCGCTCCTGCCCGGCTGGTCCGCCGCCATCGGCCTGGATCGCGGCCTCACCGAGTTGATAGCGGCCCAGTGATGTTCGAGATCCGAACCAGCGATCTTCCGGGTGTACTGGCCCTCCGCGCGCCCGGCAGCCGCGATGCCCGCGGCAGCTTCCACAAGCTGATGCACGCGCCGAGCCTCGCTGCCGCTGGTCTCAGGACGGATTTCGCCGAGGTCTACTGCTCCACTTCGGCGCGGGGCGTGATCCGCGGCATGCATTTCCAGGTGCCGCCCCACCAGCACGCGAAGCTCGTCTGGTGCCTGTGCGGCGCGGTGACAGACGTCGTCCTCGACCTGCGCCGGGACTCGCCCGGCTACGGCCGCGCCGTCGCCTTCGACCTCGACGAGGAGGCGCCCGCCGGCGTCTACATCCCGGAGGGCTGCGCCCACGGTTTCGCCGTGCGCTCCGGCGCGGCGACGCTGCTCTACCTCGTCACGTCGGTCCACGCCCCCGCCGCCGATGCCGGCATCCGTTGGGACAGCTTCGGTTTCGACTGGGGCATCCCGCACCCGACCCTGTCGGACCGGGATCGCCTGCATCCCGGCCTCGACGCGTTCGCCACGCCGTTCTGAGCCATGGGCCCGGTCGACGACAGGCGCTCCGACAGGGCGGCGGCCCCGATCGTGCCGGGCCTCGTCGCCGATGGCAGTCTCACACCCGGCGGATCCCGCGGTATAGCTGCCGGAGCCCCCCGACCGGACAACGGTGTTTCGCCCCCATGACCGATGCCCTGCGCACCGAGATCCTGAGCCTCGCCCGGGCGCATTTCGAGGCGCGCGGGAGGCCGGCCTTCGTGCCGGGCGAGACCTACATCCCGCCCTCCGGCAAGGTCATGGACGCGGAGGATTGCGCCCACCTCGTCGACGCCTCCCTCGACATGTGGCTGACGGCCGGGCGCTACGCCGACCGGTTCGAGCGGGAACTCGCGGCGGCGTTCGGACGGAAGCATGCGCGGCTGACCGTCTCTGGCTCGGCCGCGAACCTCCTGGCCTTCGCGGCGCTGACCTCGCCGAAGCACGGCGCGCGCCGCCTGCGGCCGGGCGACGAGGTGATCACCGTCGCGGCGGGCTTCCCGACCACCGTCGCGCCGATCGTCCAGCACGGCTGCGTGCCGGTCTTCGTCGACGTCGACGTCGAGACGCACAACGTCGATGTCGACCTGCTCGAGGCGGCCGTGACGCCGAAGACCCGCGCGGTGATGATCGCGCACTCGCTCGGCAATCCCTTCGACGTGGTCCGGGTGGCCGAGATCTGCCGCCGCCACGGCCTCTGGCTGGTCGAGGATTGCTGCGACGCATTCGGCGCGACCATCGGCGGGCAGGGAGTCGGGACCTTCGGCGACGTCGCCACCCTGAGCTTCTATCCGGCCCACCACATCACCACCGGCGAGGGCGGCGCGGTGCTGATGGACAAGGGTCCGCTCGCCAAGATCGTCGAGTCGTTCCGGGACTGGGGGCGGGACTGCTACTGCAAGCCCGGCACCGACAACACCTGCGGCAACCGCTTCGGCTGGAAACTCGGGGACCTGCCCCGCGGCTACGATCACAAGTACACGTACTCCCACATCGGCTATAACCTGAAGGTCAGCGACATGCAGGCCGCCCTGGGGGTGAGCCAGCTGACCAAGCTCGACCATTTCGTGGCGCGCCGCCGCGCGAACTTCGTCGGCCTGGAGCGGCGCCTGCGGGAGCGCGGCCTCGACCGGCTCTTCCATCTGCCGCGGGCGACCGCGGGTTCGGAGCCGAGCTGGTTCGGCTACCTCCTCACGGTGCGGGACGGCGTCGGCATCGATCGGAACGCCCTCGTCGCGCGCCTGGAAGAGAAGCGCGTGGGAACACGGCTGCTGTTTGCCGGCAACCTGACCCGGCAGCCCGCCTTCCGGGACGTGACATACCGGGTTCACGCCGCGCTGACCCACACCGACAAGATCATGCGCGACAGCTTCTGGATCGGCGTCTGGCCCGGCCTGACGGACCCGATGCTCGACTACATGGCCGACACGCTGGCGGCGGTGACGCGGGAACTCGGCGCCGGCTGACGCCCCTCCGGCCACGGCGGCCGCGCGCGCGGGCCGCGCGCTTGAGCGGGCCGCGCGCGCGCCCCACATGGACGGGAGCGACAGCGCGGGGCCGACCATGTACGACCTCATCCACACCCTCCGCCTCTGGCTCTGGCGCCGCCAGGTGCGGGCCCTGGCGCGGGCGTGCCGGGTGTCCGGGACCAGCGACGGGGACTGGATCGCCGCCACCGTCGCGGCCTCCGCGACGAGCTCGGGCCCGGGCGCGCCGGTCCCGTACGCGAGCGGCACCGGCCTGTAGCGGCGATCCCTCCCCGCGAGGGGCGGGTCAGCCTTCCGGAGACGGCTCGGCGGCGGCGGCACCCGGCTCGGGCGCCGGGCCGGTGTCGAGGGTGCCGCTGTGGACCAGGGCGCCGGCCCAGGCGCCCGCGATGATCCGGACCTGCTCGATGGCCTCGGCACGGGTGAAGGGCCTGTCACTGCCTCCCGAACGGCCCTCGTCCCAGTAGACGTAGCCGGTGCGCCGGCCGCCCGCATCCTCGACGCAGGCGGCGTTCTCGAGGACGCAGATCCGGAGCGGGAGCTTGAGGCCGAGTGTGGGCATAAGGCCCATATAGGGCGCGGATCCCGCGGGAAATCGGCGCGCCCGCGGCGTGACGGTCCGCCTCAGGTGGGTCTCAGGTGGGTCTGGTCGCGTCGAGGGCCTGCGTCAGCTGTGCCACGACCTCGTCGCCCTTGGGCGGCGGCTCGGCCTCCTCGACCCGCCGGGCGACCTCCATGACGAGGTAGGTCACCGACGGCGGCCACGGCACGCCGTTGTCCAGGAGCATCCGGGCGGCGCTCACCAGCATCCGGAACTGCTCCGGCGGGATCGTCGTCCCTGCCTCGTGCTGCGCGAGGATGTGGTCGGCGATCGCGGCCGCCAGTCCGGCGACTTCGGCCATCTTGTTGGGCGGATCGCCAGCCGTCATGTCAGGTCACGCTCCGTCTGCGAAAGCACGGTGCGGAGCATCCGTCGCCTCTTCGGGGTCTCAGGCCGACACGGTTCCACAAGCAACCCTGGCGAGCAAGCCGTGCGGGCGCGGCACGCCTGCGTCGCCGTGGACGCCGCGGATTTCGGTGGGCTGCGCACGCGGTCCGGGCGTTTCGCGGCCTCCAGTGCCGGGACGGCGGACCTGCTCCGCGGCGGCAGCGCCGTCGGGATCGACCCGGGAAATCTACGCGGATGCCGGACAGTGACGGGGCGCGGTCACGCCGAAGACGGAGCCCCGGTCGCGCCGGGATCGCACGGTGATCGGGTGATCGAGCGCCGCGGCGGTCTGCCGGACGATGTGCAGGCCGAGCCCGAGACCGGCCCCGTCCCGGCGCCCGGCGCGGTCGAAGGCGTCGAAGATGCCCGCCAGCCGTTCGGGCGCGATGCCGGGACCGTCATCGTGTACCTCGATCGTGACCCGCCCCTGCCGGCGGCGGCATCCGACGACGACGCGGCCGCCCGGGCCCGCATACTTCACGGCGTTCCCGACGAGGTTGCGCAGGATGGTCGTCAGCATGGCGGCCTCGCTCTGGACCGTCAGCGCCGTGGCGCAGACCTGCACCCGCACTCCGACCGCGTCGGCGTAGGGCTGCCACTCGGCCGCCACCGCCTCCAGGAGCGGGACGAGGGCGACGGGACCGAGCCGGGGCGGCACGGCGCCGGTCTGGGAGGAGCGGGCCAAGTCGTCGAGTTCGCGGCCCAGCCGCACCAGCGCGTCGCTGGCGAGGCCGAGCCGGGCCGCGGCCCGGGGACCGACGCCGTCCGAGACCGCGCGGTCGATGGCCATGAGGGCCACCTGCAGGGGCTGCTTGAGATCGTGTCCGGCGACGGCGAGGAGCCGGGCCATGGCGCTGCGGGCGGTCTCCGCGCGCAGCACGGCCTCGTCCGACCCCGCACCGCTCCGGCTCGCCATCGTCAGTCCCATCCCCGCCTCCTCGTCCGGCCCGCGTGCGGCGCGCGTGCGGCGCGCCCCTTCCATGGCGCGACCTTGCACCGTGGCCGTTCGCGCCGGAATCATACGGAGGTTTGATGTCCTAATCGGATCGTCCGGGCGCGCAGGCGCGTGACGGCCGCGCGCAGCCTGGCCGACGTTCACGCGGCCGATCCTCAGGCCCCGATCGTCTCTTCCAGGCAGCGGATCAGTTCGTCGGCCACGAGGGGCTTGCGCAGGAGATCGCGGGCGCCGCCGGCGAGGGCCCGACGCCGGAGCGCGTCGTCGGTCAGCGCGGTCATCATGATGACCGGCAGGGCAGGGCGCTGCTGCCGGACGCGGTCCTGCAACTCGATGCCGCTGATCCCCGGCATGTTCACGTCCGTCAGCAGGCACGAGACGTCGCTGCCGGCCATGGAGGCCAGGAAGGCCTCGCCCGAGTTGAAGGCGCGCGCGTCGTAGCCCAACGCTTCGAGGAAGCTGGACGTCGCGTCCAGAACCGCCTCGTCGTCGTCCACGACCGCGACCGCTTTCTTCCCGACCGGCACGAATCTCCCTCCGGAGCCTCTCGGAGGCGCGTCGATCCCACCTGTGTGGGCCAGCGGCCGCGCCGACGATATTATACGATGGTTTGATGCGCGCGACGGACGCACATCCTGATGAACCGAGTCCCACCACAGCAAAGCAGGCCTCGGAGCGCCACGACGCGAGCCGGTAGACAGGGGTTTGGCGAGTCTAGTCAGGACTTTTCCGTCGACGCCCGACTAGATTGTGCCGACGAAATCTGTCCCGTGCGGGTGCCAACGCGGTGATGCCCGGCATCGTTCCGCGCCGATCGGCCCGGCCCGGGCCGGCGACTGCGGGGGGCTTAGGGCTCAGACGGTCGCCCGGGCCTTGAGCAGCTCGGTCTTGCGCACGAGGTCGGCCACGGAGCCGGCCTCCATCTTCCGCATGACGTTGCCGCGGTGGATCTTGACCGTGATCTCGCTGATGCCGAGGGCGTAGGCGATCTGCTTGTTGAGCAGCCCCTTGACGACGTGCGCCATCACCTCGGCCTCCCGCGCCGTCAGGGTCGCGGCCAGCGCCTCGAGTTCGGCGACCCCCGCGCTCGAGGCGCGCCGGGTCCTGTCCCGCTCGATCGCGACCGCGATGGCGTCGAGCATGTCTTGGTCGCGGAACGGCTTGGTCAGGAAGTCGAGCGCGCCCGCCTTCATGGCCTGGACGGTCATGGGGATGTCGCCGTGGCCGGTCATGAAGATGATCGGCATGCGGTTGCCCATCGCGGCCAGCTTCGCCTGCAGGTCGAGACCGCTGGATCCCGGCAGCCGCACATCGAGGATCAGGCAGCCCGGGCGGTCCGGCAGCGTCGCCGCGAGGAGCTCGCTCGTCGCGCCGTAGGCGAGGGTGTCGAGGCCGACGGAGCGCAGGAGATCCTGGAGCCCCTCCCGGACGCCCTCGTCGTCCTCGACGATGACAACCAGCGGTGAGGCCGTGTCGGCGCCGACTTTCGCCGCGCCACCCCGGACGTTGCCTGACATCGTGATCGACGAGCCCCCGCGCGCCCCTGCCAGGCTGTCCGCGAGGACAGTGCTTACAGGTTGAATCCGCGCCCGATCAAGCCGACCGTCTTCGGACGGCGCAGCCGGTCCGCAGAGGCCGGACGCAGGGGCCGGACGCAGGGGCCGGGCGCAGGGGCCGCACCCGGCCGAACCTATCGACTTGCGGCCAAGCTTGTGGCTATGAGCGGTTGCACTGCCCCCGGGACTGGCTCAACCTCCAACGCGATCAGCATGTCCCGGCTCCCGGGCTCGCGGGCGCCCCGTCCGGCCGTGCACCCGTATGGCAGGCTGCGGAGCGAGGCGCGGAGATGATTGCGGTGAGCAACGCGCCTCCCAGACAAAAGACGGCGCGCGTCCTCCTCGCGAGCCTGATCGGCACGACGGTCGAGTTCTACGACTTCTACATCTACGCCACGGCGGCGAGCCTGATCTTCGGGCCGCTGTTCTTCCCGGCGGCGCTGCAATCGGCGGAGCTGATCAGCGCCTACGCGAGCTTCGGCCTCGCCTTCGTGGCCCGGCCGATCGGCGGCGCGGTCTTCGGGCATTTCGGCGACCGGGTCGGGCGCAAGGCGACGCTTGTCGCCTCGCTCCTGCTGATGGGTCTCTCGACCTCGGCGATCGGGCTGCTGCCCACCTTCGCGCTGGCCGGCTGGCTCGCGCCCGTCCTGCTCTGCCTCCTCCGGTTCGGGCAGGGGCTGGCGCTCGGCGGCGAGTGGAGCGGCGCCGCCCTGCTGGCGCTGGAGAACGCCCCGCCGGGATGGCGCGCGCGCTACGCGATGTTCGCGCCGCTCGGGGCGCCCCTCGGCTTCTTCGTGGCCAACGGCCTGTTCCTCGTCCTGACCCTGACCCTCAGCGCGGAGCAGTTCGCGGACTGGGGCTGGCGGGTGCCGTTCCTGCTCAGCGTGCCGCTCGTCTGGCTCGGGCTCTGGGTCCGCACCAATCTCGGCGAGACCGAGGAGTTCACCGCCGCCGTGAAGGACGCGCAGCCCCCGCGCGTCCCCTTCGTCGCGCTGATGCGCCACCATGCCGGGCAGGTCGTCGCCGGGATGTTCGGCGTCGTCGCGTGCTTCTCGCTGTTCTGGACCGCCACCGCCTTCGCGCTCGGCTACGGCACGACGACGCTCGGCTATTCCCGGGCCTCGTTCCTGACGGTCGAGCTCGGCGCGATCCTGTTCATGGCCGCCGCCATCGTCGTCGCGAGCTGGTTGTCCGACCGGCTCGACCCGGCCCGCGTCCTGATCGTCGGCTGCGCCGGGACGATCGCCTCCGGGATCCTGCTGGCGCCGATGCTCGGCAGCGGCTCCCTCGTGACGATCTTCGTCTTCCTGGCCTTCGCCCTGTGGGTGATGGGCTTCGTCAACGGGCCGCTCGGCGCGTGGCTGCCGAGCCTGTTCCCGCCGCAGGTGCGCTACACGGGCACCTCCGTGGCGTTCAACGTCGGCGGCATCATCGGGGGCGCCTTCTCGCCGATGATCGCGCAGGCGCTCGCCGAGCGCAGCGGCCTGACCGCGGTCGGCTTCTACCTCGCGCTGACCGGCGGGATCAGCCTGATCGCCTTCGACACGAGCGCCCGCCAGCGCGCGCTGGGGGCACTGGCGCGGAGCGAGCGGCGCTACCGCGCGCTGTTCGAGCAGAGCCACGTCGCGCTGTGCGAGGTCGATCTCTCCGGGGCGCAGGCCCACCTCGCCGAGGCGCGGGCCGCCGGGGGGCCCGGGACCGACCTCCGCGGACAGGCCGATGCCGCGCTCGCCGCCGCCTGCGCGCGGCAGATCGCGCTGGTCGACGTCAACGACGCCACGGTGCAGCTCCTCGGCTGCCGGTCCCGCGACGCGGTCCTCGGCTCGATGAGCCGCTTCCTGCCGCCGGGCAACGATCTCGTCCTGCCGCTCCTGCAGCGGCTCGAGCGGGCGGGCGGCCGGTTCGAGGCGCAGGGCCGCCTCGTTCGCGCCGACGGGCGGGAGGTGACCGTGATCCTCGTCGTGGCGCTGCCGGACGACCCGGCGGCCTTCGACCGCGTCGCCTGCGCGATGATCGACGTGACCGAGCGGGAGCGCGCGAAGGAGGCGCTGCTCGCCGCCCAGGCCGAGCTGGCCCGCGCGGGCCGGGTCTCGACCGTCGGGGCGATCTCCGCCTCCATCGCCCACGAGGTCAACCAGCCGATCGGCGCCATGGTGATGAGCGCCGAGGCCTGCCTGCGCTGGCTGCGGCGCGAGACGCCGGATCTGGAGGCGGCCGCGCGGGCGGCCGAGCGCGCCGTCCGCGACGGCATGCGGGCGAGCCGGATCGTGCAGCGGACGCGCGAGCAGCTCCGCCGCGACCGGAGCCAGCCCGAGATCGTCGACCTTCAGCCCCTCCTCGCGGAGGTCGTGGCGCTCCTCGATCGGGAGATCCTGGCGGCCGGGGCGACGGTGCGGACTCGGATCGCCGCGACCGAGGCGCGCGTCCTGGCCGATCGCGTCGAGATGCAGCAGGTCGTGGTCAACCTCGTGACGAACGGCCTGCACGCCATGCGCGATGCGCCCGAGACCCGCCGCGAGCTGCGGATCGCGCTCAGCGCTCCGGCGCCCGGTCGGCTTCGGATCGCGGTGTCCGACAGCGGCACCGGCATCGATCCGGAGCAGCTGCCCAAGCTGTTCAGCCCGTTCTTCACCACGAAGCGCGACGGGATGGGCATCGGCCTCGCGATCTGCCGGACCATCGTCGAGTCCCATGGCGGGACGCTGACCGCTCGGAACAACGACGGTCCCGGCGCGACCTTCGCGGTCGATCTTCCGGCGGCCGAGCCGGACCGAGAGAGCCGCGCGGCGGAACCCGCCGCGGCGAGCGCCTGAACCGCGGAGAGCGGGTCAGGGAGTGGGTCAGGGGGCGGGCACGGCCGAGAACAGGCTGTTCAGCCCCTCCGCGGTCGTCGGGTGGGCGAGGATCGCGTCGCGCAAGGCCGTGTAGGGCAGGCCGGCGAGCATCGCGACCTGGACCGCGGCCATGACCTCGCCGGCCTCCGCGCCGAGCATCGTGAAGCCGAGGATCCGATCGTCCGGTCCGATGACGGCCTTCATGAAGCCCTCGGTCTGCCCGGTCGTCCGCGTGCGCAGCACGGCCGCCATCGGCAGCTTGGCGACCCGGACGGCATCGCCGCGGGCGCGCGCCTCGGTCTCGGTCGATCCGACCCGCGCCAGCGGCGGGTCCGTGAACAGGCAGGCGGGCATCAGCCGCCCCGCGGTCGAGCGCGGGATCCCCGCGAGATCGTCGCGGATCACGCGGAAATCGTCCGCGGAGGCGTGGGTGAAGGCCGGGCTGCCCGCGCACTCGCCGATGGCCCAGACGCCCGGCGCGCTCGTCCGCAGACGGTCGTCGACCTTGATCACGCCCCGCTCGGTGAGGTCCACCCCCGCGCGGTCGAGGCCGATCCCGCCGGTGTTCGGCGCCCGGCCCGCCGCGACGAGGATGTGGCTTCCGGCGATGACCGCCTCGCCGTCGCCGCCGCGCACCGTGATCTCCACGGCGTCGCCCGAACGGCCGCGCACGCGCACGACCTCCGTGCCGGTGCGGATGGCCAGCCCCTCGGCCTCGAGGAGCTGCGCGAGCGCGGAGGCCACGTCCGGATCCTCGCGGCCCGCGATCTGCGCCCCGTGCTCGATCACCGTCACCGCGCTGCCGAACCGGCGGTAGGCCTGGGCCAGTTCGAGGCCCACGTAGCCGCCGCCGAGGACGACGAGGTGGGCGGGCACGGCGTCGAGTTCGAGCGCCTCGATATTCGTCAGCGGTTCCGCGTCGCGCAGGCCCGGGACGTCGGGGATGGTCGGGCGCGTGCCGAGGTTGAGGAAGATCCGCTCGGCCGTCAGCGCGCGCGACCCGCCCGCGTTCAGCGCGACCGTGAGCGCCCTGGGACCCGTGAAGGCGGCCGTTCCCATGATGAGCTCCGCGCCGCTGTCGCGGTAGCGGTCGAGGTGCATGTCGACGAGGCCGCGGACCATCGCCCGCTTGCGCTCGACCACCCGGGCCATGTCCACCGCGACCGGGCCGGTCTCGATGCCGTACCGGTCGGCGTGCCGGGCGAGATGGGCGATCTCGGCGCTCCAGATCTCGTTCTTGCTCGGCAGGCAGTTGGTGTTGGGGCAGGAGCCCCCGATCCAGCGGCGCTCGACCACCGCGACCCGCTGCCCGGCCTTGGCTAAGTGCCAGGCCAGGAACTTGCCACCCTCGCCGCTGCCGATCACGAGCGCATCGTAGTGGTCGTCCATCGTCCATCCTCCGCGGATCCGAGATTTCGGAAACACGTAAAGGCATCGCGATCGGCCGGATATCATGCGTCGGTATGATAGACCGGCCCTGACCGGCCGGCGCGCAGATTTGGTGCGCCCGCGGCCGCGCCGCGTGGCGCGATCGCTTCCGGCGGCAAGTCGATCACGGACGCGCATCCCTGCGCTCGACCTCGGAACACAGATGTCTTGCCGAACCCGCGGCCGCGTTCCGGACGAATATCGGATGATCAGACCCAAACCTGCGTATGATTGAGCCGGATCGGCCCATCATCGAAGCTCCTCCCATCGCCGCCGCGCGATCATCCGTCCCGGCCGGCGCCTCTGCAGGGAGGCCTCAAGCCGTCCCGCGCCCTCAGCTTCGAAGGATCAGATCCATGAACACGCAGGTTCGCCGCGTCCTCGGCCTCGTCTCCGGGCCGGGCTCGAACCGCCTCGGCCTCCAGGCCATGCGGGTCGCCATCGCGGTCGTCTTCCTCTGGATCGGCGCGCTCAAGTTCGTGCCCTACGAGGCCGACAGCATCACGCCCTTCGTCGCCAACAGCCCGGTCATGGCGTTCTTCTACGCCCACCCCGACCAGTACGCCCAGCACCTCACCCACGAGGGCGAGCTCAACCTCGCCGCCCGCGCGTGGCAGACGGCCAACCACACCTACGCGTTCTCCCGCGGCCTCGGCACGGTCGAGCTGCTGATCGGCCTGCTCGTCCTCGCCGGCCTGGTGTCGCGGCGGCTGGGCCTGGCCGGGGCGGTGCTCGCCTTCCTCACCCCGGTGGTGACCCTGTCGTTCCTCGTCACCACCCCCGAGGCCTGGGTCGCCGCGCTCGGCGATGCCCAGCACGGCTTCCCCTACCTGTCGGGCGCGGGCCGCCTCGTCCTCAAGGACGTCACCCTCATGGCCGGCGCCTGGCTCGTCCTCGCCGACAGCGCCCGCGCCGTCCTGCGCGAGGCGTCCGCGCCGGCGGCCCGGGCCCCGGCGCCCGCCCTCGCCGCGAAGGCGTGAACGGCCGCCTACGTGCGGCCGCGGGAAGCTTTCAGGACCGAGACCCGGGACGATGGACTGTCTTCGGCCGACCCTGATCTCGGATCCGGCCGCAGAGAGGCACCGTTTCGGGTGACGACCCCTAACCTTCGTATGATTCCGCGCGGCCGGGAGCGGCTGTACCTCTCGCGATACAGCACACGACACAGGCCGCGCCTTCGGCCGCCCCCGGACACACGTCGCCCGGCCGGTTCGCACGCCGAGACACGTCGCGCCGTCCCCCATTCCACGAGGTCGAACGATGGTCCAGCTCACGATCAATGCGCGCCGCTACACGGTGGACGCGGAACCGGACACGCCGCTGCTGTTCGTCCTGCGCGACAGCCTCGGGCTGACCGGCACGAAGTACGGCTGCGGCATCGGGCAGTGCGGCGCCTGCACGGTGCTCCTCGACGGCGCGGCGACCCGCTCCTGCCAGGTCCCGCTGGAGAGCGTCGGCGACCAAGCCATCACCACGATCGAGGCGATCGAGCAGGATCCGGTCGGCGCCCGGGTCGTGGCCGCCTGGATCGGCATCGAGGTGCCCCAGTGCGGCTACTGCCAGTCCGGGCAGGTCATGGCCGCCACGAGCCTGCTCAAGCAGACCCCGAAACCGACCGAGGCCGACATCGCCGGCGCCATGACCAACCTGTGCCGGTGCGGAACCTACAACGCCATCGCCGCCGCCGTGCGGCAGGCCGCGGCCTGAGGAGGCGCACGATGACCGACCGCTCGCCCCGCACCCGCCCGGACCGCCGCGAACCGGTCCGCAACCTCTCCCGCCGCGGCTTCCTGGGGGCGGCCTCGGGCGCGCTGGTCCTCGGGGTCGGCCTGCGGCTGGCGCCGGCCGCCGCCCAGACCCGCGCCGAGGGCCCAGCGGCCGTCGCCCCGAAACCCGGGACCCGCGTGGCGGCGTTCCTGGAGATCCGCCCCGACGACAGCGTGCGCCTGCTCAGCCCCTTCGTGGAGGGTGGCCAGGGCATCAACACCGGCCTCGCCCAGACGATCGGCGAGGAGCTCGACCTCGACCCGGCGCGCTTCGCGGTGGAATGCGCCCCGCCCGGTCCCGATTACGCGGTCGTCAACGGCCTGCGCATGACCGGCGGATCCTTCTCCACCCGTTCGAGCTTCGAGGCCATGCGCCGCCTCGGCGCCACCGCCCGCGAGATGCTGCTGCGGGCGGCGGCCGCCGAACTCGCCGTGCCGCAGGCCGGCCTGACCACCGGGAACGGCCGCGTGATCCACGCCGCCTCGGGCCGGAGCCTCGGCTACGGCGTCCTCGCCGCCGCGGCGCTCGCGCTGCAGCCGCGCGACGACGTGACCTTGAAGGATCCGAAGGACTTCCGCTGGATCGGCAAGCCGGTGGCGCGCCTCGACATGCGCGACAAGTCCACCGGCCGGGCCGTCTACAGCATCGACATCCGGCTCGACGGCATGGTTCACGCCGCGATCCGGCACGCGCCGCATCTCGGCACCGAGCCGGAGGCGATCACCAACGCGGCGGAGGTTCGGGCGATGCCGGGCGTCCAGGCGGTCGAGCGCCTGCCGGGCGCGGTGGCGGTGGTGGCCGACACGTGGTGGCGGGCCCGCACGGCCGCGGAGGCCCTGCAGGTGACCTGGAGCCGGCCGGCGCCCGAGGGCGTCGCGACCGTCTCGGCAGGCTTCTCCTCGGCCGCGATGCTGGCCGCCCTCCGGGACGCGCCCGGCCCCGGCGTTCCGGCCGAGCAGGCGGGCGATCCGGACGCCGCCTTCGCGGGCGCGACCCGAGTCGTCGAGGCCGCGTACGACGCCCCCTACCTCGCGCACGCGCAGCTGGAGCCGCCCTCGGCGGTGGCCCGCTTCGCTCCCGACGGCAGCCTCGACCTCTGGGTGCCGAACCAGATGCCGGAGCTGTTCCAGCAGGTCGCCGCCAAGACGGCCGGGCTGCAGCCGGATCAGGTCCGCATCCACTCGCCGATGCTCGGCGGCTTCTTCGGGCGCCACTTCCACTACGGGCCGGCCAGCCCGTTCCCGCAGGCGATCCTGCTCGCGAAGGCGACGGGCAGGCCGGTGCGGGTGCTGTGGTCGCGGGAGGAGGAGTTCGGCATGGACGCGCTGCGCCCCCTGAGCTTCGCCCGGTTCAAGGCGGCCCTCGGGCCGGACGGGATGCCGGTGGCGCTGGAGACCACCGCGGTGGGGGAGGGCCCGATCGGGCGCTGGTTCGGCGCGCTGTTCAAGGGGCCGGTGGATTCCTCGGTGGTGGAGGGCCTCGACCAGAAGCCCTACGCCATCCCGAACCGGCGGCTCACCTACGTGAAGGTGCCGCACCCGGTGACCATCGCGTTCTGGCGCTCGGTCGGGCACTCGATGAACGACTACTTCTACGAGAGCTTCCTCGACGAGATCGCGCAGGCCGGCGGCCAGGATCCGTTCACCCTCCGGATGACGCTCCTGAAGGACAGCGCCCGCCACCGCACCCTGCTGCAGGCGGTGGCCGACCTCGCCGGCGGCTGGACGCGCGGGCCGTTCCAGGCGGCGGACGGCACGCGGCGCGCGCGGGGCGTGTCGATGGCCTCGCCGTTCGGGTCGGAGACGGCGACGATCGCCGAGGTGTCGCTCGAGAACGGCGAGGCCCGGGTGCACGATCTCTGGATCGCCATCGATCCGGGCCGGGTGGTCAACCCGGCGATCGTGAAGCGCCAGGTCGAGAGCGCGGCGGCGCTCGGCCTCTCGTCGACGCTGCTGGAGCAGGTGGTCTACGAGGGCGGGCAGCGGCAGGCGCGGAACTTCGACGCCTATCCGATCCTCGACCGGGCGCGGATGCCGCGGGTGCACGTGGCGATCGTCGAGAGCGGGGCGCCGATGGGCGGCATCGGCGAGCCGGGCCTGCCCGGCGTGCCGCCGGCGGTGGTCAACGCGGTGGCGGCGCTGACCGGCCGACGCCTGCGCAGCCTGCCCCTGGCCAAGGAGACCCTCTCGGGGGCCTGACGCCGGCGAGGCCGCCGCCCCGCGAAAGTCCCGCTTCGCGACTGGAAGCGGGATTTTCGCATGCCGTATACCGGGGGTGCGGCGGGCCAGCACTGGGGCCGGCCCCGGGAACCGTGGACATGAGCATCGGTCTGACGCCGACGGACGACCGGATCGTCGTGGCCAGCGAGGCCGACTGGAACGACGCGTGGTACCTCGTCTGCATGAAGGTCTCGACGATCGGCTTCGTCGTCGTCGATGCCCGCGAGCGGGTCGCCACCCTGGACGCGCTCCGGGCGGCCGGGATCACCGACATCGCCGGCCATCTCGACGCGCGTCCGGACGTGGCCGACCGCCTGCGGCACGGGATGGTCATCCTCGACGTCAACGAGGCGGCCGTGCGGATGTTCGGCGCCGGCGGCCGCGCGGACATGATCGGGCAGCGCACGCAGCGCTTCTTCGACCCCCTCTGCACCGCCCAGGTCAACTCCGCCCGGGCCTTCGCGGCCGGCGCGACCGCGTTCCAGCAGCAGGCGCACAGCGTCCGGCTCGACGGCTCGCGCTTCGAGACGCTGTTCTGCGTGGTCCCCCGGGCGGACGGCGCCAGCTCCGGCCTGTGGCTCGCCTCCTTCGTGGACATCACCGAGCACGTCGAGCGGCAGATGTCCCTGGAAGTCCTGCGCGACGAGCTCGCCCACGTCTCCCGGATCTCGACGCTGGGCGAACTCTCGGCGTCGATCGCGCACGAGATCGGGCAGCCCCTGTCGTCGATCGGCATGACCGCCGGGGCGATGCTGCGCCTGCTCGACCGCGCGGATCTCGACCGCGACCTGCTCCGGCGGCAATGCCAGCGCATCGTCGATCAGGTCACGCGGGCCGGGGACATCATCGATCGCACCCGGCGCATGGCCGCGAAACGCGACAGCGTCCGCGCGCCCGTCTCCGTGGCGGAGATCCTGACCGAGGCCGCGCAGTTCGTGGCGCACGACCTGAACCGCGGCAAGATCAGGCTCACCGTCGTCCCGGCCGACGCGGCCGCGCAGGTCTCCGCGGACCGGATCCAGCTGCAGCAGGTCTTCGTCAACCTGCTGATGAACGCCATCCAGATCCATCGGCAGGCGCGGACGCCCGGGCCGGAGATCACGGTCGAGACCACCTGCCGGGACGGATCGATCACGGTGGACGTCGTCGACAACGGGCCGGGCCTCGATCCCGACGCCGTCGACCGGCTGTTCGACGGCTTCTTCACGACGCGGCCCGAGGGGCTCGGCCTGGGCCTCCGGATCTGCCGGACCATCGTGGCGGCCCACGGCGGCTCGATCGACGCGCGTTCCCGCGACGGGGCGCCGGGCGCCCGGTTCACGGTGCGCCTGCCGCTCGCCCGGGCCTGACCGACCCGCCGCGGGGAGCGGGCAGGGGCCCCCGGTCGGGGCGCCCCCGCGGGCGCCTCAGGCCGCGACGGCGCGCGCGCTCCGGTACCGGCTCGCCGGCGCCGACGCGCCGAGCTGGGCGGCGAGTTCGAGGCGCGCGGCGTCCAGCGCGGACCAGGCCGCGCCGTTCTCCAGGGGCGGGATCGTGACGACCTCGCCGGCATCGAACCCGGCCAGCGCGGCCGCGACCAGATCGGCCGGCGTCATGACGATGCTGGCCGGGAGGTTCCGGTGGCCGCCGACGCCGGCCACGGTCCAGAACTCCGTCGCCGTCGCGCCGGGCAGGACCGCCTGGATCCGGACGCCCTTGGGGGCGAGTTCGTGCTGCAGCGCCTGGGTGAAGGCCAGGACGTAAGCCTTGCTGGCCCCGTAGACGCCGTTGAGCAGCTCGGGATTGAGGGCGACGGTCGAGGCGACGTTGATGATCGCCCCGTGCCCCCGCGCGACGAAGGCCGGCGCCGCCGCGTAGGCGAGGCGCGTCACGGCCGTGACGTTCACGCCGATCATGCGCTCCATCTCGTCCGGATCCGCCTGGAGCAGCGGGGCCGCCGAGCCGAAGCCGGCGTTGTTGACCAGCAGGGTGATCGCCGCGTCCCCCCGCAGCCGGTCCTCGACGCGCCGAAGACCGGCACGGTCGTTGATATCCGCCGCGAGCGCCTCGACGGTGCGGCCGGAGGCCCCGCGCACCGTCTCCGCGACCGCCTCCAGGCGATCCGCGTTCCGGGCGGTCAGGATGAGATCGTAGCCGCGCGCGGCGAGCTGTTCGGCATAGATCGCACCGATCCCGCCCGAAGCGCCGGTGATCAGAGCAATTCCCTTGGCACGATCCGTCATGACAACTCTCCGTCTGCGCTGTTGGATGACGGAAAGTGTAGCGACCGGGACGGAGCCGGACATTTATACCGACGCGGGGCGACGCCATACCTTGGTATGACCTGGCCGGGCCGGTCCGACGCGCGTCAGGCAGTCGTCGGCGGGCGGTCGCCAACAGGCGCGGGGAGGCCGGCGCAACCCCAGCCCGATGCCGGCCCGATCGGCGGCACGCGGACGGCATCGGCACGCTGGCCCCGCCGCGCCGATCCGGGAGAGGTGCGCCCGCCGCCTCGCCGTGCTAGAACGAAAGCGGAACAGATCACAGGTGCGGGCCGGGCACAATCTGCGGGCGAGAAGTTTCTTCCGGGCCGGTGGACGAATGTGAATACGGCTCGAAAACACCTGTCGCGGCCGGCCCTTGGCCGGCCGGTAGGGTCGGTGGAGAACCTGTGACAAACCGGAGGACAGGACGGCGATGGCGATGAGGACGGCGTTCGTGGTGCAGCCCTTCGAGGTGCACCGGAAGCGGTTGCGACCGGCCCGGCAGGAGCCGGCGCAGACCGAGAGCGGGGCGGTGAAGAAGGCGGAGAACATGGCCAAGCGGATGCCGGGCGCGGCGGCGCTGAAGGTCGTGGCCGACGACGAGACCGGCGAGCTGGAGGGCGTCACGATCCTCGGCCAGTGGGGCGAGATCCCCGACGACTTCGCCGAGAGCCTGCAGGGCGCCTAGGCCCAGATCACCAGCGGGGTGGGAGAGCGCCATGTCGGCGGTTCGGCGGGTCGGGAACTTCCTCCAGGTGCAGGACGGCGACGGCTGCCGCCACCTGCTGCGCGTGACCAGCGTCCAGGCGCTGAGCGACACGGACCTGATGCGCAACGAGACCTTCATCACCGCGGCGGGTCGGACCATCCGGGTGACGCAGCCGCTCGACGAGATCGTGGACCTCGTGGCGCCGGGCGAGCGGGCAGGGAAGGGGTCACAGGAGGAGCCGTGGCCGTTCTAGCCGCGGGAGATCATCCCGCGCGCCATCTCCAGCAGCAAGCGGCGGTCCGACAGGGTGAGCGCGGACCAGACGCGCAGCAAGTCCCCCGTCATCTCGATCGTGGCGAACGCCTCGGATTCGTCGAGAAAGGCGTCTTCGGGCGTTCCGAGGGCGTGCGCGATCTGCCGGAGCATCGATCTCTTGTCGTTCGGCCTACCTCTCTCATCCTCGAATTCTGGATCCGCCAACGCAATCTCCGGCAGACGCACGGCGTCGTCGCGCCAAATCTTTGACATCTCTATAGCGCGCTAATTCGAGAACTGCATCAACGGATTGTAATTTAATTTTACTGGTATAAATGCACCAATGGAAAGGACGCCTATGATTATTTTAGATTGATTTCAGAACCTGACATAGCGAGAGCGGTCAGAACTCGATGGTGGGCCATGAACTTGCCCGACATCTGAACTGAAGGCGGCGTCGGCGCACCGCTCCGAGGCGGGTCAACGGCGCGGCGCTCACGTCCCGGTGCCCGCACGCGCGCCGTCGCCCGCCGCATCCGGACACCGGCGAAGGGACGGCGCACGGGCCCGCCCCGACCTGGCCGGGATGGACTCTCAGGAAGCGGAGTCGGCGATCAGCTGCCGCCGCCGGCCTCGCCGCCCTTGCCGACCTGAGGTACGCCGCGCTCCGGCTGGCCGGCATTTCCGCCCGCGGCCGAGTCCGTCGTGACGGTCGCCGCCCCCGTCCCGGTGGGCGCGACGACGGCGGTGCTGCCCGGACCGCTGTTCTGGCCGCCGCCGGGAACGACGACGGTTCCGGCCGGGGTGCCCGGCGTCACCGGCTGGGGCGGTCCGGGCTGCCGGATCGGTGCGGGACCGGTGCCGGTCTGCGCCGAACCGGGCGACGCCGCGACCAGCGCGAAGATGGCGAAGAGGGCATGACGCATCATGTGCTCCTTGGCATCCCGGCCCTGACTGTGCCGCGCGCACGGGCCTCCGTGCCCGAACGCGGGCGCGCGATCCGGGTTTCCGACGCCGCTCACCTTCGTGCCCGGCGGCGCCCGGCGCACGAAAAAGCCCCGCGCGGCGCTGCCGGCGGGGCTGAAGGTGGGTCTGCCTTCGGGAGGATGCAGGGGCGGATGCTTAGCCGGCGTTGCGCCGCGGCTGCACCGGCGACACGACATGCCGGCCACGCGGGCACTGCCGGTCACGACGGCGTTACGCTTGCATGCCGGGACAGCTCCGCCCCGTGCGGCGGGCGGCCCGGACCGTGGCGCCGCGCTAACCCCCTGGCCATCCTTGGATAACCATGTCGACCGCCGGCTTGTGGATGCCGCGGCGGCGTCATCGACAGCGTCGCGGCGCTGTGGTGCTGATCGGCGGCGAGGAGTCCCATGAAGCACATCATCGTTCTGGCGATCGCGGCCACGGCCCTGACGGCCTGCAACGCGGCGAACCGGCCCGGTCGCGGCGAGCTCTTCATGGGCGAGGCGGACATCGCCGCGAAGGACGACGCGATCTGCCGGAGCTACGGCGCCGAGCCGGGAACGCCGGAATACGTGCAGTGTCGGGGCACCCAGGATCAGCGGCGCGACGCCGCCCAGGCGCCGCGCCGCAGCGGCTGAACGCGGTGGCGGCTGAACGCGGCGGCGTGACGGCGCCCCGGGGACCAACGCCTCGCTCGCGCGTTGTCCGCGCGGACCGCCTGCCCTGGAGCGCGTGATGCTCGCCCGATCCGCCCTGATGCTCATCGTCCTGACGTCGGGGGCCCAGGCCGCCGCCTTCGACGACCTGAAAGGCTACCTGGCGTCCTGCCTGCGGTTCGAGATGGGCGGCGCCCAGGCGGAACGCGGCGGCCCGCTGTCGGCGAAGGTCCGCCACGCCCTGGACCGGTGCTCCGACGACGTAGCGCGCCTCGAGCGGGCGGACGGGCGCCGGCTGCGCGGCGACGGCGGGATTAGCCCGTCGACCAAGGAGGTCATCCGGAGCGTCGTGGGCGGCGGGGCCGGCGGCGTCCGCACCGTCCGGTACTGAGCGCCGACGGACCACCCGACGGGCCGATCGGGCGACGCCGATCACCGATCGTTAACCGTCCGGCCGCACCTCACGGGCCTCGCTCGCGAGGAGATCCCGGTGCCGAAGCGCCTGACCATCACCGTCCCGCACGCCCTCGGGGCCGCCGAGGTTCGGCGCCGCATCGACCTGCACATGGACTGGGCCTTCCGGCGCCTGGAGGCGGAGAAGATCCGGGTCGAGGCCGAGGACTGGCTCGGCAATCGCCGCGCCTTCTCGGGCAGCGGCTACGGGCAGACGGCGCGCGTCGCGATCCAAGTGGCCGACGACGCGCTGGAGGTCGAGGCGCTGGTGCCCTGGATGGCCAGCCTGTTCGCGCCCGTCATCGAGTCGGTCGGGCGCCACTATGTCGGGCGCCTCCTGTCCGACGAGGCCGCCTGACGCGCGACGCGGCAGTCGCTCGACCGCGCGGAGCCGACCGGGACGGCGACCGGTCCGTGGGCGCCGGCGGGGCGGTTGTGGCCCGGTCGCGCCGGGGCTAAACGCGCCGGCTCGGTGGCGGCGCAGGGGCCAGGATGAGCGATGACGTGGCGGCCCTGCTCCTCGCGCTCGCGACCGAGAACGCCGAGCTGCGCCAGCAGCTCGCCACCGCGCAGGACATGCTGATGGAGACCGCCATCGACGCCGGCCACCTCCACGCCCGCATCGAGGCCCTGCAGGCCGAGCGCGACGCGTGGCAGGCGGAAGCCGAGCGACTGGCGCACCGGCCCCCGCGCTCCGTGTGAGCGGTCGCGCCGCACGGCGGCCCGGCGTGCCGGGATCGTGCGGCCGGGCGAGCCCGAGGCCGCGGCGCGACCGGGGAGGGTGCCTCGGCGAGACCCCGCGCCGGGCGGGCTCACGCCTTCCTGGGCTGCGGGCGCGGTACGCGCACGTCGACCGTCTGGCCGGTGAGGGGGTTGAGGATCAGCATGGCGGCCGTCTCCGGTGGGTGTACCGGTAGAACGCCGGCCCAGGGCGCCGGGATCACGCCGCGGCGTGCCGCGGCGCACGGGCGGCGACGGGATCGCCGGACCCGGATCGGACCGGGAGCCCGGTTCCGGCACCGCCCGCGAGGCTCGCCAGGGTCGGCCTGCCGCCGACCTCAGAACGTGGCGCCCTGGCGGCCGCCAGGGGCAGAACACCTGGAGGATCGATATGGCCATCGATAGATCCGGTGAGCGTGCCGCGCTCGATGCCGAGGTCGAGGACACCCAGGCCACCATCGCGAAGCTTCGCGCGGCTGCCGACGGAACGCCGCCCGGACACGGTTCGCGCGTGGCGCTGAAGAAGGCCGAGGAGAGGCTGGCCGAGCTGGTCAAGCACATCACCCGGCGCGACCGGACGGGGTAGGGCGGCGCGCGGGACGCCGCGACGACGAACCCTTCCCGCCCCAGTGGCCGAGAGCGGCGCGCCGACGCATGTCTGCGCGTCGCTCCCGCCCATCGGAGTCCGGCTCCGGGAGGCCGACGCGGCCGCCTCGCGGCCCGGACGCCCCGAGCATACGGCCAGAACTTCACCAGTATTTAACCGAGTCGACTGAAGTTAATCGACCATTTACCACGATTTTTCCGACGCGGCGAAGCTGTGTGTCCGTAAAACTACAGCTATTCTGCTCAGAGCTTGGTAGTCTTATCACCAGATCGAAACCCGGATCGCCCGTGATGACCAAGCTCCTCGCCTCCCTGACCGCCTTCACTGCCCTGACCGCCGCGGCGTCCGCCGCCGACCTGCCGCGCCGCGCCGCGCCGCCGCCGGTGTTCACGCCGGTGCCGGTGTTCACCTGGACCGGCTTCTACGTCGGTGTGAATGCCGGCTACGGCTTCGACGCCAACAGCCGCAACACCACCAGCTACGCCCTGCCCGGCGGCTCGCTGATCAACTCGCCCGGCACCGCCGGCGTCGTCAGCGTCAGCAACCGCAACAACAACGACGGCTTCTCGGGCGGCGCCCAGATCGGCTACAACTATCAGTTCACCCCGGGCTCCGGCGTCGTGATCGGCTTCGAGGCCGACGCCCAGTACGTCGACTTCGCCCGCCGCGCCAACGCCACCCAGAACTACAGCTTCCTGGGCTTCCCCGGCGTCGCCTTCAGCAACCCGCCGGCCTTCGTCGCCACGAGCGGCAACGGGCTGGACTACTTCGGCACGGTGCGCGGCCGCCTCGGCTACGCCTTCGATCGCACCCTCGTGTACGGCACCGGCGGCTTCGCCTACGGCTCGGGCCAGGACGACCAGAACTTCGCCGGCAACCGCTTCCGCGACAGCTTCCGCACCGGCTGGGCCGCCGGCGGCGGCGTCGAGTACGCGCTCCCGACCGACTCGTTCCTGAACTTCTTCCGCTCTTCGGCCGTCACGCTGAAGGTCGAAGGCCTGTACGTAAGCCTCGACCGCCAGAAGAACTCGGCCGGCGGCGTGTTCTACGGCAACCTCCTGCCCCCGAACGGCATCGCCTACCTCAACGGCGCCGCCGCCAAGACCGAGTTCGCCGTCGTCCGCGCCGGCCTGAACTACAAGTTCGGCTCGTACTGAGATCGGGTCGCGCCGCTCCCGGCCTCCGTGCCGGGAGACGCGGCGGGCGCGAGGGTGCTGGTCCGCCTCATCGCTCTCCGCCGCCGAAGAGCAGCCTTCCGGTTGACCTTCGCATCCCCAGCCCGATCAGACTGGCCGCGAGGTCGGCAGCACCCTGGGAGCGCACGCTCCCGGGGTGTTCCTGCGTTCCGGCACGGAGTGCCGCGGCGATCAGCCGACCGCCCAGAACAGCGGGAGCGCGCCGGCCAGGAACAGGGCCGAGGAGACGAGCACCGCGAGGCGCTCGCGGTGCCCGAGAACGACGGCGCGGAAACGGGCGAACAGGGCACGGCCGGGGGCGGGGGCGAGGACGTCAGGCCCGCCCCTGAACCGTGACGGATCGGGGGTGGCGCGCGACGTCCACAGGGGTCCGTCGGCCCGTGTCGCGGCCGCGCCACACGGGCCGGGGACGCTCGCTACCAGTACCGGTTCGGCCAGCAGCGCCGCCCGCCGCGACCGAGGTGGAAGCCGCGCGGGCAGGCCCGACCGACATACCCGCCCCACTGGCCGCCGGCGCGGCACCCGCCGTACGGCCCGCGGTGGCCGTAGGGCCCGCAGCCGCCGTAGACGTGCTGGATCAGCCCGTCCTGCGCGGCGGGGAGCGGCGACCCCGGGACTGGCAGCGCCGAGGCCGGCACGGCGATGCCGACGGTGAGCAGTGCCGCGGCGGCGAGTGACTTGAGCATCAACCCATCTCCAGGTCTTGGCGGAGCCGACCTCCGTCGGCGCTGCCCGAATACCTGGTTCCGTTGAAGACCGGGTGTCACGGACCGCTTTGATTGCCCGTATCGCGGGAGCTTTCCTTTAAGTCCCGCCGCGATACTGCCGATCCACCTGCTCAGGCGCCCGCCGCGCCGACGATGACGGTGTTCGCCCGACCTATGGCCCGGGTCGCCCGCTCACTTCGGGAGAGCCGTCGCCGATCCGTCGCTCTGCCGCGAGGCGGTATGCTGCTGGCTGCCGGTCTGCCAGGTCCAGTAGCCCGCGATGGCCCCCGCGAAGACGAGCCCCACGACGACGAGCGCGATCACCAGAGGCTTGAGGTCGCGCTTTTCCCGTTCCCTGGATCCGTCCACGAAGCCTCCTCTTGGCTTGCCTCGAGCGGTCTGCGCGCCGGACTGGATCGGCCCGCGGCCCCTCTCCCCGGTGAACCGGCCGGACGCCGACAGGGATCCGGGGTCGCGCGGCCGAACGCGGTTCGTCGCGGGGTGTCCGTCGGTCGCCGGTCTCCGGCCGGGCGGATCGGTGGCGGGCATCGGTGCCGTTGGCAATGGACGCGGCGGTTTCTCGTGCCCGCTGCCCGCGGCAGTTGACTGATGGACGGAGGGATCTCTTCGAAGTCCACGACCGGCCGTTCGGGTGCGTGAGAGCAAGTAAGCCCCCAGCAGCACCCTGCGGTCTTTAACCGAGGGATGCACCGCGCGATCGATCACCGCGCGACCCGCCGTTCTCATATGGTGTATATTATCTGAGCTTCTGCCCGGAAAGTTCGATCCAGCGACGACTTTCTTCAGGAAACGCGCCTGAAAGGACGACCAACACGCGCCATGTCGACCGTCCCGATCGCTTCGCTTGCGACAACGGCTTCAGGAATGGCGTCAGCTCAGCCGATCGCGCTTGGCGGCACTTCGCGATCAGGCGGCGCAGCCATCCAGCTTCAGCCCAACACAACGGGCACTGATCGCAAGGTCGTCATTCCTCGAGGATCGACCGGAGCCGAGACTGACCTGACCGGCATTTTGGACCGAGCCGAGTGAGAGGCTACTGCATGACCGCTGCCATGGGTAGCCGGAAGGCCAGATCTGGGCAGCGGACAGGCGCGGGCGGCCGACAGCCCAGCGACGAGTGCGGCCGGACGCGGTTGTATGTGTTTTGCCAAAGAGCGATCACGATCTGAGCTTCCTTGAGCGAGTAGAAGATCTCTTGGCGCAGGCACTCGTCGCGCAGCTTGCCGTTGAAGCTTTCGCAGTACCCGTTCTCCCACGGTGATCCCGGCGCGATGTCCTGGATCTGCGAGCCGGTCTTGGCGACCCATTTGCGCAGCGCCATCGAGATCATCTCAGGGCCATTGTCGCAGCGGATGTTCTCCGGGATGCCGTGCAGACACATCGCGTCGGCCAGCGCCTCGATCACACCCAGGCTGTTGATGCGCCGTGCCACCTTCAACGCCAAGCAGGCTCGGCTGTGCTCGTCGAGCAGCGTCAGGATGCGTAGGCTCCGGCCGTCGGGGGTCTGGGCTTGCACGAAGTCGAAGCTCGAGACGTGATTACGGTGGAGCGGACGCAGCCGCACGCAAGAGCCGTCGTTCAGCCAGAGACGGCTGCGCGGCCGGTGTTTTTGCGGGACCTTCAGCCCCTCGCGACGCCAGATCCGCTGAACCCGATCGTTGCCCACCGGCCAGCCGTCTGCCTGCAGCAGCGCGGTGACGCGGCGGTAGCCGTAGCGCCCATACTCGGACGCCAGGGCGACGATGGCTCGGGTCAGCGCATCCCCGTCGGCCGGCACGGTAGGCACGTAGCGTTGCGTCCCCCGGTGCTGGCCGACGATCCTGCAGGCGTGACGTTCCGAGAGGCCGCACCTCTCCCGGATGCCAGCAACCGCCTGCCGGCGTCGCTCGGGGACTACAAGTTTCCCGCCGCCACGTCCGCCAACACCTGCTTCTCCAGGGAAAGATCGGCCACGAGCCGCCGCAGCCGCGCGTTCTCGCGCTCAAGCTCCTTCATCTTCCTGGCTTGATCGACTTGGAGGCCGCCGTACTCCTTGCGCCAGCGGTAATAGCTCTGCTCGGAGATCTCCGCCTCTTTGCACGCCAGCGCCAAGCTCTTGCCCTGTGCTGTCTGCACCTCGATCTGGCGCAGCTTCAGTACCACCTGCTCCGCGCTCGTCTTCTAACCTCGCCGCATGTCCGACTCCTCTGGTCCCGGCTGGTCATTCGGACCGACCGGCATCGCGCCCGCGAACTTCGATCCGTGAACGATGCGCTCCGCCATGAGATCCTGCAGCGCGAGCAAGCCGAGGCACAGCTACACGCGCAACGCCCTCGTCAACAATGGGATGCTTGATCCTGGTGTTTGATCCTGGCGTGCGCCTGCGCAGCGAGCCGCTCACAACCTCGGACCTCGGTCGGGATTTGTCGGGGGTTATTGGCGGGGAGGGGCCACGGACAGATCGCCCGTCTCGGTGCGCCCCCTGTGTGGCGGCGCACAAAACCCGGCGAACGATCGGCGGAATACGCCGTTGAGAGGTCACAGCCGGCCAAGCACAGCCGCCGCGATCGAGACCGCCGCACCGACGATCTTCCTCACGCGCCCCGACTGACCGGATGGCTTCCCCGTGAAGTCGAACGAACCCGCATGGAGATCGTCATGAAGCTGCATCTGCTCGCCGCGGCCGCCCTGGTCGCCGTCGCCACGCCCGCCCTGGCGCAGGGCATCGACAGCAGGCACAGCCCCTATCCGGCTTCGGCCTACCCGGGCTACGTCGGCAACGCCTCGGTGGTCCTGCCGGACATCTCAGTGACCCACTATCGCACCGCCCCGGCCTACCGGTACTCGGGCCAGCATGCGGGTGGCCCGGCCGACGCTTTGGCCCGCTGACGGCCGACACGACTGCGTCTCCCGCGAAGCTAGGTGAGACGCGGCCCCGGAACGTTCCGGGCGCCCGAGCCACGGCGCGGACGCGCACCTGAGCGGGCGTCTAGCGCCACTTATGCACGAGACGAAGCCAGACCGCAGTTGTGCGCCGGACCGCGCAGGCTGAGGCGGGCCACGTGAGACCGCGACGGCGCCGCAGTTTCGCAGCCCTCCCCGAGAGCGTTTCCTCCCAAGACTTCGGGCCGCTCCTTCGGGAGCGGCCTTTTTCTGCGCGGAACACCTGCTACGGTAACGCTTTCCCCTGCCGACGCGCCCGAGGCGTTCGCGACACCACACGGTGCTGTTGCCGGCGGGCGCGCGATGACAGGCTGGTGCAGACAGATCTCCGCATCTACCCCGCGAAGCCCAGGTCGAGCAGTCGTGCGAGGGTCGGTGCGAGGCGGCAAGACCGGAGACCGCGGGGCACCGGCCCCGGGGGCTGCCAGCCCTCGAAGCGCCCGTCTAAGTGGGGTGAAGGCTTCGCTTATTTGCTCTTAGCGCCCTTCTTGCCGAGTTCGGCCTGTGCCGCCGACGACTTACGAGGGTTGGATTTACCCTCCTTGCTCGCCTTGGCATTCGCTTTCTTGGCTGTCGCGCTACCGTTGCCCTTCTTTTCAGTCATCGTCGTCTCCACAATGTGAGCCGCCAATGCCGAGATCCGGTTCTTGTTCCGGTGGCGCTATGTTCCGCGGTGGATAGGTGTGTCGGCGCCGCGGCGCCGTGATCCTGGCCGATACCGGATCACGGCCGAGAGCTACGCCCAATCGACGGGACAGAAGTAGCGGTCCTCGGGCCGGATCGGCATGGTGGAGCTGAAAATCCAGTGAGGGTCCTACTCTGCAGCGAACCGCCGACCCCGTCCTGTAGCCCTGCGGCCACAGCTACCAAGCGACGTGGCGGCGGACTGCAACCAAAACGCATCTGAGATGTTGTGGCGACCGGCTGAGTGTCAGGCGATGTATTTTGCCGATCTCGGGTGCGTTCATATTCGGTTTACTAAGCCGCCCTACCTCGTCATCGCATGGTGTGTCCGTAAAACTACAGCTATTTCCATCACGGACCGGTAGCCATACACCCAGATCGAAATTTGGACCTTCCGTTATGACCAAGCTCCTGGCCTCGCTGGCCGCCTTCACGGCCCTGACCGCCGCCGCCTCGGCCGCCGACCTGCCGCGCCGCGCCGCCCCGCCGCCGGTGTTCACCCCCGTCCCGGTCTTCACCTGGACCGGCGCCTACTTCGGTATCAACGCCGGCTACGCCTTCGACGCCAGCAGCCGCACCAACAACACCTTCGCGGTGCCCTTCCCCTACGCCGCCCCCGGCACCGTCGCCTCCTTCCGCGACCGCAGCCAGGACGGCTTCTCCGGCGGTGCGCAGATCGGCTACAACTGGCAGATCACCCCGGGTTCGGGTGTCGTGATCGGCTTCGAGGCCGACGCCCAGTACCTCGACTTCGGCCGTAACCGGAACAACGCCTTCATCTCCGGCGCCGTCGCCCCCGGCTACTACGTCACCGACCCGCGTGGCCTCTCCAGCCTCGACTACTTCGGCACCGTGCGCGGCCGCCTCGGCTACGCCTTCGACCGCACCCTCGTGTACGGCACCGGCGGCTTCGCCTACGGCTCGGGCAGCGCCGACCGCTCCTTCGGCGGCTACGCCGGCAACGACAGCTTCCGCACCGGCTACGCCGTCGGCGGCGGCATCGAGTACGCGCTGCCGACCGACTCGTTCCTGAACTTCTTCCGCTCCTCGGCCGTGACGCTGAAGGTCGAAGGCCTGTACGTGAACCTGGAGCGCGGCACCCGCAACCAGGGCGCCCTGGTGGTCAACGCCGCCAACCTCGTCCCGGTCGCCTACAGCGCCATCGGCCGCCGCGACGACGAGTTCGCCGTCGTCCGCGCCGGTCTGAACTACAAGTTCGGCTCGTACTGAGATCCGGTCGCGCTGCTCCCGGCGGCTGTGCCGGGAGATGCGGCGGCGGGCGAGGGGTAGTTGGTCCTCCTCATCGCTCTCCGCCGCCGAAGAGCAGCCGATCGGCTGACCTTCGCATCCCCAGCCCGATCAAACTGGCCGCGAGGTCGGCAGCACCCTGGGAGCGCAAGCTCCCGGGGTGTTTCTTCGTTCTGGAAGGGCCGTCCGAGCGGATCCGATCCCATCCCAACCCATGGCTCGCCATGACGTCGTCGCAACGCGCGTGACGGTCATGGCGAGTTGAATTCTCAACGCATCGAGCGCCGGCTGCTGACCGGACCATCAACATCCGATGACCCGGCCGCATCAGCCGATGAGGGTGCCAGGGCGCTGCCGCCGCTCGGCCGTTTGTGTCTCGGGTCGATCCGGTATGGATAGGGGGCTCCTCACATGGAGGCGCACCTCTGTCGGACGAGAACGAGCCCCCCGACTTCGACGCGAGACGTCCAGGTTGGACACCCGCGGCCCGGAAATCCCGCAAGGGCATGTCGAAGCGGCCGAAGCGCAGCCTCGACGCCAGCGTCGAGACCTGGGGCGAGTGCCGTCAGAACCGCCTGAAGACCGGCACGCCGAAGCGGGACGATGTGGGTCGGGCGATGCTCATGCGGTGTTGCGGGTTCCGCAAGAACGTCCCGCCATTCGAGAGGCGCGGGCCCTGCGGCGCTGTGCGACCCGACGGCTCGCGTCGGCGTTCTTCAACGAGGACGAGGCCAACCGGGTGATCGCCGACATCATCGTCCGCGCCGAGCACGGCCGAAGGGAGTGGGTCGACAGCCGCAAGTTCCGGGTATGGCGCGATGGCGGTCGCAAGGCCCCCCGCCCGGAGCGGAAGGGCGACCTGAAGGGCAAGGTCGATGCTCCGGCGACCGGATGGCACGATGCCCTGGACGAACACAACGCCACGTCCGCCGGGCTCGGAGCGCCGCGAGCCGTCATCGGATGACACCGCCTGAGCGGCCATCGGCCGGCTGCTACTAACGGGGCGCCGGGGTCGTCACCCGACCGCCCAGAAAAGCGGGAGCGCGCCGGCCAGGAACAGGGCCGACGAGAGGAGCACGGCGAGACGCTCGCGATGATGCAGGACGAAAGCGTGAGGGCTGGCGAACATGGCAGGCCGGATCGGAAGAGGGGTCAGCACCCTCGCGCCTGAACCTTGACGGATCGAGGGCGCTTCGCGCTGTCCACAGGCGATGGCCGACCTCTGTCGCTGCCGAGCCACATGCTCTTGGATGTGTTCAGGCGCACCTCGCAGTAGCAGCGTCGCGCGCAGCCCTTCTTCGTGGCTGCTATCGCCCCCTCAGTAGCCCGACCCCGCGGCGCAGTGACCTCCAGGGTTGCTGCGCCGTTGTCGTTCCGGGTCCCTGCCCGAGACGGCGGAAGTGTCAGGATCGGCGCAACAGTTCACACTGGCCCGAAAGGCGCGGGCCGAGCCCTCTAGGGGCCGGCCCGCCTGCCGTTCGGTTTCGCCTGTCAGAAGCCGTAGCGACGCTGCAGAGTACGCGCAGGAGAGCTGCCGCCACCATCCGTAGCGACCGCCTCGCGCCGTTAACGCTTCCTCAAGGAAGTCGCTCCTGCACGGCCAGCGACGTCGGCACGGACGGAAAGCCCTTCCGGGCCGGTCACGGCCTCGAAAAGAGAGCCTCCCTTTGACGCGAACCGTTTGTCGGCATGCGAAGACCACTCGTCAGCAGACGGGAGCGGCAGCCCAAGCTGGTGGGCGAGCGAAACGAGCTCCTTCAAACGGCCGGTCTGGGTCTTGCGGCGCAGGTTGAGCCGGTGGGTCTCCACAGTGCGCACACTCAGCGCCAAGCGCCGGGCGACCTCCTTGTTGCTGAAGCCTGCGCAGAGGAAGCGCAGGACGTCGATCTCGCGGGGGGACAGACCGAAGTTGCAGCTCTGGCCCGCCTTGATGGCGCCCGGCCGCTTCGGAGGAACGAGGCAAGCCGCTCCCTTCACGAGGGCAAGCAGCGCCGCACTGAGTTCCTGCTGCGAATGTGAGCGCCCGACGAAGGCGTCAGCACCCGCATCCAGCAGAGACTCGAAGTGGTCCGCTGTCAGCGCGTCGAAGGTCACCAGGATGCGCAGGTTCGGCCGGCACTCCCTCAGGCCGGTGACACGCGCGATTCCCTCCGCGAGCTTGTCCGAGCTGAGACAGACCACAGCGACCTCAACCTCGACATCGGCTTCGTCCAGGCATGCCTCACCGAGTAGGCGGATCTCCGGCAAGTGATCCAAAGCAGCGCGGGCGGCAGCGCTCAGGTCCTGCGCGTCATCCAGGATCAGGACCCCGACGGTCGTACTCATGACCTCGCACCCTTTGTCTCTCAGTTCGATATGCCGAACCGGGATCAGAAGCAGGTTTGCGAGGAGTTTTTAGATGTTTCTTGCGTTCCGCCATATATGGCTCAGCCGATATACAGACATAACGCGCACGACGATCTCACGAAGGCGATCATTGCCATTCAGCCAAAGCATAAATGTCGCTCTCAAGTGAATGTTTGGCGATAGAGCGGTTTAGATCCATATACAATTGTCGAATTGAACAACACGCTCGGCCGGAAACAGCTCAAGTTAGGCACTGCGTGTGTGGTTGAATGTCGCGGGGCGGGCGACCCATCTGTATCTGCCGTCCCGCCGAGCCCGACCCGCTTCCGCGGCCGCTCCGGGCCTGACCGGCCTTGGACCCTTCTGATCGAGAGGATCAATCGACCCCTTCCGGCGCGGCGAACGCCACCGCCTCGAAGCTGCGCCACGGCGCGCGCCGATGGATTACCTCGGCCTTGAACAGACCGCTGATCGTCTCGGCCAAGGCGTTGTCGTCGCTGTCTCGGACGCTGCCGACCGAAGGCTCGACGCCCGCCTCCGCCAGCCGTTCCGTGTCGCGCCGAGCGAGGTATCGGCTCCCCCTGTCGCTGTGGTGCGCGAGCCCGCTCACCTGGAGGGGCCGGCGCTCGTGCAGGGCCTGCTCCAGACCGTCGAGCACGAAGGTGGCGCGAGCCGTGCGGGAGAAACGCGACCGCCTTTAGAAGAGCGCGACGAGCGCGACACCGGCCACCATCAGCAGGCCACCGAGGATCCGCCAGAGGCTGGCCGGATGCACCTCAAAGCCGACCAAGCCGAAATGGTCGAGCAGGATGGAGGTCACGACGCCCGCCGTCACCAGAAGCCCGAGAAACGCCCCAGCTCCCACGTGCCGAGCAATCAGCAGCTGCGCGATCACGACTCCGCCGCCCAGGAAGCCGCCGCCCCATGCCCACCACGGCACCTGCGACAGCTCCTGGGTTGTCGGCCATGCCAAGCGACGGGATATGAGGCCGATGATTAGGACGGTCAGGGCGGTGCCGATTCCAACGATCAGACCCGCCACGAGCGGCTGAGAGAAGCCTCTGGCGAGGGTACTGTTCTGGCCTGGCTGGATGGCGTTCGCGATCCCAGCCAGCAGGACGGCGCCGTACAGGTACCACATGTCGAGATCCAATCGGTGAGATCTCGCTAGGTAGGGCTATCTGCGTCTCTTCCACGTCCCCTGGAACGCCTCGCGTGGGTCGGCTCGTCAGGGCGCGACCGCGTCGTCGTGGAAGCCGCGGGCATCGAAGATGCGCCGGACGACCCCGGTGCGCTTCGCCTCATCCATCCACGCCGTGACGCGGGCGAGGGCGGCGGGCCGGCCCTTCGGAACGGCGACGGCGACCTGCGTCTGCTGGAAGCCGCCCGCGACGATCCGGGAGCCCGGGACCTGCAGGACCACCGGCCGCAACGTGTCGCGGGACAGCGCGAAGGCGTCCGCCTGCCCGGCGCGCATGCGCGCGACCGCCTCGGCCACGGACGGGACGGGGAGGGGCTGCGTCCGGGTCAGCGTGCGGGCGGAGGCGCGGAACGTCGTCGTGCCCTCGATCGCCACGACCCGGAGTCCCGGCCGGTCCACCTGCGCCACGTCGGTGATGCCCGACTCGGCGCTGGCCAGATAAGTGCTCTCCAGATCGTAGTAGCCCGGCCCGAAATCGATCACCTGGCGCCGGGTCGCGTCGACCGGCATGAAGCTGACATCGATCGCCGCGGCCTGGAGGGCGGCGGCCGCGGCGCCCGAGTTCGGGAACAGGGTGACGGCCAGCGGCAGGCCGACCTGCCGGGCGAGATCCGCGCCCAGATCGGCCGTCACGCCGTCGAGCCCTCCATCGGCCGCGCGGCAGACGAAGATCAGGCCGGCGGACGGTGCCTCGACGAGACCGATCCGGAGCGTTCCGGTCGGCGCCAGCTCCGCTTTCGCGGAAGCATCCTGCGCGGGGCGGGAAATCGTCATAGGGGCGAGACGGGGAAGCGAGCAGGGGGCAGAGAAGCGACGCGCAACGGGATCGCGAAGGCGAGACCGAGGTGACCCCGGCGATGTCCGCCTGGGGCCTAACCCTTGCTACGTCATTGAGAAAATTGGCGCACCCGACACGATTCGAACGTGTGACCTTTGCCTTCGGAGGGCAACGCTCTATCCAGCTGAGCTACGGGTGCAAGCCGTGGCCATTCCCTAGCCCAACCGCGCCGGGAGCGCAACGGCGCCCGCACCATCGCGTGCGGCCGCGGGCGACGCGGTCCGATCTCCGGCGCGTGTTGCCCCGGCGTCCTTGCCTTCGCGCGCCGTTTCCCGGCCCCTGGGCGCCGGGCAGAGGGGTCGCGGAGCGGGCAGAGGTGGCGGAGGTGACGGGCGGCCGGGATCCGCGGGCGAACAATTTCGGGTCCCTGCGACTCCTGTTCGCGGGCCTCGTGATCCTCGCCCACGCCCCCGAACTCGTGGACGGGAACCGGTCGCGGGAGTTGCTGACCCAGGTCTTCGGGACCCTGTCCCTGGGGGAGATCGCCGTCGACGGCTTCTTCCTCGTGAGCGGCTACCTGATCACCGCGAGCTACCGCGCCAAGCGCTCCTTCGGCGACTACCTCGCGCGGCGAGCGCTGCGGATCTACCCGGCCTTCGTGGTCGCGTCCCTGCTCTGCATCGCCGTCGTCGCGCCCCTCGGCGGCGGCAACCTCGCGGACGCCTCGCCGCTCGAGGCCCTGCTGCGGCTGTCGCTGCTGCTGATGCCGGTGGTCCCGGGCGCCTTCGCCGAGCTGCCCTACCCGCTGCTGAACGGCTCGATGTGGACCATCCCCTGCGAGTTCGGCTGCTACCTGCTGCTCGGCCTCGTCGGCACCGCCCGCGCCCTGCGCCGCCGCGGACGCTATCTCGGCCTGCTCGGGGGGCTCGGCAGCCTCCTCGCCCTGCGCTGGCTCTTCCTGCCCGTCGGGCATCCGGGCGACATCCTCGGATCCCTGTCGGAGATGATCCGCCTCACCTTCGTGTTCTGCTGCGGCGGCGCCTTCCGGCTGTTCGCCGACCGGATCACCTACACGCGGCGCGGCGCGACCCTCGCCGCCCTGCTGCTGCTCCCCCTGATGTTCAGCCGGCCGCTGGCCGAGCCGGCCTTCGCGATCCTCGGCGGCTACCTGATCTTCTGGTTCGCCCTCGCGGTGCGCCCCACCGCCCTCAGCCGCGCCACCGCCCAGGTCGACCCGTCCTACGGTCTCTACCTCTACGCCTGGCCGGTGCAGAACCTGCTGGTCGCGCGGATCCCCGGGATCTCACCCTGGGCGGTCGCCGTCCTCACCCTCGCGGCCGCCATCCCCCTCGGCCTGCTGAGCTGGTACCTGATCGAGCGGCCGATGCTCCAGTTCCGGCCCGGACCGGGCGGCGCCCGGCCGGAGCCCGGCGCGATCCCGGCGGCCGGGCCCGCCCTCGGCGCCTAGCGCCGGAAGGCCCGCGGCCGCCGGTAACCGGCGCCGCCCGGGCGCGTTCTCGATGGACAGGCGGGACGCGGCCGCGGAGGCGGGACATGACGCAGGCTCTGGATCGCGGGACCCTCGACCGGCTGGTCGCCCTCGGCCGCGACCGGGGCCTCCTCACCGCCGACGATCTGCGCGCCGCGCTGCCCGTCGAGCGCATGGATGTCGACGCCCTGGTCCTGGTGATGCTGGAGCTGGAGGCGGCGGGCGTGAGCGTCGAGCCCGAAGCCTTCGGCCCCCCGACGGACCGGCCGATCCCGGCCGCGGTCACCCTTCCCGCGCCGGGGTCCGGCACGCCGCCGGTCCGGGCCGCGGAGGCGGGGCCGGGCGCGGCCTTCGCGGCCCCCGTATCCGCCGCGCCGGGCGCCGCGGAGCCGATCCCGGACGACGGCGCCGATGCCGGCCGGGCCGTCCTCCTGGCCGGCCTGGCGACCGTTCTGATCCTCGGCGCCGTGCTCCTGATGCTGTGAGCGCCCGGCGCGGAACGCTTCGGGCCGCGGCCCCGTTGGCGAGAGCCGGCCGGAGACGGCCCCGAGGACCCTCGTATCCATGCGTCAGACCCCGGACGGAACCCTCGCCCTGCTGATCGCGGCCCTGCGCGAGGGGACGGCGCATGTCGAGGCGCTGCTCACGCTGGCGCGGACGGAGGTCGACGGCAATTTCCGGGCGATCGTGTCGCTGATCGCCATCGTCGGCACGATCCCGGTGCTGCTGATCGTCACCTTCTTCCTCGGCCTGGACGCCGTGGTGAAGCTGCTGGCCGTGCCGTTCGGCGCCGAGGCGCCGGCCGCGCTGATCGTCGCCGCGCCGTTCCTCGTCATCGCGCTGGGACTCGGCTGGATGGGCGCCCGCCGGATGGCGCTCTCGAACCTCGAGCCCTGGCGGACGTGGCGGCAGGTGAAGCGGGACGTCCGCGAGGTGACCCGCGCCGGCGCGTGATTCCGGGACCGGAAATCTCAGCGCTGTCAGGCCGATGCGGCGGTCCGCTCACGCGTGATCTGAGCGAGGGTTCGCCGCGCGTACCGGTCCGGGCGCGCTCGACCGGTCTGTCCGGATCCGGATCCAAGCCCTTGCTCAATCGGCGCGATTCGGCCGAGCCACGCCGGTCCTAGCCCGTCGGTGCCAGCATGGTGCCGAGGCCCGGATCGAGCGGCACGTCGAGCCGGCAGCGCAGGCCCTCGGCCTCGAAGGCGAGGTCGACCGTGCCGGCGAGTTCGCGCCGCACGCCGCCGGCGATCAGCCGCGTCCCGAAGCCCACCCGGGTCGGCGCCCGCACCGGCGGGCCGCCGCGCTCCTCCCAGCTGAGCCGCAGCCGCCGCTCCCCCGCCGCGCCGGCGGCGACCGACCACGCCACCCGGACGCGGCCCTCGCGGACCGAGAGGGCGCCGTACTTGGCGGCGTTGGTGGTCAGCTCGTGGACCGTCAGGCCGAGCGCCAGCACCTCGCGGGGGCTCAGCGACACGTCCGGCCCGTCCAGACGGATCTGGCCGCCGCCGGTCCGGTACGGGCCGAGCTCGCTCTCCAGCACCTCGCGCAGGGGGGCCCCGCTCCAGTCCTCGCGGGTCAGGAGGTCGTGGGTCTTCGACAGGGCCAGGATCCGCGCCTCCAGGACCTCGGCGGAGCCGCGGGACTGCCGGGCGAGGGCCTGGACGGTGGCCAGGGTGTTCTTCACCCGGTGGTTCAGCTCGTGCAGCATCGTGCCCTGCTGCGCCTGCAGGGCGCGGCCGCGCTGGATCTCGGCGCGCAGCTCGGCGGTGCTGCGCTGGAGGGTGGCGGCCATGGCGTCGAGCTTGCTGCCCAGCCGGTCGAACTCCGCGGCGCCGTGCAGGCCGGTGCGGGCGGCGAGGTCGCCGGCCTGCCACGCCGCCGCGGTGCGCAGGAGCCGGTCGACCGGGCGGCGGATGAACACCCGCCCGGCCACGAGGGCGGCGGCGAGCGCCAGGGCCGCCCCGAGGGCGATCAGCACCAGCCCGCGGCGGGTGGCGGCGTCGATATCCGCGAAGGCGGTGGCGTGGTCGCGCCCGACGACGACGCGCACCCCCGCCAGCGGGCCGTCCGGCATCGCGGTGGCGATGATCCGCTGGCGGCCGTCGAGGCCCGCGGCGACGCGGACGTCACTGCCCTGGGCCTCCAGCATGGCGACCCGGTCGGGCGGGATCGGCCTGCCGATCCAGGCCGCCTCGTCCGGGCGGCGGGCGATGATCAGGCCGTCGCGGTCCGTCACGGTGATCGCCGTCTCCGCCTGATGGAGCGCCTGTTCCAGGTGATCGGAGAGCCAGTCGAGGTCGACGGCGGCGAGCAGGACGCCCGCGGGCGCCCCCCCGGAGTCGCCGGCGTGGACGGCCCGGGCGAAGTGGATCGACGGCCGCCGTGTCTGGAAGCCGACCGCGTAGCCGCCGACCGCGTAGCCGCCCCGCTCCAGGGCGCGGCGGTGATAGGCCCGGCCGCGGCTCGAGTAGGAGCCCGCGGGCGCGCCCGCGCTGTCGCAGATCACGGCCCCCTCGGGATCGGTGAGGGCGATCAGCAGCACGTGCGGCAGCCGCGCGGCCGCCCGCCGCAGGTAGGCGGTGCAGGCCGCCGGCTCCCGCGCCTGCACGGTGGCGTCCCCTGAGATCAGGTCGAGGGCCTGCTGCATCCGGTCGGAGACCTGCGCGAAATCCTCCGCCACGTCGCGCGCGGTGGCGCGGGCGTCGGCCCGCACGGCCGCGTCGCGGCTCGCCCGCAGGGCGACCTCGTTGTAGCCCTGGATCGCCAGCGCCGGGGCGAGGGCGAGCAGGACGAGCAGCAGGATGCGGGTCGTCAGCGACAGGGTCGGCGAACGCGGCCGAGAGCGCAGGAGCGGGAGCGGGGTGCGGAACCGGAAGCGGGGCGGCATCGGCGGTCAGTCGAGACCGGCGATCGGCGCGCGCGCCCGCGCGGCCAGGGCCTCCACGGAGAGCGGCGCGGTGCTCATCCGCAACCCCGGTTCGAGGGCGCCGGGGCCGAAGGTCGCGATCTTTACGGAGCCGGTGGTGAGCAGGACCTTCGGATCCGGCCGGTGCGGCCGGGCCGCTTCCACCCTCTCCCGGCCGTCGAGGCCGCCGGACAGGCCGACCTCGCTCATCGGCAGCCCGGTCGCCGCGCCGGTCGCCGCGAAGGCGGCGCGGCGGCGCTCGACCTCCTGCGCGAGGGTGCGGTTGCGCGGCCGCCGGTCCGCCGCCTCGTCCGCGCTCACGAGGCGCCGCCGGATCGGGCGGACGCGATCGACGCGTGCGAGCAAGCGGATTCGCGGGCGGGACGCCGTCTCATCCCGGCGTTGTTGCAGAACCGGTCGGCCCTTGCCAGTGCGCCGCGCGATCGGGGCGACGCCGTGGGAGGGATCGTCTCAGCGCCCGCGGGGCCGGCCGGCCTCCGGACGCAGGTGCAGGAAGCTGCGCTCGCCGGTCGCGGCTTCGGCCACGTGCTGGATCGTGTCGAGCAGATCGGACACGGCCCGCGGACCGGTCGGACGGAATCCCGCCTTCGGCTCGACCCAGCGCCCCTGCGTGCGGTTCGCGGCGATCTGCGCCTCGCTCAGCGCGTCGAAATCCCGGCGTCGGGTCATGGCTCAGCCCTCCGCCGACGACTCTGTCGGGGGCATGGTTGACGAAAGGTTAACGTCGGATCCGCCGGCGGGGCGCGCGTCGACGCGCCGCGAAACGCCGCCGGCTTGATCCCCGGCACCGCCCCCTCTAAACAACAAAAACCGAGGTAAATCAATAGATTAGTGTGATTATAAACTGCAGTCTCCGGGCCGGCGCGGATCGCGGCACAGCGTGCGGGTCGCGGTGACCGGTTCCGCCGGACCTGCCATCGGCACCCGGGTCGTCGACACCCTGGCGGGCCTGCGGCCGCTGGCGCCGTTCTTCTGCCTGTACGTGACCTTCGGGGCGACGCTCGGCTTCCTGTCCGGCGGGGCGCCGCTGATCCTGCGGGCGCGGGGCGTGGAGCTGGCCGAGGTCGGGCTTCTGCAGCTCATCAACCTGCCGGTCGGGCTCACCTTCCTGTGGGCGCCCCTGCTCGACCGGCTCCGCCTGCCGTTCCTCAGCCACCGGATCGGCTGGATCGCGGCCGCGCAGGCCGCCTCGGTGCTCCTGCTGGCCGTCCTGAGTCTCGGCGAGACCTGGCCGCTCCTGGCGCTGCTCGCCCTGGCGATCGCCGCCTGCGCCTGCGTGGCGACCATGGACATCGCCCTCGAGGCCCTGGTGGTCGAGACCGTGCCGGCGGGGCGGCGCGCCTTCGTGGCCTCGGCCAAGCTGTGCGGCGCCTCCCTCGGCGGCATCCTGGGGGTCGGCGTGCTGGTCGGCTCCTACGACAGCCTGGGCTGGCGCGGGGCGGTCCTGGCCTGCGCGGCCCTCGACGCCCTCTGCCTGCTGCCGATCCTGGGTTACCGGGAGGCCCCCCTGCGCGGGGCCGGGGGCGCCGCCGGAACCGGCGCCGGCCCGGAGCGCTGGTCGGGCTCGCTGGCTCGGCTGCGCCGCCTGGCCGGGCGCGTGCTGGTGCTCGGGGCCTACTTCGCCGCCGCCTACCTCGTGGCCGGGCCCAACACCCTGGCGCTCCTCGATCTCGGCGTCCCGCTCGGGCAGGTCGGCACGCTCACCGGCACCGTGCTCCCGGCCGTGAACCTCGTCATGGCGCTGGCGGCCGGCTGGCTGGCCGCGCGGTTCGGCACGGTCCGGCTGATCGCCGCGGGGGCCCTCGGCGTCCTGGCCTCCGGGGGCCTGATGGTCGTCGCCTGCGCGGGCCGGATGCCCGATCTCGGCGTCGCCGCCGCGGTGCTGAGCTTCGTCGCGGGCGGGTTCCTGGGCGTGCCGGTCTTCAACATGATCTACCGCTGGGCCCAGGGCCCGAAGCCCGCCACCGACTACGCGCTCCTGTTCGGTGCCGCCTTCTTCGCCGCGATGCCGCTGCGGGTGGCCGCCCCGGCGCTCGCCGGCTGGATCGGCTGGCCGGGCTACTTCGCCGCCACCCTGCCGCTCTACGCCGCCGCGGTGGCGTGGCTCGCCGTCGCGGTGGAGCGGACCCTGCGGGACGACGGGGCCGCGCGATGATCGCCGAGGTCGCCGCCCAGGTTCCCGACACGCTCGCGGCCTACCGGGACGGGGTCGCCGAGGGCCCCGGCGGCCCGGAGGCGCTGCCCCTCGGCGCCCTGCGCGACCCCGACGTGTTCGACGCGACGCTGGCGGCCTTCGGGGCCGGGTTCGGCGCGGCGTTCCGGACCGCGGATCCGCGGGTCCGGGTCTCGTACTGGAGCCAGTTCTACCTCGCGGCCCTGGCGACGCCGGCGCTGACCGCCCTGGTGCGCCTCGGCCGGCCGCTGCCGCTCGCCTTCGACGCGGTCAGCCTCGAGCTCGACGCGGCCGGCCGGCCGTGCCGCTTCCGCCTGCCCGCGGACGGGTCCGGCTGCGCGGCCTGCCCGGCGCCCGGCCTGACCGGGCTGGTGGAGGCGCATCTGCGCCCGTTCGTCGAGCTCTGCCACGCCCGGTGCGGGATCGCGCCCCGGGTCCTCTGGGGCAATGCCGCGGTGATCCTCGACTACGTCGCCCGGGAACTCGGCGGCGCGCCCGGGGGACCGCTCGGGGGCGGGGAGGGGAACGGCGCCGCCTGCGCGAGCGCCTGCACCGACGCCTGTGACGACGTCGCGGCCTGCCTCGGATGGCGCGCCGGCCCCGGCTGCGCTAGGAGCCCGCTCGAGAGTCCTCTTGCGCAGGCGCTCTGCCCGGGGGCGTCGGGCTGCCGGCGGCGGCGCGTCTGCTGCCTGCGCCACCGCCTGCCGGGGGTGCCGTCCTGCGGCGCGCTCTGCCCCGTCGAGTGCGCCGCCCAACGCTGATCCGAGCCGCGCGATGCTGAAGGCCTTCCTCGCCTATTACCGGCCGTACCGGACGCTGTTCCTGGTCGATTTCGGCTGCGCGGTGCTGTCGGGCCTGCTGGAGCTCGGCTTCCCCATCGCGGTGAAGGGCTTCATCGACAGCCTGCTGCCCCGGCAGGACTGGGGCCTGATCCTGCTCGCCGCGGCGGCGCTGGCGCTGGTCTACGTCGCCAATGCCGGCCTGATGGTGGTGGTCACCTACTGGGGCCACGTGCTCGGCATCAACATCGAGACCACGATGCGGGCGCGGGCCTTCGACCACCTGCAGAAGCTCTCCTTCCGCTTCTACGACGGCCAGAAGACCGGCCACCTCGTCGCCCGGGTGACCAAGGACCTGGAGGAGATCGGCGAGGTCGCCCATCACGGGCCCGAGGACCTGTTCATCGCCGTGATGACGTTGTTGGGCGCCTTCGCGCTGATGCTCTACGTCCACGCACCGCTGGCGCTGATCACCGCGGCGATCCTGCCGCTGATCGCCTTCGTGTCGATCCGCTACGGCGGCCGCATGACCCGCAACTGGCAGGCCCAGTACGGACGGGTCGGCGCCTTCAACGCGCGGATCGAGGAGAATGTCGGCGGGATGCGGGTCGTGCAGGCCTTCGCCAACGAGCCCCACGAGCGCGCCCTGTTCGCCCTCGACAACGCCCGCTATCGCGACACCAAGCTCGAGGCCTACCGGCTGATGGCGGCCGGCCTGTCGATCAACTATCTCGGCCTGCGCCTCGTCCAGATCGCGGTGCTGCTCGGCGGCGCCGCCTTCGTGGTCCGGGGCGACCTGACGCCGGGCGGCTTCGTGGGCTTCCTGCTGCTGGTGGGCGTGTTCTACCGGCCGCTGGAGAAGATCGGCGCCGTGGTCGAGACGTATCCGAAGGGGGTCGCGGGCTTCCGCCGCTACCAGGAGCTGCTCGCCACCGAGCCCGACATCACCGACCGGCCGGAGGCCCGCGCGGTCGGCGCCTTGCGCGGCGACATCCGCTTCGAGGGGGTGGGCTTCGGCTACGGCCCCGGCCGCCCGGTCTTCTCCGGCCTCGACCTCGCGGTGGCGGCCGGCGAGACGGTGGCGTTCGTGGGCCCCTCGGGGGTCGGCAAGACCACCCTCTGCGCCCTGCTGCCGCGCTTCTACGAGGTCGAGGCGGGCCGCATCACCGTCGACGGGCTCGACATCCGCGACATCACCCTGGCGAGCCTGCGCCGCCAGATCGGCATCGTCCAGCAGGACGTGTTCCTGTTCGCCGGCACGATCCGGGAGAACATCGCCTACGGCCGCCTCGACGCCACCGAGGCCGAGATCGACGCCGCCGCGCGGCGCGCCCGGCTCGGCGGGCTGATCGACGGCCTGCCGGAGGGCCTGGACACCGTGGTGGGCGAGCGCGGCGTGCGCCTGTCGGGCGGCCAGAAGCAGCGCATCGCCATCGCGCGGGTCTTCCTCAAGAACCCGCCGATCCTGATCCTCGACGAGGCGACCTCGGCGCTCGACACGGAGACCGAGCGGGAGATCCAGCGGGCGCTCGCCGAGCTGGCCCGCGGGCGCACGACCCTGGTGATCGCCCACCGCCTCGCCACCGTCCGGGACGCCGACCGCATCGTGGTCCTGGGGGAGGGCGGGGTCGTCGAGGAGGGCCGGCACGCGGCTTTGCTGGCCGCCGGCGGCCCCTACAGCCGCCTGCACGCGGCGCAGTTCGGGCGCGGCGCATCCGGCGCGGGCGTCCTCGCGGCGGAGTGAGAACCGGCCACAGACTCCGCTAGGACGGCGCCGCCGCGCTCGATTCGCGCACGACGAGGCGCGTGGGAAACAGCTTCTGGGCGAGGTCGTCCGGCGCCCGCGTCCCCTCGATCAGCTCGACCAGCGTCGCGAAGGCGAACCGGACCATGTCGAGCACCGGCACATCGACCGAGGTCAGGCTCGGGACCGCGTAGGCCCCCTGGGCGAGGTTGTCGAAGCCGACGACGCGGATCTCCGCGGGGACCCGCACGCCGGCCTCGTGCAGCGCCCGCAGCGCGCCGAGCGCCACCCCGTCGCTGGCGGCCACGACGGCGTCCGGGCGGGCGCCGGGCCCGGTCTCCAGCAGCGCCCGCGCGGCCCGGTAGCCGCCCGCGGCGGTCCCGTCGCAGGGGACCACGAGGGCGTCGCGCAGGGGCAGGCCGGCCTCCGCGAGGGCGTCCCTGTAGCCGCGGAACCGCTCGGTGTCGGCGGCCGGCCGGCGCGCGTCGCCCGTGAGCAGGCAGATCGACCGGCTCCCCGCCGCGATCAGGTGGCGAACGGCCCCGTGGATCGCGTCGCGCTCGGCCCGCGCCGCGTAGTGCGTGCCGGGCACGTCCAGGCCGAATACCACGAACGGGCATCGCTTGGCCTGGAGCAGGCCGATCAGCGGGTCGTCCCGGCCCTCGGCGAAGACCACGAGGCCGTCGACCCGGGCCTCGCTGACGAGGCTGGCGATCCGGCCCGGGCCGTCCGGGTCGTCGCCGCGGCGGCAGCGGTGGACCAGGGTGTAGCCCTGCTGGTCGGTGACGGTGCCGAAGGTCTGGAGGACGCGGCCGTGGTCGGTCTCCTCCCCCGGGCGGGACCCGTCGGCGGCGGGCTCCGGCGCGGGGGCGAACACGCAGGCGATGCTGCGGCTCGGCTTCTTGCGCAGGGACCGGGCGGCGAGGCTGGGCACGAAGTCCAGGTCGCGCATGGCCGTCTCGATGGTCTCGCGCGTGGTCCGGGCGACCTTCTGCGGGTGGTTCAGGACCAGCGAGACCGTCTGGAAGCTCACGCCGGCCCGTCGGGCGACGTCCTTGATCGTCGTCTGGCCCATCGTCCCCTCGCGAGCCGGTCCGAACGGTCGCGGCCCGGCGCGGGCGCGCGGCGCCGCCTCGTTCGGTGCGGCAATCTAGATCTGTATCGATCGGAGATAAAGCCGCGGGCCGGGCAGCAAAGACGGCACCTTCCGGCGCAGAACCCGCGCAAGACCGGTCATTCGCGCGCGAATTCCGGTCCATCCAGCGGGTTCTCGGGTGCCCCTGTCACGCTCTGCGGCAGGGGCGCCGGGCAGGAACCTTGTCCGCCCTGTGCGGTTCGCCGGGCAGCACCTCAAGCGATGATCGGGGCGTCGGGTGCCTCACTCAATCCGGAAGCCACTCCATGATGCACCGTCGCATGCACCGACGCGGTCTGCTCACCACGATGCTGGGCGCCACCGCGGCCCTGGCGGTCACGCGCACCGCCCTCGCGCAGGTCACGCCGGCCGGCGCGATCCCGACCGGCACCTATCTCCAGATGGCCACCAGCGGCGGCCTGTTCCTGGAGAACACCGCCCGCGACGCCCACGCGAAGACCACCAATCCCGGCGTCAAGAAGTTCGCCCGCGCCGAGGTGGTCGAGCAGGTGAACCTCGCCCGCAAGATCAGCGCCTACACGGGTGGCGCCCCGATGCCCGGCCCGGCCGCGGCGGCGGGCCCGGGCGGCCTGATCGGCGGCCTCGTCGCGGCGCCGGTGGCGGTGGCCGGCACCGCCGTGAACGCGGCGGGCAGTGTCGTGGGCGGCGTCGCGGGCGGCGTCGCGGGCGGCGTACTCGGCGGCCCGGCCCCGGCCCAGGGCATGACCACCGACGCGCAGAAGGCGCAGATCCTGGCGCAGCTCAGCGCCATGCCGCCGGGGCCGCAATACGACGCCACCTTCGTGAACGCCTCGCTCCAGGGCCATCAGGAGGCGCTGGGCATCCACGGCGCCTACGCCCAGTCGGGGGAGGATCCCGGCCTGCGCGCGATCGCCCGCGGCGCCCTGCCGCTGATCAACCTCCACATCGCCCGACTCAGCCGGATGCAGGCGATGATGGGCGGTCAGGCGGGCTGAGCCGCCGGACGACGGAGCCGCTCCGCCGCGCGGCGGAGCGGCGTCCCTGAGGTCTCCCACCGGCCTCGAACAGGCCCCGTCAGCCGGCCCGCTCGCGCAGGCGCTGCACCCATCTGAGCAGCACGCCGCGGATATGGGATCGAAGCTGGGTGTTCTCTGCCATGGGACGCCGTTCGAAGCGCCGGACTGCGGCGCCTCAAGAAACACATCCCTTGGACGGACCGTTGCTACGTAAAAAGCGGGATCGACGCCGCGGCCGCGCCGCAGAACCACCCTCCAAGGACGTAGCCCGTCGCGCGGATCGACGACGCCCCGCTCCCCGTATGATGGGACCGGATCGTCGACAGAACGTTCCTGATGTGCGCGCGCAGCTTGTCCTTGCGGAGCGCCGCCGTCACGGCGCTCGGGTTGGGCGGGTTGGCGGAGGTCGACATGTCACGGAGCCCCGACTCAGGCGCGCCACCGCACCGGGCCGTCGGACGACGGCGGGGGGACGCCGCGGATTCTTATAATTGATAATCTGAGCGGAATCTCGGCCGGATCGCGTAGAACCGGGCACACTCCATGTTTTAGATGCGTTAAGGTTTATCCAACCGAAGACCTTTCCCAGTCGTGTTCCGCACTACGTAGAGATATCCGGACGACCGCCGCGGGGCGGCAGCAGGGGGGAGGGCGGTGTCCGAGCGCTTCTACTTCGACCTCGAGAGCGGCGAGGAGACGATCCGGGACGACGACGGCGTGGAGGTCGGCAGCCTGGACGAGGCCATGGCCGAGGCGCGCAGCGTCATCGCCGAGATGGCCGACGAGGTCTGCACGGCCGATCCCGACCGGTCCTGGAGCTTGGTCGTGCGCGACGCCGCCGGGTACGCCCGCCACCGGCTGCCGATCCGGCGGTAGCGCGGGTCCAGGACGCGCGGCGGGGCGCCGGTCGGCGCCCGACAAGAAGCCCGCCGCGGCCTGGCCGGGCGGGCTTTGAGGTGATCTCGTCTCGGAGACGGTGCGACCGTAGACCCGGGACGGGGCACCCGCATCCCCCATCCGGATGAGGCCGGCGCACGTTCCCGCGGCTGCCGGCCCGCGGCTGCCGGCCCGCGGCTGCTGGCCCGCGCCTGCTTTCCCGCGATGGCCCGGCCGGCGGGCCGCGCGCTCTACCAGGTCGTGCCCGGCAGGGGCCCGGGGGCGTAGCGGCGGACCATGGCGGCGCAGAACTCCGCGAACTCGGCGCGGACCAGCGGCGCGCTGGTGTGATGGGGCGAGATCCCCCGATGCTCCGGGGTGAAGCAGAAGGTGACGGTGACGTCGAAATCCTGCAGCGCCGTCATCTGCCGGTCGAACCAGTCCAGCGCCCCGGGCCGGAAGCTGTCGGCCCAGGACAGGCCGGTGCGCAGGTAGCGCACGCCGAGCCGCTTCATCCACGCGACGGCCTCGTCGAGCCGGTGGTCCTCGAAGTGGAACCACTGGCACAGGCCGATCTCCGGCGTGTGGCGGGCGAAGCTCTCCAGGGCGATCTTCGGGGTGCCGTCCTGCCGGAGCAGGCCCATGTGGAAGTGCCGGTAATAGGACGAGCCCTCGGCCTCCTTGTGGCGGGTGGTGGCCTCCCATTCCCGCGGCAGGTCGTAGAGGCTGTACCAGTGGATCCGCGGCGCCCGGCCGGAGAGCAGCTCGAGGGTCCGGCGCAGGCCCCAATCCTGCACCTCCTCGGCGCCGAAGGTCGAGACGCCGACCTCCGAGACCCAGATCGGCAGGTCGGTGACCGCGCGGATCTCCTCCAGCTTGGCCGGCCAGTCGTGGATCGACCACAGGTTCCAGTCGAGGGGGAAGCCGTGCACCGCCACGGCGTCGACGGCGTCGAGGACGCCGCGCCCCTCCATGTTGCGGATGAAGACCGGGTCGATCGGCGAGATGCCGCCGAGGACGCGCGTCAGGTTCGGGTTCGCCGCCCGGACCGCGTGCCCCGCCTCCTTGGCCATCTCGGCGAAGAGCAGCCAGTCGGGGTCGATCTCGGGATCCCAGTGCGACTTGTTGTTGGGCTCGTTCCAGAGCATCACCGAGTCGATCATCGCGTTCCCCCGCGTCCGTGAGCCTCCGCCCGCGCGGGATATTCGGCCCCCACCCCGTAGGGGACCGGCGCGGTGCGGCAGAGGTAGACCTCCGCCTCGGGCTGGGCCTCGATGGCGAAGCCGCTCGCCCGCAGCATCGCCTCGATGCCGGCGCGGTTGGGGATCCACCAGTTCGTCCAGTCGTGCGCGTAGGCGCGCTCGACGAAGTGCATCCGCGGGTAACCGGGCCGCTCGAACTGGTCCATGTCCCAGAACTCGTAATCCTCGGCGACCGGCTCGACCGCCCGGCTGCCGCGCAGCATCGACTGGAACACCAGGAGGTCGCCGGCCACGTGCTCGCGGATCAGGTCGAGGGCCAGCAGCGGGTGGCGCAGGTGGTAGAGCACGCCCATGAACAGCACGACGTCGAACCGCTCGCCGAGCGCGCCGACATCGTAGACCGAGAGGTTGCGGAACTCGATGTCGTGGCCGAGCCGGGCCGCGGCGAAGCGGGCCTGGGCGAGGTAGCGGTCATCGGAGTCGAGGCCGAGCACGCGGGCCGCGCCGCGCCGCTTCATCGCGATGGCGTAGAAGCCGCCGTTGCAGCCGATATCGAGGACGCTCTTGCCGGTCAGGTCGGCGGGCAGCGCGTCGGCGAAGCGCCGCCACTTCACGCCCGGATAGTCGCCGAGGAAATGGTCCGGGGCGGTCCAGACCCCGTCGCCGAGGTCGATGTTGTGGAACCAGGGGCCGAGGGCGTCGGCCTGCCGGCGCAGCTCTGCAGCCGTCATGGGGCGGTCCGTTCGTTGATCGACACCACCCGCCCGCCGCCGGGCCAGAGGGCGAGTTCGCTGCAGGAGGCCGGATCGACGACGATCCGGTCGTAGGCCTCGAGGCCGAGACCGAGGATCCCGAGGAGCGCGGACCGGATGACGTCGCCGTGGCTCACCAGGATGACGGGCGCGCCGTCCGCGGCGAAGCGGGCGAGGACCCGGCCGACGCGCGCTTGCGCCTCCGCCATGCTCTCGCCGCCCGGTGGGCGCGCCGTCGCGCGCTCCGCGTTCCAGGCGGCCCAGAGGGGATCGGCCGCGAGCTCGTCGAAGCCGCGGCCCGTCCAGGCGCCGGTCTCGATCTCGTCGAGGTCGGGCTCGGTCTCGACCGTGAGCCCGAGGGCCGCCCCGATCGGCGCGGCGGTCTCGGCGGTGCGGTCGCGCGGGCTCGCCAGCAGGGTGCCGGCGCCGCCCCCGGCGAGGCGGCGGGCGAGGGAGCGGGCGAGGACCTGGGTCTCGGCGCGGCCGGTCTCGCTCAGGGAGACGCCCGGCATGCGCCCGCACAGGATCCGCCCGAGCCGGTCGTGGCTGCCGTGGCGGACGAGGAAGACCTGCCTCATCCGGGGCTCCGGCCCGGCGCGGCGCCGCATGCGCGCCGCGCCTGCGCGCCTCTCCCACCCCCCGCCGCGGGGGCGGGCGCGCCGCGCGTCGGGTCTGGACCGCGCCCCATCACGCGCCCTCGCCCGCCGCGAAGCGCAGGGTCCGCTCCCGCGCCTCGGCGTCGGTGAACTGCCGGGGCGGGGACTTCATGAAGTAGCTCGACGGACCCTCGAGCGCCCCGCCGAGACCCCGGTCGAGGGCGAGGCGGGCGCAGCGCACCGCGTCGATCACGATCCCGGCGGAGTTCGGCGAATCCCACACTTCGAGCTTCAGCTCGATGTTGAGGGGCACGCCGCCGAAGGCCGTGCCCTCCAGGCGGATATGCGCCCATTTCCGGTCGGTCAGCCACGGCACGTGGTCGCTCGGGCCGACATGGATGTTGCCCGGCGCCAGGGCTCCGTCGAGCTGGCTCGTCACCGCCCGGGTCTTCGAGAGCTTCTTCGATTCCAGCCGCTCGCGCTCCAGCATGTTCAGGAAGTCGGCGTTGCCGCCGAAGTTGAGCTGGTAGGTCCGGTCCAGCCGGACGCCGCGTTCGCGCAGGAGATTGGCCAGCACCCGGTGCACGATGGTGGCGCCGACTTGGCTCTTGATGTCGTCCCCGACGATCGGCAGCCCCCGGGCGGCGAAGCGCTCCGCCCATTCCGGGTTCGACGCGATGAAGACCGGGATGCAGTTCACGAAGGCGCAGCCGGCCTGCAGGGCGCAGTCCGCGTAGAACTCCGTGGCCGCCTGCGAGCCCACCGGCAGGTAGGAGACCAGCACCTGCGTGCCGGTGCGCCGCAGCTCCGCGACCACGTCGGCCACCGGCTCGGGCGATTCCGCGACAACGCCCTCGAGGTAGCGGCCGATCCCGTCATGGGTCGGCCCGCGCCGCACCGTGACGCCGGTCTCCGGCACAGCGGCGAAGACCTGCGTGTTGTTGGGCGCGGCCAGGATCGCCGCGGCGAGGTCGCGCCCGACCTTGCCGGCGGCGACGTCGAAGGCGGCGACGACCGCGATGTCGCGCACCCGGTAGCCGCCGAGATCCGGCGACATCAGGCCGGGCACGGGCTCGCCGGGCGCCGCGTCGCGGTAATGGTGCAGTCCCTGCACGAAGGACGAGGCGCAGTTGCCGATCCCGACGAGGCCGACGCGGATGGGGGCGGCGGCCATCAGCGCCTCGGCCGCCCGGGGCGCGGCTCAGCCGGCGACAACGGCGCGCTCCTCGATGGCCGGACGGGCCCGGCGCGGGGCGATCTCGCGGGAGAACCACGCGATCGTCGCCTCCAGCCCCTCCTCCAGGGGCACCCGGGGCGACCAGCCGAGCAGGGTCTCGGCGCGGGTGATGTCCGGCCGGCGGCGCTGGGGATCGTCCACCGGCAGCGGCCGGCGCACGATCCGGGACGGGGTCTCGGTCATCCGCACCACGAGGTCGACCAGCGCGCCGACCGTCAGCTCGCGGGGGTTGCCGAGGTTGACCGGGCCGGCGAGGGGCGTCTCCACGGCCATCAGCCGGAGGAGCCCGTCCACCAAGTCGCTGACGTAGCAGAAGGAGCGGGTCTGCTCGCCGTTGCCGTAGACCGTGATGTCGTCGCCCGCGAGGGCTTGGCAGATCACGTTGGAAACGACCCGGCCGTCGTCGGCGCGCATCCGCGGGCCGTAGGTGTTGAAGATCCGCGCGACGCGGATGTCGAGGCCGTGCTGGCGCTCGAAATCGAAGGTCAGGGTCTCGGCGGAGCGCTTGCCCTCGTCGTAGCAGGCCCGCGGCCCGGTCGGGTTGACGTTGCCCCAGTAGGATTCCTGCTGCGGGTGCCGCTCCGGATCGCCGTAGACCTCGCTGGTCGAGGCCTGGAGGAAGCGCGCCCCGGCGTCCCGGGCGACCTCCAGCAGCCGGCCGGTGCCCAGCACGCTGGTCATCATCGTGTGGACCGGGTCGGCCTGGTAGTGCGGCGGCGAGGCCGCGCAGGCGAGGTTGAACACCCAGTCGAACCGCGGCAGCGCCGGCAGCGGCTCCGTCACGTCCGCCTCGACGAAGTCGAACCGCGCCTCGTTGGCGAGATGGGCGAGATTCGCCCGCCGCCCGGTCAGCAGGCTGTCGACACAGGTGACGCGCGCCCCGTCGGCGAGGAGCGCGTCGATCAGATGCGAGCCGATGAACCCGGCGCCGCCGGCGACGAGGACTCGGATGCCGCTCCTGGTTCCCACCATCATTCTCCCGAGTGCCTAGTGACCGATGATCGCGAGATCGGGCGCGCCGGAGCGCGCGGATCCGGACCGCGCGCCCGCTTCGTCGAGGAAGCGTTCGAGTTCCTCGGCGCGGGCGGCGGCGGTGTGCCGCGCGAGGATCGCCGCGCGGGCGGCGGCGCCGAGGCTCCGCCGATCCGCTTCGGCGCGCCCGCGCAGGATGGCCAGGACGGCTTCCGGGCCGTCGGGGAGCAGGATCTCGCGCTCCGGGACGAGCAGGGTGTCGAGGCCGTCCCACCGGTCGGAGATCACCGGCGTGCCGCAGGCGCCCGCCTCGAACAGGCGCACGCTCGGGCTCCAGCCGGCCCGGACCATGTCGGCGCGGGTGACGTTCAGGGTGTAGCGGCTCGCCGCGTAGAAATCCGGGTGCCGGTCGGGCGGCAGGTGCTCGATCCGCTCCACGTTGGCGGGCCAGTCGATGCCGGCCGGGTACTGGGGGCCCGCCACCGCGAAGCGGAGATCGGGCGCGCGGCGGGCCGGCTCGATCAGCAGGCGCTCCAGCGTCGGCTGCCGGTCCGGGCTGTAGGTCCCGAGATACGAGAGGTCGTAGCGCGCCGGGCGGTCGAGGGCCGGGTAGGCGTCGGGGTCGACCGAGCAGTAGAGAGCCCTGGCGGCGGGCGCGCCGTAGGCCCGCTCCAGGCGCCGCAGGGTCGGGCCGCCCGTGAAGGACAGGTAGAGGTCGTAGTCCCGGATCTGCCCGGCCGCGAGGTAGGCGCAGGTGCCGGCCTCCAGGGCGGCCAGCGTCACCGGCGTGTCGATGTCGTAGAAGGCGCGGGTTCCCCGCGCCCAGTCGAGCACCCGGGCGCCCGCCGCGACGCCGTCGGGCACGTAGGAGCCGACGATCACGGCGTCCGCCGCCGCGATGGCGGCGCGGTGCGCGTCGAGCCCGTCGAGGTCGGCGTAGAGGGCGAGGTCGCAGAAATCGGGATCGGGCAGGTCCCGGTGCTGGGCGTACCAGGGCACGTCGCGCTCCAGGAACAGCACGTCGTGGCCGCGGCCCGTGAAGGCCTTGAGCAGGGCCCGGTAGGTGGTCGCGTGGCCGTTCCCCCAGGAGGAGGACAGGCTGAGCCCCAGGACGACGAGGCGCATCGGGGCCGCGCTCACGCGACGCTCCGCCGGTTCGCGTCCGCCTTGCGGGCCGCCTCCGCCCGCAGGATCGCGTCGACCTCGACGGCGCGGCGCGCGTAGGTGTGCTCGGCCGCGATGCGCCGGCGGGCGGCCTCGCCGATGGCGCGGGCCCGCTCCGGGGTGAGGGCGGCGACGTGGTCGGCGACGTCGCGCCCGTCCCGGGCGACCAGCACCTCGGTCCCCTCGTCGAGGAACAGGCCGAGGCCCTCCCAGGCGTCGGTGATCAGGCAGGCGCCGGCGCCGGCGGCCTCGAACACCCGGGTGGCCGGGGAGAAGCCGACCGCCGCCATGCTGTCGCGGGCGATGTTCAGGACGGCGAGCGGCGTCGTGTTGAAGGCGTTGTGCTCGCGCGTGTAGACGTGGCCGAGATGCCGGACGTTGAGCGGCAGGCCGCGGCTCTCCCAGCCGTTGCCGCCGATCAGGAACGACCGCTCCGGCAGGCGGGCCGCCGCCGTGAGGAAGAACTTCTCGACGCGGGCCTCGCGGTCGGGCAGGCGGTTGCCCAGGAAGGCGAGGTCGGCCGCGAAGCGCGGCTCCGGCGGCACCGGGAAATGGGTGTCCGGGTCGAGCGCGTTGTAGATCGGGATGCAGGCCCGGGCGCCGAAGCCCTCGTAGGCCTCGACCACCGGCGGGCCGCCGCCGTAGGTGAGCACGAGGTCGAGATCGGGCAGGGCGCGGCAGAGCGCGTGGTCGGCGTCGGCGCGCATCTCGGCGAGCGTCGCCGGGGCGTCGACGTCCCAGAAGATCCGCACCGCCTCCGGGCGGGATGCCGCGATGACGCCGTGGAGCAGCTCGTCGTCGAACACGCCGACGCCGCTCGCCTTCACGACCACGTCGGCCTGCGCCGCCTCGGCGATGACCGCGCGCGCCGCCTCGATCGTCGCCGGGTAGACCGTCACGGACGCGTAGGGCGGGGGCTCGATGTCCCGGTGCTGCTGCCGGTCGAAGGCGTCGGGCTCGTAGAAGGTGATCGTGTGGCCGTGCCGCGCCAGGGCGGCGAGCATACCCCGGTAATAGGTGGCGGCGCCGTTCCAGTAGGACGACAGCAGGGAGGAGCCGTAGAAGGCGATTCTCACGCGGTGGCCTCCAGGGTGGCGGGCGCCCGCAGGCTCGCTGCGATGGACAGGAGTTCCTCGGCGCGGTGCGCGCAGGTGTGGCGCGCCCGGATCGTGGCGAGGCCGGAGGCCGCGAGCGCCTGCCGGAGACCGGCATCCGACCGCAGGGCGCGCAGGTGACCCTCCATCTCGGCGCCGGTGCGGGCGACGAGGTAGTCCCGGCCCGGCCGGAACAGGCCCTCCGCGTCGTCCCACGGCGCGCAGACCAGGGGGATGCCGCAGGCGAGCGCCTCGAACACCCGGATCGTCGGGATGCCCGGCAGGCGCTCCACGTAGAAGCGCCGGGGCACGTGCACGGTGGCGAGATGGCGGGCGAACAGGCCCGGCGCGGCGGCGTTCGCCGCCCATCCGTGATAGCGGGCACCGTAGCGCCGGAGCGTCGCGAGCGCCGCCTCGGGATAGCGCACGCCGTAGATGTCCAGCGGCAGGCCGACCTGCGCGGCGGGGCGGAACAGGTAGGTCTCCAGCTCCGCGCTGCGCTCGTCGTCGCCCCAGTTGCCGATCCAGATCAGGCCGGCGCGGGCGCTCTCCCGACCATCCGGATCGGACGCGACGGGCGCCCTCTCCCGTGCGGGAGAGGGTTGGGGTGAGGGTGGCGAACCCTCCGGATGAGGCGCGCCAGCGACGCGCGGGAACGGCGCGCCGCGTCCGGATGGACCTGATCCCTCACCCTGTCCCTCTCCCGAACGGGAGAGGGGACCCGCGCCAGATCCGGCGCCGTCGAGATCCGGCAGTTCGCGCGCAGGCGGGTGGAACAGCCGCGTGTCGGCCGCCTCGTGCCAGACGAAGACCCGGCGGCCCCAGCCTCGCGCCCGGTAGACGGCGGCCAGGGTCTCTCCGAAGGCGAGCACGCCGTCGTAGCCGGACAGGTCGAAGCGCTCCATCTCGGCCGGGGCACTCACCGCCCGGTGATGGGTGTCGTGGAACAGGAGCGTGTAGCGCGCGCCGCGGCGCCGGGCGGCGCCCAGCGCCGCCACCAGGGCCGGCTCGCTCCACTCGTGGACCACCACGAGGTCGCTGTCGGACACGCGCTCGACCACCGCGTCGATGGCGGCGTAGCGGTCGGAGGCCAGCTCCGGATAGGCCGCCCGGTAGGCGTCGAGGCCGGCCGCGCCGTGGTCGCGCAGGAGGTTCTCGAGGCTCCAGGCGCCCTCCGGCTCGTGGGCCCTGACGCTGTGGCCGCGCGCCCTCAGTTCGCGCAGGACGCCGCGCAGGAAATGCGCGTTGCCGTGGTTCCAGCACGAGGCCAGGGAGTGGGTGAAGTAGGCGATCCTCATGCGGCGGCTCCGCCGAGCCGGGCGGGCGCCCCGTCGAGGAGGCCGCGCAGCACCCCGAGCACGCCCTCGGTCATCGCCTCGACCCCGTAGCGGGCGGCGCGATCGGCCGCGGCCGCCCCGGCGGCGGCGCGCCGGGCTGGATCGTCCAGGAGGTCCCGCACGGCCTGCGCGGCGGCCCCGTCGTCGTCCGCGCCCACGAAGGCGGCAACGCCGTCCCACAGCTCGCGGAAGCCCGGCATGTCGGACAACACGAGGGCGCAGCCCGAAGCGGCCGCTTCCAGCACGGCGAGGCCGAACGGCTCGTAGCGGGCGAGGGACACGAAGACCGGGCGGCCGGCGAGCTCAGCGGCGATGCCCGCATCGTCGAGCCGCCCGAGGCGCTGCAGGTGGCGCGTCTCGACCCGCGCGCCGTTCGGCCCGTCGACGGAGCCGGCGGCGCGCAGCGGCACCGGCAGGCGGGCGGCGAGGCGGTCCAGGGCGGCGGCATTCTTCGCCCGGTCCCAGAGGCGCCCGGCCGTGAAGACGAAGGGCGCGGCGGCCCGGGGCTGCGCGCCGCTCGGCGCGCGCCCGTTGCGGACCACGACGGGCGGTTGCGGGAGGCCGCAGACCCGGGCGGTCGCCAGCGCGTGCGCCCGGGTGGGGGCGAGGAGGGCGTCGGCGGCGCGGCAGCCCCGCGCGGTGAGGTCGTGGCGCCACGCGAGGTCGGCCGGGAGCGGCCCGGTCTCGACCGCGTCCCACCACGTCGCCACGCAGGAATGGCACACGGCCGCCACCGGCACGGGGAAGTCGGCGAGCGCCATGGCGGGGCTGTGCAGGTGGACGAGATCGGCGCGCAGGGTCCGGGCGAGCCCGGCCAGCGCCCGCGCGGCGCCCAGCACGGCGTCGGGCGTCGCGGCGGTCCAGTCCAGGGGCAGCCCGGTGGCGCGGATGCACGCGCCCGTGGCGGCCTCGGCCGCCGCGATCCGCGCCTCGGAGGGGGCCGGGCCCAGGACCGCGACGGTCACGGCGAGGCCCCGCCGGACCAGGCCGGCCGCGAGGTCGAGGCTGTACTGCCAGACGCCGCCCACCGCGTCCGCGCTCATCAGGACGTGCGGCGCCGCTGCCGGGGAGGGGCTCAGCGGCACCCGCATGCGGCCTCCAGCTCGGACAGCGGCAGGGGACGCTCGTCCTGGATCTCGCTGAACTGCGTGAACTGGCCGAGATAGTGCGCGTGCGCCCGCTCCCAGGCCCGGTCGTCCGGCTCGCCCCAGAGGCGCCGGTAATCGGGGGAGCTCGGATACGGGTAGAGCGGGACGGGATCGTTCGCCCAGACCCCCTGGCCGCGCAGGCGGTCGCGCCACGTCGCCACGAGATCGGGATCGTCGCCCGCCACGGCGATGAGGTTCGCCTGCACGAACGGCACCGTGCGGCGGGCGTGGATCAGGCGCTCGGCGAGATCGTCGGTCGAGGCGCGGCAGCGCTTGTCGAGGGCGGCGCGGCCTTCCTCCGTCAGGCTCTCGATCCCGGCCTCGATGGAGACGCAGCCCGCCGCCCCGAGGAGGTCGAGCAGATCGGGCTTCCACAGGTCGATCCGGGTCTGGATCCCGAAGCGGATGTTCCGCGTGACCAGCGCCTCCAGAAGCGGCTTCTGCGGCAGGAAGATCTCGTCGACGAAGTAGACGTAGGTGACGCCCTGCGCGATCAGCCCGTCGATCTCGTCGAGGACGATCCCGAGATCCCGGCGCCGGTAGGCGTCGCGGAAGTCGATCTTGGCGCAGAACGAACAAGTGTAGGGACAGCCGCGCGAGGCCTCGACCTCGGCGCCAGGGCCGTCCGGCGCGGCGTCGAACCGGTGGTGGTGGTGCCGGTGCCGGGCGATCCAGTGATCCGGCCAGCGCAGGGCCGGCAGGTCGGTGAAGCGGCCGGCCTGGGGCGGGCCGGTCACCGCGACCGCCTCACCGTCGCGGACCGCGAGGCCGGGCACGGCCCGCAGGGTTTCCAGGCGCAGGTCGGGCAGGCCGGCGAGCCGGGCGACGACCTCCTCGCACTCGCCGCGCACGACGATGTCGCAGCCGAGCTTGTCGAGCGCCGGACGCGGCGTCGCGGAGCCGTGGGGGCCGACCGCGACGGTGGTGCCGCCCCGGCCCGCCAGGGTGTCGAGGAACAGGCGGGGCACCCGCAGCTCCGGCGGGGCGCAGCGCCAGAACAGGTAGGTGGGGGCGGTCGCCACCACGGTCATGGCGGGGGCGAAGGCCGCGACGCGGTCGGCGGCGGCCTCGGCGGTCAGGCCCTCGAGATGCGCGTCCACGAGCAGCGTCTCGTGGCCGGAGGCCGCCAGCAGCGCGGCGGAGTAGCCGAGTTCGAGCGGCAGGTGCGGCTCGCGGCAGCCGAAATAGATGCTGTTGCGGTAGTCCCAAGGCGGGTTGACCAGCGCGACTCTCATGCGGCCGCCCCCGCGATCGGTGCCGCGCCATCCGACGACGCGCGCGCGGCGGCGAGCCAGCCGGCGAGGTCGGCGACGCCGTCGCGCCAGCCCGTGAAGGGGGCGAGGCCGAGCCGCGCGACGGCCCGGCGCGTGTCCGAGACGTAGTAGCGCTGATCGCCCGGGCGCCACGCCTGGAAGCTGCGCGAGACCGGGCGCCCCAGCAGGGTGCCGACATGGTCGAGGAGCTGCAGCAGGCTCACGGCGTTGCCGGGGCCGCCGCCGACGTTGAAGGCGTGGCCCGCCGCGTCGTCGATGCGGGCGAGCGCCGCCCGGTAGACCGCCACCACGTCGCGCACGTGCAGGATGTCGCGCACCTGCCGTCCGTCGCCGTAGAGCGTGACCGCCTCGCCGGCGAGCGCCCGGATCAGGAAGTGGGCGACCCAGCCCTGGTCCTCGTTGCCCATCTGGCGCGGACCGTAGATGCAGCTCATCCGCATCACCGCCGCCGGGACGCCGAAGCTGCGGGCGTAGTCGAGGACGTACTGGTCCGCCGCTCCCTTGGAGCAGCCGTAGGGCGTGTGGAAGTCGAGGGGCCGGGTCTCGCCGATGCCGCGCCGGCGCAGGTCCGGATCGGCCGGCAGATAGGCGTCGCCGACCGCCTCCAGGGCGATGTCGGGCAGGTCGCCGTAGACCTTGTTGGTCGAGGCGTAGAGGAGCGGCACCGGCCGCGCCTGCGCCCGCAGGGCCTCCAGCAGGTTCACGGTGCCGAGGAGGTTGATCTCCATGTCGGCCCGCGGCGCGACGAGGCTCGTCGTCACCGCCACCTGGGCGGCGAAGTGGAACACCGCGCCGGCCTCCGCCACCGCGCGGCCGAGCTCCTGGATGTCGCGGATGTCGGCGACGATCGGGATGATCCGGGTGCCGTGGCGCTGCCGCAGCCACGCGAGGTTGGCCTCGACGCCGGGGCGCGAGAGGATGTCGTAGACGATCACCGCGTGGCCGTCGGCCGCGAGGCTGTCGGACAGGTTGGCACCGATGAACCCGGCGCCCCCGGTGACGAGGATCGGCCGGCCGCTCACGCGACGAGACCGCGCGCTTCGAGTTCGCGCCGCGCCTCGGCGACGCGGTCGACGGCCTGCTGCTCGGCCACCCAGGCGGCGAGTTCGGCGAGCCCCTCGGCGAAGTCGCGGCGCGGCGCGTAGCCGAGCTCCCGCTGGATCTTGCCGATATCGGCGATGCAGTGGCGGATGTCGCCGAGCCGCGCCTGACCGGTCACCTCCGGCCCGATCTCCTCGCGGCCCATCGCGCGGGCGAGCAGGCGGGCGACCTCGCTGACCGTGCGGTCCTGGCCGCTGCCGACGTTGTAGACCTGACCGGCGGCGGCCGGGTGCTCCAGGGCCAGCGCGAAGGCCTGCGCGACGTCCTCGACGTGGACGAAGTCGCGCCGCTGCGCGCCGTCCTCGAAGATCATCGGCGGCTGGCCGTTGTGGAGCCGCGCCGCGAAGATCGCCAGCACGCCGGTATAGGGGTTCGAGAGCGCCTGGCCCGGCCCGTAGGCGTTCCACAGGCGGAGCGCCACGCCCTCCATCCCGTAGGCGGGGGCGAGGGTGAGCGTCAGGCGCTCCTGCATGTACTTGGTCAGGGCGTAGACGGAGGCGAGGGCCGGGCGCTTCGTCTCGGGCGTCGGGATCGGCCGCATGGGCTGCCCGCGCCCGTCGAGGGGATCCCAGGGCTCCCCGGGCCGGCGCGGGCGGCGCACCACCTCCTCGGCGGTCGACCCGTCGGAGGTGCGGTACAGCCCCTCGCCGTAGATGCTCATCGAGGAGGCGACGACCACGCGCCTCACCGGGGCGTCGATGAGCTGCTGGAACAGCACCGCCGTGCCGCAATCGTTGACCGAGACGTAGCGCTCGACCGCGTACATGCTCTGGCCGACGCCGACCTCGGCGGCGAGGTGCACGACCCGGTCGATGCCCGACAGGGCGCGCGCCACGGCCGCACCGTCGCGGACGTCGCCCGCCTGGAACTCGACGTCCGACGGCAGCGCCTCGGCGCCGCTCTCGCCGCCGTGGACCTGCTCGATCAGACTGTCGAGCACCCGCACGCGGTAGCCGCGGCGCAGCAATTCGGCGGCGAGATGGCGGCCGATGAAGCCGGCGCCACCGGTAATGAGCACAGATTCCGGCACGAGGCGTGGAAACTCCCCTGCGAGGACTTAAAGCTATGTAGATCGGGAATCCCGTCTCGATGAAATAACTCAGGTTAAGAGCCGGATTTCTGCGCCGAAAAGCGGGACTATAACGGCGGAGACGAAAAGATACGGCCGCTTACTTGTCGACAACAACGGATCATCGGGCGGCAGTCGATCCGCGACCGCCGCCAGTATGCGCGGCCCCGGGGGCGACGATCAGCGCCCTATTTCGCCAGCAAACCCGCGCTGGCTGTACTGGCGGGGCCTCGCCGGCACCGTGCGGGCACATGGAGCGGCGGTCCCGTCGCGGGATCCGCGGGGCCCGTTGCCACGCGCAGGCCCCGGCTTCCCGCTCCCCGGCCGCCAGGGAACCGGCCCGGCGGGGGCGGGGGAAGATCGCCGCAGGGGATCGTTGTCCTAGGCGCGGGGTCCGTCAGCCCCCGAAGGCGCGGGGCGGCAGGCCGGCGACGCCGACGTCGAGCTCGAACAGCGCGCCGGCCTCCGGCACGTGCTCGGCCCCCCGCGCCGCCGAGGTGACGAACAGCCGGTCGAGGCCGGGGCCCGCGAAGGCGCAGCTGGTGATGTTGGGGGCGGGCAGGGGGATCGCGCGCACGAGGCGCCCCGCGGGATCGAAGCGGCTGAGCCGGCCGCCGCCCCAGTGGGCGATCCACAGGCAGCCCTCTTCATCCGTGGTCATGCCGTCGGGCCAGCCCCAGGCGTCGGGGAAGCGCAGGAAGGGCCGCTTGCCCGTCAGCGCGCCGTCGGCGGCGAGGTCGAAGGCGTAGACCGTCCGGGCGGCGCTGTCGCTGTGATAGAGGATCCGGCCGTCGCGGCTGAAGGTCGGCCCGTTGGCGACGCCGTAGCTGGTGTCCATCCGCCGCCACGTCAGGTCCGGATCGAGCCGGTGCAGGGAGCCCGACACCGCGGTCTCGGCCTGGTGCATGCTCCCGGCCCAGATCCGTCCGGCGCCGTCGACCTTGGCGTCGTTCAGGCGATTGTCCGGGTCGTCGGGCTCGGGGTCGCCGATCGGCACGAGGCGATCGGCCTCCAGGTCGTAGGTCGCGAAGCCGCTCTTCAGCCCGACGACGAAGTCGCGCCGGCCGGCGCGGGGGATGATCCAGCCGAGCGGTTCGGGGAACGGGCGCGTGCCGGTCGCGCCGTCGGCGAGGTCGAGCCAGTTCAGGGCCGGCGCCTCGATATCGACCCAGAACAGCACGCCCCGCTCCGGAACCCAGACCGGGCCCTCGCCGAGCCGGTCGCGCCGGGACCGAGCGAGGATGCGGATCCGCGGGTCCATGGCCGTGCCCTCCCCCCTCCGGCGGACGCTCAGGCGCCCGCCGGGCGCGGCGCCGCGGCGCCGGTGCGGCTGCCCCAGAGCGCGTAGAACAGGACGTAGAGCTCGCAGGCGGCGGTGATCAGGAAGGAGCGCTGCAGCCCGAACCGGTCCGCCGCCCAGCCCTGCACCACCACCAGCGACCCGCCCGCGATCGCCATGATCAGCAGTCCGGCCCCCTCCTCGATGAGCGGGCCGAGGCCGCGGATGCCCAGGGTGAAGATCGTCGGGAACATGATCGCGTGGAACAGGCCGACCGAGATCAGCGCCCACAGGGCGAGGTGGCCGGTCGCGAAGGTCGCCACCAGCATCACCGCGCAGGCGCCGATCGCCGCGCCGGCCAGGACGGTCTCGGCCGGGCGCCGCTGCATCAGGTAGCTGCCGACGAAGCGGCCGACCATCATGCCGCCCCAGAGCAGGAACAGGTAGCGCGAGGCCTGGGCGTGGGTCAGGGCGCCGATCTCGGGCTGCGACACGAAGTTGATGAACAGGTTCGACACCCCGATCTCGGCGATCAGGTAGATGAAGATCGCCGGCACGCCGAGCACGAGGTTGCGGTGGCGCCAGAGCGACAGCCCGGCGCGCTCGGCCTTGGCGGCCCGGGCCGCGGCGCCGCCGGCACCGCCGGACCCGCCTATGGCGGGCAGGGGGAAGCGGGCGATGACCACGGCGAGGACGACGAGGATCACCGCCACGATCAGGTAGGGCAGCTGCACCGACTGCGCGTCGGCCAGGCGCTCGGCCGGGGTCAGGCTGGCCCCGGCGGCGGCGTTGCCCGAGGCGGAGCGGCCGAGGATCAGGTAGCCGCCGAACAGCGGCGCCAGGGTCGTCCCGAGGGAGTTGAACGCCTGCACGAGGTTGAGCCGCGCCGGGGCGCTCTCGGCCGGGCCGACCACCGCCACGTAGGGGTTCGCGGCGACCTGCAGCAGGGTGATGCCGCTGGCGATCACGAACAGGGCCGTGAGCGTGATCGCGTAGGAGACTCGGTGGGCGGCCAGGATCATGCCGAGCGTGCCCAGCGCCATGATGCCCAGCCCCGCCACCAGGGCGCGCTGGTAGCCGACCCGCTCGATCAGCTTGGCCGCCGGGATCGAGGCGACGAAGTAGGCGATGAACCAGACGGACTCGATCAGCGTGGTCTGCGTGTAATCGAGGTCGAACACGCTGCGCAGGTGCGGCAGCAGCGTGTTGTTGATGACCGTGATGAAGCCCCACATGAAGAACAGGCTCGCCAGCAGCGACAGGGCCGGGCGGTAGCCGCCCCGGTCGCGCGCGGCCTCCGCCCCCGTCCGGGGCGCCGCGGTCCCAGCGGTCGCGATCGGTCCTGCCATCGGGCGTTGTCCTCTGCCTTCCGGGCCGCCTTGTCGGGGTCCCGTGTTGTCCCTTTTATTTGTCTGAGTATATAGCGGGTTCGCGGACGTCAACCGCGAGCCCCGCCGCGGGCCGGCGCAGGACCGGCGCGGCGGGCGGAGTCACGAGGGGGAGAACGCGATGCGTGGAGTGGGATCCCTGGCGCTGTGCGCCTGTGCGGCCCTGCCGGGCCTGACGCCGGCACCGGCCCGGGCGGCCGAGCCGACCCGGACGGTGTTCGGCACGCTGCCGGACGGCCGGACGGTCGAGGAGGTGACGCTGACGAACGGCAAGGGCCTCACGGCGCGGATCCTGTCCTGGGGGGCGCTCCTGCGGAGCCTCGACGTGCCGGACCGGTCCGGCAAGGCCGCGGACGTGGTGCTCGGCTACAACGACCTCGCCTCCTACCTGACCAGGGGCAGCTATTTCGGCGCGAGCGTCGGGCGCTACGCCAACCGCATCCGCGCCGGGCGCTTCACCCTCGACGGCCAAGCCTACACCCTGGCCACCAACGACGGCCCGAACGCCCTGCACGGCGGCGCGGCCGGCTTCGACAAGCGGCTCTGGACGATCACCGCGGTCAAGGGCGGCGCGGCCCCCTCGGTCACCCTGCGCTACGTCAGTCCGGACGGCGAGGAGGGCTATCCCGGCACGCTGACGGCGACCGCCACCTACGCGCTGGACGACACGAACACGCTCACGGTCACCTACGAGGCGACCACCGACAAGCCGACGATCGTCAACCTGACCAACCACAGCTTCTTCAACCTCGCGGGCGAGGGCTCGGGCCGCTCGATCCTCGACCAGACCCTGACGATCCCGGCGGAGCGCTTCACGCCGGTCGACGCCACCCTGATCCCGACCGGGGAGATCCTGCCGGTGGCCGGCACGCCCTTCGACTTCCGCGAGCCCGCGGTGATCGGCGCGCGGATCCGCGACGGGCGGGACGTGCAGATCGTGCGCGGGCGCGGCTACGACCACAACTGGGTCGTGACCGACGCGCCCACGGCCGAGCCGCACCCCGTGGCGCGGGTCGAGGATCCGGAGTCGGGCCGCATCCTCGACGTGGCGAGCAACCAGCCCGGCCTCCAGTTCTACGCCGGCAACTTCCTCAACGCGACCGCGGTCGGTAAATCCGGCCTCGCCTACCGCCAGTCGGACGCCCTGGCGCTGGAGCCGGAGCTGTTCCCCGACACGCCGAACCGGCCGGCCTTCGGCTCGGCGCGGCTCGATCCCGGCAAGACCTACCGGAACGTCATCACCTACCGCTTCTCGACCAGCCCCGCCCACCGGACCCAGAAATGACCGACCGACCGACTGCACGGCCCCTGCGCTCGCGCGCGTGGTTCGACAACCCCGACAATATCGACATGACGGCGCTCTACCTGGAGCGCTACCTGAACTTCGGCCTCAGCCTGGAGGAGCTGCGCTCGGGCAAGCCGATCATCGGCATCGCCCAGACCGGCTCGGACCTGTCCCCGTGCAATCGCCATCACCTCGTCCTCGCGGAGCGGATCCGCGAGGGCATCCGCGAGGCGGGCGGGATCGTCCTCGAATTCCCCGTCCACCCGATCCAGGAGACCGGCAAGCGGCCGACCGCGGGCCTCGACCGCAACCTCGCCTATCTGGGCCTCGTGGAGCTGCTCTACGGCTACCCCCTCGACGGGGTCGTGCTGACCACGGGCTGCGACAAGACCACCCCGGCCTGCCTGATGGCGGCCGCCACCGTGAACATCCCGGCCATCGCCCTGTCGGTGGGGCCGATGCTCAACGGCTGGTTCAAGGGCCAGCGCACGGGCTCGGGCACGATCGTCTGGAAGGCCCGCGAGATGCTGGCGGCCGGCGAGATCGACCACGACGGCTTCATCAAGCTGGTGACCTCGTCGGCGCCCTCGACCGGCTTCTGCAACACGATGGGCACCGCCACCACGATGAACACGCTCGCCGAGGCGCTCGGCATGATGCTGCCCGGCTCGGCGGCGATCCCGGCGCCCTACCGCGACCGGCAGGAGGCCGCCTACCTGACCGGCAAGCGCATCGTCGCCATGGTGGCCGAGGACCTGAAGCCCTCCGACATCCTGACCCGCGACGCCTTCCTCAACGCCATCGCGGTCAATTCCGCGATCGGCGGCTCGACCAACGCGCCGATCCACCTCGCGGCGATCGCCCGGCACATGGGAGTCGAGCTCGACATCGCGGACTGGCAGACCCACGGGCTCGACGTGCCGCTCCTCGTCAACCTGCAGCCGGCGGGCGCCTATCTCGGCGAGGATTACTACCGCGCCGGCAGCTTGCCCGCGGTCGTGGCGCAGCTCATACGCCGCGGCCTGATCCGCGAGGGCGCGCTGACGGTGAACGGGCGCACCCTCGGCGACAATTGCCGGGGCGCCGCGATCGAGGACGAGGACGTGATCCGGCCGATCGACCGGCCGCTCAAGGAGGCGGCGGGCTTCCTGGTCCTGCGCGGCAACCTGTTCGACGCCGCGGTCATGAAGACCAGCGTCATCGGCGCGGAGTTCCGCAGCCGCTACCTGTCGAACCCGGAGGATCCGGACGCCTTCGAGGGTCCCGTCGTGGTGTTCGACGGGCCGGAGGATTACCACGCCCGGATCGACGACCCGAGCCTCGGCATCACCGAGGAGACCCTCCTGGTCATGCGCGGGGCCGGGCCCGTGGGCTACCCGGGGGCCGCCGAGGTGGTGAACATGCGCCCGCCCGCGCAGCTGATCCGGGCCGGCGTGCACGCGCTGCCCTGCCTCGGCGACGGGCGCCAGTCCGGCACCTCCGGGTCGCCGTCGATCCTCAACGCCTCGCCCGAGGCGGCGGCCGGCGGCGGCCTCGCGCTCCTGCGCACCGGCGACCGGGTGCGGATCGACCTGCGCCGCGGCACCGCCGACATGCTGGTCGACGCCGACGAGATCGCGCGCCGGCGCGAGGCGCTGGAGGCGGCGGGCGGCTACGCCTATCCGGCGTCGCAGACGCCCTGGCAGGCGATGCAGCGCGCCGCGGTGGGGCAGATGCACACCGGGGCCATCCTGGAGGGCGCCGAGGCGTTCCAGCGCATCGCGCAGACGCGGGGCGTGCCGCGCGACAACCACTGAGGCCGCTGAGGCCGCTGAGGCCCCTGAGGCCACTCGGCCGCTGTCCGGGCCGGCGGCGCCCCGCCGCCGGCACCGTCAGGGCCGCATCGCCAGCTCCGTGTCGGCGAGGGCGAGGCGGACCAGCTCGGTCATGGTCGCGCGGGCGGCGTCCGGGTCGCCCGCCACGATCGCGTCGTAGAGGGCGCGGTGATCCGGCATCGGGTCCCGGGGCAGGCCCTGGCGGCGGTGCTTGAAGATCGTCGTCCATGTGACCGCGGCGGCGATGGAGCTCGACAGGGCCATCAGCGCCCCGTTGCGGGCCGCTTCCAGGATCGTGTTGTGGAAGGCCTGGTCGGCGGCCCGCCCGGCCTCGGTGGCGAGGCCGTGGCGACCCATCTCCTCCAGGGCGTGGCCCATCCGGGCGATGTCGAGGCCCGAGCGCCGCTCGGCCGCGAGCGCGGCCGCGGCCGGCTCGACGATCATCCGCAGCTCGAACAGGTCGCGGATGAAGGACTCGCTCGGCTCCGACTCGAAGGCCCAGGCGAGGATGTCGGGATCGAGCAGGTTCCAGCGGCTGCGCTGGCTGACGCGGGTGCCGGTGCGCGGGCGGCTCTCGACGAGCCCCTTGGCGCTCAGGATGCGGATCGCCTCGCGATAGGCGGTGCGCGAGACGTTCAATTTCTCAGAGAATTCGATCTCCCCGGGCAGCACGTCCCCGGGCGCGTAGCGGCCGCCCAGGATCGCCACACCGAGATCGCGGGCGACCGAGCCGTGGATGCGGCGCGTCCCCGTGGCGAGGGGCAGCGTGATGTTCTCCGGGCCGCGCTCCTGCCTCACCTCGTCCACCTCCGGTCCGGGCCACCGGATCGGGGCAGGAACGGCGCGATCGTATCCTGAAGTTGTAGGAGCGGAAAGGGGAGCGCCCGCCGCACCGGGATCGCGGCCGCGCTTGCGGGCGGAGGCGAACTGCCCTAGCTTAATTGTATGAGTAGTGAATCGACCGGACCAGTCACGGTCCGCGCCAGCGTCCGGGTCGGCGCAGGGGTCGCCCCCGCGACGGTGCAGAGCAGGGCGCTCCCGCCGACCTCGAGCGGCCGCGACGGCGCGCGCGCCCCGCAACCCGGCCGCTGACGGGCCGCCGCGCGACCCTCGACGGCCGCGCGTTCGGGACGCCCCGAAGCGGCCGTCCCCGGGAGGATACAGATGGGACGATCACTCCTACAATTCCGCGCCGCCGACGGGCAGCGGGGCCTCGCGCTGCTCGCCGACGGCCGGGCGCGGCGGGTGCTCGGCGTCGACAGCGTGCTCGCCCTGGCGCGGAGGGCCCTCGCGGCGGGGGACGATCTGGCCGCGACGGCGGAGCGGGCGGGGCTCGGCGCGCCCGTCGATCTCGACGCGGTCCGGCTCCTGCCGCCGATCGACCACGCCGACCCCGCCCACCTGCTGCTGAGCGGCACCGGCCTGACGCATCTCGGCTCCGCGGAGGGCCGCGACGCGATGCACCGCGCGGCGGCCGCCGACCCGGCCCCGACCGACTCGATGCGGATGTTCCGGATGGGCATCGAGGGCGGCAAGCCGGCGCCGGGCGAGGCCGGCGTGCAGCCCGAATGGTTCTACAAGGGCGACGGCTCCGGCCTCGTCGCCTCCGGGGAGCCGCTGGTCTCGCCCGCCTTCGCGCGCGACGGCGGCGAGGAGCCGGAGATCGCCGGGATCTACCTGATCGACGCCGACGGAGCCCCGGTGCGCCTCGGCTTCGCCCTGGCGAACGAGTTCTCGGACCACGTGACCGAGCGCGGCAACTACCTGTGGCTCGCCCATTCCAAGCTCCGCCCGGCCGCCCTCGGCCCGGAGCTGTGGCTCGGCGCCCTGCCGCCGGACGTGCGCGGCACCAGCCGCATCCTGCGCGACGGCGCCGTGCTCTGGGAGAAGCCGTTCCGCTCCGGGGAGGCCAACATGTCCCACAGCATCGCCAACCTGGAGCAACACCACTTCAAGTACGGGCCGTTCCGGCGGCCCGGCGACGTGCACGTCCACTTCTTCGGGACCGCGACCCTGTCGTTCAGCGACGGCGTCGCGACCCGGCCGGGCGACGTCTTCGAGATCGCGGCGGCGCCGTTCACGCTGCCCCTGCGCAACCCGCTGGCGATCGCGCCGGCGGGCGCACCGTCCGTGCGGGTGCTCTGAGATGGCGTCCCCGATCCGCATCGGCCTCGTGGGCGTCGGCAAGATCGCCCGCGACCAGCACCTGCCGGTCATCGCCGCCTCGCCGGACTACGCGCTCGTGGCGGTGGCGAGCCCGCACGGCGGCCTCGACGGGGTGCCGAGCTACGCCACGCTGGAGGCGATGCTGGCGGCGCACGGCGACCTCGACGCCGTCGCCCTGTGCCAGCCGCCGCAGGCGCGGTTCGCGGCGGCCCTGGCGGGGATCGCGGCGGGCCGCCACGTCTTCCTCGAGAAGCCCCCCGGGGCGACGCTGGCCGAGGTCGGGCTCCTGGTCGCGGCCGCGCGGGACCGGGGCGTGAGCCTGTTCGCGAGCTGGCACTCCCGCTACGCGCCGGGGGTGGAGCCCGCCCGCCGCTGGCTGTCGGGCCGCAGGATCCGGTCGGTGGCGATCGCCTGGCTGGAGGATGTCCGGCACTGGCACCCGGGCCAGGACTGGATCTGGGACGCGGGCGGGATGGGCGTGTTCGATCCGGGGATCAACGCCCTGTCGATCGCCACCCACATCCTGCCGCCGTTCTTCCTCACCGGCGCGACCCTGTCGGTGCCGGCGAACCGGCAGGCGCCGATCGCCGCCGACCTGCACTTCGCGGACGCCGCCGGCACCCCGATCCGCGCCCGGTTCGACTGGCGCCAGACCGGGCCGCAGACCTGGGACATCCGCGTCGAGACCGACGACGGCCCCCTGGTCCTGTCGCGGGGCGGGGCCGCCCTGTCGATCGCCGGCCGCGACCGGCCGCTCCCGCCCGAGGCGGAGTACCGCGGCCTCTACGACCGCTTCGCCACCCTGGTCCGCTCCGGCGCCAGCGACGTCGACCTGAATCCGCTGATCCACGCCGCCGACGCCTTCATGCGCGGCGAGCGCCGCACGGTGGAGGCCTTCACGGACTGACCGGACACGGACTGCCCGGGAGGGCCCCTGCGGGACACGAACGCGACAGAGCCAGGCAAGGCCGCGCGGTTAAGGGGGAGTCACACATGGGAAAGCATAGGGGACAGCATCGGCGATGGGCCGCGCTCGCGTTCTGCGCCGCGGCGGTCACGGCGGGCGCGGGCCCGGCGGTCGCGCAGGTCGAGGCGACCGCCCCGGACGGGGGACCGTCCCTGGTGAAGCCGGGGCCGGAGGCGAGCCCGGCGCAGAAGGCGAGATATCGGGCGAACCGCGCCCGGCGGCGGGTCATCCGGGAGGCGCGGAGCTTCTCGGGCGCCAGCAGCGCCGCGGCCAGCCTCGACGTGCAGGGCAGCAGCGCGACGCCGCCCAGCCTGCCGCCGGGCACCCTCGATCTCGGCAACGGGATCAGCATGATCCTGAACTACACGGGCGAGTTCGCCGCCAACCCGTCCGGCGGGATCCGGCAGGGATCGGCCTACGCGGGCCAGATCGCGTTCGGCCTCGACGCCGATCTCGGCCGCCTCGCCGGCATCGACGGCGGCTCGGTGCACACGATCGTCACCCAGCGCCACGGCCGGAGCCTGGCGCAGGACGATATCGGCTTCAACGGCAGCGTGCAGGAGATCTACGGCGGCGGCCAGACCGCCCACCTGACGCTGCTGTCCTACGAGCAGAAGCTGCTCGACAACCGCCTCGACATCGAGGTCGGCCGCCTGCTCGCCAACCCCAACTTCCTGGCCTCGCCGCTCTACTGCAACTTCCAGAACAACGCGACCTGCGGCGCGCCCAAGTCCATCTTCAAGCTGACGAACTTCACCTACTGGCCGATCGCCACCTGGGGTGGCCACGCCAAGGCCTGGGTCACCGACACGGTGTTCCTGCACGCCGGCATCTACGAGGTGAACCCGCGCGACCAGCTGCCGACCCGGAACGGCGTCGACTGGTCGACCAGCGGCGCCACCGGATACCTGGTGCCGGTCGAGGTCGGCTACTCGACCAATTTCGGCAACGACCCGCTGCCGCGCAACTACAGCCTCGGCGCCGTGTTCGACCGGTCGGACTACGCGGATCCCGTGCGCGACCGGCGGGGCGGCGCGCAGGTCTTCAGCGGCCTCGATCCGCTGACCCGGTTCGGACGGTCCGCGGTCTACGCCCGCTTCGACCAGATGGTCTGGCGGCCGGATCCGAACGGCGTCCAGGGCCTGTCGGTGTTCGGCGTCGCGATCGGCGGGACCGGCGGACGGCAGACCCAGGACTACTTCCTGGAGGGCGGCGCCGTGCTGACCGGCACCTTCCCGGGCCGGCCCTACGACACCCTCGGCCTCGTCCTCGCCATGGAGAAGCTCTCGCCCCTGGGTACGGCCAACATCCGGGCGGCGCGCGCGTCGCTGGGACTCGGCACCCGGAACGTCGAGTCCCTGCAGACCATCCTGGAGCTGAGCTACGGCATCCAGCTGACCCCGGCGGTGCGGCTGATGCCGAACCTGCAATACGTGATCGACCCGGACCAGACCCGCTTCCCGTTCCGCCCGAAGCCGATCCCGGACGCCTTCGTGATCGGCGCGAAGCTGTCGGTGGACCTGTTCACCCTGGCCGGCCTCGCGAAGGGCCCGGGCAGCCAGTAACGCCCCGACACCCCGGCGCCCGCTCCCTGCGGGCGCCGGGCCTCCGGACCCGGCCGGGGGAGGGGCCGTCCCGCGACCGCGCGGCCCGGGCACACCGGTTCGCGCGCCCGCCGGGCAGGATCGCCGTGCCCGCCGCGCGGCGGCGTTTCGCGCTGCGCGCGCCTTCGTGTACGAGACCGGGCTCCGCGTTCCGTCGGGCGGTCGACGGGCCGCCCGCCCGTGGGACGACGGCAGGAAGCTGGACATGGCAGTGACCGATCACGACGCGGCGCCGGTCTCCACCGGGGTGACCGGCCTCGACCACATCCTGGCCGGCGGCTACGCGTCCCAGCGCTCGCACCTCATCGAGGGGCGGCCCGGCTCCGGCAAGACGACGCTGGCGATGCAGTTCCTGCTCGACGGCGTGAGGCGGGGCGAGCGCTGCCTGTACATCACGCTCTCGGAGAGCCGGCGCGAGCTCCTGAACGTCGCGGAGCGCCACGGCTGGTCCCTCGACGGCATCGAGATCTGCGAGCTCGTCGCGCCGGAACTCAGCCTCGATCCCGGGCAGCAGCAGAGCCTGGTCCACTCGTCGGACCTGGAACTCGGCGAGACCGTCCGCATGGCGATCGCCGAGATCGAGCGGCTCAAGCCGCAGCGCGTGGTGTTCGACAGCCTGTCGGAGATCCGGCTGCTCTCGCAGGGATCGCTGCGCTACCGCAGGCAGGTCCACGCCCTGCGCAGCTTCCTGCTCATCCAGAACACCACGGCGCTGCTCCTCGACGATCTCACCGCCGAGACGGACGACCTGAACCTGCACAGCCTCAGCCACGCCGTGATCCGGCTGGAGCAGCTCGCGCCCCTGTACGGCGGCGAGCGCCGGCGCCTGCGCGTGATCAAGATGCGCGGCACGCCGTTCCGGGGCGGGTTCCACGACTACGTCATCCGGCGCGGCGGGCTCACGGTGTTCCCGCGCCTCGTCGCGGCCGAGCATCTCGGCACCTCCTCCGACGACCAGTGCGGCACCGGCAGCCCCGAACTGGACAAGCTGCTCGGCGGCGGCCTCGACCGGGGCACCAGCACGATGCTGATCGGCCCGTCCGGCGTCGGCAAGTCCACGGTGGCGCTCACCTGCGTCACCGCGGCGATCGCCCGCGGCGAGCGGGCGCTGATCCTCAGCTTCGACGAGACCACCGGCGTCCTCACGCGCAGGGCCCGCGGCCTCGCCATGCCGATCGACGACGCGATCGCCGCCGGATCCCTCATCGTCGAGCAGATCGACCCGGCGGAGGTCTCCCCCGGCGAACTCGCCGACATCGTGCAGAACGCGGTCGAGCACCGGGACGTGACGAGTGTCGTGATCGACTCCCTGACCGGCTATCACAACGCCATGCCGGAGGAGAATTACCTGCTCCTGCAGATGCACGAGCTGCTGACCTACCTGAACCAGCAGGGCGTCATCACGCTCCTCGTCCTGGCCCAGCACGGGATGATCGGGGCGATGGGCACGAACGTGGATCTCACCTACCTCAGCGACACGATCCTGCTGTTCCGCACCTTCGAGGCCGAGGGGCGGCTGCGGCGCGCGATCTCGGTCGTGAAGAAGCGCACCGGCAGCCACGAGGACGCGATCCGCGAATTGCGGATCGACTCCGACGGGATCCGCGTTGGCGAACCGCTGAGTGCGTTCCGAGGTGTCATGACCGGCGTTCCGACATTCGAAGGTGAGCGGTCGTCCCTCCTGCCCATCCGCGCGGCTGATGACCGAGGCTGAACCGCCGGCTCTCATCTTCACGCCCGGTGGCCGCGACGCCGTCGTCGCCGCGACCATCCTCGGCGAAGCGCGGATCGCGGCACAGGTGTGCGGCAGCCTCGCGGACGTGGTCTGCCGGCTCGACACGGCCGCCTGCGCGATCCTCACCGAGGAGGCGCTGCTGTCCTCGAACCGCCAGGCCCTGGCTGACTGGATCGCCGCGCAGCCGCCCTGGTCCGACTTCCCGTTCATCCTCCTGCGGCTGCGGGGCGCCGAGCCCATCGCGCAGCTGACCGACATGCTGGGCAACGTGAGCGTGCTGGAACGTCCGTTCCATCCGGCGACGCTGGTCATGGCGGCCCGCTCCGCCCATCGCGCCAAGCGCCGGCAGCTCGAGGCGCGGGCCTATCTCGAGGAGCGCGAGCGCACGACCGAGCGGCAGGCGCTCCTGATCCGCGAGCTGCATCACCGGGTGAAGAACACGCTGGCGACCGTGCAGGCGCTGCTCGGGGCCTCGGCCCGCTCCGCCACCAGCGTCGACGCGTTCTACGCGTCGTTCTCGGCGCGGGTGATCTCGCTGGCCAAGACCCACAATCTCCTGACCGAGGATTACTGGCAGCAGGCGCCCCTGCGCGACATGCTGATGAACGAGCTCGGCCCCTACAACGACGTCGAGGGCGCCCGCATCCAGCTCGACGGCCCCGCGATCGACCTGATGGGCGACCTCGCGGTCCCGACCGGCATGGCCATCCACGAGCTGACGACCAACGCGGCCAAGCACGGCGCGCTGTCGGTCCCGGAGGGCCGGATCGCGGTCCGCTGGGATATCGAGCAGACGCCCGCCGCCCGCCTGCTCCACCTGGACTGGACCGAGCGGGGCGGTCCGGCCACGGCGGCGCCGACGCGGAAGGGCTTCGGCTCGACGCTGCTGCAGCGCGTCCTGAAGGTCCAGTGCCAGGCGGAGATCGCCTTCGATTTCCAGCCGGCCGGGCTGCACTTCACCATGCGGGCGCCGCTGCCCGAGACGCGGGTCGTCCCGGCCTACTGAGGCCGTCCGGGTTCCGGATCCGGCGCCGCGCCGGTCGCGGGGCGTGCGCTTTCACACAGAAGTGTCTTGCGTTCCGCGGCCCTGACCGAACTTATCGCAGGTGCGAGATTTGGGATGTCGCAGCACAGCGATACGTCTTGCGATGAATAGATTTGCTCCTCTCGTGGCGGCCGCACTGGCCTGGGCCGTGTTCGGTACCTGGGCCGAAGCCCGCCGCTCGGCCTTGCAGAAGGACATGCCGGCGCTCCGTCCGGGGATCGAGGCCGATCTGGCCGCGAGACACTGTCCGGCCGTCCGGATCGACACGGAGCGCTTCCGTCAGTTCTCGCGCGAGAACCATCTGAATCACGCGGACTTCTTCACGAAGAAGCGCTCGGTCGCCCTGCAGCACGACCTCGACGCGGAGCTGGCGCAGTTCCGCGCGCGTCCCGAGGAGGCCTGCGCGCAGATGTGGACCAAGTACGGCGACGACGGCACCGTGCAGCATCTCCTCGCCCGCAAGTAGGAACGCGTCCGCCGATGAGGGCTCTCGCCGGTGCGCCGCCGATGTTGGTCGCGGCGACGGTGGCGGCGACCGTGGCGACGGCGACGCTGAAGCCGGCCCGGATGACACCGCGGAAGGGTCGCCGGCCGCGCCGGCATCCGGCGCCGTTGCGGCGAGCGCGCTCGGCGATTCGGTTCCAAGCCCGCTCCCGTTTCGAGAAGACACTTCTCCCCTCAGGCACATCGGGAGACTGAACCTCCGATTTCCGCGCGCCTGAGCCGCGAGGACGCAAGATCTCTCCGCCGCCCTGCGCGGCTGGCGAGATGAATTTCTATATTCCACGCCCGTTTTCGAGGAGAACGTTTTTCCTTTACCGGGGAATTGGGAACGCCGTTTCATTGACGGCGGATGTCGCGGCCATCAATTCTAGCGGCCTGTTCGGATGTCCGGCCGCGCAACCTCCGCTCTTCGGAGTCGGGGCGGTCCGTCATCCCGTCTCACAGCAAGGCATCCGGAATGACACGACCGAGACTCGTCGGGCTGAGCGCCAACGTGCAGCGGCCCTCCAAGACCCGCACGCTGGTGGATGCCGTGCTCCGCGAGGCCAGCGCCCAGGCTCCCCTCGACGCGCAGATCCTCGACTTCGTCGATGCCGGGACCGGCCTCGGTGCCGCCTGGACCCGCGACCAGCTCGCGCCGGCCGCGCGCAGCGTGCTCGCGGCCATCGAGGAGGCGGACGGGCTCGTCGTCGGCTCGCCGGTCTACAAGGGCGCCTATACCGGCCTGTTCAAGCACCTGTTCGACCTGGTCGATCCGGGCGCGCTCGCGGGAAAGCCGGTGGCGATCGTGGCCACGGGCGGCGGCGCGCGCCACGCCCTCGTGGTCGAGCACGCCTTCCGGCCGCTCTTCGGCTTCTTCGGGGCGCTCCAGATCCCGACCGCGGTCTACGCCTCCGATCCCGATTTCAGCGACGGCGTGCTGACCGAGACCGGCGTGCGCGCCCGCGCCCGCGAGGCCGGCGGGCAGCTCGCCGCGCTGCTCGTGCACCGGGCCGCGGCGGCTCGGCCGGCCCTCGCCGCCGCCGAGTGAGGCGCCCGATGCTCGACCGTCGCGCCCTGCTGGCCGCCCTCGCGGCCCTGCCCCTCGCGCCGGCGCTCGCCCCGGGCGCCCGGGCGGCCGAGCCCGGCGTGCTGCGGATCGGCTACCAGAAGAACGGCATCCTGGTCGTCGCCAAGCAGCAGAAGATCATCGAGAAGCGTCTGGAGCCTCTCGGATACGCGGTGCGCTGGGTCGAGTTCTCCTTCGGACCGCCGCTGCTGGAGGCCCTGTCGCTGGACGGGATCGATCTCGGCCAGACCGGCGATGCCCCGCCGATCTTCGCCCAGGCCGCGCGCTCCAACCTCGTCTACGCGGCCGCCCAGGAGGCCGGCGGCTCCGGCGCCGGCATCCTGCTGCCGAAGGGCTCCGAGATCCGCAGCCTCGCCGAGCTCAGGGGCAGGCGCGTCGCCTTCGCCAAGGCATCGAGCTCCCACAACCTGACCATCGCGGCCCTGGAGAAGGCCGGCCTGAGCTACGCCGACATCGAGCCGGTGACGCTGGCGCCCGCCGATGCCGCGGCCGCCTTCGCCCGCGGCAGCATCGACGCCTGGACGATCTGGGACCCGTACTTCGCCATCGCCGAGCAGGGGGAGGGCGTGCGCGTGCTGGTGCGGGCCACCGACGTCACCCCGCAGAACAACTTCTTCCTGGCGAGCCGGCCCTTCGCGGAGAGCCGGGCCCCGGTCCTCACCGCGGTGATCGACGCCCTGGGCGAGGTGGCGGCCTGGTGCACGCAGAATCGCGGCGCGGTGGCGGAACTCCTGTCGCAGGGCACGGGCGTGCCGCTGGCCGCGACCCGGCGGGCGGTGGATCGGACCGACTACGTGATCGGTCCCATGACCGACCGCGTCGCCGCCGAGCAGCAGCGGATCGCCGACCGCTTCCACGCGCTGAGACTGATCCCCAAGCCGATCCGCATCGCCGACGCGGTCTGGACGCCCCCCGCCCGCAACGGCTGAGACCGACCGCAGAGAGCCATGACCGACCGATCGCCCCGCGCGCCGTCCCTGTCGCCCGCCAGCGGCCCCGCCCCGAACCGGCGCCTCCTCCTGTCCGCCGGGCTCGGCCTCGCGGCGACCGCGCTGCTGCGGCCGGCCCGCGCGGCCGGCAGCATCCGGATCGGCTACCAGAAATACGGGTCGCTCGTGCTGCTGAAGGGCCGCGGCACCCTGGAGCGGGCCCTCCAGCCCCTCGGCACCACGGTGGCGTGGTCGGAATTCCCGTCCGGGCCGCCGCTGCTGGAGGCGCTGAATGCCGGGGCGATCGACTTCGGCTCGGCGGGCGAAGCGCCGCCGATCTTCGCCCAGGCCGCGAGCCCGGAGCTGCGCTACGTCGCCGCCGAGCCGCCGGCGCCGCGGGGCGAGGCGATCCTCGTGCCCAGGGACAGCCCGATCCGCAGCGTCGCCGAGCTGCGCGGCAGGACCATCGCGCTCAACAAGGGCTCGAACGTCCATTACCTGCTGGTGCGCGCCCTGGAGCAGGCCGGCGTCCCCTACGACGCGGTGAAACTCGCCTTCCTGGCACCGGCCGACGCCAACGCCGCCTTCGTGCGCGGCGCCGTCGACGCCTGGGTGATCTGGGACCCGTTCCAGGCCGCCGCCGAGCGCGCCACGGGCGCCCGGGTCCTGGTCGACGGGCGCGGGGTCGACGGGCACGCGCTCGCCCCGAACCGCCAGTTCTACCTGTCCCGGCGCGGCTTCACCGACACGAGCCCCGCGATCGTCTCGGCCGTGCTGGAGGCGATCGGGGAGGTCGACGCCTGGGCCGCGGGCCATGCCGACGCCGTGGCGGCGGACCTGGCGCCCTCGGTCGGCATCCCCGCGCCGGTCCTGGCCGTGGCGCTCGGCCGCCTGTCCTACGGCGTCGCGCCCCTGGATGCGACCGCGATCGCCGACCAGCAGAAGGTCGCCGACGCCTTCCACGGCCTCGGGCTCCTGCCGAAGCCCGTCCGGGTCGCCGACGCGGTCTGGACGGCGCCCGGGCCCGCGGACGCCGTCAAGTCCGAGAAGCGGACGGAGAACCGCTGATGCGCCCCTCCAAGCTCGATCGCCTGCGCGACTCCGCGGTGCCCTGGCTGCTGCCGGCCGCCATCCTGCTCGGCTGGCAGGCCGCGGTCTCGGCCGGGCTCGTCTCCAACCGCTTCATGCCGGCGCCCCTCGACGTGGTCCGGGCCGGCTGGGAGGCCGGGCGGACCGGGGAACTCTGGACCAACCTCGGCGTCAGCACCCTGCGGGCTCTGGCGGGCTTCGTGATCGGCGGCGGCATCGGCTTCGCGCTCGGCCTCGCCAACGGCCTGTCGCGCCTGTCGGAGCGGCTGACCGACACCTCGGTGCAGATGGTGCGCAACGTGCCCCACCTGTCGCTGATCCCGCTGGTGATCCTGTGGTTCGGCATCGGCGAGGAGGCCAAGCTGTTCCTCGTGGCGCTCGGCGTGTTCTTCCCGATCTACGCCAACACCCTGCACGGCATCCGCTCGGTGGATCCGGGCCTCGTGGAGATGGGCCGGGTCTACGGCATGTCCCGCACCGAGCTGTTCAGCCGCGTGGTGCTGCCCGGCGCCCTGCCGTCGATCTTCGTGGGCCTGCGCTACGCGCTGGGCATCATGTGGCTGACGCTGATCGTCGCCGAGACGATCTCGGCCTCGTCGGGGCTCGGCTACATGGCCATGCAGGCCCGGGAGTTCATGCTGGTCGACGTCGTCGTGCTGGCGATCCTGATCTACGCCGCCCTCGGCAAGCTCGCCGACGCCCTGACCCGCCAGCTCGAGCGCGCCTGCCTCGCCTGGAACCCCGCCTACAGGAGCGCCTGATGCTGCTCGACGCCGTCCGCCGCGAGGCGCTTCCCGACCTCGGCACCGATCCCCGGCAGGCGGCCGCCGCCGCACCGGCGCGCGCGCCCGCGGAGCCGCCGGCCCGCGGGATCGCCGTCACCGTCCGCGACCTGCACAAGAGCTTCGACGGCAACGCCGTCATCGAGGGCCTGAACCTGTTCCTGCCGGCCGGGGGGTTCACCGCGGTGGTCGGCCGCTCCGGCTGCGGCAAGAGCACCCTGCTGCGCCTCATCCTCGGGCTCGACACGCCCACCGGCGGCCGGATCGACCTCGAGGGGCCGGCCGCCAGCCCGCGCCGGTCCGAGCCGCCGAAGCGGATCATGTTCCAGGAGCCGCGGCTGCTGCCCTGGGCGCGGGTCGTCGACAACGTCGCGGTCGGCCTGTCCGGCCACGGCTCCCGGGCCGAGCGCCGGGAGCGGGCGCTCGCCGCGCTCGCCGAGGTCGGCCTCGCCGACAAGGCTGGGCAGTGGCCCGCCACCCTGTCGGGCGGCCAGCGCCAGCGCGTGGCCCTGGCCCGGGCGCTGGTGAGCCGGCCGGGCCTGCTCGCCCTCGACGAGCCGCTGGGCGCCCTCGACGCCCTGACCCGGATCGGCATGCAGGACCTGATCGAGCGGATCTGGCGGGCGCAGGGGTTCACCGCCCTCCTCGTCACGCACGACGTCACCGAGGCGGTGGCGCTGGCCGACCGCATCCTCGTCGTCGATGAAGGGCGGATCGCCCTCGACCTGCGGGTCGACGTGCCGCGGCCGCGCCGGCGCGGGGACCCGGACCTCGCCCGCCTCGAGGGCCGCATCCTCGATCACCTGCTCGGATCGCAGCCGACCGCCTGAACGCGGGGCCGCCGTTTCCCGGAAGCGGCGGCCCGCCCTAGCTCTCGACGATCACCGGATGCGCGCAGTCGGATCCGGCTTTTCCGCATCCGGCCACCGGGCCGCACAGGAGATTCCGATGCACGCAGCCAATGACGGGCGCGCCGACGTCCTCTGGTTCCTGCCGACCCACGGCGACGGCCGCTATCTCGGTGCGCGGGAGGGGGCCCGGGACGTCTCGCTCAGCTATCTCCGGCAGATCGCGCAGGGGGCGGACGAGCTCGGCTATTACGGCGTGCTGCTGCCCACCGGGCGCTCCTGCGAGGATTCCTGGATCGTCGCCTCGGCGCTGGCGCCGCTGACCAAGCAGCTGCGTTTCCTCGTGGCGGTGCGGCCGGGCCTGATGGAGCCCTCCGCGGCGGCCCGCATGACCGCGACCCTCGACCGGATCTCGGACGGGCGCCTCCTGATCAACGTCGTCACCGGCGGCGACCCGGTGGAACTCGCCGGCGACGGCGTGTTCCTGTCCCACGACGCGCGCTACGCCGTCACCGACGAGTTCCTGACGATCTGGCGCGGCCTGCTCGCGGGCGAGACCGTGACCTTCCAGGGCGATCACCTGCGCACCGAGAACGGCCGGCTGATCTTCCCGCCGGTGCAGAAGCCCTATCCGCCGCTCTACTTCGGCGGCTCGTCGGCGGCCGGCATGGCGGTCGCGGCCGAGCATTGCGACGTCTACCTCACCTGGGGCGAGCCCCCGGCCCAGGTCGCGGAGAAGATCGCCGCCGCCCGGCAGGCCGCCGAGGCGAAGGGCAAGACCTTCTCGTACGGCATCCGCCTGCACGTCATCGCCCGCGAGACCGAGGCCGCGGCCTGGGAGGCCGCCGAGCAGCTGATCTCGAAGCTCGACGACGCCACCATCGCCAAGGCGCAGGAGACCCTGAAGCGGCAGGATTCCGTCGGCCAGAGCCGCATGATGGCGCTCCACGGCGGCAGCCGCGACAAGCTCGTGGTGGCGCCGAATCTCTGGGCCGGCGTCGGCCTCGTCCGCGGCGGCGCCGGGACGGCGCTGGTCGGCTCGGCCGACCAGGTCGCCGACCGGATGAAGGCGTATATCGATCTCGGGATCGACCGCTTCATCCTCTCGGGCTACCCGCACCTGGAGGAAGCCTACCGGTTCGCCGAGCTGGTCTTCCCGAAGCTGCCGCTGCGCGCCACCACCGGGCGGCCGGCCAGCAACGCCCGCAACGACGGCCCGTTCGGCGAGATCATCGCCAACGACCTCGTGCCGATCCACCGCGTCGGCGCGCACTGACCGGCGGCCCCGCCGGCACGGGGCATGGCTGATCTGCATTCGGACAGCCCGGGCGTCACGGTCATGCCATCCTTGGCGCCCATCCGCACCGCCCATCGCCGCGCGACCCGCTCGCGCGGCCTGGACGAGCGAAGGATTTCGATGACTTCGACCAAGACGGCCCTTCTGGCCATCGGTCTGTGCCTCGGCCCCGCCGCGGCCTTTGCGGAGCAATCCCCGGCCCGGGAAGCCCTCAAGCAGTACTGCACCGGCGACTACATGGATTTCTGCAGCGCCTACGCGCCGGGCGGTCCGGAGGTCGAGGCCTGCTTCAAGGCCAATCTCAAGAAGCTCTCCCCGAACTGCTCGGCGGCGATCACCGCCTACAAGAAGGAGCAGCGGGCGACCAAGCGCGTCAGCGAGGCGCGCTGAGGGCCGAACGCCCGTCCCGCCGGCGTCCGCGACCCGGGAGCCCCCGGCAGCGCGCGCCGCTCCTCCGTGCGGGCTTGGCACGTCGCGCCAGCACCGTCGCCGACGCCGCGCCGGCTCACGCCCGCTGATCCGCCCCGTCTTGCCCAAGCGCCGCGGGCAAGTCCTGTCCCGGGGGAGCCCGAAGGCGGGCAACCCGGAGCCGTCGCCGGCGCGGGACCCGGGCGTTTCCGCGTGTCCGGATCCCGGGCTCCGCCCGCGTGGGCCCGGGAGATCCGCGCCTGTCCTGGCGCAGGGCGCGCCGCGATCGGACAGGCCGGATCTTCACGGGCGACGCCCGCCGGCACCGCGCCGGCGCCGCGGATCGGCCGACGCGGCGCGATCCACCGCAGCAATTGCCACAATGCTGCCGCGCCGGAGCGGCCTGCACGATAATTTAAGCCGGCACCTGCCATCGGTTGAGAACTGGCGTGGCCAAGGTCAGGTCCTGCGATTCGGCGATGATCCGCGCGCGTGATTGCGCGGGATCTGCCCGGGGATCTGCGAGCTCCGCGCCCGTCGGGATTTCGAGACGCGGGTACCGTGCCGATGACGACAACCGACCTGACGTCCGCCGGGACCGCATCCCCGGCCGGCGGCCGCGCGGCGATGCTGCGCGGGGCTCGCATCGTGGCGGCCGCGGCCGTCACCGTGATGGTGCTGCTGCTCGACCTCATCAGCTACTCCCAGCTCATCTTCTCGGGTCCGCTGGCGGAGAGCCGCGCGGCCGGCCTGTCGGCGCTGCTCGCGGCCTACGTGCTGGGCAGCCTCGTCTTCATCGCCATCCGCCGGACCGCGCGGATCTCGCTGTCCTTCATCGGCGCGGCCGCGATCGTGCAGGCGGCGATCGCCGCGGCGGTCGCCGGGCAGCTCGAGGCCGCGGGCATCACCGATCCGGAGACGGTCGGCCAGCTCGTCCTCGTGGCCTGCGGCGTCTCGACCTTCGCCACCGGCGTGATCTTCGCGCTGCTCGGCACCCTGCGGGCCTCCCTGCTGGTGCAGCTGCTGCCCTACCCGGTGCTCGCCGGCTTCCTCGGCGGCGTCGGGCTGCTGTTCCTGCGCAGCGGCGTGCAGATCGGCGGCCATGTCGACGATCCGGTCGCGGCGCTGCTCCGCACCGTCGATCCGGCCAACCTCGATCCGGGCCGGATCGATGCCGGGGCGCTCGCCCGCATCGCCCTGACCCTCGCCATCGGGTTCTGCGCCTTCTACCTGCCCCGGATCGTCCGGCACTGGGGGACCTACCCCGCGGTGATCCTGTCGAGCCTCGCGGTGGTCCATCTCGGGCTGGCCTGGACGGGCACCAGCGTCGCCGCCGGGCAGGCCTCGGGATGGCTGATCGAGCCGCTGCCGACGGGCACGCTGCTGCGCCCGCCCGCCATCGGCAGCCTGATGGCCTTCGATCCGCGCCTGCTCCTGCCGATCTGGCCCAAGATCGCCACCCTGGTCGTCGTGGCGGTCATCATCCAGATCCTCTACGTGGTCAGCGTCGAGCTGGAGATCCGGCGCGACCTCGACATCGACCGGATGTTCGTGGCCTCGGGCGCCACCAACCTGGTCGGCAGCGTGTTCGGCAGCTCCGCGATGGGCTTCGGCCGGACCTCGACGCTGCTGCTGCACAATATCGGCGGCGGCCACTGGCTCGGCTGGTGGCTGACCCTCGCGGTCATGGCGGCCCTGCTCATCGTCGGCGCGAGTCCCCTGGCGCTGCTGCCCCGCCCGCTGGCCGGCGGCGCGCTGATCGCCATCGGCATCGGGCTCCTGTTCAACCTCGGCCTCGCCAGCCGGACTCTGCCGGGGTGGGAGATCGCCATCGCGCTGGTCGTGTGCGCCGCCACTGCGTTCTTCGGGGCGACCACGGGCTTCCTCGTCGGCGTCCTGCTGGCGATCCTGATCTTCGGGGTCCAGTACGGGCAGATCGGCGCGATCCGCCGGTCGCTCTCCGGGGCGGAGCGGCGCAGCAGCGTCATCCGCGGTCCCGACGCCGCCGCGCGGCTCGCGGCGGCCGGCGGTCGGACCCGGATCTACACCCTGCAGGGCTACCTGTTCTTCCTCAACGCGCAGGCGATCCACCGCCGGGCCGCCGCGGAGGCCGGCGACCTGCGCGTCCTGATCCTGGATTTCCGCGAGACCGTGGGGCTCGACAGCTCGGCGCTGATCGCGTTCCGCAAGGTCGGCCAGCTCGCCGAGCAGCGGCGCTTCGACGTGCTGCTGGTCCACGTGGATCCGGCGGCGCGGCTGCTGATCACCCGCAACGGGCTCACCGCCGACCCGCGCGTCCGGATCCTCGACACGCTGGACGAGGCCCTGCGCGCCGCCGAGGCCACGCTCCTGGCCGAGGCCGGCGGCGCCGGCCCGGGGGAGGTCGCCCTGTTCGCCCGGCACATGGCCGACCGGCTGGGCAGCGCGTTCGGGCCGGACGACTTCGCGCCCTACCTGACGGTCCGCGAACTCGCGGCGGGCGCGGCGCTGATGCGCCAGGGGGAGGCGGCCGACGCCCTCTACTTCTTGGAGCAGGGCGTCGTCTCCGTCGAGATGGAGGTCCCCGGCCGCGGCAACCTGCGCCTGCGCACCACCACGGCCGGCACGGTGATCGGCGAGATCGCGCTGGTCCAGGGCGGGCGGCGCACCGCCACCGCCGTCGCCGAGAGCCCCTGCCGGGTGGTCGGCATCGACCGCGCCGCCCTCGCCCGGATGGAGCGGGAGCGCCCGGACCTCGCGCTCGCCTTCCAGCGCTTCCTGATCCTGGAACTGGCCGGCAAGGTCTCCGACACGAACCGGCTGCTCGAGGCGGAGATGCAGTGAGGCGCCCGGCGGCGCGCGCCGTCCCGATCGCGCGTCAGGCCGCCGCCAGCACCACGGCGAGCCCGAGATGGGTGACGTGGTGCAGGAACTGGTCGATGCCCATCAGCCACCAGAACCGGGCGTCGGTGGTCGGCAGGCGGGTCCGCTGGCCGACCAGCACCTTGCCGCGGTCGATCCCCGTGTGGATCGCGAAATCGACGAGCGCCAGCCACCACAGGGCCGGCTTCACCGCGAGCGCGATCGCCAGCGTGCCGAGGCCGTGCAGGCCGGTATGGGCGCAGAGGGGGCCGAGCCAGGCCGAGGACCGCTGCTTGCCCTGCGCCATCCAGTTGGTCTGAAGGAAGAAGTCCGCCGCGAGGTGCTTCACGGCGAACGCCAGGACCAGCAGCGCGAAGGCACCCACCGGGACGAGCGTATCGGCGGACGGCATCGCGGCCCTGGCTCTCCTGCCGCGATCCTGCGGGGAAGGGTTCGGCAGCGCGCACCGCGCCCCGAATCGAGGAAGCGCCAGCATACACGCGCCGACCGACCCTGGCGCGGGCCGAGATCCGGCGCGTCACGCCGGCTCGATCCGGGAAGTCCCGGCGTAGAATTCAGGAGCCAGACCGATGTTTCGTCCTCCGGCGGGGCGATCGGCGAGATATTCCATCTATTCCTTTGAGAACCTCGCGGGACAGCAAGTTTTAATAATTCCAATCAACAAAGATAGACGTTGTTCCACAGAACAGCCGCGTGATACCCGTCCGACCCGCATGAGCCGTACCGATGGGACATCGTGAGCGGGACAGTGGCGACCTGGAACTGCGACGCCGGCTTCTCGGGCCAGGGGATCGCCGCGGCCCCGCCGGGCCGGCCCGGCCGTCCGCCGCCCGGCGGATCCTGGAACCTCGCGGCGTTCGAGCGCCATCGCGCCACCTATCTCGCGCGGGCACGCCGCATCCTCGGCTGCCCGGCCCAGGCGGAGGACGTGGTCCAGGACGTGCTGCTCCGGCTGATCGCCGATCCGCCCCCGGCCGAGACCGTGATCCAGGCCGCCTATATCGGGCGGATGGTGCGCAACCTCGCCCTCGACCGGGCCCGGCGGCAGGGCTTCGAGCGGCGCCTGTTCACCGATCTCGACGCCGCCCCGGACCCGGCCGATCCCGGCACGGGGACCCCCGAGGCGGCCGCGGCGTCGCGGGAAGCCCTGCGGCAGGTGGAGGCCGCGGTGGCCGAGCTGCCGGAGCCGGTGCGCACGGCCTTCCAGCTCCACCGGGTCGAGGGCGTGCCGCAGGTCGAGATCGCGGCCCGGCTCGGGGTCTCACGCGCCCTGGTGTGCGGTCTCGTGCGCCGCGGCCACCTGCACTGCCTCGCGGCCCTCGACCGGCGCTGCGCCGCCTGCCCGGCGCGCGTCCAGGCCCCAGGCCAGCAGCAGCGCCAGGCCGAGCCCGTCGGCCAGGAACTCGGCCGCGACCCGGCTGGCGAGCACCCCCGCGTAGCCGAGGAGCGGCGGCAGGATCAGGAGCGGCGGGATCAGCGCCAGCCCCTGCGCCGCCAGCGACACGGCGGCGGCCCGGCGCGGCGCGCCGATCGCCTGGAACAGGGTCGCGGCCGTGAGCTGTAGGCCCACCGGCATGAAGGCGACGGCGAAGAGCGCGGTGGCGCGCGCGCCCGCGCGGGCGGTCGCGGGATCCTGCGCGAACAGGCCCGCGAGGGGCTCGGCGCAGGCGATCATCAGGCCGCCGACGACGAGGCCGTAGGCGAGGGCGGCGGCGAGCACGAAGGCGAGGGCGCGGTGCAGCCGGTCCCGGCGGCCGGCGCCGGCGGCGTGGCCGAGCACCGCCTGGGCGCCCGCCATCGTCCCGAGGAGCGGCAGCGCCGCCACCAGGGTCAGGCGCAGGGCGATGCCCTGCGCGGCGACCGCGGCGTCGCCGTAGGGCGCGGCCGCCTCCACGAACAGCGCCATCGCGACGGCCGCGAGCAGGCTGGAGCCGGTGGCGGGCAGCGCGAGCGTCAGGGCCTCGGCGAGGGCCCCGCGCCCGATCCGACCGCCGGGCCACCGGAGCGACACCCGGTCCGCCCCCCGCGCCCGGGCGAAGTGCAGGCCGTAGGCGGCCGCGCCCGCGAGCTGCGCGCCGATCGCCGCCCAGCCGGCGCCGACGGTGCCGAGGCCGCAGACCCGGATCAGCACCGCGTCGAGCAGGATGTTGAGGCCGAAGCTGCCGACCATGACGGCGCCGCTGAGGCGCGCGTGGCCCTGGCCGCGCACGACGAAGCCGCCGACGATCATCACCAGCATCAGGGCCGTGCCGACCGTGGCGAGCGCCGTGTAGGGCGCGGCCTCCGCGGCGAGGGCGGCATCGGCGCCGAGGAGGCGGAGCCAGAACGGCGTGTCGGCCACGATCGCGGCCGTCACGGCGAGCCCCGCCGGCAGGCTCAGCCAGAAGCCCAGGCCGGCGGCGGCCGCGGCCCGGTCGCGGTCCCCCGACCCGAGGGCGCGGGAGACCTGCGAGGCCGCCGCGATCCCGGCCCCGTAGCCGAGCGCCGCGACGAGCAGCGTCACCGGGTATGCCAGGGCGATGGTGGCGATCGCGGCGGCCCCGAGATCGGCCACGAACCACGCGTTGACCAGCATCTGCAGCGCGTGCGCCGAGATGCCGAGGATCGCCGGCCCGGACAGCCGGAGGACCAGGCCGACGACCCGGTCCTGGTCGAGGTCGACCGGCCGCCTCACGGGATCGAGGCGGCCGAGCGGATCGCCGCGCGGGCGGCCCGCTCCTCGGCGAGGATGGTCTGCGCGATGGCGCCGGCCCGCACGGGCAGGATCGACAGCAGCGTCTCGGTCAGCCCGTGGGTCGGCTCGCTGAAGCCCTGGAGATGCAGGCTCACCCGGGGCTCGGCGCGCTCCAGCGGCAGGCGGTAATGCCGGTCCGCGGTGTCGCCGGCGAGGAACGGCCGCACGGGCTCGAGGATCGCCGGCAGGGCGGCGCGCTGGTAGCCGGTCGCGCAGATCACGGCCGCGTAGCTCTGCCGCTCCGTGGTGCCGTCGACGTCGTCGCGCAGGGTCGCGCGCAGGCCGTCCGCTACCGGCTCCAGCGCCTCCACCCGGGTGCTGCGCCGCAGCCGGTAGCGGGTCACCCCGCTCACCGTCTGCTCGTAGAGCGTGGCGTAGAAGTCCTGGATCAGGTCGGCATCGACCACCGCGTAGTTGGTGGCGCGGTGGGCGGCGATCAGCTCCGCCCGCACCGGCGCCGCGGCGCCGTGGATCCGATCGACGGAGGCCGGGTCGAAGATCTCGTTCACGAAGGGGCTGTCGTCGGCGGGCTTCAGGGCGGGCCCGCGGATCGCGAGATCGACGAGCGCCCGCGGGTAGCGCGCGCCGAGATCGGTGACGATCTCCACGGCGCTCTGGCCGCCGCCCACCACCAGGATGCGGGGCTCCGGCCCGTCCAGGCGCGGCGCCCCGAGGGCCTGCGCGATCCCCGGCAGGTACCAGGAGGAGTGGATCAGCCGCCGGTCCCGCGCGTGGGCCGCGAAGGGGGCGGGGATCGCCGGGTCGCCGCCCGCCGCGACGACGAGGTGACGGCAGCGGCGCAGGCGGCGCGACCCGGCATCGCCCCGGGCCTCCACCACGAAGGCGGCGAGCCGGCCGTCGCGGGTCTCGGGCCGCACGGAGTCCACGATCTCGCCGTACGCGACCACGTCCGAGAACTGGTCCGCCGCCCAGGCGAGGTAGTCGTTGTACTCGACCCGCGACGGATTGAACGTCTTGAGGTTGAGGAAGGTGCTGAGCCGCCCCTTCACGTGCAGGTAGTTGAGGAAGCTGAACGGGCTCGTCGGGTCGCGCAGGGACACGAGGTCCTTCACGAAGCTGATCTGCATGTCGGCGCCGGGCAGCATCATCGCCCGGTGCCAGCCGAACCGCTCCTGCCGCTCGATGAACCGCAGGGACGGCCGCGGCGGCCCGTCGCCCATCGCGTCCCGGAGGGCGATGGCCAGCGACAGGTTGGCCGGGCCGAAGCCGATCCCGATGATGTCGTCGGTCGCGGGGTGATCCGTCATCGCTCGCATCTCGCTCGCTCGAAGGGCGGTCTAGGCCGGCACGGCGGGGGGCCGCGGCGCCGCGTCGGCGGCGGCCGCGCCCGGCACCCAGAGCCGGTCACGGACGAAGTGCTCGCGCGACAGGGCGACCAGGGCCGCGCGCTTGTGGGGGAAGTCGACGGTGGCGATCGTCGCGAAGCCGGAGGCGTGGAGGTTCCGGACCTGCTGGGCGTGATCGGCCCGCGGCTCGCCCACGACGCGCTGCGTGCGCGGCTCGTCGAGGAACAGGTAGTGCATCAGCGACGGCAGCCAGGCCGAGAGGGCGGGCCGCCCGCGCACGGACGCGTCGCCGATCGCCACGTGCCAGCCGCGGTCGTAGGGGCCGGATTCGTAGAGCGGCCCGAGCCGGCTCTCCCGCGCCCAGTACAGCTCGAAATAGCCGAAGGGCCTGCCGTCGAGGCAGCCGAACAGCGGCAGGGTGGCGGGGTCGGCCTGGAGCCCGGCGATGTAGGCGGCGTGCGCCTCCAGGGTGCCGGTCTCCTGCCAGACCGCGGCGACCCGGGGATCGTTCATCCAGGCCGAGAACAGGGCGACGTCGCCGGGCTCCGTCATCGTGCGGAAGCTCAGGCGCCGGTCGAGCCAGGGGATCGTCCGCGCGTAGACCGTGCCGGAGGGCGTCCCGGGCCGCAGCGGGTGGCGGCGGCCGGCCGTGGCGGTGAACAGCTCGGGGAAGGGCGGACGGGCCTTCGGGAGCCAGCGGGCGGCGCATTGCCAGAGGAGACCCGGCAGGATCTCGACCCCGTCGCCGACGGGCCGGGCCGCGCCGAGGTCGAGCAGCCGTCCGGACGTCGCCGGATCGGCCGCGACGACGATGCGCAGGACCTGCGTGTCCTGGGCGGTCAGAGCCTCGGCGCGCGCCAGGATCGCCTCCGCGGCCGCGGCCGGCGCGGCCGGCGCGGCGAGGCGGATGACCGGCGCCTCCTGGGTCCCGTCCAGGGTGAGGGGCACCGGCACGGTCGCCTGCGCGCTCACCGGCGCGCTCACCGGCGCCCCCTCATCGTGGATGCTCGCGGGGTGCGCCCCCGGGTCGCGCATCGCTGGGCTCGAAGCGTCCGTCATCCGTCCTCCGCACGTCGTCGGCACCTCCCTGACGGATGGGGCCGCCCGGCGTTCAGACGTTTCGCGCGGTCGCGTCCCGGCAGCCCCGGGGCGCGGCCGTGAACGGCCCCCCGCCTCAACCGTCACTCCGTCGAAGCCCGGAGCGGCGCAGGAGCGAGCGGATGGACCAGCAGGCCGGCCAGGAGGCGAGCGCAGAGGCGGGCGCGGGCGCGATTGCGGGCGCGATGGCGGGCACCATCGCGGGCACGGCCACGGAACCGGCCGCGGACTGGACCCTCGAGCCGGTGGTGGTGGCCTTCGACCGGGCCGGGCACGGCGCCTTCTGGCCGGCGGGCCGGGCGCTGCCCGCCGGCTGGACCCGGGCGTACGGCCCCTGCGGGATCGCGGCGGCCCGGGACTGGATCGCGGATCCGGCGCGGGTGACCGAAGCCGCCCCCGAAGCCACCCCCGGAGCCACCCCCGAAGCCCCCCCCGCCTCGGCGCTCGCCCCCGACGCCGACCGCGAGAGCGTCCCGGCCCGGCTCGCCCGCCTCGCCGCCGCCGAGCCCGAACGGCCGGCGGTGCTGTTCGGGACCCGGACGCTGACCCGGGGCGAACTCGATACCCGGGCCGGCGCCCTCGCGGCCGGGCTCGCGGCGCGCGGGATCGGGCGCGGCCACCGGGTCGCGGTGGCGCTGGAGCGCGCGCCGGAAACCATCGTGGCGCTGCTCGGGGTGCTGCGGGCCGGCGCGGCCTTCCTGCCCGTCGACCCGGCCTACCCGGCCGCCCGCGTCCGCGCGATGCTGGCGGATGCCGGCATCGCGCAGTGTCTCACCACCGCCGCGATCGCCGCGCGCCTGGAACTGCCGGCGGGCGTCGCCCGGCTCGATCCCGCCGCGCTGGAGGCCGCCGCGGACGGCCCCCGTCCCGCCCTGCCGGAGCCGGGGGATGCCGCCTACCTGATCTACACGTCGGGCTCGACCGGGACGCCGAAGGGCGTGCTCGTGGAGCACGGGCCGTTGGCCATGCACTGCCGCACCACGGCCGAGGCCTACGCGATGGACGCGGAGTCGCGCGAACTCCACGTCCTGTCCTTCGCGTTCGACGGCGCCCACGAGCGCTGGATGACGCCGCTCGTCGCCGGCGGCTGCATCGTGCTGCGCGGGCCCGAGCTCTGGACCGCCGCCGAGACCCTGGCGCAGATCCGCCGCCACCGGGTGACCCATGCCGGCTTCCCCACGAGCTTCATCGGCCAGCTCGCCGAATGGGCCGAGCGCCTGGGCGAGGCGCCCCCGGTCCAGGTCTACTCCTTCGGCGGCGAGGGGATGCCCCGGGAGACCTTCGCGCGGCTCGGCCGCGCCCTGAAGCCCCGGCTGCTGATCAACGGCTACGGCCCGACCGAGTGCGTGATCTCGCCCCTCGTCTGGGCGGTGCCGCCGGACGCGACCTTCGCCGAGCCCTACGCGCCGATCGGCGGCCCGGTCGGGGCGCGGGCGGCCTACGTGCTCGGGCCCGACCTCGAGCCGGTCGCGGACGGCGAGACCGGCGAGCTCTACATCGGCGGCGGCCTCGCCCGGGGCTACTGGGAGCGCCCGGCGCTCACCGCCGAGCGCTTCCTGCCCGACCCGTTCGCCGCGGGCGGCGGCCGGATGTACCGCACCGGCGACCGGGTCCGGCGGCGGCCCGACGGAACCCTCGCCTTCGCGGGGCGGGCGGACGATCAGGTCAAGATCCGCGGCCACCGGATCGAGATCGGCGAGGTCGAGGCGGCCCTGCGCGCCCTGCCGGGGGTCGCGGAGGCCGCGATCCTGCGCCGGGAGGGCCCGGCCGGCGCCTATCTCGCGGGCTACGTCGTGCCGTCACGCGGACGCCGACCGGAGCCCGGACGCCTGCGTGCCGGCCTCGCCCGCACCCTCCCGGAGCCGATGGTGCCGGCGAGCCTGACGATCCTCGACCGGCTGCCGGTCACCGCCAACGGCAAGGTCGACCGCAACGCCCTGCCGGATCCCGCCGCCGACGACCGGCGCGGGCGCCCGCCCGGGACCGCCACGGAGCGGCGCCTCGCCGGGATCTGGTCCGAGTGCCTGGGCTTCCCGGTCCGGGTGGCGGACCGGCGCTTCTTCGAGCTCGGCGGCGATTCCCTGTCGGCCCTGCGGCTGGTGGCGCGCCTGCGCCTCATCGCCCCGCGAGGCGGGATCGGCGTGGCGGATCTCCTGCGCGATCCGACCATCGCGGAGCTGGCGGCGCGGATCGACGCCGGATCGGAGGCCGCCGACGCGGAGGGCCTCGCGCCCCTGGTCCGGCTGTCCGCCGGCCGGCCGGAGAGCGGTCGGCCGCTGCTGGTGCTGTTCCCGGGGCTGCTCGTCAGCACCCGGGAATACGAGCCCCTGGTGGCCCATCTCGGCCCCGAGCAGGAGGCGCACGGCTTCCTCTGCGCCTCCCTGGTGGAGGCGGTCCGGCCCCTGCCGGCCGTGGCCGAGCTCGCGGACGCCTATGCCGAGCGGGTGCGCGACCTCATGCGCGGCCGCGCGGGGTCCTGCGTCTTCCTCGGCTGGTCCTGGGGCGGGGTGCTCGCCTACGAGACCGCCCGGCGGCTCGGCCCGGACTGTCCCCTGGACTGGGTCGGCATGCTCGACGCCTGCGCCCTGGAGGCCAACTTCGCCCCGGGCGCCGGCCGGCCGATCGAGCCCGCGGAGCGGGCGGCGCACGAGGCCCTGGTCGAGGCCTGGCTCGCGCGCGCGCCGATGCGCGCGCACTGGGAGGCCCTGCGCGCCCGCATGGACCCGGAGGCCACGGTGCAGTTCCTGCGCTTCCTCGCCGCCGAGCCGCAGCCCCTGCCGGCCGACGGTCCCGAGGTCGGCAGCCGGGAGCGGATGCTCTGGACGCTCGTCGACCACGCGATCCAGTTCCGGGCCCTCCGCCTGGAGCCCGGCACGGTGCCGATCCGCAGCTTCGCGGCGGCGGATTCGCGGGCCCGCGGCCTGCCGGTGATCGACTGGGCGCCGCTCACCGACCGGCTCCTCGGGGTGGAGACCGTCCCCGACACGGATCACCTCGACATCGTCCTGTCCCCGCACCTCCACGACCGGATCGCCGCGCTGACGGCGCCGGCCGCCGAGGCACCCGCGCTGTCCCCCGCGCGGGCCCCCGCCTGGACGGCCGCCTGACATGCAGGAGCGCGAACCGACCTTCGACGCCCTGCGCGACGCCCATGTGGCGGCGCTCACCGGCTCCCTGATCGACGGCCTCGAGCACGGCCCCGGCGGGGCCGGCTACGTCTGGTCGCGCAGCATCCCGGACCCGACCCTGAACTTCGCCTTCGGGGTCCGCCGTCCCGACCAGTTCGCCTGGGCGGGCGCGGCGGCCCTCGGACGCGCCCGGGCGCCGGCCTTCCTGGCCCGGGACGACGGGGAGATCGCGCTGCTGCGCGCCCTGTTCGAGCCCGCGATCCTCTACCCGGCGAGCTGGATGGTGGCGCGGGGGCTCCCGGCGCCGGCCCCGGCCGGCAGCGCCGTCACCGTGCAGGCGACGCCCGCGCCGGGGCCGGATTTCGAGCGGGTCTTCGCCCACCTGTCCGACGCGCCGGCCGTGCGGACGCATCTGCGCCGCTACTACATCCCGGCGCTGCGCGCGGCCCGGGGCCGGCCCGGCCTCGCGGCGCTGCACCTCGTCCTGCGCGACGCCGCCGGGCCGGCGGCCTGCGCCAGCCTCTACCTGCGCGGCGAGACCGCCGGGCTGTACAATGTCAGCACGCGGGCCGACCGGCAGCGCCGCGGCCTCGGCACCGCCGTGACGGTCGCGGCCCTGCGCGAGGCGCGGGCGCGGGGGGCCGCCCAGGTCTTCCTGCAGTGCCCGGCCGGCGGCAGGATCGAGGCGCTCTACGCCCGGGTGGGCTTCCGGACGGCCTGCGCGCCGACCCTGCTGTGCACGACCTCGCCCTGACCGGACCCCGCTCAGAACGGCTCCGCGCCGTACCCGTATGGCGTGACGCTGAGGACGAACCCGATCTCCGCCTCCGCGTCGCGCAGGACGAGCGCGCTGGCCGGACCGGTCACGACCTTGCCCCGGCCGGCGATCCGGGCCCCGTACCGGCCGCAGGATCCGAGGGCGGCCAGCGCCGCGAGGGCGCGCCGCGCCGCCCGCGCGTGGCGGACGCCGTTCTCGTCGAGCCAGACCGACTCGTCGGCGGGCCAGACCCGCAGGGGAAGGGGCTTCCCGGCGCCGCGCGCGGGCGGCCGCAGGGCTGCGAGGCGCGCGCGGATCCTCACGGTCGTCCGATCCACGCCGCGCGCAGGACCCGGAGGGGCGCGGCCGGGGCGGGCCTGCGGACGGGCGCGGGCGGGACCGCGGCGCTCGCCCGCGCGTCGATCGTTCCGATATCGGCCGCCACCGCGCGGGCGAGCGCCGCGGCCAGGGGGGCGTAATCGGCCAAGTGCACGCCGTCCCGGTGGAGGCCCGGTCCGGCGAGACCGCCGGCGCCGGATCGCCACGGCGCGAACGGGTCGATGAAGGCGTACCCCCCCGCGGCGCAGAGCGCGGCCAGGCGTGCCGTGAAGACCGCGACGGCGGCGGGATCCCGGCCGGCCGCCCCGGCACCGATCGGCGGGATCGCGGCGACGAAGACCCGCGCGGCCCAGGGCTCCAGGCGGCGCAGGATGCCCCCGACATCGGCCTCGAACCGGTCGGCCACCCGGGCCCGCTCGGGATGCCGCCAGCGCTGGATATCGTTGGTGCCGATGATCAGCACCGCGGCCGCGCAGCGGACCGGGACGCGCAGCGCCGCGAGATGACGGCCGCAATCGGCCGCGGTGCTGCCGCCGACCGCGATGTTGATGCAGGGCCGGCCGCCGAGATCCGGCGCGCCGACGAACTCCGCGTGGGAATTGCCGGCGAGCAGCACGCTGTCGGGCGCGGCCGCCCGAAGCGCCGCGCGGATGCCGGGACGCCGCTCGGCGAAGCGACGCCCGACGATCCGCCCGTGCCGCCAGTGCCGGGCCGCGGTCTCGATCCAGTGGGCGCCCATGGCGGTCCTGATCAGGCGTGGGGAATCGGCCGCTCCCGGACGGCCGGGAGCGGAGGGCGACGGGCGTCGACTGATCGCGCGCGGCCGCACGACTTGCCACTGCGCGATGGAGCGCCGGAAACACTTGAAGAGACGGCCCGATATCTTGGGCCGCCGCCGCAATCTATATGTGGGAAAAAATCACACGTCAATCGCCGCGCGGGTCCGGTCGGGTCCGGGTGGCGGGCCGGACGCCTTCCGGCGGCCGCGCCGCCGCGCTACCTCGGGGATCGCGGGGCGCCGTCGGCCGCCCGGGAGCGTCGGGGAGCCACGATGGCCAGCGAGATGATCAGGGACCGGGTCTTCGTCGTCACGGGCGCGGGCTCGGGCCTCGGGGAGGCGGCGGCGCGGGGCCTCGCGGCGGCGGGGGCCCGGGTGGTCGTGGCCGACATCGCCCGGGAGGCCGGCGCCCGGGTGGCGGCGGATCTCGGGGCGCGGGCCCGCTTCGTCGAGACGGACGTCACCCGCGAGGCGGACGGCGCGGCGGCGGTGCGGACGGCGCTGGACGCGTTCGGGCACCTCCACGGGCTCGTGAACTGCGCCGGCATCGCGCCGGGGGAGAAGGTGGTCGGCCGCGACGCGCCGCACCGGCTCGAGACCTTCGCGCGGGCGGTCTCGGTCAACCTCGTCGGCACGTTCAACATGATCCGGCTGGCCGCCGACGCCATCGCCCGGGAAGCGCCGGACGGGGCGGGCGCCCGGGGCGTGATCGTGAACACCGCCTCGATCGCGGCCTTCGACGGCCAGATCGGGCAGGCCGCCTACGCGGCCTCGAAGGGCGGGGTGGTGTCCATGACCCTGCCGATCGCCCGGGAACTCGCCCGGCACGGCATCCGGGTGGTCACCATCGCGCCCGGCATCTTCGAGACGCCGATGATGGCGGGCCTGCCCCAGGACGTGCAGGACACGCTCGGCCAGAGCGTGCCGTTCCCGCCGCGCCTCGGCCGCCCGTCGGAATACGCCGACCTCGTCCGCCACATCTGCGAGAACCCGATGCTGAACGGCGAGACCATCCGGCTCGACGGGGCGCTGCGGATGCCGCCGCGCTGACGGCTCAGCCGATCGACACGCTGGTCAGCACCTCGGCGGCGCGGCGGACCTCGGCGGCGATCATCTCCTCGCTCGAGCCGTCGATCGGCATGTCCGACAGGATCGCCGCCACGTCGCGCTTCACGTCCTCGCGGATCTCCGGGTTCTCCTCGGAGAGCCGCCCGATCAGGACGCCGAGCACGATCTCCAGGGCGGACAGCTTGGCGTGCAGGCGGGTGAACTCGTCCAGCGGCTCGGGCTCGTGCGCGGTCATGACCGGCTCCATCGGAGAAATGTCCGCCGTCGCCGAGCGGCGCGCCGGAACGTCCGCGTGTCATACAGGGGCGCCGGCCCTCCGTCTCGCCGGGGGGGCGGGAGCCGAATTTTTTCCCGATCGCGGGCAACCGAGTTTCCGGACCCGACGTTTCACGCATCCTTGAACGAACCCGCGAAGGGACACCCCGCCATGATCACCCGTCTCACCGCCGCAGCCGGCCTCCTGGCCCTCTCCACCGGCCTCGCCCTGGCCCAGACGCCCACCGCGACGCCGGCCGAGCCCGCCACGAAGGCGGACAGCAACATGAAGGAGTGGCAGGTCGCCAAGGTCGCCAAGGTCGGCCTCGCCCAGGCCCTCGCCACCGCCGAGTCGCAGGGCGACGAGAAGGGCGGCCGCGCCATCGACGCCGATTTCGAGAAGGCCGACAGCAAGGATCCGGCCCACTACGCGATCAAGGTCGTGTACCCGAGCGGCAAGCTCGTCGAGTACGGCATCAACGCCGATACCGGCGCCCTCTACAAGACCGAGAACCAGCCGATCGAGCGCTACTTCACCCGGCTGAAGGCCTCCGACTTCCAGAACGCGAAGACCTCCCTGAAGGACGCGCTCGCCATCGCCGAGCAGAAGGCCGGCGGCGGCAAGGCCTACGAGGCCGAGGTCGAGAAGGACGGCTCCACGGTCCAGTACGAGATCAAGGTCGCCGGCGCCGACAAGGAGCAGGAGGTCAAGGTCGGACCGGACGGCAAGGTCCTGAACTGAGATCCCGGGCTGCGGCGGAAGCCCGTCGCAGCCCCGTCCTCGCGAGCGGCGCGAAGCCGTCCAGGCGGCGCCCCGCTGATCCAGGGCGCGCTGCCCTCGGTCGCTTCGCTCCATTCGCGAGGACGGCCGGTTCGGTCCGGCCGCTGCATCCTGTCGCCCCGCCACCCAGGGAGCCGGAACGCCCTCGCGGCGCTTCCTTCCTCAGCGATGGGCCCGAGCGGCCGCGAACGGGGAGGGCGGCATGGACGCGCGCGCAGGGGAAACCGACGGCCGTCTCGGCCAGTCCCACGTCCGGGTCGAGGGCCCCGACAAGGTCACCGGCCGGGCCCGCTACAGCTCCGACCTCACGGGGCCGGAATCCGGCACGGCCCACGCGGCCCTGGTGACCAGCACGGTCGCCCGGGGCCGCATCACCGGGTTCGACCTCGCGGCGGCCGAGCGGGTGCCGGGCGTCCTGCGCATCTTCACCCACCGGGATTTCGCGGGCGCGGTGGCGCCGGTGAAGCACCTGATGGCCGGCGGCTACGCCAACAGCTCGCACCGGCCGCTGGATTCCGACGCCGTCGCCTATGCCGGCCAGATCGTGGCGCTGGTCGTCGCCGAGACTCTGGAGGCCGCCGAGGCGGCGGCCGGCGCGGTCACGGTCGCCTACGCGGCCGAGCCCGCCGCTGGCGGCTTCGACGCGCCCGGCGCCGAGACCGTGCGCCTCGCCGACCTGAAACCCCACCACGAGGACATCGCCCGGGGCGACGCCGAGGCCGGCTTGGCCGGCGCGGCCATCCGGGTCGAGGCGCGCTACGCGACGCCGGTCCAGCACCACAACCCGATCGAGCTGTTCACCACCCGGGCCGCCTGGGACGGCGACCGGCTCACCGTGCACGAGCCGACCCGCTACGTCGGCGCCGTCCAGCACGGGCTCGCGGCGCAGCTCGGGCTCGATCCCGCGCAGGTGCGGGTGGTGGCGGGCCTGATCGGCGGCCATTTCGGCTCGAAATTCGCCCTGTCGCAGCACACCGCGCTTGTTGCGCTCGCGGCCAAGCGCCTCGACCGGCCGGTCTCCCTGGTGCCGAGCCGGCGACAGTGCTTCACCATCGCCAATTACCGGCCGGAATCGCGCCACACCATCCGCCTCGGCGCCGACCGGACGGGCCGCTTCACCGCCCTGGTGCACGAGGCCGAGACCGTAACGTCGCGCTTCGATCCCTTCGTCATGGAGGGTGCGGAGGTGACGGCGAGCCTCTACGCCTGCCCGAACATCCGCACCGCGGAGCGGGCCGTGCGGGTCGACCGCAACACGCCCGGGCCGATGCGGGCGCCCCCGGAGGTGCCGTTCCTGTTCGCCCTGGAGAGCGCCGTCGACGAGATGGCGATCGCGCTCGGCATGGATCCGATCGCGCTGCGCCGGATCAACGACACGGCGGTCGATCCGGTCTCGGGAAAGCCGTTCTCGACCCGGCCGCTGATGGCCTGCTTCGCGGCGGGCGCGCGGGCCTTCGGCTGGTCGCGCCGGGTGCCGCGCCCGGGCTCGATGCGCGACGGACCCTGGCGGGTGGGGCTCGGCTGCGCCGCCTCGGTGCGGCCGGTGAAGATCGCCGCCGCGACCATGCGGGTCCGGCTGGGCCCGGACGGCTCCGCGGAGGTCGCCTGCGCGCACCACGAGATCGGCAACGGCATCACCACGCTGCTCGCCCTGGGCGCGGCGGACGGGCTCGGCGTGCCGGTGGAGCGGGTGACGGTCCGGCTCGGCGACACGGACCTGCCGGCGGCCGGCATCTCGGGCGGGTCGAGCACGACCACCAGCCTCATGAGCGCGCTGGCGCTCGGCTGCGGGCAGATCCGACAGGTTGTGGCGCAGGCCGCGACCGGGCAGGGGGGCCGCCTCGCCGGCCGGGATCCGGGCACCCTGCGCCTCGTGGGTGGCCGGCTCGTCGCCCCGGAGGGGACCGGGATCCCGCTCGCGGAGGCCGTCGGTTCAGAGGGCGTCGAGACCGTCGCGGCCTTCGTGCCGGAGGGCAGCGACCGGGAGACGGCGCTCAAGGGCCTGCGCGGCGGCCATATCGGGCTCAGCCTGGGCGGCGCGGGGAAGGCGGTGTCCTGGGGCTTCGGGGCGCAGTTCGCGGAGGTCCACGTCCACGCCGAGACCGGGGAGATCCGGGTCGCCCGGCTCACCGGCGCCTTCGCGGCGGGGCGGATCCTCAACCCGCTGACCGCGAAGAGCCAGCTCACGGGCGGGATGATCTGGGGGCTCGGCTCGGCGCTGCTCGAGGAGACGGTGGTGGACGGCGCCGCCTACCGCAATCCGGATCTGGCCGAGTACCTCGTCCCCACCGCGGCGGACGCGCCGGAGGTCGAGGCGCTGCTGGTGCCCGATCCCGACGACCGGGTGGACGCGCTGGGGCTGAAGGGCCTGGGCGAGCTCGGCATCATCGGGGTGAACGCGGCCATCGCCAACGCCGTCCACCACGCCACCGGCCGCCGGATCCGCAGCCTGCCGATCCGGCTGGAAGACGTGGCGTGAGGGGGAGGCTGGGTGCGGACTTCCGGCGCGCCCTCGTCCTGAGGTGGAGGGTCGGACGTCGCCCGAGGGCCCGGACGTCCGCCCCCTACTCCATCGTCGGCGCGAGCTTCTTCACGCTCGCGACATCCTCGCCGAGCCACGCCGCGTTCTTGGCCGTGCCGTCGAAGGTGGCGCTCGTCTTGAACAGCTCGTACTTGCCCTCCAGCGCGTAGGGCTTCGAGCGCGACAGCAGCTCGGCCACCGCCGCCCTGTCCATCGGCTTGAAGGTCTTCACCGCCTCGAAGGCTTGGTCGAGGTCGCGCTGGTTCTGGATGCCGGTGATCACCACCGAGACCGGCAGGTTCAGCGAGAAGTGCAGGTACTCGAGCGGCTTGATCGGCGCGTCCGCCTTCAGGATCACCCCGTCGCCGAAGGTCTTCATGGCGAGCGGCGCGATGCCGTTCTGCACGAGATAGGGCAGGACGAGGTGGCTGAACGAGCGGAAATGCGCGTCCATCACGTTGACGGGCATCTGCACGGAATCGAAGTGGAAGCCGCGCTCGGCCGCCACCTCCAGCATCTGCAGGTGGATGCGCGGGTCCTTGTGGCCGGTGAAGCCGATGTAGCGCAGCTTGCCCTGCTTCTTCGCCTCCAGGAAGCCCTCCATGGCGCCCCCCTCGGCGAAGACCCGGTCGGGATCGTCGTAGCGCAGGATCTCGTGGTGCTGGACGAGGTCGATCCGGTCGGTGCGCAGGCGCAGGAGCGACTGGTCGATCTGCTTGATCGCCTCCTCCTTGGTCCGCCCGTCCATCTTGGACATCAGGAAGACCTTGTCGCGGTAGCCGCCCTGGGCCAGCGCCGCGCCCATGCGGAGCTCGGAGCGCCCGTCGTTGTAGTCCCAGCAATTGTCCATGAAGGTGATGCCGCGGTCGATCCCGGCATGGATCAGCCGGGTCGCCTCGTCGTCCGTCACGGCGCTCTTGCCGAGATGGAACCCGCCCATGCCGATCGCCGAGATCTTCTCCGACGTCTTCCCGAACGACCGGTAGAGCATCTCGCCCCGGCGCTCGCCGGGATCGGTGACGAAGGGCAGGTCGGCCGGGTCCTGCGGGCGGTTGCCAGGGAGCGCGGGGGCGTTCACGGCCGCTCCTGCGCTGCCGGCGCCCGCAAGGCCCGCGCCGAGCACGGCGCCCTGTAGGAAGCTGCGGCGTTCCATCGGCTGTCTCCGTTCGCGAATGTCCGGGTGAGGGGAGGTAATGCGTCGGACCGGCTCATCGTTCGGTCTCCTCGGCGAGGCGTCCTGCCGCGTGGAGCAGGCGCAGGGCGGCGCAGGCGGCGCCGTAGCCGTTGTCGATGTTGACCACCGTGATGCCCGGCGCGCAGCTCGCCAGCACGGCGTCGAGGGCGGCGCGCCCGCCCGCCGCGACGCCGTAGCCCACGGAGGTCGGCACCGCGATCACCGCGCCCGCCACGAGGCCGCCGACGACGCTGGGCAACGCCGCGTCCATGCCGGCGGCGACGATCACCACCGGATGCGCCCGGATCTCCTCGATCCGCGAGGTCAGCCGCCACAGGCCGGCGACGCCGACATCGGCGAAGAGCGAGGCCGCCCGGCCGGCATAGGCCAGCACCCGCAGGGCCTCGCGGGCGACGGGCACGTCCGAGGTGCCGGCCGCTACCACGGCGACCCGGGCGGGACCGGTGATCCGCGGCGGCTCGCCGAACACCGCCGTGCGCGAGACCGGGCAGTAGTCGAGCCGGGCCGCCGCATCGAGCCGGTCGCGCTTCTCCGGGTCGAGGCGGGTGAGCAGGAGCGAGGCACCCCGCGCCCGGGCGGCCTCCAGGATCGCGTCGATCTGCTCCGGGCTCTTGCCGGCGCAGAAGATCGCCTCCTCCAGGCCGATCCGCTCGGACCGGGCGAAATCGAGGGTGAATTCTTCGGCGACGCTCACGCCCGGCCCTCCCCCTGCTGCACCAGGAAGGCGCTGCCGACCCGGTAGGGCGCGAACCGGACCGGGCCGGCGAGACGCGCCGGCGCGATGTCCCGGATGCCCGCCCCGAGCTTCTCACGATCCCGGGTGCCGAGGGCCGCCAAGCTCCCGGGATCGAGTTCCACCACCACGCCCTCGGCGCGCACCCGGCAGCGGACCGCGCGCTTGGCGCCGCTCTCCGCGTCGAGCGCCCCGCCGACCAGCCGCTCGACCGCGTGGATGAAGCGCAAGGTCTCCGGCTCGATCGCGATGCCGGTCTCGACCCGGCTCGACAGGCAGGGCGCCGCCGGCAATTCCGCCACCGCGCCGAGGCCGAGGTCGCGGGCGAGCGCCCGGACGGACGCCTTGTCGAACCCCGCCTCCACGTAGGGATGGCGCACCCCGTGCTCCCGGGCCGCGTCGAGGCCGGGGCGGTACTCGCCGAGGTCGTCGCGATTGGCCCCCGACAGGATCTGCCGGTCCGTGACCTGCCGGACCGCGCCGTAGAGATTGGTCTTGCAGAAGAAGCAGCGGTTGACCGGGTTCGCCCGGTAGGCCGGGTCGGCGAACTCGCCGGCCTCGATCACCCGCAGATCCCAGCCCTCGCGGGCGGCCTCGGCCCGGACGCGCGCGGTCGCCTCCCCGGGCACGGCCGGCGAGACCGCGTGGACCACGAGCGTCGCCCCCGGCGCCAGCCGGTGGGCCAGGGTGGCGAGCGTCAGGCTGTCGACCCCGCCGCTCACCGCCACCGCCACGGGCCCGAGCCCGGCGAGGACCGATTCGAGATGCTGGCGCGTCACCGCTCCTCCTGCTCCTGTTCCAGCGCGCGCCGCTCGGCCTCGCGGCGCAGGGCGGCCCGCGCGGCGTGGCCCGCACGGCCGCGGGCGTCGTCGGCCTCGGCCTTGGCGGTGCGCCCGCCCGGCCGGGCCACGATCTTCACGCGGACGGAAAGACCGTCGTGCTCGACCGTGCGGGCAGCGCGCGCGAGCACCGCGCCCTCCACGGGGTGGTAACGCAGGCCGATGGTCGTGGTCTCCCGGAAGCAGGCCGCGATCGCCGCCTCCAGGCTCTCCGGGCGGACCAGGACCTGGATCCGGGCCATCATCCGGCCCTTCTTGCCGATCACCGGCATCTGCACGACGTCCACGATGCCGGGCTCCGCGCGCAGCCGGTCGAGGCCCGTGGCGAGGTCCTCGCCGGACTGGTCGTCGACCTCGAAGGCGATCACCGCCAGATCCCGCCGGCCCGGGCCGGGGGCGGCGTTCTCCTCCAGCACGAGGGCACGCAGGCAGTTGCTCAGACCCGGCAGGACCTTGGTGCCGAAGCCGATGCCGGTGCGCCCGAGGATGCCCCGGGGGCGGCCCCGCCCGGGATCGTCGCCGCAGAGATGGCGCAGGATCGCCGCCCCGGTGGGGGTGACGCGCTCGCCAGGGATCCCGTCGTCGAGGGTCGCGAAACCCGCCAGCAGCAGCGTCGTGGCGGGGGCCGGGACGGGGAGGGGACCGTGCTGGGTCCGCACCCGGCCCGAGCCCAGCGGCAGGGCCGAGACGCTCCAGCTGCGCGTCCCCAGGGCGGCGATCAGGTGGGCGGCGGCCACGATGTCGGCGATCGAGTCGGCGGCGCCGACCTCGTGGAACGCCACCGCCTCCACGGCGATGCCGTGGACCCGCGCCTCGGCGTCGGCCAGATGCCCGAAAATGCCGAGCGCGTGCGCCCGCACCGCCGGCGCGAGGTCCGCCGCCTCCAGCGCGGCGCGGATCTCCGACCAGGGCCGGTGGCCGTGGTCGTGCGCGCGGGCCCGATCGTGGCCGTGCTCGTGGCCGTGCTCTTGGCCGTGCTCTTGGCCGTGATCGTGGCCGTGATCGTGGGGATGCGGGTGAGGATGCGGGTGTTCGTGGGGCGCGGGGTGTTCGTGCCGGTGCGGCGCGGGCCCGGACACCGCACCGGACACCTCACCGGGCGCCGACACGGCGAAGCGCGCGCCGCTGAGGATCCCGTCATTGTGGGCCCGGACCGCGCAGGCGATGCGCGCGTCGACCGCCCGGACGCTGGCGGACACGCCGGCCTGATGCTCGGGGAAGGCGTCCAGCAGGGCGGCGGCGAACATGTCGCCGGCGACGCCGCCGAGCGCGTCGAGGTGGATGTGCATCGTGTGTCGCGCGGGCGCCCGTGGCGGATGACAGGTCCGCCTCAGATCGGCCGCGGCCGCCCCGCGGCAAGGCGCGCGCGGCCTCCGATGCCGCGGCGTATCGCCCGCGCCGCTCAGGAGAGCTGCAGGTAGGCGGGATCGAACAGCCCGCGCTCCCGCAGCCCGTCGAGGTCGCGGATCGTCAGGCGCCGGCTGCGCAGGGCGATGAGGCCGCCGGTGCGCAGCTCCTTCAGGGTGCGGTTGATGTGCACGCTCGTCTGGCCGAGGGCGTCCGCGAGGTCGGGCTGGGTCACCGGCATCGGCAGCGTCGTCCCGTCCGCGAGGCCGACGCGCGTCAGACGGAGGTGGAGCTCGCAGAACAGGTGCGCCAGCCGCTCGATCGCCGAGCGACGGCCGACGCTGGCGATCCACTCGCGGTGGATCGCCGTGGCGGCGAGCAACTCCCGCCACAGGCATTCCTCGACCGCGGGCCGGCCGCGGACCGCGTCGCCGATTTGCTCCGGGGCGATCCGCGCGACGGTGACGGGGGTCAGCGCGCCGATGGCGTGGTCCATCCGCGCCCGGCGGAACACGAACGGGTCGCACAGGTCGCCCGGCAGGAGCAGCGCGACGATCGCGCGCCGCCCGTCCGGGAACTGCTTGTACCGGCAGGCCCAGCCGTCGAGGATCAGGTGCGTGTGGTACGGGTCGCTCTGCTGCCCCTCGATATCCTGCCGGGCCGCGACGTGGCGGACATGCAGGCGCCCCAACCCGTCGAGCACCGCGCGGTCCTCCGGCGCGAGCCGGACATGCCGCTCCATCTTCCGTACGAACGGGTTCTCCACGTCCGCCTCCGGTCAGATCACCGCGGCGCCGGCGTGCCGGCGGCCGGACGGCGGAGCCCGGCCGGGCAGGCGCCGGGGCAGGCGCCGGGGCAGGCACCGGGGCGGGCGACCGCGGGGGATCGGACGTCGTCGCGCGCGTCCGAAGCGTCCCGCACGACGGCGCCGCCAAGGGTATCGGTGAAATAATGAGGCACGGATATTTCTATCGGCAGGGGGCCAAACCGTCGTCCGTACATCGAAGTCCGGATCTTCTTGGTCGGCTTGTGCCTGCGGCGGAAAAACGTGCGCCAACCTGTGTTAAGTCGGCGTTCTCCCCCGCGCCGCGCTCCCCCTGCGGCCCTGCGCCCAGAAGTCCCTGCCCGCGCGGATGGCCGGACGCCCCGCTACTCCGCGGCGGCGCCCACCGTGTCGGCCATGCGCGCCCGGCGCGTGCCGAGCGGCTGCGGCGCGCCGACGGTCGTGTCCTCGGCGGTCTGATGCTCCATCTCGGCGTTCACCTGGGCGCCGGTCAGGACAATCATGGTCGAGAGCCAGATCCAGGTCATGAAGCCGATCGCCGCGCCCAGCGAGCCGTAGGTCTTGTTGTAGCTGCCGAAATGGGCGACGTACCAGGAGAACAGCAGCGACGCGACGATCCACAGCAGGGCCGCGAGGGCGCCCCCGGGCGTGACCCAGCGCCAGCGCGGCGCGTCCCGGCTCGGCCCGTAGCGGTAGAGCAGGGCGAGGCCGAGCAGCACCGCCACGAGCAGGACCGGCCACCGCAGCAGCGCCAGCCACCACGCGTCCGCGCCGAGCCCGACGAATTCCAGCACCACCGGCACCACCACCACCGCGGCCAGCGCCAGGAGAAGGAACAGGAGCGCCCCCGCCGTGAAGGCGAGGGAGACGAGATTGAGCACGAGGAAGTTGCGCTTCTCGCGCTCGTTGTAGACGAGGTTGAGGGCGTCGAAGACGTGCTTCACGCCGCCATTGGCGCTCCAGACCGACAGGGCGATGCTGATGAGCAGGCTGAACCCGAGGGTGGTGTTGCCCTGCTCGTTCAGCCGCTTCACCTGATCGCCGACGATCTCCAGGGCGCCCTGGGGCAGGATGCCCTGGAGGCTGGCGAGCTGGTCGTTGATGGTCGAGGCATCGGCCACGAGGCCGTAGCAGGAGACCAGGGCCGCCACCGCCGGGAAGATCGCCAGGAGCGTGAAGAAGGTGACGCCGGCCGCGATCAGCGACAGGCGGTTCTCGCCGATGTCGTGATACGCGCGCAGCGCGATGTCCTTCCAGCCCTTGGCGGGGATCTCGGTCGGCGTCGAGGCCCGCCGCCCGCGATCGGCCTCGGCCCGGGCGACGGCGTGGGCCTCCCGTCCCGCGTGCGCGGGCGACGTCCGGCGCGCGTCGTCCCGGTCGGCGGACCGGCCGGGCGCACGGTCGGCCGAGGAACCGGCCGAGGAATCGACCGGGGAATCCGCCGCGGCACCGACCGCGCCCCGGGCCGGCCGGCGGGGGAGGGCGACGAGGCCGATCAGCGCGGTGGCGAGGGCGAGCGTCCAGACCGTCGAGGCGCCTCCCTCGGGAGCGGCGGCCCTGGCGGGGGCTGGATCGGGGGCAGGCATCGGCGACCTCGGCAGGGTTCGGGCAGACAGGGGCGGGGCCTTCGGGGCCGCGCGTCGCGGCGTCCGGATCGGCGCGTCCGGGACGGCGCGTCCGAATGGCCGCAGCTGCGAGGGGGAACGCCGCGGCGCGGGGAACGGTTCGCCGTGCAGTTGCAACTCGACGGCGAACGACGCGGAGAACCGGCATGGCGCGCCTGAACGGCGGGACGGTGGTCATCACCGGGGCCTCGAGCGGCATCGGCCGGGCGGCGGCCGAGGCCTTCGCGGCGCGGGGCGCGCGGGTGGTCCTGGCGGCGCGGCGGGCCGACGTGCTCGACGGGATCGTCCGCGACCTGCGCGCGTCGGGCGCCGAGGCCGTCGCGGTGCCCACCGACGTCACCGAGCCCGAGGCGGTGGACGCCCTGGCCCGGGCGGCGCTCCGGGCCTTCGGCGGCATCGACGTCTGGATCAACAACGCCGGGGTAGGGGTGTTCGGCCCCCTGCTGGACGCCCCCCTGGACCTGCACCGGCAGACGATCGCGGTGAACCTGCTGGGCGCCGTGCACGGGGCCTACGCGGTGCTGCCCCACTTCCTCGACCGCGGCCGGGGGACGCTGATCAACACGGTCTCGATGGGCGGCTGGGCACCGACGCCCTTCGCCGCCGCCTACACGGCCAGCAAGTTCGGCCTGCGCGGCTTCTCGGCGAGCCTGCGCCAGGAACTCGCCCGGCACCGGCACATCCGCGTCTGCGCCGTGTTCCCCGCCATCGTCGACACGCCGGGCCTGGATCACGGCGCCAATGTCAGCGGCCGGCGGCTCAATCCCGGGCACCTGTACTACGCGCCCGAGGCCGTGGCCGAGACCTATCTCCGCCTCGTGCGCCACCCGCGCGACGAGGTCGCGGTCGGCTGGTCGGCCCGCCTCGCGCAGGTGGGCTACGCGCTCGCCCCGTACCCGACCGAGCACCTGATGGGCGCCGGGTTCCGGTGGGCCCTCGACCGGGCCGAGCCCGGGCCGCGCACGCACGGCGCCCTGCGCGCGCCGACGCCGGAGGGCACGCGCGCCGACGGCGGCTGGCGCGCCCGCAAGCACGTCCCCGATGCCGGCACGCTGAGCACCGCCCTCGGCACCGGGCTCGCCGCCGCGGGGGCCTGCGCGGCGCTCCTCGCCGGCCTCGCGGCGGCGCGGCGGTTCGGCGCCCGCGGCTGAGCCCCGTTCGGGCAAAGCGCTAACCCATGTTGCGGCATGGGCGGCCCGGGCACGCCACAACCGGTCCTCTGGGCTTGACCGGCCCGCCCGCCGACGACCGGACCGAATGCCCGACACCGAAGGCTCATCGCTCCTCGATCCCATCGCGGATGTCGCAGAGGAGGCCGGGGACGAGACTCGCTTCGGCCTGCCGGAGGCCGTGCGGGCCCATCTCGGCACCCTGCTCGGCCGCACCTACGACCGGATCGGCCAGGACGCGGACGGTGCCACGACCCCCTTCTCCGACCTGCTCGCGCGCCTGGAGATCGCCCTCGCGCAGGCCGAGGGCGAGCGGGACAAGACCTTCCGCGCGGGCCTGCTGGAGGTGGTGCCGGCGCTGCACCGGTTCGCGGTCTCGCTGACGCGCGACCCGGCCGCGGCGGACGATCTCGTGCAGGACACCCTGCTGCGCGGCTGGCGCGGCCGTGGCGGCTTCACCCCCGGGACCAACCTGGAGGCGTGGCTGTTCACGATCCTCCGCAATGTCTTCTACAGCCAGCACCGCAAGCAGGGCCGCGAGGTCGCCGACACCGACGGCAACTACGCCGAGCGGCTGACCAGCATTCCCGAGCAGGGGGGCCACCTCGACCTGCAGGACGTGCGCGCGGCCCTCGACCGCCTCGCGCCGGTGATGCGCGAGGCGCTGGTCCTCGTGGCGATCGAGAACCTGAGCTACGAGGAAGCCGCCGTCGTCATGAACTGCCGGATCGGCACCGTGAAGAGCCGGGTCTGGCGCGCCCGCGAGCAGCTCGCGCGCATGCTCGGCTATGGCGGCGACGAGATCGGCAGTGACGGGGTCATGCTGTCGGTGACCGGCACTTCGGCCTGATCGCGACGATTGTCACGATCGAATACGCCAATTCGACACTTCGACGGCCGTATTCGCCAGCAAATTGACTTAGGTGAAAGCGCCCGGGCCGTCGCCTGGGCGATATGGAGCGGGTTGGGTCGATCCGTCGACTCGGCCGGGCTCCCATCGGTGTGACATCCCCCCGATCCACCGATGGGAGCCTCTTCGCCGGCAGCCGCAGCGGATGCGCGGGACGGACGCCCCCCGCCCGGATCTCAGGTCGAGCCGCTCCGGTCCGCGTCGAGCTGCTGCAGCAGCTCCGCCAGCCGGGGATCCAGCGCCTCGTCGATCACCGGATCGTACATCGCCCGCATCTGGTGGCCGAGCCGCACGCGCGTCTGCGCGTCGAGGATCGGGCCACCCGCGACGGGCACCACCCGCAGGGCGGACGGTGCCGCGCCGGCGGCGTAGCGCTCGGTCGGTCCGGGGGCGGCACGGCGGTGATCAGGCCGGTGTTCGGCCCGGTGTTCGGGATGAGGCATGCCTCCTACATCGGCCCGCACCCCCGCCGCGGCAACCACCGGCCCGCCCGATGTCACGTCCGGTGGCAAATCCGGTGGCAAATCCGGTGGCAAATCCGGTGGCAAATCCGGTGGCAAGTCCGACAGCGTGTCGTCGTCCGCCTCAGGCATCGTCCTCGGGGGCGAAGACCTCGCCCTTCTCGGCCAGGACGGTGTCGGCCGCGTCGCGGGCCAGCTCGTCCCGGTCGGCCGCGGGAGCGGGGCGACCGAGCGCCCGCGCCAGGGCTCCGTCCCAGCCGGGCGCCGGCGCCTGGCCCTGCCCGGCGAGGATCGCGCCGGCCCGGCGGCAGACCCGGGCCCAGTCCGGCGCGCCGAGGGCGGCCCAGTCGGTCCCGAGGCCGAGTTCGGTCGCGGCCTGATCGGCGGCCCGGGTCGCCGCCTCGGTCGAGCCCGGCGGCGGGGCGGGGATGTCGGTCATGGCGATGCGGCCTCCTGCCGGGCTGTCGATGCTCCGGCGGACGATGTAACGCGCCGGTCCCCACCCATCAGCGCAGGCCGTGGGCCGCGAGTTCCTCCGGCGCGCCCGCGGCCGCGTCCTGGCGCAGCAGGATCGCGTCGAGGGTGACCGGGCGGTCGTCCCAGGCATCCACGCCGACATCGCAGGAGCGCGTGGTGTCGGCGAGCCAGCCGTGGCTGTGCCCGTAGAGGTGGCGCGTCTCCCGCCACAGGCCCGGCCAGGCCCGGTGCGCGTAGTGCGACAGGAACAGGCGGTGCGGCCGCCCGCGCGCGTCCGCGACGGAGAGGCGGGCGCTCTCCACCGGCGGCTCGGCCCAGGGCAGGTCCAGGACGCGGTTCGAATCGTGGTTGCCCCGGACGAGGCGCTTGGTGCCGTTCAGCCGCGCGAAGATCGCCGCGCAGTGCGCCCGGCTGGCATGGGCGGCGAAGTCGCCGAGGTGCCAGACGGCGTCCTCCGGGCCGACCACGGCGTTCCAGCCGGCGACCAGGGCCTCGTCGTGGGCCTCGACGCCGCCGAACCGCGCCCCCCGGTGGCGGAGGATGTGCGGGTCGCCGAAATGCGTGTCCGCGGTGAAGAAGATCGCCATGGTGTCGAGACCTGGGCCGCGGGCGCGTCCCGTCCAGACCGGCCGGCGCGAGGCGCGCGGCCGCATCGCCGCGTTTCCGGACCGCTCCGGGCGGCTCCAGGGCCGCTTCCGCGAAACCCCGCGGGCCGGTTAGGCTGCGGCGATGCTGGATCCCGCCATCTACGACCACCTCCTGGACGCGGCGCGCGCCCATCCGCCGCTGCGGGCCGCCCTGGTGCGGGCCGGTCCGATCCGGATCGAGCCGCCGGCGCATCCGTGCGTCGCCGACCGTCTGTTCGTCGAGGTGGTCAACCAGCAGCTCTCCGTCCGGGCCGCGGCGGCGATCTGGGCCCGGATCGAGGCCGCGGCCGCGGCGGCGGGCGCGCGCCCGCGGGACCTGTTCGAGGCCGGGGACGCGGCGCTGCTGCGGGCCTGCGGCATCTCGGGCAACAAGGTGCGGGCGCTCCAGGCGATCGTGGCGGCCGAGACGGCGGGCCTGCTCGGGCCCGGCCTCGCCGACCTGCCGCATCCCGAGCGGGCGGCGATCCTGTGCGGCATCCGCGGCGTCGGCCCCTGGACGGCCGACATGGTCGGCATCTTCCACTTCCACGACCCCGACATCTGGCCCGCGGGCGACGTGGCGGCGGTGGGGTGCCTCCGCCGCCTCACTGGGCGGGCCGATACCGCCGCGGTGGCGGCCGCCTTCGCGCCGTACCGCTCGATCCTGGCCCGCTACCTGTGGCGCATCAAGGACACGGCGCCCGCGCCGGTGGCCGCCCCCGTGGGCGCGCCGGCGGACGAACCGGTCGCACAGGATCCCGCGCCCCGGACCCGGCGCTCCCGCGGCGCGGCGAGATCCGGGTGACGGCCGGGGCTCGGCTATCCGTCGGCGCCGCCCGGGCCCGTAGCTCGATGGTCGGAGCCGGCCGCTCCTGACGGTCCGCCCGGACCATCGGTCCCCTGGGCTGGACGCAGCTTCTCTCGCTGGGGCACGTTTTCTCGCTGGGGCACGAGAAACGGCACGGGCGACGTCCCGATCAGACCCCGTTTCGCGCCGCCAGTCTCCCCCCAGTGCGCAGGCCGCGCCGTCCATGCGGATCAGGTCGGCGCTTTCTCCACCCGGTCGCGGAGCCGGACCACGCCGCCCTCCGGCAGGAGGGTCTCGACGCCGAACGCCGCACCGAACGCCGCGCCGTGCGCATCCACGGAAGTGGCGAGGTCGCGACCGTCAGGGCCGGCGCACAGGCAGGTCCCCCGTCCCCGCGCGACGCGGCCACGTACGTGTCGGGAACCCCGTCCGGCAGCACGGTGACGGCATGGTCACCGGGGCGGCTGTCCTGCCCGTACTGGACCTTCCCGTACTGGACCTTCCCGTGCGGGTCGGTGGCGACCGCGAGGGCGCGGACCCCGCGGTTGCCCACGAACGGCTCACGCGGGGCGATGCCGGGGACCGCCACATGTCGCGGCTCGCCCGTCGACATCGCCTCCACAGTCACGCGCCCGAGCCTCCGGCCCGGCGCCCCGAACGTGGATGAGATCGCGTCGTGATCTTGCCGGGACCGGACCCCGTCCACGCCGGGACGGTGGAGCGGCTGGGATGTGGACGGACCGCGTGCGTTCAACCGCATCGACCTCAACCGGAGCGCGGCGCTGGCCGGGCTCTGTCTCGCCTACCGCCCGGAGGATCTCGTGCTGGCCGAGATCGCCGGACCTGCCCGCGCCGTCGCCAGGCCGCGCCGGCCTTCGCGGTCGAGGCTTCGCGCCACCGGGGCTGATCGACGTTCCGGAGCCCCGTCATCGATCCGACGCGCGAGGCGGCGTCCGCGGGCCGTACCCCTGTCGAAGACGGGCAACCACGAACGCGGCGGACCGAACAGCCGTCGCGGGCCGGTCTCCGCCGGTCCGCTTCCGCGCGGTACGCGCGTCGAGGCAGACGGCGACCGTTCCGTCTCAGACAGCCTTCTCCTTCGCGTCGTAGGCAGTCTGAGCCGCATCGATCTGCGCCATGTTATCGAACGCCCACGCCCCGAGGGCCTGGATCGGCCCCGCCAGGGAGTGCCCGAGTTCCGTCAGTTCATAATCGACCCGCGGCGGGATGGAGGGCGTCACCGTTCGCGTCACGAGCCCATCCCGCTCCAGATTCCGCAGAGTGAGGGTCAGCATCCGCTGGGAAATCCCCTCGACACCGCGCTTCAACTCGCTGAACCGACGCGACCGGTCGCGCAGGAGCATGATGACGAGGACGGTCCACTTGTCGCCGATGCGGGAAAGGATCTTCGAGACCCGCATGCATCCCGCCGAATGCTCGGGGCGATGGACAGTCACATCCATGTAACCTCGGTACCCTTCCTGTGCCGTCTTGCAGGAGGAGACGGGGCTCGTATCATAACGCGGTCACTAAACGAAACCGAGGCCTGCTAAGGAACCCACGCGCGGCTCCGGGCGCTCCGGTCACATCCAGGGTCCCGGCATGTCGCAGAGTCTCGCCCGCGCCGTCCGACCTTCGCGCGGTCGCAACATCGCCGCGTGGGTCCTGTCGGTGGCTCTGTCCGCCGCCTATCTGGCGGCCGGCGGCGCCAAGCTGGCCGGCGTGCCGATGATGGTCCAGACCTTCGACCAGATCGGCCTCGGGCAGTGGTTCCGCATCGCGACGGGCCTCGTCGAGGTCGTCGGCGCCCTCGCGCTCCTGACACCCGGCTACGCCTTCCTCGGCGCCGTCTGGCTCGCCGCGACCATGGTGGGCGCGCTCCTCGCGCACCTCCTGGTGCTCCAGACCCCGGCGGCTCCCGCCTTCCTGCTGCTCAGCCTCGACGTCGTGCTCGCGTCGCTGCGCCGCGACCCGTCAGCCCGTCTCGTCCCACGCCCGCGGTAGGCCGCAGGGCCGGGCCGTCGCGCGCCAGCTGCCCACGACACCCGACCCCATCGCACAGGAAGTCCTACGATGACCGAGACACCGTTCGCGCCCGTCCTCTTCCTCAAGGCGGGCTGCCCCTTCTGCATGAAGGTGCGCCTGTTCCTCCTCGAGGCTGGACAACTCGACGGCGTCGTCCTGCGCGAGTTCGCGCCCGGCACCGAGGAGGAAACCGAGATCCGCGGCCTGCTCGGCCCGGTGGTCGAGAATGTCACCTTCCCGGCGGCCGAACTCACGCCCGGCAGCTTCACGACGGAGTCCGACGCCATCGTCGCGCACTTCGCGGCACGTGCGGGTGTCGAGCCGGCCGCCTTGCCCACCTACCAGTCCTACCTGAACGGCGTGTTCAAGAACCTCGGGGCGCTCTACCGGGAGAACATGGACCTCAAGAAGCGCCTCCCGCCGGCCTGACGGAGAACGGCACATCCGATGGCCCCCGACACGCCCGAAGCCGCCGCGCCGCCTGTCGAGGCAAGGCTTGGCCGCGCCCTCGATGGCATTCCCTTCCTGGACGATGCCACGCGCCCGAAGGCGCCGCCCATCCCCGACGTGACCCCGGCCCAGCGGGCGCGGGGGCGGCGCCTGGCCCTGTATCATCGCCACCACCTCGCGGAGCTCGCCGCCGTTCGCGGCGCGCTGGACCGCTTCCTGGCGGGCACCGGCACCGTCGAGGCGGTGACGGACGGCGTGGCGTCGATGACGCTGACCGAGAACTACCGTGCCTTCGGCACCCTCTGCGGGCGCCAGTGCCACCTCCTCCAGATGCACCACGACATCGAGGAGGGCGACATGTACCCCAGGCTGCGGCGATCCGACGGCCTGCGCCGGGTCCTCGACCGCCTCGGTGCGGAGCACCGCACCGTGCACGCCCTCCTCGAACGCATCCGCGCCATCGTGCGGTCCGTCGCATCGGCCCCCACGCGGGAACAGCTCCTCGACCTCAGGGAGGTCTACGGGGTCTTCGAACGCGTGGTGATCTCGCACTTCGGGTACGAGGAGCGAGAGCTCGAAGAGGCCATCGGGTACTACGACGCCCTGTGACCGCGCCCACGCGCGATGGCCCACGCGCGATGGAACGTCGGGCCCGACCGCGTGCATCGAGAGTCCGTCCGGTCTGGACGGCCCGCGGAGGTCGCGGTCCCTCAGCGCGCTCAGCGCCGGCGTCGCCCGACAGCCCCGGCGCGCATCCCGGCTGCTCGATCCGTCGGGGGACGAACACCGCCCCCGGCGACGGACTGGAGAGCAGGACCCGGCACGCCGCGGCTGAGGGCCCCGGCACCAGTGAATGAACGTTCATTGACATGAGAATGAACGTTCACTAATGCTCCCGACGTGGCGCGGGAGACGCGAATGATGCACGGTTTCTCAGAGGCGCGGCCCGTCCACGGACCGGCCCCCGAGGCATGGGCCTGCCTGCGCTCCGTCGCGGTAGCGGCGTCGCGCCCGGCCAACCTGCTCGCCGTCCTCGTGGCGCTTCTGGGCTGGGCCGCACTGATCTCCTGGACCGGCAACGGCGCCGGGGGCTGGCAGGCCCGGACCTGCGCCGGTCTCGACGTGGTCTCGCGCGCCTGCGCCGAGACCCGCCCGGTCCAGGACGCCGGCCGGGTCGTGCCCCATGCGGCGGAGCTGGCGTCGTGGGCGCGGTGACCGGCGCCGTCGTCGAGGTCCGCGACGTCCAGGCGGCGCGGCGCGAACAGATCCTCGACGCGGCCGAGGCCTGCTTCGTCCGGAACGGCTTCCACCGCACCACGATGTCGGACCTCGCCCGCGAGGCCGCGATGAGCCAGGGCAACTTCTACCGCTACTTCGCCTCGAAGGAGGACATCGTCCTGGCGATGGCGGAGCGCGACCGCGCCCGCGGCGCCGCCCTGGTCGCCGAGATGGAGCGGGACGGCGACCGCCGCGCGTCCCTGAACGGCATCCTCGAACGGTTCTTCACCGGCATCACCCGCGAGGCCGCGGTGCTGCGCCTCGACCTCTGGGCGGAAACCACGCGGAACCCCGCCATCGCCGCGCTGGTCGACCGCAGCGAGGCCGAGGCCCGCGCGTGGCTGTGCGGGATGTTCGCGGCGCTCGCCGCCTCGCCGGATTGCGACCCCGCGTCGATGTTCGAGGCGATCAACCCGCTGATGAAGGGCATCGTCGTCGGCCGCGCCATCCTGCCGGGCTACGACCCGGTCCCCGCCGTCGCCCACCTCCAGGCCCTGATCGAGGCGGGCCTGAACGGCGCGCTGCCGCGGGTCACCACCGCCGTTCCGGAGACCGGCCGATGACCCGCGCCGCCTTCCTCGTCGCCCCCGCGCTGCTGGCGCTCGGCCTGTCGGCCGCCTCCGCCCGCGACGAGGCCGCCGCCGCGCTCAAGCCGTTGCCCGCGCCCGCGGTCAGCGTCGTCGAGGCGACGCGGCGCGAGACCGTGGAGACCGTGACGGTGACCGGGACCCTGGTGCCCCGCGACGAGATCCTGGTGACGCCCGAGATCGACGGCTACCGGGTCACCGAGGTGCTGGTCGAGGAGGGCGCGCGCGTCACCAAGGGTCAGGTGCTCGCGCGCCTCGCCCGCGACCTCATCGACCGCCAGATCGCCCAGCAGGACGCGGTGGTGGCCAAGGCCGAGGCCGCCGTGCCCCAGTCCCAGAGCAGCATCGAGCAGGCCGAGGCCGCCGCGACCGAGGCCCGGCTCAGCCTGGATCGGGCCAAGACGCTCATATCCACGGGCAACACCACCGCCGTGGTGATGGAGACCCGGACCTCTGCCCTGCGCCAGGCCGAGGGCCGGCTCGCCTTCGCCCGCAACGGGCTGGCCATGGCCAGGGCCGACCTCGCCCAGGCCCGCGCCGTGCGCGACGAGCTGTCCCTGCGGCTGGCCCGCACGGAGATCCGCGCTCCCGTGGACGGCATCGTCAGCCGCCGCACCGCCCGGGTCGGCCTCGCCGCCTCGGCCGCGTCCGAGCCCCTGTTCCGCCTGATCGCCCGCGGCGAGATCGAGCTCGAGGGCGAGATCGTCGAGACCAAGCTGCCCCTGCTGCGCGAGGGCGCCCCGGCCTGGATCGATCTCGGCGAGAGCGGCCGCGTCGCGGGCCGCGTGCGGGCCGTCTACCCCGAGGTCGACAAGGCCACCCGCCTTGGCAAGGTGCGCGTGCGCCTCGATCCCGACCCGCGCCTGCGCATCGGGACCTTCGCCCGCGGCGGGGTCGAGCTCGGCCGCAGCCGCGGCGTGAGCGTCCCCCAGGCCTCCGTGCTCTACGGCGGCGGACGCCGCAGCGTGCTCGTTGTCGCCGGCGACCGGGTCGAGGACCGCACCGTGCGCACCGGCATCGCCGACGAGGACACCATCGAGATCCGCGCAGGCCTCAACGAGGGCGAGCGCGTCGTGGCCCGGGCCGGCTCGTTCCTGCGTGACGGCGACCGGGTCCGGCCGGTCCTCGAGGCCCCGCCCCCCGCGCCCGCGGTCGCCGCGGTGCCCGCGCCGCGGGACACCGCCGAAGCCGGCGTGCCTTAAGCCGGCGTCCCCACACCCATCCCGACGTCACGAGAGCCAGGGCCGCCCGATGCGCCTGAACGTCTCCGCCTGGGCGATCCGCAATCCCATCGCGCCCCTCGTCCTGTTCCTGGTGCTGGTCGTGCTCGGCCTCGTCAGCTTCCGCGGGCTCGCGGTGACGAAGATGCCCAACGTCGACGTGCCCATCGTCTCGGTGGCGATCACCCAGTCGGGTGCGGCACCGTCCGAGTTGCAGACCCAGGTCACCAAGTGGGTCGAGGACTCGATCGCCGGCGTGCGGGGCGTCAAGCACATCACCTCGGCCATCACCGAGGGCTCCTCGGTGACCACGGTCGAGTTCCGGCTGGAGGTGAACACCGACCGCGCCGTCAACGACGTGAAGGACGCGGTCTCGAAGATCCGCATCAACCTGCCCCGCACCATCGACGAGCCGGTGATCAGCCGCGTCGAGATCGCCGGCCTGCCGATCCTCGTCTACGGCGTGAAGGCGCCCGCGATGACGCCCGCCGACCTCTCCTGGCTGGTCGAGGACAAGATCGCCCGCGCGCTCCAGGGCGTGAAGGGCGTGGGCGGCGTCGAGCGGGTCGGCGGCGTCGCGCGCGAGGTCCGGGTCGTGCTCCAGCCGGACCGGCTGCTGTCGCTCGGGATCACCGCCGCGGACGTGAACCGGCAGCTGCGCCTCACCTCCGCCGACATGGCGGGCGGGCGCGGCGAGGTCGGCGGGCGCGAGCAGTCGATCCGGACGCTCGCCGCGTCGCGCACCCTGCGCGACCTCAAGGCCACCGCCATCGTCCTGCCGGGCGGCCGCAAGGTCCGGCTCGACGACCTCGCACGCGTCGAGGACGGTATCGAGGAGCCGCGCACCTTCGCGCGCTTCAACGGCGAGCCGGTGGTCGCCTTCGCGGTCTCGCGCGGTGCGGGCGCCAGCGACGCCGAGGTCGCGGCTGGGGTGCAGAGGAAGATCGCCGAGTTCCAGGCGAGCTATCCCGATCTGCAGTTCGAGCTGATCGATTCGTCGGTCTCGTCGACCATCGGCTCCTACGATTCCGCCATGCACACCCTGATCGAGGGGGCGCTCCTCGCGGTCATCGTGGTGCTGCTGTTCCTGCGCGACTGGCGCGCCACGCTCATCGCGGCGGTGGCGCTGCCCCTCTCGGTCTTCCCGACCTTCTGGGCGATGGACGCGCTGGGCTTCACGCTGAACGGCATCAGCCTGCTCGCGATCACGCTGGTGACCGGCATCCTCGTGGACGACGCCATCGTCGAGATCGAGAACGTCGTCCGGCACATGCGGCTGGGCAAGTCGCCCTACCGAGCGGCCATCGAGGGCGCCGACGAGATCGGCCTCGCGGTCATCGCCATCACGGCGACCCTGATCGCCGTTTTCGCCCCGGTCTCGTTCATGCCGGGCATCGCCGGCCGCTACTTCATCCAGTTCGGCCTGACCATCGCGGTCTCGGTGTTCATGTCGCTGCTCGTGGCGCGCCTCATCACCCCGATGCTCGCCGCCTACTTCCTGCGCGACCGCGGCCACCACGACGAGCGCGAGGGACCGGTCATGCGGGCCTATACGCGCCTCGTCGGCTGGTCGGTACGCCACCGGGTCGTCACGCTGTTCGCCGGCCTCGCGCTGTTCGCCGCCTCCATCGCGTCGACGGGCCTGCTGCCCTCGGGCTTCATCCCGAAGCAGGACAATGCCCGCACGCTGTTCATGGTCGAGCTGGCGCCGGGCGCGAAGCTCGCCGACACGGTGGCGGTGTCCGACCGGGTGGTCTCGCGCATCCGGGCGCTGCCCGAGGTGACCTCGGTCTTCGTCGACGGCGGACGGCAGGTCGGCGGCAAGAAGGAGACCCGGCTCGCGACCCTGACCGTCAACCTCACGCCGAAGGCCGCGCGCGCCAAGCGCCAGTGGACGGTCGAGGCCGAGATCGCGGCCCTGCTCGCCGAGGAGCCCGACATCCGGTCCTGGACCCTGCGCGACAGCGGCCAGCGCGACCTCGCCCTGGTGGTGAGCGGTCCCGACGCCGACGTCGTCACGGAGGTCGCCGCGCGGCTGCAGCGCGACATGGCCGCCATCCCGCACCTCGTGGCGGTGATGTCGACGGCGCCGCTGAACCGGACGGAGGTCCGCATCCGGCCGAAGGAGGGCGTGGCGGCCGATCTCGGCGTCTCGACCGACGCCATCGCGGAGACCGTCCGGGTCGGGACCATCGGCGACATCGGCCTGAACCTCGCGAAGTTCAACGCCGCGGACCGCCAGGTGCCGATCCGGGTGCAACTGCCCGAGAGCGCCCGCGGCGCCGTCTCACGGCTGGAGAACCTGAAAGTGCCGGCCAAGAACGGGGCCGCCGTGCCGCTGGCGGTCGTGGCCGACATCGAGCTCGACCAGGGACCCGGCGCCATCGACCGCTACGACCGGGCGGTGCGCGTGGCCGTCGAGGCCAACATGGAGAACTCGGAGGCCCTCGGGACGCTCATCGCCGAGGCGCTGCGGACGCCGACGGCCAGGACTCTGCCGCCGGGGGTGACCATCAAGCAGACCGGCGACGCCGAGATCATGGGCGAGGTGTTCTCGGGCTTCCTGATGGCGATGGGCGCCGGCATCATGATGGTCTACGCGGTGCTCGTCCTGCTGTTCGGCTCGTTCCTGCAGCCGCTGACCATCCTGTTCTCGCTGCCTCTGTCCGTCGGCGGCGCCATCCTCGGCCTGCTCCTCTTCCAGATGCCGATCTCGATGCCGGTCGTCATCGGCATCCTGATGCTGATGGGACTGGTCACGAAGAACGCGATCATGCTGGTCGACTTCGCGGTCGAGGAGATGGGCCGCGGCGTCGACCGGGTCACCGCCATCGTCGAGGCCGGCCGCAAGCGGGCGCGGCCCATCGTGATGACGACCATCGCGATGGCGGCGGGCATGGTCCCGTCCGCCATGGCGCTCGGGGTCGGCGGCGAGTTCCGGGCGCCGATGGCGGTGGCGGTCATCGCCGGCCTCATCGTCTCGACCCTGCTCTCCCTCGTCTTCGTCCCGGCCGTGTTCCTGCTGATGGACAGCCTGGGCCGACTGCTCGGCCGACTGCTCGGCCGCTTCGTCGGCCCGCGGGACGAGGCGTGCGGCCACGCGGCGGCGACGCCGTGAGCCACCCCTCCGCCCCACGTTACAACGGAATCCGATGACCGCTCCCGCCTAGCGGCCCCGTTCGCCTCGGTGACCGCCGCCGCGTCCGGCCGAGCCGTTCGGGACTTGGCTCACGGGAGACGGTCGCGCCCGGGTCCGGACCGAGCGGTGCGGATCCGACGCGTCCCGCCTGTGTGGCTTCATCGTCTGGGGTAGAGACCCGTTCGACGGGAGCGGCAGGCCGAAGGTCGACCAATCCAACCCGAACCCGGCTTGGCAAGCCCGACCCCGCCCGGCCACCGGACGCGTGCGCCGCGCCCTTGTGCCGACGGTCGTCGAAGGGGCAGCCCCTCAGCAGCAGCGCGCGTCGTCTCGCCGCTTCGCCTCCAGCCATCGATCACGATGGCTTGCAGCTCGCCACGCGCGGCGCCAGGGCCACGGTCAGCACATCTCCTGACCGGACGGGGGCGCCAGCGCGATGGAGCTGCATCGGCGCGACTCCGTCGCTGACCTCGAAGGTGAGCCGGGCGCCCGGGTCGAGGCCGACGTGCTCCGACACCGTGCGGATGATCTCCGCGACCTTGCCGGCGGTCATGTGGGTGCGGTCGCCGTCGACCACGTCCCAGAGCTGGACGAAGATCTCCGACCAGGCTTCCGGGTTGGCCCCGCAGTCGAGGGCGGCGAACTGCCCGGCCTTCACCTCGGTGACATGATAGCCGCGCTCGATCGTCCGGCCGGCGTAGCTGAACACCAGGGGCGCGGCCGGCTGCGCGTCGCAAGCGGCGAGCAGGGCACCCAGCGGAATGTCCGTGGCGGCCGGCGCCATCCGGTCCGGGCGTTCAAGGGTCGGCATCGGCGCGCTCCACGGGTCGTTTCTCGGGAGAGGTCTCAGCGCTTTACAAAGCCGATATCGGCGGCCACCGCGCTCAGCCGCTCCGGCTCGCGCTCCTTCCGCTCGCTGTAGCGGTCCACCAGGTCGTCGGCCCGCTCGCGGGTCAGGAGCGTGAACTTCATCAACTCCTCGCACACGTCCACGACGCGCTCGTAGAGCGGCCCCGGCTTCATCCGGCCGGCGTCGTCGAACTCCTTGTAGGCCATCGGCACGGACGACTGGTTCGGGATGGTGATCATACGCATCCAGCGGCCGAGCAGGCGCAGGCTGTTCACGGCGTTGAAGCTCTGCGACCCGCCGGACACCTGCATGACGGCGAGGGTGCGCCCCTGGGTCGGTCGCACGCTGCCCTCGGAGAGGGGCAGCCAGTCGATCTGGCTCTTCATCACGCCGGTCAGGTTGCCGTGCCGCTCGGGCGACACCCACACCTGTCCCTCGGACCAGATCGACAGGGCGCGCAGCTCCTGCACCTTCGGGTGGTCGGCGGTCGTGTCGTCGGGCAGGGGCAGACCGCGGGCGTCGTAGATCCGCACCTCGCCACCCATGGCTTCGAGCAGCCGAGCGGCCTCGTAGGCGAGGAACCGACTGAACGAGCGCTCGCGCAGGGAGCCATAGAGGATCAGGAACCGGGGCGCATGGGTGAACGGCGCGGCCGAATCCGCGCTGGCGCGGGTCGGCACCACGAAGTGCGTCTGGCTCAAGTTCGGCAGGCCATCGGTGAAGGGCTGTGCAGGCTTGTCCAAGGATCGGCCTTCTTGTACTTTCAAACGGTAATTTGAAGATTGTAACGAAAATGGACGAGCCGCAAGCCCTCGCCGCGTTCGCGGCCCTCGCCCAGGAACATCGCCTGCGCCTGGTGCGGGCGCTCGTGACCGCCGGTCCGGACGGCCTGGCCTCCGGCGCGCTGGCCGAGGCGGTCGGCGTCTCCGCCGCCACCGTCTCCCATCACCTCAAGGAGCTGAGCCACGCCGGGCTGGTCGCCTCGCGGCGCGAGGGCCGCTCGATCATCTACAGCGCCGCCTACCCGGCGCTGTCCGACCTGATCGCCTTCCTGATGAAAGACTGCTGCCAGGGCCGCCCGGAAGTCTGCGCTCCGGCGATGGCCGCGCTGGCAACCTGCTGCCCCCCCGGAGAAACCGCCCATGGCTGAGCCGTTCGATGTCGTGATCTACCACAACCCCGCGTGCGGCACGTCCCGCAACACCCTGGCGATGATCCGCAACGCCGGCATCGAGCCGCATGTGGTCGAGTACGTCAAAACCCCGCCCGCGCGGGCGCTGCTGGTGCAGCTCCTCGCCCGCGCCGGCCTGAGCGTCCGCGACGTGCTCCGGGAGAAGGGCACGCCGTTCGCCGAACTGAAGCTCGGTGATCCGACGCTGACCGAGGAGCAGCTGCTCGATGCCATCGAGGCGCACCCGATCCTCATCAACCGCCCGCTGGTGGTGACGCCCAAGGGCGTGCGCCTCTGCCGGCCCTCCGAAGCCGTGCTGGATCTCCTGCCGGTGCAGCGGGGCGAATTCGTCAAAGAGGACGGCGAGCGGGTGGTGGACGAGCACGGCCGCCGCATCGCCACCGCCTGAGCCTCACGCCGAACCATAAGAAGAAACCGCCCGGATGCTCGCGCTCGCCATCTTCCTTGCCACCCTCGTCTTCGTCATCTGGCAGCCCAGGGGCCTCGGGATCGGGTGGAGCGCCTTGGCCGGCGCGGGCGTCGCCCTCGCCACGGGGGTGATCCATCCGGGCGATGTTCCGGCGGTCTGGCACATCGTTTGGGACGCGACGTTCACCTTCGTGGCGCTGATCATCATCTCGCTGCTGCTCGATGAGGCCGGGTTCTTCCACTGGGCGGCCCTGCACGTCGCCCGTTGGGGCGGTGGCCGGGGCCGGCGGCTGTTTCCGCTGGTCGTGCTCCTCGGCGCGGCCATCGCGGCGGTGTTCGCCAACGACGGCGCCGCGCTGCTGCTCACCCCGATCGTGCTGGCGATCCTGCTCCGGCTCGACTTCACGCCGGCGGCGGCCCTGGCGTTCATCGTCGCCTGCGGGTTCGTGGCGGACAGCACCTCCCTACCGCTGGTGATCTCCAACCTCGTCAACATCGTCTCCGCCAACTTCTTCGACGTGACCTTCGGCCGGTACGCGGCCGTGATGGTGCCGGTGAACCTGGTCTCCCTGACCGCGACGCTGGTGGTGCTCCGGGCCTACTTCCGGCGCGACGTGCCGGCGGCCTACCCGGTGGATGCGTTGGAGCGACCGGCCGGCGCGATCCGCGACCCGCTGGTGTTCCGGGCGGCGTTCCCGCTGCTCGGCGCGCTCCTGCTCGCCTACTTCGTCACCGCGCCGTTCGGCGTGCCGGTCTCGGCCGTCACCTGCGCCGGCGCGGCCCTGCTCCTGCTGCTCGCCGGCCGGGGCCGGATCATCCCGATCCGCAAGGTGCTCACCGGCGCCCCCTGGCAGATCGTCCTGTTCAGCCTCGGCATGTACCTCGTGGTCTACGGCCTGCGGAACGCCGGCCTGACCGACGAGCTGGCGAAGGGCCTGGTCTGGCTTGCCGGGTACGGCCCGTGGGTCGCCACCATCGGCACCGGCTTTGCGGCGGCCGTTCTGTCGTCGGTGATGAACAACATGCCGAGCGTGCTGATCGGAGCGCTCTCGATCCAGCAGGCCCCGGACCTGTCTCCGCTGACCCGCGAGCTGATGGTCTACGCCAACGTGATCGGCTGCGACCTCGGCCCGAAATTCACGCCGATCGGCAGCCTCGCCACCTTGCTCTGGCTGCACGTCCTCGCCAGCAAGGGTCAGAGGATCACCTGGGGCCAGTACATGAAGGTCGGCCTGGTCATCACCCCGCCCGTGCTGCTGATCACGCTGCTGGCGCTGGCGGCTTGGCTACCGCTGCTCGGCACCTGGTAGGCGGCCCGTGTCCGAGGCTCGCCGCTGGCCGGTGATCTCCGCCCTCGGCGTGGTGCAGATCCTCACCTGGGGGTCGTCGTTCTACCTGCCGGCGGTGCTCGCCGGCCCGGTCGCGGACAGCACCGGCTGGCCGCTCGCCTGGGTGGTCGGTGGCCTGTCCCTCGGCCTGTTGGTCGCCGCGTTCGCCTCGCCGCATGTCGGCGCCGCGATCCACCGCCACGGCGGTCGCCCGGTGCTGGCGCTGGCAGCCCTGCTGCTTGCGGCCGGGCTGACCACGCTGGCGCTCGCGCCGGCGCTGCCGGTCTACCTGGCCGGCTGGCTGCTCCTGGGCCTCGGCATGGGCTGCGGGTTGTACGACCCGGCGTTCGCGACACTCGGCCGGCTCTACGGCGCTGCGGCGCGGCCGGCGATCACGAGCCTGACGCTGTGGGGCGGGTTCGCCAGCACCGTGTGCTGGCCGCTGTCGGCGTTCCTGGTCGCGCATGCCGGCTGGCGGGGGGCGTGCCTCGCCTACGCCGGCCTGCACCTCGCGGTGACGCTGCCGCTGGTGCTACGGCTGATCCCGAAGGCCCCGGCGCTGCCAGCGGCGGCACATCACCAAGCCGGCGCCGGCCCGCTGACGACTCCGGAGCGGCGGGCGTTCCTGCTGTTCGCCGAGGTCCTGGTGCTCGGCGGCGCGATCATGGCGCTGGTGTCGGTTCACCTGATTACCCTCTTGCAGGCGCGCGGCGTAGCGCTCGCTTCGGCGGTCACCTACGGGGCGCTGATCGGCCCGGCGCAGGTCGGTGCCCGCCTCGTGGAGATGTCCTTCAAGGGGCGGCACCATCCGCTGTGGACGCTGACCGCCGCGTTCGCTCTGGTCGCCCTCGGCGTGGCCCTGCTCGCGTTCGGCCTGCCCGGCGTGGGGCTCTGGCTGGTGCTCTACGGCGGCGGCAACGGGATCTACTCGATCGCGCGGGGCACGGTGCCCTTGGCGCTGTTCGGCTCCGTGCGCTACCCGCTGGTGGTCGGCCGCTTGGCCCGGCCGGGCCTGATCGCGCAGGCTCTGGCTCCCCCAGCCGGCGCGGTGGTGCTCACCCATGCCGGCCCGGATGCGCTGTGGTGGTTGCTGCTCGCTCTCGCGCTCGCCAATCTCGGGTTGGTCGGCGCGCTCTGGCGGACACGGTAGTTGATCTCACCGCGCCATCCGCCTCCATCCCCGATCCGACCCCTCCACCGGCCGGCCTCGGTCGGAAGCGGAACCTTCCCCACGGGACGCCAGGGGTGCGTTCGGTCACCGCCCATCGCTGCCGTTCGAGCCCGCGGCCCGGGATCATCCCGCCGTCTGGCCGCCGCCGGCTGCCCTGCCGCCAAGCCAGGACCGTCACGGCGACCGGCGACCCGCCGAGGACCATGGTGGCGATGCCGATGACCGCCGTCGCGACCGGTGTCGCGATGAGGAGGCCGTAGAGGCGCGACCCGAGGAGCAGGATGAGGCACAGGGCGGTGACGCCGACCTGCGTGACCGTCTCAGGATCGGCCGCAGGCAGGTGACAGGCAGGGGAGCACCGCGAACTGCCCGAGGAAGAACCGCCAGGGGCCGAGCATCCCGAGGGGACCGTCCGGCGGCGGGTGACCCGGAACACCGTTCCACTCACGGCCGATCCGCGCTCGGACGGCATCGTGGCCGAGGACATGACCGCGGTCCGGATCGGGCCGGACATGCGCATGGCCGCCGCCCCCTCGTGTCTCGCCGGGCGAGCCAAGCCGCGGCGCCCGGAGGACCTCACCGCCCGCGCCTGCATCAACCAACGCCTGCCGACCCAAGGCGGATTCCACGCCCGGGAGTTCGGGAAGGACGGGCGCGAACCGAGGGTGCGGGTCGAGGGACCGTTGGTGTTCAACACCGAGGCGCTGCGCTCCTCCAGGCCGCCCTGGACGGGTCCGGGATCGCCTACCTGCAGGACGGCGCGCGGGCGCACCGGGAGGCCGGGCCCCTCGTCCGGGTGCGGGAGGACTGGTGCGGCCCGTTCCCCGGCCGTCACCTCCACTTCCCGAGCCGGCGCTGGCCGTGCTGGTCGAGGCGTTGCGCGACCGCGACCGAGCTCGCTATCCGGCCGGCCGCGGCCCCGCGGCGGGGGCGACGCGCCGCCCGGAACGGGCCCGTTCCCGAAGCGCAACCAGGGCCTCGTCGGCGGCCCTCTGCCCGCTGTCGTGGGCCCCGTGGGCGGTCGTGAAGTCGAAGGGGTGGGTCGCCTCGCCGGCGAAGAACAGCCGGTCCTCGAAGGGCCGGGCCAGCCGTGCCCGCGCCTCGGATCGGCCCGGCACGGCGCAGCTATACGCGCCGCCGATGGACGCCATCCGGCTCCACGACGTCGCTGCCAGCGGCCGGATGGCCGACGCCACGTCGTTGCCGAACAGGGCGGCCAGTTCCGCCGCGACGTGGGCGAAGCCGGCGGAGGGGCCCTCCTCCTCCACGAGGCGGGCACCGTCGCCCCCGAGGAACGCCTCGATCACCGGCCAGCCGTTGGGTCGGATGGAATAGGCGGCAGACCTCGGGTCACGCAGGTTTCCGTAGGCGTGGGTGCCCGGTCCGAACGCGGTGTCGCGTCCGATCTCCAGAAAGATCTTCTCGTTGCGACCCAGCGGCAGGGCGGCGGCCGCCTCGCGCCAGGGGTCGACCTCGGCGGGAAGGCGGATCGCGTCGCCGGCCAGGATTGCGGTCGAGACCGTGAGGATGGCCGCCCCGGCGCGGACGGTGCCGGCGCGGGTGGCGACGGCGACGCCGTCCGCCGTCACGTCGATCCGCTCGGCGGGGGTGCCCAGCCGCAGCGTCGTCGAGGACGGCAGACTGGCGGCGACGAGCGTGCCGTAGCCGAGCGGCAGGTGCCAGTTCCGGCCGGTCGAGGCATCGTCGTAGGCGAGGTAATCGGTGGCCGAGATCTGCTCGGGCCCCACGCCGCTCATGAACCCGGCGATGGCCCGGACGTAGGCGTTCCAGGCGCCGCCGGGCGCGAGGGCATCGCTGGCCCGGTCGCTGCCCGCCGCGACCGTGCGGAGCCGCTCCTCCCACTCGCCGTACGCCTTCCGCGCCGCCGCCTGGTCGTCCTCGTCCTCGGCGATGCTCGGGTGTGCCTTCGCCCATGGCGGGTCGCCGCGATCGACCGGGAAGCCCGATGCCTCGGCGATGCAGGCCCACGCGTTGCGGTCGCCCGAGTGGAGCCACTCGCAGCCGAGGTCGAGCGGGTAGCCCCCGAGATCCTGCGTGTACGCGCGGCCCCCGAGACGCGCGGATGCCTCGACCAGCAAGGCCGATGCGCCGTGGTCCGCGAGCCTCCGCGCGGCGCCGATGCCGGCGGCGCCGCCCCCTACGATGATGACGTCGAACCCGCTGGTCATGAGATCTGGAGACAGGGACAAAACCGTTCGGCCTGAGCGTGGCAGACGAGGGCGCAGGCGAGCATCGCCCGGTGCAGCGCGGCCCAGACCCTGGGCGCCTGCCATACGCCCGGTCGCCGCCCGCGCGTCTTGCCGCCGCGGCCAACCCCCGCGCGCGGCAGGTGCCTCCACGGCGGTCCCGCGCGCAGGACGAGGACGATACCGGCCGCCCCGGCTCGATCCGCCACGCGCGGCCGACCATCCATCAGCTTTCCAGGCTCCGGCGGCAGAAGCGGCTCCACGACGGCCCTAAGGTCGCCAGGCAGGAGAGCGTCCATGACCTCTCAACTCGACCAGACCGGTTTTGTCCCACGCCGCGAGGCTTCGACGTTGTAGCACCCGCCGAGGCTGGAGATCTCGGTCGGCTCCCCCCGCCGCCTCTCGGATGGCTTCGGAGGCCGGTAAAAGTTTTCGCCTTCTCGAAGCCGACGAGCGCCGGGAAGCGGCCGTCGCCGCGGCCGTCGATCCTCACGAACGGCTCCTCCCGATCCTCCTGTGGGCGGGCTCACCTGGAAGAGGGCAGCCCCCATAGGAGGATCGCCACCGCCGTGCTCGGTGGGCAGCCGTTCCGCGGACCGGCGATGCCGTGCTGTCCCATCGCCCGCCACGCGACGCTCGACCGGTCACGAGGTCGGGACTCGGTTACCGACCCGAGTGCTGCCGGAGCCGGGATGGTCCGCGCCTGTTCCAGCGCACGGGAATGGACCGGAATGAGGGGAAACCGGGGTGACGAGACGGGACGGTTCGGGTATCGCTTCTCTAGGCGTCTCCGCTCTGTCGGGCCTGTAGCTCAATGGTTAGAGCCGGCCGCTCATAACGGTCTGGTTGCAGGTTCGAGTCCTGCCGGGCCCACCAGCCTCCCGCGGTCGCGCGGGATCGCCGGGTGGCAGGCCCCGGAGCGGACGCGCGGCGCGCCGCCTGTGGCCGCGCGGCGACACAGGCCGACGACGTCCTGTGGACGGCGCGAAACGTTCCGGATCGGTCACGGTTGACCGGCCAGTCTGCGGCCCCGACCCACCCGTCGCGGCGCGCGTCCGCCCTCTCGCCTTCGCCCACCGCCATCGCGTAGGTCCAACCGTGCCCGCCGCCACGCTCGACCTCGCCGACAGCCCATGCTCCCACAGTACCGCTGGCTCTGGGCCCTGACTCTCCTCCTCGCCTCCGGCGGGGCGGGTCTCCTCTACAACCTGCTCTTCGTCGGCGGGGCCTCGATGCTCGCCGGCCTCGTCTACGCCCTGGCGGTGGGCGGGACGGTGCTGGCCTTCGTGCCGGGCCTGGCCCTGTCGGGGCTGCAGACGCGGCTGCGCCGCCTGCCGGCGCTGGTCTACATGCTCGCGGCCGAGCTGCTGTACGTGGTGCTGATCACGCTCGGCTGCGCCCTCGGCGGGCTGGTCGTCTGGGCCTTCGGCCTCACCGGCGACAGCCTGTCCACGGCGGTGCGGATCACGCCGCGCTTCCTCGCCTACTCGCTGGCCGTGTCGGCCCTGCTGGTCTTCGTCATGCGCATGCGCGACCTGATCGGCGGCGAGGTGTTCGTGAACTTCATGATCGGCCGCTACCACAAGCCGGTGCAGGAGGAGCGGATCTTCCTGTTCCTCGACGTCGTCGGCTCCACCGCCTTCGCCGAGACCCACGGCGACCTGCGCGCTCAGGACTATCTCAGCGCGGTGTTCGCGACCTTGGCCGAGCCGGTTCGGCGCAACGCCGGTTCCACGGACGACTTCGTCGGCGACCTCGCGATGATCACGTGGCCGATGAAGCGCGGCCTGAAGGACGCGCGCTGCGTGACCTGCGTGTTCGAGGTGCTCGACCGGATCGAGGCGGACGCCGCGGTTTGGCAAGCCCGGTTCGGCACGGTGCCGCGGCTGCGGGCGGCCCTGCACGGCGGCCCCGTGGTCACGGCCGAGGTCGGGGTCGACCGCCACAAGATCGCGTATTTCGGCGACGCCGTGAACGTGACGGCGCGCATCGAGGCCCTGTGCCGCCCCCTCGGCGTCGGCATCCTGATCTCGCAGGATCTCCTCGACCGGCTGGACCGGCTGCCCGACGGCGTCCGCGCCCGCGCGCTGGGAACGCACGCCCTGCGCGGCCGCGGCGCGCCCCTGGCGGTCGCCACCCTCGAGCGCGGGGCAGCGGTGCCGGACCGGCTGATCCCGGAGCGGAGGTCGGCGCCGCTGGCGCTCGACCGCGCGGAGGCCGTCGCGAAGCCGCGCTAGGCTCCGGCACATGGGGCCCGTCTCACCTGCATCTCAGCCGCGGCGGACGCACCGGTCCCACAGGCGCCGGCCCCACACGATCGGCGCGCGCCGCGGGGCCCCGACCGGGGCGGCCCAGTCGGAGACCGCGCCGAGCGACGCCGGAAGGGTGGCGATGAGCGCCGCCGGTCCCTCGATGTCCCAGCCGATCACGCAGCAGCCGCAGCCGGTGCTGCGCACGCGGGTGAGCCGGTCGGCATGGGCCAGCATCCAGCGCTCGGCGGCGGCGACATCGTCCGGGTCGCCCACGTCCACGCACAGGCAGGCGCGCCCGCGGCCCGGGGCCGGCGACCCCTCGGGCTCCGGGTCGACCCGCCCGTAGAGGGCCCGCAGGGCGTCGGAATCCGGTCCGGCGTCGCCGGCGCTCACAGAGCGCCCATCTCAGCCAGCTGCCGCTTGGCGAAGGTACAGGCCGCGAAGTCCGGCTTGATCGCGCAGGCCACGTCGGACGCCGACCGGGCCCGGGACGCCTCGGCGGCGGCGCCCGCGCCGAGGCGATAGGCCTGGCCGAGCATGGCGCAGCCCCAGGCGCCGCGCCGGTCGCAATCGAGGCGGAAGCTCCGGGCGCGGCAGGCCTCCGTGTCGGCACGCGGCGCGGCGCGGACAGGACCCTCCGCGCAGTCGCCGTCGCGGATCCCGGCCCCCCGGTTGATGCAGCCTGCCGGAAACCGGCCCGCGCCGGCGAGGGCGTAGAGGCGCTCCTTGTCGAGGAAGTCGGCGACGTCGAGGGACTGGTGCTCGAGGGCGAGGTCGAAGCCGGCCGGCGCGTTCGACCACCGGGTGCAGAGCGCGCGGCAGGAAGCGGGCTGGCGCGCGCAGCGGCGCTCGGTGGGGCGCCGGGGCGCGAACGCCCACCGCCAGAACGGGCGCTCCCGCGCGAAGGTGTCGGCCGGGCAGGTGCCGAAGCTGCGCAGCAGCGCCGGCTCCTGCCGCAGCGGCCCGGCGATGGCGGCCGCCGCCGCGGCGCTGAACGGGGCGGCGGGCGCCTCGTCGGCCCGGGGCGCCCCCGGTCCGGCCAGAAGCGCGAAGGCCGCGGCGCAGGCCAGGAAGCACCCGGCGAGGCACCCGGCGAGGTACCCGTCCAGGCGCCGGGCCAGGCTCCGGGCCAGGCGCCGGGCGAGCCTCATCGGCGCCGTCGCCAGCGGCGCAGCAGGCGTCGGAGACCGAGCAGCAGGGCGACCGCGAGGACGAGCAGCCCGAGCGCCGGGTGCAGCAGGGCGGCGGCCTGGAACAGGACGAAGATCCCCAGGATGACCTTCCAGGGCTTCATCGGGGCGTCGTCGGGCTCCGCGCCCGTGTCCGGGGCGACCTCCGCGCGGGCGGTCGGTTCCGGCGCGCCGAGACGCGGGCGCCCGGAGACCGGGACGCCGCTGCGGCCCGGCACCGGCGCGGCCGCGCGGGCCGCAGCCCTGGCCGCGGCCTCCTCCGCCTCCCGCGCGGCGGCCGCCTCGGCCTCGGCCAGGATCGGGTCCGGCTCGGGCGCGGGGCGGGGGGCGGGCGCCCACCAGCGGGCGAGCGGCACCTCGCCCCGGGCGGACCGGGCGCGGAAATCCGGTAGCGGCCGGGCCCCCGGACGGGCCGAGGGGCGGTCCGCGTGGCGGTCCGCGAGGGCGCGGGCCCGCGCCAGCAGCGGCGCGCCGGTCTCCGGCGTGACCATCCGGACGAACTGCGCGAAGCCGACGGCGGCGCGGAGCACGCCCGCCTCGCCGGCCGCGCCCCAGCGGCGCCCGACCGGTCCGTGCCGCTCGAGCCCGTGCAGGAGGGCGCGGAAGCGGCGCAGGGTCTCGCGGGGCACGCCGACCCGCTCGTTGACGGTCAGCCCGGTCACCTCCTGGTGCCGGCCGCGGCGCATCACCCGGGTCTTGTCCGGATGGACGGTGAAGCCCTCCCCGGCGACGATGGCGTGGACGTACTTGAGCAGCGCGCCGACCTTCCCGGCAGCCTCGCCCGAGGCCGAGAAGGTCAGGTCGTCGGCGTAGCGCGTGTAGGTGAAGCCGAGGCTGCCGGCGAGGCCGGCGAGCCGGGCGTCGAGCCGGGTGCAGACGAGGTTGGTGAGCGCGGGGCTCGTCGGCGCGCCCTGCGGCAGCCGGCGGGGCCCCCGGGCGGCGTAGAGGCGGGCGCCGTCGATCTCGACCGCATCCACGTCCGGCTCGGTGCAGAGCAGCGCCAGCACGGTCGCCACCGGCTCGGCGTAGCCCAGGCCCCGGAACTTCCCCTTGATCCGCCGGTAATCGAGGCTCGGGAAGAAGTCCTTGAGGTCGAGATTGACCACGACGTCCCGCCCGACATGGGCGGCGGCGTTAGTGACGATCGAGCGGCCCGGCACGAAGCCGTGGGCCGCCGCGTGCACGGGGGCGTGGGCGAGGAGCGCGTCGAGGATCCAGTACTGCGCCCGCTTCAGGCGCGGCATCGGCGCCGAGATGCGGCGCAGCCCGCCCGCCTTCTTGGGGATGGTGAAGCGCCGGTAATGGCTCACCGTGCTGAGCGCCCGGTCGTAGGCGAGGAAGCGCAGCTCGCCGAGGCCGATCCCCATGGCCTCGGCCAGCGCCTTCGGGCTCGCCAGGGGCGGGAGACCGGGGGCGGGCCCGCGCGCGGGCGTGCCCGCGTCCGGAGCCGCGTGCGCGAGCCCGGCCGAGAGTCCGGCCGAGACGCCGTCCCCGAGATGGAGGATCTCGGCCTCCCGGCGCGCGTGCCACGCCTGCGCCCGGGCGTGGCGGTCGCGGGCGTTGCGCAGCCTCGTCTCGCGCCGCCGCTCCAGCGCCGCCGTCTTGCGGCGGCGATGCATCTCCTTGAGGGCGGCCTCGGGGTCGCGCCACGCCGCCTCCCGCCGGTGGAGGTCGGCGAGGGCGCGGGCGATCTCGCCGCGGCGGCGGATCAGGTCGTCCGGCGGGTTGGGCTGCGCTTCCCCGTCCGGCCAGAAGCCGAGCCGGATCATCTCCTCGAGGATGACCTCGTCCTTCGAGCTCTCGCGGATCCGGTCGTAGAGCTGCTGGCGGGTCAGGCTGCCGGGCTGCTGGCTCATCGGCAACCTCCGGCGCGGGCAGGAGGCGTGACGGGGGACGTCGGCCGGGATGCCTTCGTCAAGTCTCGGGACTGGCCCGGTCCACTCGACGCCGGCACGACCACCGGTGCGCGTTTGGGTTCAGCGAACCCAAACCGCGAACGCGCACCGGTGGTCAGTGCCGGCCCAGTGAAGAGCGGGCCAGTGACGCTTTGCCGGGCAGGGTGCAGGGACGGCGAATCGCCGCCCGAAATGCAAGGTCCGCCCCGGCCGGCGCCCCCTGTCGCGGTCAGGATAGGCCAGGCGCGCGGCCGCATCAATCGGGTCCGCCTCACGCCTGCCACCGCGCGGGCCTGCCCTCGACCTGGGCGTGGAAGAAGCGCCGCACGGCCAGCATGTGCTCGCAGGGGCCGCGGGTCAGCCGGTTGTGGGTGTAGAAGCCGCACTGGCAGGTGCCGCCGACCATGCGGTCGTCGGGATCGAGCTCCACCGCGGGCGTCAGGCTCCGGCCGTCGTCCAGCACGGTCCCGCTCAGGCGCCGCCTGTCGCCCGCCGGCTCGACGGGCCCGAGGGTGACCAGCCCGGCCGCCAGGAACCGGTCGGCCTTGGCCTCCTGCTCGGAGGCGAAGCGCAGGGCGCCCGGCGCCAGCGGCTCCCGGGTCAGCTCCCGCAGGCGGTAGACGCGCTTGTCGAGGTCGAACATGGCGCGGCCGGCCTGCACGTAGCCGCCGAGGGCCGCCTCCACGGTCGCCCGGTCGAGGCCGGTCTCGGCGGCGAGCGGCCCGGTCCCGGCGGCGTGGTGGCGCCGGAGCGCCGCGAAGACCCGGGCGGCGGTGCCGGCGTCGACCTCCGCCCGGGGCGCGAGCAGGTCGAACTGCCCGGCCCGGGACCAGTCGTTGGCGGTCCAGCCCGACAGGCCGAGGGTGAAGCGCAGGCCCCCGAAATCCACGACCGCGAAGCTCGGAAGCCCGGTGCCGAGGAGGTGCAGCCGCACCGACCGGGCGAGCGGCAGGGTCCGGGCCAGGATCGCGAGGCGCCGCCGCCCCCACAGGCGGATCTCCGCGGCCTCGCCCCCGCGGTAGATCGAGCGCCGGAAAGTCAGCCGCTCGTTCCAGGGCTCGATCAGCACGCTGACCGGCCGGTCGGGCTCGAGCAGGAACCGGAGGGAGCGCGGGCCGTGGCGCTCCCGGCGCGCGGCGAGGCGGGTCAGGATCGCGTGCATGTCGACCGGGTGCAGATCCACCACGTGGGCGGGCTGCGCCATGGCGCTCGACACCTGCAGGAAGCCCCGCATCCAGGAATCCGGCAGCTCGATCTTGTCCTCGCGGTAGGCGGCCTCGCCGGAGGTCTGGACCGCGAAGCCGGTCGGGTCGATCGCCAGCTCCGTGTCGCGGTAGCTGCGGATCTTCTGGAACTCGTCGTAGAGGGCGTGGCTGTAGTCGATGTTGGTCGTGCCGCAGGCCATGTCGCCGATCCGCGCGAACGTGTCGTGGTCGCAGGACAGGCGCCCGTAGCTCGATTCGTCGAGGCTGAACGCCTCGAAGAAGATCTCGTCCGGATGGACCGTGATGACCGGGTCCAGCACGATCCAGGCGTCGAGGTTCTCCCGGTAGAGGTGGTCGAAGTACCGCTTCCGCGCGTCGTAGAACGGCCGCATCACGGCGTCGGAGCGGGCCGCGATGTCCCGGCTCTCGGCGCGCAGCGCCTCGATCTCGGCGCGCAGGCTGTCCTTCTCGGCGAGGGCCTCGGCCAGGAGCTCCTGCTCGTGGGCCTGGAGCCACGCGAAGTAGGCGGTGCGGTCCTTCGGCGCGAAGCGCAGGTCCGACACGACGACGTGGTGCAGGGCCGAGATCGCCTCCCGGAACGGCAGGTGCCGCGCCACGGTCCCGGCGAAGTAGGTCGGCTCGCGCAAGGTGTCGGGGACGAAGCCGAGCCGGGTCGCGTCCGCGTCCGAGACGGCCCGGCTCTCGCCGAGGTAGCGATGGACGAAGTTCATCGAGCCCCTTCCGAGACGGAGACGGGTCCCCGCGGCTCCGGCGGGCACCGGACGAGGGGCACGGCGAGATCGGGATGCGCGTCGGCGACGTCGCGCAGGGTCAGGATCGCGGCGCTGCGGTCCCGGGCCGTGCCGCTCAGGGTGAGGTCGGCGAAGAGCGGCAGCAGCGCCTCGGCGCGGGCGCGGCTGCGCAGGGCCTCGGCCCGGAGAAAGGCGGCCATCCGGTCCTTGGCGACCCGGCCCCGCAGCACCTGCAGCATCACGATCCGGGCGAGGGGGATCAGCCGGGCGAAGGCCGCCTCGCTCGCCACGGCCTGCTCGGTCAGGAGTTCGGTGAGCAGGAGGTGCATCGACGGGGCGGGGTGCTCCAGGAGGCGCAGGACCTGCGCCTCCGCGTCCTCGGGCCGGAGCCGGCCGCGCAGGAGATGGCGGGCGAAGGCCAGGACCTCGGGCTTGACGCTGTCGGTGACGACGGCGAGCGCCTCCGGCGTCCAGGCGGCCTCCGGCCAGGACGCGAACAGGCCGCGGGCGAAGGCGAGGGTGTCAGGCCAGTCGCTCTCGACGAGGAGCACGGCCTCGGCCGCCGCGGCCTGGAACCGGGCCGGATCGGCCGCGAAGGCCGCCATCGCCCAGTCCCGCACCGCCCGGTAGGGGTGGCCGCCGAGCCGGGCGATCTGGCGGACGCTGAGGGCCTCGGCGCGCCGGTCGGGCAGGAGGGCGGCGCCGAGGCGGCGGGCGCCGTCGGCCCGCGCCTGCAGCAGGCGCCACAGGGTGCCGTCGTCGAGGGCGGCGCACTCCCCCGGCAGGGCCTCGCGCAGCAGCGCCACGACGTCGGCCGCGTAGGCGTCGTCGGGCGCCGCGCGGAACAGGCTGCCGATCAGCTCCCGGGCGAGACGTGGGGCGAGACCCGGATCCGCCGCCGCGAGGCGCGCCACCAGGGGCCGGGCGGCCTGCCGGACGGCGCTGCCGGGCCCGCTGGCGAAGGCGACGATCCGGTCCGCGCAGGGCCCGAGCCGCGCGTCGTCGAGGCGCGCCAGCAGGACCAGGGCGGCGACCCGGATGTCCTCGGATTCCGCGCCGATCAGCGCGTCCCAGCTCTCCGGCGGCAGGCCGGCGGCCCCGGCCTCGGACTGCGCCAGGAGCGCGAGGCCGGCGGATCTCACCGCGGCAGCCGGGTGGGCGATCAGGGCCCCGGCGTCCTCGGACGCGACCGGCAGGTCGCGGTCCGGCCACAGGAGGGGCAGGGCGGCGCGCAGGCCCCGGATCGCGGACGTCGCGGCCGCGCCGGGCTCCGGCGGCATGGCCCGCAGCCACGCCACCAGCC